>JACDJC010001862.1_pt1 | contig 17882 bp, 10 predicted proteins | sample 7454191 | NCBI WGS metagenome assembly JACDJC01 (sample SAMN14253291, study PRJNA609438) | sludge metagenome | isolation source: sludge after 25d culture with pyrite and EDTA | collected 2018-12-20 | reverse complement strand
TTTTTATTAAAAAATTATAAATCCGAAATCGAATTTGATTATTTTTGGGCTGCCCAAAAGGGTCATAAGCGGGAGTAGCTCAGTGGTAGAGCATCAGCTTCCCAAGCTGAGGGTCGCGGGTTCGACCCCCGTTTCCCGCTCTGATAACCAAGGACTTACAAGCATGAAATTGTAAGTCCTTTTTATTTGCACCATAATTTGCACCATAAATATAATGATTGAAGACCACGTTCCTTGCCAGCTTGTTGTTCAAATTAATACCTCCAGTCCGCATGACTAAAAGGCAACCTGTTTAATTCTTCTCTGTAAAACTCCCATTTAGGCATAAAGTAATTCATCAATGAGGTAAACCTTGCATTGTGTTTGCGTTCGATCAAGTGGATCAGTTCATGAACAACTATATACTCGATACACTCAACTGGTTTCTTAGCCAGTTCAAGATTTAACCAAATGCGTTTTGCATCAGCATTACATGTTCCCCACTTGGTCTTCATCCTTTTTATACCAAATTCATCAATTTGGACACCAATTGTTTCCTCCCATCGGGGAATAATTGTTGATAACAGATTCTTTAATTCCTGTCGATACCATTCATCAAGAATTTCCTTACGCTTCTCAACAGTGGTGTCAGGCCTGACATACAATTCAATTTCTTTATGTTTTTTGATCACCTTCGGGCTGGCATCATGAAATATCACCTTCAACAAAAAACGCTTACCTAAAAAGTAGTGGCTTTCCCTTGTCAGGTATTCACGAGGTGTTTCTCTTTCTTGTTGCTTAAATGCCTCTTGTTGTTTTTTTATCCATTGCAATTTAGAAATTACGAATACCCGAATCGTATCAATATCCATTTTGTTGGGTGCTGAAATATGCACCTTGCCACTCGGTGGATAAACACTCAGGTGTATGTTTTTTATATCCTTGTGTTCTACATCAACAACAATATTTCCTAACTCAATCTGTTGCATTAATAATCCTTTTGCTCGTAAATGATCTCAAAAATCCTATTCACTTCATCGACATCATTTAGGACTTTATATATTGCTTGTTTAATCTCATTTTCCTTTGACAGGTTTCCTCTCCACCCATCTCTCTTAACGTTCATTATTTCTGCATCGATTTTCCAAGCAAGTCCTGCATCCTTCGCAAGATTGTTGTATAACACTCGCTGTGCATAGGTTTTTAGCTCAGGGGGGGTATCATCTGATTTTCCTTCATTCACTTTTTTTGCCAGTTCTGCAATTTTCCCAAGATACTCTTCGTAACTAACGGCATTCGCCTTTCTAAGTTTTACAATTTCTTCAAGCAGAACCGACATTTCTTCAAAAAATGCAGGATCATTTAGGTTCTCTTTGATAATTTTTCTTCGAACGTTATTTTCAATGGTTTCAGCAACTGCCTGTCGGTTACCCTTTATTCCTTTTGGCATGGTATTAATTGCATCTGCAATACCTGATTTTACGATTATATCCAATAACGAGAGGTCACCAAAGTCTGATATTACTTCTGGGTCATCTGCCTGAATGTAAGTATCGATGAGATGTCGCATATCTGCTTCATATGATTTCAATTCTAGCGTTTCACCACTTGCATTTTTTATTTCTTCTCGCAATTTCAGGTAATGGTCAAGATCTTTTTTTATGACACCTATTTCCTTTTCAGAATACCCAGCTTCTTCCAATTCATCTGCAATATTAGCATATGCACGAATTAATGCAACAGTCTTCTTATACAGTGCAGTTCTCTGTGTTTCTTTAGATTTTAATTCATCTGGGATCTCAGGATTTCCACAGAAATAATGAATGTGCTCCAAGGTTCCTTTGGGTGGAACTACGGGTTCACACAATAACGCCAATTCCTCTAACGCATTATCCAATCGCTCCTTCCCAGCCTTCAGCCGATCCTGAAGCATTATATCAATGTCTTTTGCCTCGAAATCGTCATAATCCAGCTCAGAAGTATAAACTGCCACTGCATCTTCAACCTTTTTGAAAAGGTCTTTATAATCGATTATATAGCCAAATTCCTTATCATCACCGTCCAGTCGGTTTACTCTGCATATTGCCTGAAACAATCCGTGGTCTTGCATACTTTTATCGATGTACAAATAAGTACAGCTTGGTGAATCAAATCCAGTTAATAGTTTTGAAACCACAATCAGCAATTTCATATTTACAGGTTCATGGATAAATTTATCTTTTGCCCAATCTTCGTAAGTTTCTGTTTTGGTTTTATTGGCTTCAACTTTTACATTGTTCAGAATCTCCTGATACAGGTTGTACATGAATTGCTTCTCTGTCTCAGTATTTTCACCTGTATCTTCAGTTGTGATATCCTGAGTAACTGGATTGTATGATGTTACTATGGCACACTTGTTTTTCAATGATGTTGTTTGGAACATTTCAAAATATCGACATGCCTCATAAATAGACGAAGCTACCAATATTGCATTGCCACGTTCAGAATTCAATCGGGGTTTGGTACTGAAATCAAAAATGATGTCGGTAACGATTTTCTCCATTCTCGACTTGCTGCTGAGAACAGCCTGCATAGTTCCCCATTTCTTCTTTAACTCAGATTTTTGAAAATCATTTAATCCTTTAGTCTTGGTCTTAAACCACTCATCCACCTTTTTAGGAGAAGACAAACGCTGGTCAATATCCCGTGCTTCATATATCAAATCTAGTATGACCTCATCATTAACACCTTCATTGAATTTGTAGGTATGAATATATTTCCCGAAAACTTCCAGGCTAGTTTCTTTATCCTGACGCAATAGCGGTGTTCCTGTAAACCCTATAAATACCGCATTTGGAAGTATTGCCTTCATGGTTCGGTGCAATTTACCAGATTGGGTACGGTGACATTCATCGACAAACACAAATATCTCACCTACAACATACGAAGGTTGACTTTCGAGTTCTCTAATAAACTCATTAAAATTTTCTCTATTATTCCTGCCGAATTTATGAATTAACGAACACAACAGCCTTGGTTTTGCTTTTCCAAGTTGATTCATTAGGTCGCTACCACTCTTTGTACGGTAAATTGTCTCTCCTACCTCCGTGAATACTCGTTCAATCTGTTTATCCAGTTCATCACGGTCTGTTAGAATCACAATACGTGAATGCGGATTATTCTCCAATATCCATTTTGCCAAAACCACCATGGTAATGCTTTTGCCACTTCCCTGAGTATGCCATATGATACCACCTTCGTAACGTGATACATATTTTTGCGTCTCTTTTACACCAAAATACTGATGAACACGAGGGAGTTTCTTAATACCACCATCGAACAAAATAAAATCGTATATAATTTCCAAGAACCGTTGTTTATTGCAAATTCTAAGCAGGTATTTATCCAACAACAACCTGCTATTTTCTTCCTCATCCTCCTTCCATTTCAAAAAGTATTTTTCTTCGGTTTTAATCGTTCCGTAGCGCAAACCTTCTGTATCATTCCCCGCAAAAACAAACTGTATTGTTGCAAAAAAGGATTCAATAAAACTATCAGTCTGATTTACGATATTCTGACGTATTCCTTCCGTAACAGAAACCGTACTCCTTTTTAATTCCAAAACTCCTAGAGCAATTCCATTTACAAAAAGGACAATATCAGGGCGTTTGGTCTTGTTACCTTTAATGGTTACTTCTTCTGCAATTGCAAAATCATTGTCTTTAAAATCGTTCCAGTTGATTACTGGTATGGTTTCGTAGTTTTCGCTGGCACCCACCTTGATTTTTACACCATAACGGAGTTTGTTGTACACATTTTTATTGGTCGTGTACAAGCTATCGTTAAAATTGTTCGCAACAGATTTTAACTCCTGAATAACTTTATTGATTTGAACTGTTGAATAGCCTTTTCTGATTAAGTAATTTGAAAGATATTCATCCTCTATATTGCTGTTCCCTACACGCTCTTCCCAATTGCCCAGATAAGTATATTTAAGTTCATCTTTAAACAGCTTTATAACTCTGTTTTGAGTAATGCGTTCGATTGAACCTATTTCGCTCATAATTCGCACTGATTTATAGTTCTCCAAAATGATACCACTCGTATTCTTTCAATTTTCTTAAATAAGCACCAATCGCTTCAAGCTGGTTTTGCTGTTCTGCCCATTCAATGTGTTCTTTAAAACGCATTTGTTTTTCCAAAGGCATTGTAGTATGCCAAGCGGCAAGAATAAAAGGTAATGAAGGCTTCCATCCCCCAGAGGGCAATTGCATTTTATTTTTTAGCAAAGAATATAGTTTGTTCCAATCTTTTGGAATTATCCGATTATTCTCTATGCAATATTGCCATAGTGTTTCAAATGTTTCTTCACTCATACCAATCGGATTTTACCAGTAAGTAGATTTTGCATGAGACCTTGTTTGAGCAGTTTGTATTTTTCTAATTTATTTTCAAGAATATCAATATCAACTTGCATATTTGAAAGTATATCTGCAATCCTTGATTGTTCAGTGATAGAAGGTGGTACTTTGATTGGACAATTCAATACATCTGCTTTTTTCAAATTTGTTTGACCTGTACCACCATCGAATGCTAAGTAATACTTATTACGATTGAGAATTGATGCAAGAAATTTGTTATTAACACTTTCACTTCTTAATGCACAAATACGTTGATTAAGGGCGTAATTATCATCTTCAGGAATAATAAAACATTTAGCAAGTGCTTTCCCATTTGGGATATCACTCATAACCATTGTAATGTCTCCTTCTCTCAAAGGACATAAGTTTTGATTAGAGTATTTCAATACATTACCGTTGGTTGAAATAAATTTTGAATTAACAACCTTGTATTTTCCATGTTCATCAATGAATTGTTCATGTGCTTTGCCATTGTAAAAATTTGCAATTTTACCCAACTTCTTTTCTTCCCACCCCTCTTGAGGCGTAAGCAATTTCTGCATTGCCCCTTGTTTGATAAGGCGTTTTTTAGCAATTTGCTTTTCGAGTGCCTGAATTAAATTATCGGTATCGGATAATACTTGGGCAATGGCTTGTTGTTCGGGAAGTGGGGGGAGTGGAACAAGAACAGTTTTAAGGTTGTTCTTAGAAACACCATAAACTTTTAATCCTGTTGCAAGTTTATCAAATTGATTTTTAATTAATTTATTAGAGTGCAGATAACCTTTGAATCCGTTTGCTAATAACTCATTATTACTCCTTAATAGAAAGGTGTGCAGACCAGAAATTGCTTGCTTGTTCCTTAGATTTTTAACTTCAATACTTTTACCAATTCCCTCATAATCTTCAGATGCATCTGCCATTATTAAATCACCTTCTTTTATAAGGCTATATGTTTTTAACTGCTCATTTTTAATATAAGGCAATTCAACTTTATCAAAATCAATGAAATGTTCAAATTTTGTATGAATATCACCATAGTGTAAATATTGAACATTCCCTGCCTCAAATATTTGACTACGAGAATAGGTTGCTGTCTTTTGAAACTGGAAAACATTTCCATAGTTCTCTAATTCCCAATCTTTTGGAATTATTCCTATATCAGTCTTTTTATACCCATCTTTTAATTCCATACAAATCCCATTTTTTGAAGATGTGCACTTACTTTGCTTTCCATATCGGCAACTTCTTTATCAATGGCTGGCAAGGGGTTCTCATAGCGTTCTGCCAGTTCTTTAATGCGATTCGAAAGATTTTGGCTGATATGGTCAATTTCGTTATCGATGCTGGTTTGTATGGCTTGCATCCATTTATCATCAACTACCAGTGTTTTTATTTCATCAACATTTAATTTCGGGTATTTTGCCAATAGTTTTTTATCCAGTTCTGTTTCAGCATCTTTAATTCTTTTATTGGTAGCGGTTTGCCTTGCCAATAAATCAATGTATTGATTTAATACTTTCAATTCATCTTCCACATCATCTTCACCCTTCAATTCTTTTATTCGAGCCTGAACATTTGCCTTATTCACCTTATCCATCTCGGCAAAATAACCATCTTCACCACTGTGTTCTTCTTCCAATTCAGTGAGTTCGGCTGCAATGCTTTCTTTTTCAGCATTCAGGTTTTCAATGTTTTCTTTATCACCAGCGAAGAATCGAGTAATCACAAGTTCTTTGGGAATCAGGTCGCAAGTCCAACCTTTTTCCTTACCTCTAATATCACGAATAATCGATATCTCAGCCTTCCAGCCATCAGCAGATATGATATAACAATCGTCCTGCATGGTCTCGTTCCAGTAATCCATCAAGTGCTGGAAAATGTCGTATTTATCAATTAATGGTTTATCTGTGTACTGCCCCAACAGTTTTTCAGATATTTCAAAGACCACATCTTTGGGGTTGTTTCCTTCATCCAGCGATTTCAGGTAACTGGTGGTTTCATTCTTCCAACTTGCAAACAGTGAATCCATCATATCTGTGAATGAAACGAACTCTGGATGCTCAAAAATGGTCTTACTAATGTTTTCTTTGGCAACTTTCAGTGCTGAGTAATTTAAACGTGTATCTTCTGAAAACAAAGAATTTTTTAGATTGGGAAATACCTTCCAGTATTTTTGCATTTCATTGATATCAGCATTGGGGATATCGCCCAGTAAATGTGCCTCGATATCCTGAATATCTTCCTTCTCCAAGCTATCGATGTAGCGTGGGATATTAAGGTTGAATTCATTTTTTTCAATTTCGGTAATCGACACCATTCTGCTGTAACCCAGAATCTCACGTTGGTTATTGAAAACATCTGCAATCTGATGGATATCCTGTTCCCGCAAACGGTTTTTGTTTCCATCCTTTATAAAACCTTTCCCAGCATTTATCATGAAAATACCCTTACGGTTGTTGGCATTTTCTTTATCAATTACAATAATGGCAGCAGGAATACCTGTACCATAAAATAAGTTGGCTGGTAGTCCGATAATGCCTTTGATGTATCCTTTTTTAATGATGTTTTTACGAATTTCGACCTCGGCATTCCCCCTGAATAACACCCCATGTGGAAGTATGATTGCACCCTTGCCATTTCGTTTTAGAGAACGGATAATGTGAAGGAGATAGGCAAAATCACCATTCTTGGCGGGTGGCATTCCATAATCAGAAAAACGATTGTATGGATAATCCTTCGGTAGATTTAATCCATTGTTCCATCGCTTATCGGAAAAAGGTGGATTAGCTACGACAAAGTCGAATGTTTTCAAGTTCCCATTTTCCATAAATAGCGGATTGGCAAGAGTGTTTCCCTGCTTAATTTCTGCTGTTGGATTATCATGAAGGATCATATTCATTCGTGCTAATCCAGCAGTTGCAGTTTCTTTTTCCTGACCGTATAGTGTAACCTTTCCTCTTGCTTGACTGCCCACTTTTAATAATAATGAACCTGAACCACATGTTGGATCATACACCGTAATGTCACCCGCAGTGGTTGCTTTCCCAATACCAATTATTTTCGCCATGGTTCTTGACACTTCGGCAGGTGTATAAAATTGACCTTTGGATTTTCCACTTTCCGTTGCGAAGTGACGCATAAGGTATTCGTAAGCATCACCTAAAATATCATCATGATCAGCACGGTTCTTACTGAAATCCAAAGCAGGATTTTCGAATATTGCAATCAAATTGGTTAATCGGTCAACCATTTCTTTACCATCACCTAATTTGCTTTTATCGTCAAAATCAGGCATATCTGATAGCCGATTTGCCTCCTTTATTGGATTGATAATTTTTTTGTTGATTTGGTCGCCAATATCTGGTTTTCCTTTCAAGGCAACCATATCTTTAAAACTTGCACCAACAGGGATTGTAATTGGAGCAAAAGGTTGTCCTGCCCATTTATCGCTGATGTACTTTATAAATAACATCACCAATACGTAATCCTTGTATTGGCTCGCATCCATACCACCACGTAATTCGTCACAGCTTGCCCATAAAGAGCTATATAATTCAGACTTTTTTATTGCCATTGGTTCTTGCCTGGTTTATGTATTTAATTTAGAATGTTTGAGAGCTTAAAATTAAATTTATTTTTCAGAGATAACCATAAAAAAACAACTTCAATCCTTACACATTGAATTAAAGCTATTTACACAAAACTATAGATTAATGGTGCTGCTAGCTAACAATATGATAATATTTACGTAATCGTCTTCCGCTTGTCAAAAAAGGATCTATTCGGACTTACCTTTATTGTATTATCAATAGAAACGGTTGCATGAAGAATCAACCGATTAAAACCTTAATTGGATTTGGCAGTATTTATATAAAAGAGTCAACATGAACAAACTTCCTGATATTTCAGACAGCCTGCTATCAATGGCCATAAGATACTCCGAACTAACGGAGACACAAAAAAAAGAATATCCCGAATGTTACGATTATTTCTGGGCAAAATGCTCAATGATGACTACATTGGGATCTGAAATATATGCTTCGCAGGATTTTTACAAGTATCCCCTCACAGAATGGCTGACAGGCGATTTTAATTCTTCCTTAAACCAAGTAGTGAATGAACTCAGGGGATCGAAAGGATTCCCTATTGAGATCTCGAGCAAAGAAACAATTCAAAACCTGTTGCTGTCAATGCATTTTCAAGTGGAGTCAACTATAATCGAGGGGGATTTCATTGAAATCAAAGCACATCACCTCATCGAGGAAGATGTAATAATTTTATACTTCAGACAGACACCTTTTTTATAAAATTTTATAAAATTGATTCCAGCCAATTCCTAAAAATTTTTGGAAAATATTTCTGTTGGTCAATTTTTGAACATGCCTGATATTCCTAGGAATTTTCTCATGTTTCACCCACAATCTATATATGGGTGGGGGGAGGAAGGGGGAAGGAAGGGGGCATACGCCAGATAATTTTCCACAGCTTAAATAACTTAATTACAATTGATCCAAGCTAAAAACAACTGCGTTCCAACTTTTCAGTATTTTAGAAATTAATCAAATCTTTTAATCGCCATAGAATTTTTAAAAGTTAGTCTTACTATTTTTTCCCTAGTATTCTTCGATGGTCAAGTCTTAACTTATGAGGAGATTTCATCCATACCGACTCAAAGAGTTTTATTTTTTCCGCTAAGGTCATCTTTACCTTTTCTGGATCTTCTATCCACCACAGATAAAACTCAACTGAATTTGCATTGTAAGGGACAATAGCCTGAACAAGTCCATCATAGCCTTTGAATTTTATTCTTGTTTTTAACCCCAATGCCTCATTGAAATAAGAATTATGATTTGCCTTTAATCTTGAGACTAAAATTTCAAATACCTCGTGATCAATTTTAAAGCACATTGAATGCCTGAGTTTATCAAAAGATACGGGATCTGTCATAAGCCATTCTGACACTTTCATTGTTCGAATACCCTTCTTATTTTTTATTGTAAGCAGATCTTTAAGCTTATAAGTCCTCTCGCTTGTGGCAAAAAATATATGTACATTTTCCTTATGGCTAAGTGTACGAGTTATTTTAGATTTAGAGAGGCCTTTTTTTTTAATATTTCAAGAATATTCGCATTATCTACATCACCACCTTTATATTTATCAATTAGTATATCAACATCAGAACCGAGAAAGAAATCCTCAATAAAGTTCCAACGTTCCTCATTCGTGAAACCTCGCAAGAAGAAGTGGTCAAAAATCTGATTACTCAAGGAATGCCTTTCTAAGGTTTTTTCAAGCAGACTATTTGTATAATTTGTTCTGTTCGAGTCAAACTCTAGCCTTTGTGGGTCATTTATACGAATAAATATCATCGGATTCTCCCCACCCTTTACCTCGAATGTTCCTAAATCCATAATCTCAAGAAAATACCCAAGTCTAACGTAGTTAATTGAATTGCTTTCTTTATTTGTGACAAATCTATCCACCACAGGACTTTCAGTATCATTAAAGAGCGTAGTTAATCTTTTCAGTAAAGAATCAAAACTTATAAGATACTTGGTATTAAATACCCTATATTCATAGCCATCCATACTCCTACGTTGTTGCAAAAACGCATCACCTTCTATAACTCCAGGCTGTATTTGCCTGCCAGAGTATGTTGACAAAATAAACTTTGCAAGCTTTTCACATTTTTCCTTATCAGCAATGGAGCTTTCAAGTTGACTCCTAAAATCCTTAATATTAAAGAAACCTGTTGCACTTGCAAAAATTTCCTGAATAGCCAATAGCAATGATTGAAGTTTCGAGAAAACAACATGCAAACTCTCCAACCTCTCAAATGATATTTTTATCTGAGGGATAAGATCAATACCATCTCCTTTCAATAATCTACCCGAATAAAATTCCTGTTTAAGCGATGGGAAACTTTTCATGCTAAAATACTCATACCAAATTTGGTCTAAATCCAATTCAATGATCGCATATCCATTTCCACTGTTTTTAACTAGACTATAGTGGCTCGAGTAACGTTGTTCAAGAATATTAATTTGATTATCAGGAATTCGTGCGTAAACCTTAACAAATAATTTTTTGGGTCGTGCGACAATTACATTGAATCGATATTTTGCCAAATAGTCTTTTTCGATCATCATCAATGCTGTAAACACTTTCTGATCGATATCCATAGAGTTTTCAAAAATGTAACCAAAATCATCAACCGACAATAAAAGATTCCTTGTTTTGTTGTTCTTCAAATAAGCTTTATGAATCTTCTTTAATACTTCTCGAAGCTGATATTGTCTTAATGAGGACATACCATGAAGTGCCTTTGTATATCGTTGATCTTGAGAAGAATAATTTAACATAGCGTATCCAATCATTTCAGGAATTCTTGCTACCCTGCCAATTTCTTGGACATAGTCAGGTAATAAACCTGAAGGTGCATGATGATATACAACTTGGATATCCGAGATGTCAACTCCCATACCGAAAGCCTTTGTTGAAATCATTATTCTCTTCTCATTATTCTTAAACTGTCTATATGCAAATTCTTTATTGATTGAATCTAATGCACCGTGGTAACCAGTGGCATTATCTCTATGCGGTAAAGAAAGTTGATCGAGTATTTGACGAATATGTCTTGTATATGGGGCATATACAAGTGCCTTTAATCCTAATTTACTTATTCCTTCGATAAACTCAACCGTTTGTGATATCTTGTTAAATTCATAGTTGGAAGAAAATCGTTCATGGTTAGCAACAATGAATTCAATATCATCCCTTTTAACCTGGCCAATAAATATGTGTGGATTGTGCATTACCAAACTATCAATACTATCAAATACCATATCATTAGCACCCCCATATATTGCTGTAGCTGTAACAGCAACCATTGGAAATACAAGATTATGATACTTTCGGATTTTCCTGATATGGTTTCCTAAAAACCAATAATCTACTCGAAAATCTCGACCCCACGTTGTAATCAAATGAGCTTCATCAATGACAAGTAGTCCGATTCTTCGATCACCAATAAAATACCGTATATCGTATGACAGAAGAAGTTCTGGCGACATATATAAAATATCTATTTCACCCGCTTTGCAACTTTCGATTATTCGATCTCGATCAAAAAGGCTTAACTCGCTATTGATATAAGCAACTTTTTCATACTTCCTGTCATTGATGATGGAACTTACTTGATCCTTCATTAAGGCTATCAGAGGGGAAACAACAATCACGACATCTCCTTTCTCGGACACATAAAATGAAGGCAACTGAAAAAGCAATGACTTTCCAGCTCCTGTTGGTGCAGTTAAAAATAAATCTCTACAGGATCTTTCTTCCACTGCCTTCTCATACTCATTAATGATTATATCAACAATATAACCTTGGGAAATACGAACTATTTCATTATCAATATTCGGATTTTTATAAACAGCAAGATCCCTAAACTTGGAATCACCCCCCCAGTATTGCTTCAACAAACTCATGATACTGTCCTTTAATTCATACTCATGCTGGACAGGTACTTCTTTTAGAAAAAACAGCTCACCTCCGAACTGATGCAAAATAAAATTTACATTCTTCAGCATCTCGATGATAACGGGATTGAGCGGTTGTTTGTCATAGTATTTCACAAGTGCCCTCTTTGCGAAATAATTTTGCTCGAAACACTTATTAATAAAAATATCTAGCGAATAAGGATCAGAACTGATATCAATAAATTCAAGGTTTAAGTCATTGGAATACGCTAATTCATTCCCTTCATTAAAAAGCGGAATGGTTTTAAAGCTATTAATTGGTGTACGAACTGAATAATAGTATTTATCATTAATTGAAAACTGTTCGGAATGGTAGATGGGTAACTCAGCTGGTCGTAATTCCATATTCTCATTATCCTCTCTTTCGTAATATTCTCCTTTTTCTAGAGGGAACAACTGCCGAATATTATCCTTGATAATACATATACGATCAGCAAAAAATGAAGAATCAATGTAAAAAATCAAATAACTAAATTGAGCGAAAGAAATTAAGTGGTACTCTTTCAAAATATTTAGTTCTGAGAAAATCTTACTGAACCATGCCTTGGAGAAGATTTGGTCATTTCCTGTCAAATAAAAACTCTCAATATCTGCCATGAAGTTACTTGCATGATCTATTTCGACCAAATTAGTATCCCCGAGTATAACGAAAATCCCATTCTCTTTTGTTTTACTTTCTTCATCAATAATCTTGAAGAGTTTATCCGTATACAGTCTTTTTGATGGCATAATGGCTTAATTGTTAGAGTCTAGGTTAAACTTATTTAATTACAAATAATTGGCTTGAAAACACTTATCCTCTAAAAGCATTAGGACAATATTGAAAATCTCCAATGCCCTTAGCGTTTACTTAATTACTGGCAACCGCATAAATTCAGGATACTATTGCATATTTAAAATAAATATCCAAATCCTTTTGTTTTCTGGTCAACGGAATAAAAGTAAGAAATACAAATTAAATTTAAATGAATTGAAGCATTTTTTTGACTCAAATAATCTTGATATTTGCCCTTAAGATATAAAATCTCCACAGGACAAATTGAGACTATTTCTCAGCATTACTGGTTGATAAATGCTTAAGTCAAATTGTACGATTTTAATCGTGCTAACATATAACTCGAATATTCCAAAGTTAGATGTGGGTCTTTTCAAGGAAAATAAATCCATTTGGCTTTGTGTTTCCAAGTTCGATAGTATTATCCTTTGCTCTTTCCAATATATTAGTGTTAAATACTAAATTAATATCAGTTATGAAGGAATGAGCAAAATTCTCAGATCATTATTTTCCGTGCACATATGAATTCTGCTTAAGAGGAACACTTATTTATGCAAATAATAGATATACATTAAGAACTTCAGTCTATCAATCGCATACCTAACTTGGAGTTGACTCAATTTTCAATTCTTTTTCTGGATTCTCAAATCTTAATGCTTGGTAACCATGTCCTTTGAATTTTCCAAAGAAGTTTCTTATCACAACAATATTCTCATAAGTATGATTGCTATTAATAAATTCCTCAAAATTATCATAGCTTCCAAAAATTGAAGCTACGAAAGGCTCGGCTGTCCTGGCATGACCATCATCAGGGTAAAAGTTAGGACGAATGAAGTTATCTAAATAATACTTTGAGTTTGTATTAACAATAAAATCTTTCATTATCATACTCGCCTCTTCCATTAAATGGACTTTCCTATCCACATCAATTTCTTCTATACAAGCATAATAAAGCCTCATAGCGTTTTCATCTAAATCTGGAATTCCCAGTAAATACTGTCTCAAGTATTTTAATGCTTGTTGTTGGAGTTCCTTTAATGATAAAATGAAAGAAAAAGTCTCGGAGGACAAATAATTTAAGATCAGTTTATTTATCAACTTTCCTATACTTGTGGGAGAATTAGATTTTTCAATTAGATTTATGATGTAGTTGTTATATACCTCATCCGATTCATAAAACCTCCTACTTATCTGATGCTTTAAATCTCCATAAAAATTAAATAACAATAAATCTTCATTAATACTAAATCCTTTATCCATTAGCAGAATATGAAGTTCAATAAAATTTTCAAATTCATTTTTATTCTCAAAAAGATCATAACTAGTTGATTCTAAATATTCTCTAACATCTATATAATAATTTTGAGATATCCACTTATCTAACTCTTCATTTAAGCTTTCTTTCTCACCTGAAACAACTTCGTAAAACTTCTTTCTTGTTAACCGATTGAATAACTGATTAGAGAAATAGACTGGGAAGCTTTTTTTAAAACCAATTACGTTGCGATTTTTACTATTCAGACCATCAGGAAATAAATGATTTAGGATTTCATATGGAATTTCATTATCTTTAACTTTCTCCTTCTTACAAAAACTGTCAAAGGCTTGTTTATCCAATTTATAGAAATTCGCATTGTTGTCATGCGTTTTTAAAAATGTTTTTAATTTAAGTCCAATAAAAATTTTATAATATTTTGTTTTAAGCACTTCGAGATAGAACATGTCGAAAAAATTAACCTCGTCCTTTATGGGAGTGTAGCAATCAATAAATGCGTTTAAAAACCTCTTAACATCTCGCAAATTTCTAAACATCCTCATTAATGAATTTTTATATGGGACTATTCCAGTTGAAAATAAAATCATATCATCATTAATTCTGAGTATAGATTCAATTTCAGGAATTATTCGCTTTTCATTAAGGAAGTGTTCTTTTAGTTTCGATACTAATTCATTTAATAGAATACTAAATGGGTAATCTGGGAGGACTATTTCTTGTTGGAATATCTTCTCAACAAATGCTTCGTGTTTAGAATCTGAAAACTTTTTAATTGCACCATTAATATAATTCCTATCATAAGCTGCAATAAATATGGTATTATGAAAGTTCCCAATGTTTCGAATTAATTTTAGGACTTCAAATACTTCCTCTTTATCCAAACGGTCTATATCGTCAATAATAATTACTATTTTTTTACCAATCTTGGAAATAGCATTGTTCAAGATTTCAAATTGTTTTGTTATTTCACTCTGCTCTTGTGTGATAATTGAAATAGCATTAAGAAATATATTTTTATTAGCTCCAAATAGTGCATGAATGTATTGGTTTATTTTGGGTGGGACTTCGGAACTGAACGGAGATAAGCTTTCTTTTAATTTGACCAAAAAGTCGTTGTGAATATTTTTAGAAGAGGTGCTTTTCCAAGGATTAAATTTTACAACAATAGTTTGACTATTTTTTTGTAATTCATTTTCAATCATATTTAAGAACGAAGTTTTGCCGTCTCCCCAGCCTCCATTAATTCCATAAGCAAATGAGTTTTGCGCCTTTTGTGATATGATTTTCAACGCTAAATTTTTTGCACCAGCATATCTATTAAATAAATCTTTTCTGCCAACTTCCCAAGGATAATCATTTAGCTTTTCATCTTCCATAAGCTTTCTCTCCTTTTCACTCAAGTAAGTCAGATAGTAGTTAATAATCAATAGGATAAGAGAACTCAAGAAAAATAAAATCAATATATCTAAATAGGCAACTTTTTTACAAAATGAGAAATTGTAATATCTGAATGAAGAATCAAAAAAGCGATAATATATATATATCCCACTAAGAGGAAGGGTGGTATAAGAAATAAATTTATCTTCACAGAATTTAGCTAAAATTTGTATTAGTCTGAGGAAAAGAAATGCTACAAAAAAGGCAAAAATCAATATTTCAGAAAACAAGGTAAAATTCAATTTCTCAAATATTGGTATCAAATTAGATACAAAGATTTTTTGCAAATAATTTTCGAATAAACTCCACAATAATATTAAGGTTAAAGAATAAGTAAGTAACCTTAGCTCTTTACTTGAATCTTTAAACTTTAGTATATCATTCAATATTCTCATTTTATTTGGTTTTTGACTTTATAAAAATTGTGCTTTAGATATGGAAAATCAATTACCTGAGTAATTATTCAAAAGTCAGTGTATGCCCATTCAGCCCAAAAGGGTGAGTCAATAATCTCTTTTATCAACTGAATTTTAAAATGACGATTTGGAGCCCAATCGTAAAATTCATTTTCCTATTTTATGTGGTAAATGATTCATTTACTATTCCTTATATTCGATATTTCGTTTACACATTTCCCCTCATAAATCAAAAAGATGGGATATTATTTTATCAACCCGACATAACCACAAGAAGGGCATGTTTCTGGATATCTCAAACTCGGGTGCATTGTTCTATTTGGACAATTTACAATATTCGTATTCAAATTTCTATTATTAATACTTTCATTTAATTCATGTCGTGTTGTCTGTGAAGCAACACCACACATATCACAATAGCCGTTCACAATTACTCCCATTTTACACCATGTACATTTTTCAATATTTGTTTTTTCGTTGACAACATTTAATACATCGGTGCTATGATCTACTTTTCTTCCATTATCATAGTATCCTTTCCATCCCATGATTGGATCATCCCATAAGCCATGAGGGAGAAATTCATTTTTATTATTTGGATCCAAGGCGACTTTGCCTTCTGAGTATTTTCGATCCTGATCTTTATGCCAAATTTGCATGTAAACAGGTTTATCATTTTCGTCAAATCCAAAACGAATCCTAAACTCTTTATTGTTTTCAACTGCATTATAAAAATCATCATCAAATGTATAGAACTTATAAGATTCAGATAAACTAATTGGCTTTTCGACAATGCTCCCATCTCCACCTGCATAGCCAGGAATAGATTCTCTTGCATGTTGAAACTGATGAAATACTTTTAAATTTAAATTCAAATATGTATAATTATCAATTAGCTCTGATTCTCCAACCACAGATTCAGTAATTAGAAAAAAAGGTAGATTATCTTTTAAGAGATATGCAACTTCAAAATTAATATTCGAATACTTCCAAGTAAAATATGTAATAATACTATCTGCCTTATTTATCATTTCCCACCTAAGACCATTCCATCTTAGACTTGCAGCATTTATCGTAGCTTCAACATAATTAGAAAATCCATCCTCTGGATTTTCATTGCTCTTGTAAGTTGTAGAAATTAAATAATAAGTATAATCACTTAAAAAATTAAAGTTTGGTTCAATGGAAACTGAATCGTAGTTCCAATATTCTCCATTCTGTGGTTCTCCATAGATTAAAGCTAAAGCATCAAACATCGAAATTTCTGTTTGCTTTTTGAATATAAACCTTTCAACATTAATTATATCCCAGCCTTGATTAATTCGCTGCATTGTAAATAGCTTATCAATAGAATTGACTTTTTTTGATGAATCTGTTTGTCGAAGCTTAACCCGAAGTGAAACTTCAAGGCTATCCGAATATAATATCTCAAATTCAGAAATACTTAATTGCATATTGGAGGTGTCTGAATTCGTTGGCAATAAATCGACAATAAGATTTCTATCTACAAGATAATCAATATATTCAGCATTATCTAAGTTAATTGCATCAATTAATGTGATTATAATTTGTTCTGGAGTTGCTTTGTCGATCTCTATTTTTTCTCCCTGTATATTTACTTCTCTACTTGTATTGTTAGATGAACAGGAGATCAAGACAATAGACACTAAGGACATAATAGTTATTATCGACAAAGTTTTCAAATTTGATTGGGAAATTTTCATATTCTTAGGTTTTAAGGTTGCGTGTAATTGTAATCTACCCTAAAAACAGCAACGCTGAAAAATGTAAAAATTCATAATTTTAGGGTAATGAAAAAGAGTCAGTTTAACGAGGCGCAGATCATTAAAATAATTGCGTCCCAGGAAAGCGGCCGATCGGTTTCAGATCTATGCCGTGAACATGGTATCAGCCAGGCTACCTTTTATAATTGGAAGGGTAAATACTCAGGCATGAATCTTTCGCAGTTAAAACAGTTAAAGGAACTGGAAAAAGAATTGGGTCAGTATAAAAAGATTGTGGCAGAGCTCACTCTGCAGAACACTGTTCTTAAGGAAGTTATTGAAAAAAAGCTTT
>JACDJC010001859.1_pt1 | contig 17890 bp, 13 predicted proteins | sample 7454191 | NCBI WGS metagenome assembly JACDJC01 (sample SAMN14253291, study PRJNA609438) | sludge metagenome | isolation source: sludge after 25d culture with pyrite and EDTA | collected 2018-12-20 | reverse complement strand
GTCGAGCGCGAGCTGGCGGAAGGCCAGCTCCAGCTTCTATCGACGGATTTGCATGTGCCAGCTCTGACATTCGCCGCAAGCTGGCTCGCCTCCCCGGATACACTGGCCACCGAAACAATAGCCGATCTTGCCGTCAAACTTGCTCAAGGCGAGATAGATGCAGCATCCGGCGTTAATGCCGCGACGGCGGCGGCTCGTCGGGCATCTCCAGCGCTTCCGTAAACGGAAATTCGAGCACGACTTCACCGGCTTCGTCCGTTACTTCCAGCACGGCGGTGAGCAGCGTCGGGTCCTTGCCTTCGTCCTGGAGAATTTGCCGTACGGTCGCCCGCGCAACGCGCCAGGCGTGATCCGGATCGCGCAAATCCTCGCCTTCCGGGTCCGGAATAAGCGTCGCGCCGATCCGCGTGTTGAAGAAATAGCGAGGCATGCCCGAAATCTAGGACCGCCATCGCAAACCCACAAGGGCGGCCTGCATTTCTGCGCGGTGATATCAGTTGATCTTGCCGGGCCTTCTGAGGCCTAAGTGAAGATCATCTGACGGAATCATGACGTGCACGCCATTATCACCGAGCCGCTGTTCTACGCCGTCGCGATTCCGGCCGTCATCCTTCTCGGCCTGGCGAAGGGCGGCTTTTCGGGCCTCGGCATCGCATCCACGCCATTGCTGGCGCTTTATCTGCCGCCGCTGGAAGCCGCGGCCCTGATCCTGCCGCTTCTCATCATTCAGGACATGATCTCGGTCTACGTCTACCGGCGTGACTGGGACGCGTGGAACCTGAAAGTCATGCTGCCCGGCGCCATCGCCGGGATGGCGCTCGCCTGGCTGCTGGCCTCGCATCTGTCGGACGCGCTGGTCCGCATCATCATCGGCTTCATCGGCCTCGCCTTCGTTGCCAACACATGGCTGCGCCGGAACCGGATTGAAGCCCGCCCGGCAACGGCCGTCAGCGGCGTATTCTGGGGCGCGGTGTCCGGCTTTACATCCTTCATGACGCAGGGCGGCGGACCGCCGTTTCAGGTTCACGTTCTGCCGCAGCGGCTGCCCAAGCTGACTCTGGTCGGCACCACCACGATCTTCTTCACCGTGGTTAACCTCCTGAAGATCGGTCCCTACTTCGCGCTGGCGCAGTTCACCGCGAAGAACTTCATCACGTCACTCGTATTGCTTCCGATCGCCGTGCTGGCGAACTTCGCAGGCATTTGGCTGGTCCGAAAAACGCCCACGGACTTGTTCTACAACATCGCCTATGTGTTGCTGTTTATCATCTCGCTGCTGTTGCTCTGGCAGGGCTTCAAGGCTGTGATCTAGATCATCGGCAGGCTGCGCGGTTCGCGCCCCAGCGGGAAGGCCTTGTCCAGCGCGGCAACTTCACTGTTCGCCAGCGTCAGGTCTCCCGCGCCGGCATTGTCCGCGGCATGGCGCGCCGACGACGCCTTCGGAATCGCGAAGACCGAAGGCCGGCGCGTCAGAAAGGCCAGCGCCACCTGACGCGGCGTCGCGCCGTGTCGCTCCGCAATGTTTTTCAGCAGTTTCCCGCCCGCCGATTCCGGCTCGGGAAAATCGTCGTGACCGAAAGGCGAATAGGCGACCACCGCGACCCCATGCGCCTCGCACCAGGGAATAACGGAGTGCTCGATGGCGCGTTCGTTCAGATGATAAAGCACCTGATTGCAGGCCATGCGCCCTTCGCGCGCCACGTCGTTTATCTCGGCCAGATCGCCCGCGTCGAAATTGCTCACGCCCCATGAGCGGATTTTTCCATCGCTTACCAGTTGCTCGAATGCCACGACCGTATCCTCCAGCGGATGCGATCCGCGCCAATGCAGCAAGTAACAATCGAGACGATCGGTCTTCAGCCGCTTCAGCGAGCGCTCGCAGGCCTGAACCGTTCCTTTGCGCGAGGCATTGCTCGGCAAGACCTTTGACACCAGAAACACCTCGTCGCGCCGTCCCGAGATAGCCTCCGCGACCACAAGCTCGGCATCGTCATACATCTCCGCCGTGTCGATATGGGTCATGCCGAGATCGAGACCCTTGCGAAGCGCCGCCACAGCGGACACACGGTCCCCGCGGTCGATGTACCAGGTGCCCTGGCCGACAACCGGCACCTGTTGCCCGTTACTTCCGAATAACTTCTGCTTCATTTCACGCTCTCATAGCCCGTCATCTCGAGATAGCCGACGCCGCCATGGCTGCCCTTGAAACTGATCGGACCTTCCCAGTACGCGAAGCGCGTTCCCATCCAGCTTTTTGCATTGAGCGGGACGCTGTCGACATTCAATCCGCGCGCCGCGACAGTGACACGCCATGATGTCGGCAGCTTTCGGCCTTCAATGTCCGTGAATGCTGTCGGCGTCATCACAATCGCATTGGCTGGCAATGGTTCGGACCGTCCGCTGCGATCAATCCAGTTGCCCGCGAAATAGTTCCCGCCGTCCTTCTGCCGCAACCGGAACAGCATGACCTTCTCGCCGGTGTCCAGATGCAGCGAGAACCAGTCCCACCCCGTCTGGTCCGATGCCAGCGGCTGGCTGCTCCACTCGCGGTCCATCCAGGCGCGCCCGGTGACCGCAACCTGCCTGTCACCAAGGGTGAGCGCGCCCGATGCCGTGAAATAAGGCTGGCTGTAGTAGTACGACGCCTGCCCGCGTTCGGATTTCCGGCTATAACCTCTATCGCCTTGCAGAACGAGCGAGCGATCCGCCGCGAGATTCAGGACATAACCGAAATCGTCACCCGATGCGGAGACGACCAGCGGCGCGATGGCCTGCACATGAAAGCCATCGCCACCGCGCATCTCCCATGAATCGATCCATGCACGAAACGGCGCAGCTTCAGCCCCCGCCTGCCCCACACCGCCGCGTGCAAATTTTTCGGCATAACGATGTATCGTGGCGCCGGTGACAGCCGCATGTCCCATCCAGATCTGCCGATTGGCCCAGCCTTCCTGCTGCGCGCCGGGTGTCATGGCTTGCCGGAACAGCGTCCATTGCGCGCCCCACTCTGATCCCGTCGCATCATGAAGGTTCGCGGTCAGGTACCACCATTCGATACGGTAATCGGGATGCGGGCCATGGTCGCGCGGAAATGCGAGCGTCTTGCCGGGAACGACTTCGGCGAAGCCGTCACCTCCATCCCCAAGCCCCGCAAAGCCCTGCGCGCGGGCGAGCGAACTCACCAGCGACGTGACGAGACCGCCACCAACCAGCGACCGCCGGCTGATATGTCGATCAGCGCTCATTGGCAAATATCTTTGCGAGGGCCGCTGGCTGCAGCCGCATCAGCCTCAGAACCGGAAGGCATGTCGCCAGCAGCGCCGCCAGCAGCGCGACGACAAGCAATTCCAGCAACTGCAGCGGGAAGACATGCAGCGGCAAGCGCCATCCGAACGCTTTCACATTGACCACCGCAACCAGACACCATGCCACGAGAATACCGAGCGGCAGCGCCAGCAGCGCCGTGATCAACGCGACCGACATGGTTTTCAGAAGCTCGATCCCCGCGAGCCGACGCCGCGTCAACCCGAGTGCCCACAGCGGCGCGAGTTGCGGCAATCGGCTGTAACTCAACGTCAGCAGGCTTGTGAACAACGCGATTCCCGCAACACCGAGCGTGAAGGCGTTGAGCGCGGAGGTGACAGAAAACGTCCGGTTGAAGATGCGGATGGACTCCGCTTTCAGCGTGGCTTGATCCAGCAACCTGCTTGAATCGAGTCCGAACTTCTCACGTATGGCGGCAATAAGCTCCGCCACCTTTTCCGGTTTCACCCGCAGCCCAAATCGTGTGCGGGGAATGTCGGGCCAATGCGCTGCAAGCGCGTCGATGTCGATACCGATCTGCCCTTTCGGATTGCCGTAGTCGGGATAGATTCCCGCAACCGTCACAGGCCGCGGCCCCGTCGTCCCCGGCAATGTGACACGATCGCCGAGGCCGACCTTCAGCCGCCGCGCCAGTTGCTCGCTGAACAAGGCGCCCTCCCCGGCCCGCACCTTGTCCCAGACCCGCGGCTGTGCTTCCAACAGTGGCCAGCGTTCGCGATAGGTCGAATGATCGGCAAAGCCGATGATTTCCACGGGCAGCGTCGCCAGCGTCACGTCGGTGCGCCATGCCGGAAGGATGGCATCAACCTCCGGACGCTGATGCAGCCACGCGACAATCTCGGCGGCCTGCACATCGCTCGTTGCATTGAGATAGACTTCCGACGCCAGCCTATCATCGAGCCATGCCGTGAAGGTCCGCGAAAAACTCTGCACCATAGTGCCGACGCCGACATTCACAGCGAGCGCGAGCAGCAACGCCATCAGAGCCAGCGACAGTCCCGGCAATTGCTGGCGGCTGTCGGCCCAGAACCATTTCACCAATGGCTGCGCCGTGCCGCGCTGTGCAAATCGCAACGCAACCCCGAGAATGACCGGCAGTATCAGAGCCGCTGCGAGCAACAGTCCCGCCAGCATTCCGAAACCGGCGGTGAGGGAATCTCCGAAAAGGAAACACCCGGCTGTAACGAGAAGGATGGCCAGCGCGAGCAGGCCCTGCCGTTTCAGCCATCTCTGTTGCGATTGTTGCCAGGCATAGGGCTGCGCCGCGACGAGAACCGGCAGGCGATAGACACGGTATAAACCGGCAGCGGCCGCCAGCAATGCGCCGAGAATGCTCATGCCAAGGCCTGAGAACCACCAGTCCGCTTTCAGCACGAGCTGTCCAGGCACCTGCGCCCCATAAAGCCCGCGCAGGCTCGCGGCCACATCGGGCAGGAGAAACGCAGCGACGACATAGCCGCAGATCAAACCGATCATACCGGACACGATAGCCAGCGAAACCAGCTCAACGAGAAGCGTGAAGGTCAGCGCTCGCGCCGACACGCCGCAAGCGCGCATGGTGCGCAGCATCGGCAATCGTTGTTCCAGTGCAAGCCCGATGGCCGAATGCACAATGAACAACCCGACGACAAAGGACAGCAAGCCGAAGGCCGTCAGGTTGAGATGAAAGCTGGCGGTCAGGCGCTCAAGATCGCTGGGTGCGCCCGCTTCGACCAGCCGCAACTTGTCGCCGGCCACCTGCTCCAGCGGCGGACGCTTGCCGCGCAGGTCTCCAACCAGAAGCCGCGACACCTGATCGGGCATTTTGAGGAGGCGCTGTGCGATGCCGATATCGACAATCAAAACACCCGGCGCGAGATTGTCCTGCACCGCGAGCGGAGGCAACGAAACACCATTCGTCCGTGGCGCTGCGCCTTCCGGCAACCCCAGATCAGCCAAGGTTTCCGGCGCGAGCCATGTCTGGCCCGGCGGCGTCAGGAATTTCTGCAGATCCGCCTGCCCGATGTCAGGAGCCGCGCCCGCTCCCGCAGGGAGCGAGACCGGCTCAATGCCGAGCAACCGAAAGGCCCGGCCGCCGATCACCACGCGCCCCTCAACCACCGGCGACACCGGCCAGTTGGCACGGCGCAGATCGACAAAGAGCTGTTGCGGAAAAGCCGGGCCGTCGCGCCCGATCAGCATGGCGGTGTACGCGCCGCCAAACGTCGCCGCCGCGCGGTCGTAACTCGCGCGCGCCTGCTGATTGATCGCCTGCACGCCACTCCACAGAGCAGTCGCCGAGATCAGTCCGATCAGCAAGGCCGCAAACTGCATCCGGTGCCGCTTCCAGTGGCTCAACAGACCCACGAGAATCCACAGCGGACGCATCATGTGATCCGCCCCGCGGAGAGATGAACCTGGCGGTCGAGCGTCGCGGCGAGACGCTCGCTGTGCGTCACCATCAGAAAACTGCAGCCGGTGCGGGTTACCAGATCGCGCGCCAGCGCCAGCACATCGTCTGCGGTCTTCTCGTCGAGATTCCCGGTCGGCTCATCCGCCAGCAGCACCAGCGGCTTGATCGCCAGTGCGCGGCCGATGGCCACGCGCTGCTGCTGACCGCCGGATAGCTGTTCCGGATAGCGATCCAGCAGCGCATTCAATCCGAGCCGCTCCACCAGTTCGTTCTGCCAGACCGGATCATAACGGCCCGAAATACGCGCCTGAAAGGCAAGATTATCGGCGACCTGAAGACTTGGAATGAGGTTGAATTGCTGGAACACAAGGCCCAGCCTGTCCCGTCGCATCGCTGCCCGGTTACCGTCGGACAATTCCGACACCAGCGCACCGTCGAGCCAGATCTCACCGCTGTCGGCCTTGTCGAGACCGGCGATCAGATGCAGCAGCGTGCTCTTGCCGCTGCCGGATTCGCCGGTCAGCGCGACACTCTCGCCGGCCGCGAGCAAAAGATCGACCCCGCGCAAGACCGCGAGCTGTTCTTCAGAGGTCGGGTAGGACTTGGTGAGGCTCTGGACCGTCAGCATGATCGCTGCGATCATACATAAAGGTGGCTTCGCGGTACATCACGAAGCATCGACCGGCCCCGCCGATGAAAGTTCATCGTCACGGCCGGGCGCTGAGCGAGCTGATTCCGCTCGTCTGGCCCGGCCATCCACGTCCTAAAACGGGCACGGATGAGAACGTGGATGTCCGGCACGCGCCGGACATGACGACCTGTCACAGCCTCAGGTGAGGCTGAGCTCGTACTTCTCAATGTCCTTGGCGCGCTGGTTCTGCGACGCGGCCTTATGGTCGGTCGCGATCCAGGTATAGACCGCCGGCAGCACGAACAGCGTAAACAGCGTGCCGATGGACATGCCTGCGACCACCACGATGCCGATGGAGAAACGGCTCGCAGCACCCGCACCGCTCGCCGTGAGCAGCGGCAAGAGACCCGCAACCATCGCAGCCGTAGTCATCAGGATCGGCCGGAGACGAACGCGCGCCGCATGTTCGATAGCCGTGCGCCGGTCCACACCCTCGTTGACCTGCATCTCGTTGGCGAACTCCACCATCAGGATGCCGTGCTTCGAGATCAGGCCGACCAGGGTCACAAGACCCACCTGGGTGTAGATGTTGATTGTCGCCAATCCAAAGAACAGCGGGATCAGCGCGCCCGAGATCGCCATCGGCACCGAGATCAGGATCACCAGCGGGTCGCGCAGACTCTCGAACTGCGCCGCCAGCACCAGGAAGATGATGATCAGCGCGAACACGAAGGTCACCGTGAGCTGGTTTCCTTCCTGAACGTACTGACGGGAGTCGGCGAGATAGTCGTGAGAGAATCCCGCGGGCAGTTGCTTGGCCTGCTGCTCGAGGAATTCCACCGCCTTGCCGACCGTCACGCCCGGCATCGTCACCGCCTGGAATGTCGCCGAGTTCAACTGGTTGAAATGCGTCAGCGCGTTCGGATTGGTCGCGGTCTGAATGCTGACGACGGTTGAAAGCGGCACCTGCCGTCCTGTATTGGTCGCGACGTAGTAGTTGCCGAGAGATTCCGGCGTCAGACGCAGCTCACGCGGCACCTGCGGAATGACCTGATAGGATCGTCCCTCCAGATTGAAGCGGTTGACATAGTTGCCGCCGAGCAGCGTCGAGAGCGTTGCGCCGATCGCCGACATATTGATGCCGAGGTCGTTCGCCTTGGAACGATCAACAGTCACACGAACGACCGGCTGGTTGAAGGCAAGGTCGCTGTCCGCCACGATGAAGAACCCGCTTTCGCGCGCCGCCTTCTTCAGCTTTTCCATCTGCTCGAAGACGGCCTGGAATCCGCTCGTGGAGTTGATCACCATCTGGATCGGCAGGCCGCCCGGTCCGCCCGGCAGCGCCGGCAGGTTGAACGCGAACGCGTTGACGCCCTCCACCTTGTTCAGTTCATTCTGAACCAATGGCTTGAGCGCCAGCGACGACCGTTTGCGCTCGTCCCACGGCTTCAGGATCATGCCCGCGATGCCGTTGGCCGGACCGCTGGTGCCGTTGATGATGAATCGCAAATCGGTTTCCGGGAAGCTGGCGAAGACATTGTCGAGCTTCTTTCCGTAGAAATTGCTGTAGTCGATGTTGGCGTATTGCGGCGCCTTGGTCACCGAGAACAGAATGCCCTGATCTTCCTCGGGCGCCAGCTCCTTGTTGGTGTTCATGTACATGAAGCCGACAAGGAATAGAATGACCACCGCGAACAGTCCGGTGATCGGCCGATAATCCAGCGACCGCTCCAGCTTGCGGCCATACCAGTCGGTCACGCGCGTAAACACGCGGTCAACCAGCTTGGCGAAACGACCCTGGTTCTGATGTCCGCCCTTGAGCAGCACCGAGCACATCATCGGCGACAACGTGAGCGCGACCACACCGGAGATGATCACCGACCCGGCCAGCGTGAAGGCGAACTCGCGGAACAGCGCGCCGGTCAGACCGCCGAGGAAGCCGATCGGCGCGTACACTGCCGCCAGCGTGATGGTCATGGAGATGACCGGCCCGACGATTTCGCGTGCGCCTATCAGAGAGGCCTCGACCGGAGATTTACCCTCCTCCAGATGCCGGTGGATGTTTTCGACGACGACAATGGCGTCGTCCACCACAAGTCCGATGGCGAGCACCATCGCCAGCAGCGTGAGCAGGTTGAGCGTAAAGCCCATCGCCAGCATCAGGATGCACGCGCCGACCAGTGACAGCGGAATCGTGACCACCGGAATGATCACCGAGCGCAGCGAGGCCAGGAAGAGGAAGATGACCACCACGACGATCAGCACCGCTTCAAGCAGCGTATCGCGCACTTCGTCGATCGACGACTGAATGAACTTGGTCGAGTCGTAAGCCACGCGCATTTTCAGTGACGGTGGCAGGTTGCGTTCGATTTCGGGGAACAGCCCGCGCACACCCTTGACGATGTTGAGCGGATTGCCCTGCGGCGTCGACTGCACGCCGATGAAGATCGCCTGCTGGCCGCTCATGGCGACGCTCGCATCCGTACTTTGCGCGCCGAGTTCAACCGTGGCGATATCTTCAAGGCGGACGAAGCCGCCGTCCTTCGCCTTCACCGTCATCCGCTTGAACTGCTCGATGCTGGTGAGGTCGGTATTCGTCGTGACGTTGGAGACGATGAAGTAGCCTTTCGACTGGCCGGCGGCGGCCTGGAAGTTGTTGGCCCGGATCGCAGCCGCGACATCGTCCGGCGACACGTTACGGCCGGCCATCCGCTCCGGATTGAGCCAGATGCGGGTCGCAAGCGTCTGTGCGCCGAGAATATCGGCGGATGCGACACCATCGACAGTCGAGAGAATCGGCTGCACGACGCGGGCGAGATAGTCCGATATCTGCGGTCCGGTCAGTTCGTCGCTGGCGAAACCGATATACATCACCGCCGTGGTCTGGCCGGTCGATTTCGTGATCACCGGGTCGTTCGATTCTCGCGGAATCAGATAGCGGACCGAGCTGACCTTGGAGCTGACTTCGGTCAGCGCCGAATTCGGATCCACATTGAGCTTGATATAGACCGAGATCGTGCTCGTGCCCTGCACCGACGAGGACGTGATGTAATCGACGCCTTCCGCCGACGCCACCGCCTGTTCGATCGGCTGGGTGATGAAGCCCTGCATCAGATCGGGCGACGCGCCGGGATACGACGTCGTGATGGTCACGACCGTATTCGACAGCTTCGGATACTGGCGGATACCCAGGCTCGTCGCAGCCTTGAAGCCGATCAGCAGAATCAGCAGGCTGACGACAAGCGACAGTACCGGCCGCTTGATAAAGATGTCAGTGAAGGCCATGCGTGGCGCTCCCTCGAAAAATCAATAGCGCGGCGGTTGCGCGGGAATCGGCGGCGGCTGGTCGGTCGAAATCGTAACGGCCGAACCGGACTGCAGCTTGAGCTGTCCGACAGCGACCACGCGGTCACCCGGCTTGATGCCACTGAGAATGACGACGCGGCCATGCACGCGCTGGCCGGTCTTCACGAAGGTCCGGTCGGTCTTCAGCGTTTCTTTGCCTTCGGCATCCTTCGTTCCGGTGATAAGCCAGACGGAGTCGCCATAGAGCGTATAATCCACCGCCGTTTCCGGCACGGTGATCACCGCAGGCTTGGGCGGCAGTTCGACCGTGGTCGATGCGAACATACCCGGCTGCAGGATGCTGTTCGGATTGTCGAGCGTCGCCTGAACCCGGACGTTGCGGGTGTCGGCGTTGATCTGCGGCTCGATGGTGGTGATCTTGCCCTCGAAGGTGCGGCCCGGATACGCGTCCACCTTGATGCGGACGGTCTGCCCGACATCGAGAACCGCGCGATCCTTTTCAGTGACCGTGAAGTTCAGGTAGAGCCGCGACAGATCAGTCAGCGAGACGATCTGCGTTCCGGCGCTGAGATACTGGCCAAGTTGCACCAGACGCACGCCGAGCACCCCGCTGAACGGCGCGGTGATCCGCTTCTGCGAGATGATCGCTTCGGTCTTCGCCACCGATGCGGCGCCCTGATCGTAGGCGGCCTGCGCCTGATCCACGGTCGCCTGCGGTCCGAACGATTTCGCGAGCAGCGCCTGGGCGCGGTCGAGCGCGAGCTTCGCCGCCAGCGTCTGCGCCTTGTAGCTGGCGAGATCGCTCTGGTCCGGCGCGTCATAGATTTGCAGCAGCGGATCGCCTGCTTTCACCTCGGCGCCGGGCTGGAACAGGATTTCGGTCACACGCCCGTTCACATCGGTGGTGACATTCACCTGATTCACGGCGGCAAGATCGCCGACCGCGGTCAGAAGATTTGGCAACACTTCCGATTTCGCCTCGGCCACGGCCACAACGGTTGGAGGCGGTTTATTATTCTTGAAGAACTGCGCGATCATATGCGCGCGGAAGGCGTTGAAACCCCAGATGATGCCGACCAGCAGAACAAGCGCTGCGCCGACGATGATCATCCAGCGCCGCATGCGTACTGGCGGACGCGGCTTCTCCGCCGGGGAAGGAGTGTGTTGAGACGGTTTGCTCGTGGCATCCATGTTATGCACTTTCCGCAATCCGGTCCGCCGCATCCATAAGCGGAGGAACGGTGTCCAAATAAGAAGTGATAGCCCGGCCGTTCATTCCGATTCCGCGAAGAATGAACTGGCAAATCTGTCGCTCGAAGTCCGGTGCACTGGGGTATGTCAACGACGGTGTCGCAGGAAGACGTGACAGAGCGACCATGTGCACGACCTGATGCGCGAACCAGAAAAGATTAAGCTGCTCTCCCTCGACCCGCTCCGCGTCGCCCGCCGCGATCGCGCTTTCCAGCGAAGCCTCGAAGATCGTTCCGATCAAATCTCCGATCTTGTCATAAAGCAGCCTCGCGAATTCGCCGTCGGTCAACTGGCTGGAAATCAGCAGCCTGACCCGCTGGGCGTCCTCTCCATCCGGCGATTCGGTCGCGCGCATAAAATGCGCAACCATTTCGCGAATGAGAATCACCAGCGTCGTTGTCGATGGCTTCAATTCACGCAGCCGGATGAGTTCGGGATCGGCCTCGCACTCCTCGGCGAGAATTTCCGCATAGAGTGCGGCTTTCGTGGGGAAATGCTTGAACAGCAATCCTTCGGAAATCCCCGCAGCCTGGGCGACGCTGCGCGTCGTCGTCCCGGCAAAGCCATGGAGTGCGAAACAACGCTTGGCCGCCTCCAGGATCTGCTCCCGGCGGAGATCGCTCGTCAGTCTGAGGGTGCTCATGGCGAACGTGAGTAAACACTCACCTGGCCCGAGTCAATTGTCTTTGCTGCCGTGCAGCACGCAATTTAGCCATATTCCAAAGGGTTTCGCGTTTTCCGCTGCAAGGGATACCGCCAGGCCCCTGCCCGCCGCCAATCATCGGACCAATCGCGGAGGACTACCGTCGCCCGCGCTCGGAAACGCACGGCTTTGTACCGCCGATACGCGCGCAACAGCGGGATCGCTGAAAACGAGTCTTGCCTAACGCCTCCGAACCCGCCTCAATGCGCACAACGAATGGTCCCTGCGTCAGCAGGAAGACCGCAAGGCCCGCGACAAACAGGGCCACGGGGGAGAAACGGATGGCGACGGCAGATTCACCGCCGGGCAACGACTCGGCGGTCATTTCCGATGAGGCACTTCGCAAAGCCGAGGAATTCATCGAAGCGGATGAAGGGGCAACCAACAGGCTCGGCGGATTCATCGGCCAGGTGGTGACGTACATCGCGGTCGCGATGAGCCTGTTCCATCTCTACGCCGCCTACGCAATCGTTCCGACCCAGGAACTGCGTTACACCCATGTCGCGTTCACGCTTGTCTTGTCATTCCTGCTGTTTCCGCTCGCGGCGCGTTTCCGCAACCGGGTGCGCTGGTGGGATATCATTCCCTGCATTCTTGCGGTCGCAACCATCGTCTATGCGCTCATGGGCGGCGACGATTTCACCGACCGCGCCACCACGCCTGATCGCTGGGACGTTATCGTCGGCCTGATCTTCATCGTCCTCGTGCTTGAAGCAACGCGCCGGACCACCGGATGGATCATGCCGGTGGTCTCGATCCTGTTCATCGCCTACGCGATGTTCGGTCCTTACTTTCCGGCGCCCTGGACCCACCGGGCGTACGACCTGCCCCGGCTTGTCGGCCACCTCTTCATCACGCTCGAGGGCATCTTCGGTGTCGCGGTCGACGTATCCGCGACACTGATCATCCTGTTCACGATCTTCGGCGCATTCCTGCAGCAGTCGGGAGCCGGAAAATTCTTCATTGATTTCTCGCTGGCGCTGATGGGCGGCAAACCGAACAGCGCCGGGCGCACGGTCGTTCTTTCGTCGTTCCTGCTCGGTGGTCCATCCGGATCCGGCGTCGCGACAACCGTGATGATCGGGACCGTCGCCTATCCGATGATGAAGAAAGCCGGCTTCGAGAAAAACGCCGCCGGCGGCCTGCTCGCCGCGGGCGGCCTCGGCGCGATCCTGTCGCCGCCGGTGCTCGGCGCGGCTGCGTTCCTGATCGCCGAGTTTCTCAAGATCAGTTATCTCGACGTGATCTGGATGGCGACGATCCCGACCTGCCTCTACTATCTGTCGCTACTGATCATGGTCGAACTCGACGCCAAGCGCTTCGGCGCACGCGACGTCAACTTCAAGCCCGAAATGTCGCTCGGCGCGATGACCAAACGCTACGGCTTCCACTTCATTTCACTCATCGCGGTCGTCTTCTTCATGGTGATCGGCTATTCGCCGTCGCTGTCGGTCTTCTATGCGATCATCACCACCTTCGCGCTGAGCTTCCTGCGCAAGGACACCGCGCTGATGCCGCCGAAACTGAAGCGCGCGCTGGCGGATGGCTCGATCGGCGCGCTCAACGCCGCGACCACCTGCGCCTGCGCGGGCATCGTCGTCGGCATCGTGACACTCACCGGCCTCGGCCTGAAGTTCTCGTCGATCGTGATCGCCTATGCCGGCGGCAGCCTGTTGCTGACGGCGATCTATACCTCGCTGATCGTCTGGATCATCGGCCTCGCCGTCCCCGTCACCGCGTCCTACATCATCTGCGCTGTGATCGCAGCGCCTGCCCTCATCAAGTTAGGGGTGCCGGATTACGCCGCGCACATGTTCATCTTCTATTATGCAGTGCTGTCTGAAGTGTCGCCGCCAACCGCGCTGTCGCCCTTCGCGGCCGCCGCCATCACCGGCGGCGATCCCTACAAGACCACGCTGCAATCGTGGAAATACACCCTGCCCGCATTCCTTGTGCCGTTCGTGTTCGTGCTCGATCCGCAGGGCGTGGGCCTGCTGCTCAACCTTCCAAAGGGCGGCTCGTGGGTCGATATTTTCGAGATCACGCTCAAGACCACGCTCGGGCTGATGGCGCTGGCGGCGGCCGCGCAAGGCTGGGTCCTACGAAGCACCACACTGATCGAGCGTGGATTGCTAGCTCTGTCCGGTCTGCTGCTGGTGTTCCCAAGCCTGATCGAGGCCGTGATCGAAGCGGCGATTGGTCGCGATATCTCTTATACTTATGTACCCGGCGTCCTGATCGGATTGGGGGTATTGTTGTGGCAAGCAAAGGGACCGGCGGTTCAACGACCGGCCTGACAACTTGAATGGGAGGACGATAGACAATGAAGAGAACGACAAAAATGGCTGCGGTGCTGGCGTTCGCGCTTTCCGCCGGACTGATCCCGGCACACGCCCAGCAAAAGACGATGTCGATCGGAACCGGCGGCACCGGCGGCGTATACTATCCCCTCGGCGGCGCGGTCGCTAACGTGCTGTCGAAAAACCTGCCAAACGTACAGGCGACAGCCGAAGTCACCGGCGGCTCGGTGGACAATCTCAAGCTGATCGGCACCGGAAAAAACGAACTCGGCTTCACCATGGCCGACGCGGCTCTGAATGCCTACAACGGCGAGGACAAGTTCAAGAGCGGCAAGATTCCGCTCCAGACGCTGCTCGTGGTTTATCCCAATCGCATGCATGTGGTGACGATTGAAGGTACGGGCATCGAGAAGATGTCCGACATGAAGGGCAAGCGCATCTCGACCGGGTCGCCGGGCAGCGCGACCGAGGTGATGGCCTTCCGCGTGATCGAGGCCGCGGGTCTGGACAAGGACAAGGACATGAAGCGCGAGCGCCTCGGCGTCGCCGAATCGGTCAACGCCATCAAGGACGGCAAGATCGACGCCTTCTTCTGGGTCGGCGGCATTCCGACGGCGGCCGTGACCGACCTTGCCGCGACGCCGGGTGTGAAAATGAAACTGGTCGATCACAGCGAGACGGTCGACAAGATGAATGCCAAGTACGGCAAGCTCTATACCGCCAGCACCATCAAGGCAGGGTCCTATCCGGGCTATGACAAGGACAACAAGATTGCCGAGGTCTGGAATCTGATCGTCACCGGCGACAAGATGAGCAACGACGATGCCTATACCATCGTCAAGACGCTCGTTGAAAAGAAGGCCGATCTTGTTGCGGTCCACAAGGAAGCCCTGAGTTTCTCGCTGGACAATCAGATTCAGTCGCGCTCGCCGATCCCCTTCCATCCCGGCGCGCTGAAATATTTCAAGGAGAAGGGCGTCGGCGGATAACTCGCCCCTGCAGGACAGCAACAAAACCCCGGCCGATGCGCCGGGGTTTTTCGTCGGACTAGGCCGCTGCTTTCGGCGCGTCGCGGTCGATGGCGAAATCGTCGAACCAGGCCTGGCGGCTGCCGGCAATGGACGCCCCGATGATGCGCGAGGCAAGATAGCCGTAGGTGATCCCGTTGCCGCCATAGCCATAGGCCGCGTGAATGCGGGGATGGCCGGGCACGGGTCCTATCAGCGGCAGGCCGTCGGTTGTCGTGCCAAACGTGCCGGACCATACGAATTCCGCGACCGGTTCGGCATGAGACCACAATCCGTTCAGCCGATGCAGCAGCGCATCCGCTTTCGCAGGCATCGCGCGGTCCCGCTCCTCCGGTTCAATGGCGTGATCGTCGTCCTCGCCGCCCATGATGATCCTGTCGTCCGGCGTCGTGCGCGCGTAGCTGTAGTTGTCTGACGCCTCCCAGATCAAAGCGCCGTCACGCCACAGATCGCCATGCGACTGCGGTGGCGTCGCGATGGCGAAGCTCGATGAAATTCTGTGAAGGCTGGAGGTGACGAAATCCGGCATGACGTAGCCGGTGGCGAGAACGACGTGCTTCGCCTCGATCACATGACCGTTGTCGAGTTCGACGACAACCGCCTGCCCGCTGCTGTCATAATTTTCTGCACTCGCGTCGTAAGTCAAGGCGCCATGACTGGTGGCGGCGTCAAGCAGCGCCTGACACAGCAGCAACGGATCGGTATCGGCCGAACCGATCGAATGGATCGCGGCTTCCCGGTACAGGCCGAACTCTTCAAGCAGAGTGAGATGATCCAGATAGTCGCCGGGCAATCCGGCACGCATGCGCAGGTCATGTTCGGCTTTCAGCTCGCGCGCGCTGATTTTTCCCGCCGCCAGATAGAGCGAGCGCCTGTGCCTCAAACCGCAGGACAACCGTCGGGAATTCACCAGTTCGGTCAAGCCGCTAACAGCCGAGAAGCTGCGGCGATAGATATTCGCGGCCCGCTCGAAACCATACATGATCGTGAGATCGCTCAGGGAGCGGTCGATCTCCCACATCAGCATCGCGGTGCTGGCGGCTGTGCTGCCGAGCCCCGGCCGCTGCCGGTCGACGACGCGGACCTCAAGCCCTTGCGAGGCCAGATGCTCTGCGGTGAGCGCGCCCGTTACTCCCGCGCCGACGATCAGAACGTCGGTGCGGAAATCCCGGTCGACAAACTGACGGGTTGGCTGCACGAGCCTGTGACGCCATGGCGGCGTGCCGCCGCGGAGGTCGCTATGCCGAACTCTTTCCGGATCGAACATCATCCACGCGAATCATGACTGGACGCCCCCGCGCCCAACCATGATGACGCCTGAGCGTCACAAAAGTTCCATCCCCGGAATCCGAAATTCGATCAGGCGCCCTCGTCCAGCGCGACCAGCTCGCGCTTCCTGCGCAGCGACGGCAGCAGCGGACCGATCAGCAGGATCGCGGCAGCGATCAGGCAGATCGCCGAGATCGGACGCTCGACGAATGTCATCAGGTCGCCCTGCGACAGGATCAGCGACTTGCGCAGGTTGTTTTCCAGCAACGGCCCCAGCACAAAGGCCAGCACCAGCGGTGCCGGCTCATAACCGAACTTGCGCATCAGATAACCGATGATTCCAAATCCGATCATCACATAGACGTCGAAGACGTTGTTGCTGCTGCAATAGACACCCACGATGGTGAACAGCAGGATCAGCGGAAAGAGGACGTTGTAAGGCAATTTCAGCAACTGCACCCACATGCCGATCAGCGGCAGGTTCAGCACCAGCAACATCAGGTTGCCGATATACATGCTGGCGATGATGCCCCAGAACAAGCCGGGATTCTGCGTGATCATCAGCGGTCCGGGCTGCAGGCCGTGGATCACGAACGCGCCGAGCAGCAGCGCCATCACCACATTGGGTGGAATGCCGAGCGTCATCAGCGGAATGAACGCACCGCCCGCGGCAGCGTTGTTGGCCGCTTCCGGTCCGGCGACGCCTTCGATCGCGCCCCTGCCGAAACGCTCCGGTGTCTGCGACAGCCGCTTCTCCAGCGCATATGACGCGAAGGACGCGACCACCGCGCCGCCGCCTGGCAGAATGCCGAGGAAAAATCCGAGCACAGTGCCGCGTCCGACCGGTCCTGCGCTGGCTTTCCATTCCTCCTTGTTGGGCAAAAGCTGCGTGATCCTGGTTTCGATCACATCGCGCTTGATGACCTGCTCGATATTGATCAGGACCTCTGCCACGCCGAACAGCCCCATCACCACCGGCACGAGGCCGATGCCGTCGATCAGTTCGAGGCGGCCGAAGGTCAACCGCGGCTGCGCCGTGATGCTGTCGAGGCCGATCAGCCCGAGCACCACACCGATGCAGGCCATCAGCAGCGCCTTGGCCATCGAGCCTTGGGTCAGGAACGTCAGCACCACGAGGCCCAGCACCATCAGGCTGAAATACTCGGCTGGCCCGAACGCGACAGCGACACTCGCGAGCGATGGTGCGATGAACATCAGCGCGATCAGCGCGAAGGTGCCCGCGATGAAAGAGCCCAGCGCCGAAATGCCGAGCGCTGGCCCTGCCTTGCCCTGCTTCGCCATCTGGTGACCGTCGATGCAAGTCACCACAGACGCCGCCTCACCCGGAATGTTGACAAGGATCGAGGTTGTCGAGCCGCCATACATCGAGCCGTAGTAGATGCCTGCCATCATGATGATGCCGGACTCTGGCGTGCCGGAGAGCGTCACCGGCAACAGCAGCGACATCGCCGAGATCGGGCCGATGCCCGGCAGCACGCCGACCAGCGTTCCGATGAAGACACCGATGAAACAATACAGCAGGTTTAGAGGCTGAAGCGCGACACCGAGGCCGTGCATGACATTGGCGATAACATCCATGGGCGCGCTCCCGTCAGCCGATACCGTAAAGGCCTGACGGCAACTGGTTCAGCAGTCCATGCTTGAGGACCCTCCACACGCAGAGCG
>JACDJC010001857.1_pt1 | contig 17903 bp, 19 predicted proteins | sample 7454191 | NCBI WGS metagenome assembly JACDJC01 (sample SAMN14253291, study PRJNA609438) | sludge metagenome | isolation source: sludge after 25d culture with pyrite and EDTA | collected 2018-12-20 | reverse complement strand
CTCGCTGGATCAAGGCCCTGATCAAGTTCGGCTACCTCAGCCAGCCACTACGTACCTGAGCAGATCGGCAGTCGCTCCGACACCATGGCCTTGATCGGCCAGGGGTACGTTTGAACAAAAAATTGTCTCTTTCACATTAAAGATTTTGTGGCTTTGAGGCATATGAATTCTTGATTTTCAACCCGGATCGAAGCCTCTACACTGAACCAGGTCTCTTTACCGGGTACTACAAGAGGGTCATTGCATGTCAAAACGGCAATTGCGGGGCGCCGACCTGGTGGTCACCACCTTGACCAAAATGGGCGTGAACCAGGTCTTTTCCCTGTCGGGCAATCACATCATGCCGCTCTACGATGCCCTGGTCGACGCTCCCATACGCAACGTCCACATGCGCCACGAAGCCGCCTGTGTGCACGCCGCGGACGCCTACGCGCGGGTCACCGGCGAAGCCGGCATCGCCCTGGTCACGGCCGGACCAGGCCACGCGAACGCCGTGGCTGCCCTGTACACGGCGCGTTGCGCGGATTCGCCGGTGGTGCTGCTGTCGGGCCATGCGCGCTCGGACCAGATCGGCCAGGGCGCCTTCCAGGAATTGCGTCAGGCCGAGGCGGCGGCGCCCTTCACCAAGGCCTCCTGGACGGCGCAGTCCGCGACCGGGCTGGGCGAAGACCTCGCGCGCGCCCTGCGCATCGCGCGTAGCGGGCGACCGGGCCCGGTGAACGTGAACTTGCCCGCCGACCTGCTGGAAAAATCGCTGGCCGGCCACTCGGGCCTGGTTCCGGACGAAGCAGCAGCCCGCCCGACGCCCCTGGCGCCCTCTGCCGAACTCGTTTCAGGAATCCTGACGCATTTGGCCCAGGCGCACCAGCCGATCGTGATTTGCGGCCCGCATCTGTGCAACACCCGTGGGCGCAGCCTCATGAGCCAGGTGCAGCACGCACTCCAGGTGCCCGTGATCGGCATGGAAAGCCCCCGGGGCGTGCGTGACCCGGGCCTGGGCGATTTTGCGCATCTGCTGGGGCAAGCCGACCTGCTCATCCTCATCGGCAAGCCGGTGGACTTCACGCTGAACTTTGCCCACAGCCCGCCCCTGTCTCCAGAATGCCGGCTGATCGTCGTGGATGCCGACGCGGCCCAGCTGGCGGCCAGCCGTCGGCTCTTGGAAGACCGCTTGTGGCTGTCGGCGCAGGCGGACAGCCACAGCACCCTGCTGCAGCTGACGCGGGCAACCGACACGCCCACATCTCACGCACCGTGGCTGGCCCAGGCGCTCGAAGCACTGCACTATCGCCCTTCGGAATGGGACGCCATCCATTCCCCGGCCACCGGTCCGGTTCACCCACTCGACCTGTGCCGCAGCCTGCAGGATTTCTTCACCCGCCATCCGCAAGCGACGCTGGTCTGCGACGGCGGGGAAATCGGCCAGTGGCCGCAAGCCGCCGTCACGACAGCCAGAAAGCAGCTGATCAACGGGGTTGCCGGTACCATCGGGCCCTCGCTGCCCAGCGCGCTGGGGGTCCGGCTGGCCGAGCCCGAGCACCCGGTCGTCGTGGTCGTGGGGGACGGGTCCTTCGGTTTTCACATGGCCGAACTGGACACCGCCGTCCGACACCGGTTGCCGATCCTCGTGGTAGTGGGCAACGACGCCCGGTGGAATGCCGAATACCAGATCCAGCTGAACACCTACGGCAAGGATCGGGCGCAAGGCTGTGAGCTGCTGCCCGTGCGCTACGACCAGGTGGCCGAAGCCCTGGGCGCCCACGGTGAGTATGTGACTCGAGCGGCAGAGCTTCCTGCCGCCCTGCAGCGCGCACAGGACAGCGGCAAGCCGGCATGCATCAATGTGATGATTCAGTCTGTTGCGGCACCCGTCATCAGAAGAACCTGATGTCCTGAACACAGGCCGCTTCTGCCTTGCACGGCCTGTTCCGATCCATGTGGCTCATGCACAAACAGGAGACAACGATGAAAACTGCCTTCACGACATTCATGCTGGCAACGAGTCTGGCACTGACCGCGCATGCCGGCACCGCGTCGGCCGAAGCCAAGGAAGTCCGCATTGCCACCCAGTACGGCCTGCCCTATTTGCCGCTGACCCTCATGCAGCACGAAAAGCTGGTCGAAAAATATGCGGAAAAAGCGGGGCTGAAGGATGTGAGCGTGAAATGGGCCACGTTTGCCGGCGCCAACGTCATGAACGATGCCCTCTTGTCCAACTCGCTGCACTTCGCCGCCATCGGTACGACGGCTCTGCCCATCATCTGGAGCAAGACCAAGGGCACCCCGCAAGAGGTGCGCGGGGTCTCGGCCATTGCCTCGGCCCCGCACCTGCTCAATACGCGCAACCCGAACATCCGGTCGATCCGCGATTTCACCCCCAAGGACCGGATCGCGCTGCCGGCGGTGAAGGTGTCCATCCAGGCCGTGGAACTGCAGATGGCCGTGAGCCAGGCCTTCGGCATCGAGCACTACGCGAAGCTGGATCCGATCACGATCAGCCGCTCGCACCCGGACGCCATGGCGGCCCTGCTGTCGGGCAGCGGCGAGATCAACACACATTTCACCTGGGTGCCCTACAGCTTTCGCGAGCTGAAAGACCCCCGCATCCACACCGTGCTGAGCTCCTTCGACGTGCTCGGCGGGCCCACCACGACGATCCTGTTCATGACGACCCGGCACTTTCATGACACGAACCCGAAGCTCTATGACGCCTTCCTGAAGGCCGTGCAGGAAGCCGACCACATCATCGCGACCGACAAGCCCCGCGCGGCCCGCATCTACAAGGAATCCCGCAAGGATGCCGACTCGCTCCAAGATATCGAGAAGATGCTCGACGATCCGCAATTGCAATTCAGCATGATGCCGCAGCGGGTGGACAAGTTCATCGACTTCATGCACGAGACCGGCAGCCTGAAAGAGGTTCCGGCGTCCTGGAAAGACCTGTTCTTTCCGGAAGTCTTCGACATGAAGCAGCCCTGAGGCTGCGAACGCCGACGTCGCTCAGGCGCGCGGTGGCGTCATGGTCGAGAAATAGGCCTTGATCTCGCGGGTGAAGCTGCCGCGGCCGTGACTGCGCAGTTCCAGCAGACCCACATGCCGGAACACGGCGATTCCGGGCAATTCGATCACCTGCAGGCGCTCATCCCGCGTCCAGTCCACGTTGGCCAGGCGCGGCACGATCGAGCCGCCGAACCCCTGCCTGACCAATTCGATGATCGTCTCGATGGAATTCAGCTCCATCTCTGCATCCAGCGACAGCCCCAGGTGCATGAGCGTCTGCTGTACCAGCCGGCCGGTCCAGGTCCGTTGGTCGAAACGCAGAAACGGCAGGGTGGCCAATACCCCGTACGACGGGTTCGTCCGCCCAGGTCCGCCGTCCTCGGGATCCTTGGCGCCCTCCAGGCCCAGCGCATCGCGCGGCACGATGGCCACCATGGGCTCGGTGTAGAGCGGGGTCCACAGGAGTTCCTGATTCAGGGGCTCGGGCGATTGGGTCACGACCGCCGCATCCAGTTCGCCGCGCAGCACCCGCGCCGCGAAGTCGCGGGACTGCCCGGCATAGAGCGTGACGTGCAGCCGCGGATGCTGGCGCCGGATCGCCCGCAGGGCGTCGGAAAAGGCACCCATCAGGGCGGACACCAGCGCGCCCATCGACACGTGGCCGGAAAGCTCTTCCTGTTGGTCGATGTGGATCAGCGAATCGTAGGCCGAGACGATCTCTTCGATCTTGGCCACGCGCAGCCGCCCCTGCGGCCCCAGCACAATCGAGCGCCCCGTGCGGATGAACAGCTCGCAGTTCAGCGCCTGCTCCAGAGTCTTGATCTGCAGGCCCACGGCTGCGGGCGTCAGGCCAATGCGTGCCCCCGCGGCGGCAAAGGTGCCGTAGCGCACCACCGCTAGAAACGTTCTGAGCGTACGGATGGAGGAGGACATCGATCACGCGCCGGGGCGGCTTGCTCCTTCGGTCATGGGTTCAGGTCATGGGTTCAGATCTTTGGTTCAGTCTTTGAACCACTGCGCCAGGGTGTCGTCGGACACCTCGACGCCGCGCGCGGACGCCTCGCGCCACTGTTCGCTGCGTCGGCTGCCCGGAAGCCGCACCCCCTCGTCGGCCAGCATGGCCGACAACAGGGTCTCGATGCGTTCGTGATAAACGCTTTCGTCCACCAGCGCGCCCGGATCGATGGCCAGAAAGGCATGCCCGATGTGCGGACGGTTGCCCTGCGCGTCGAAGAACGAATCGGCCTCGAAGCCAAACGCGGCGCCAGTCAGGGAGACACACAGCAGTTCGACCACCAGCGCCAGCATCGCGCCCTTGACGTCGCCCATGGGACACATCATGCCCTTGAGCCCTTCGGCCGGGTCGGTGGTCGGTTCCCCATCGCGATCCAGCGCCCAGCCCGCAGGAATCTGACGCCCTTCGCGCGCGGCCACCAGCAGCTTGCCGCGGGCCACCTTCGACAGGGACAAATCCACACAGACCGGATCGTGCCCACGGCGCGGAAACAGTGCGGCAATGGGATTGGTTCCGAACAGGGCCCTGCGCCCCCCCCAGGCGGGCATGGCGGCCGGGGAATTGGAAAAGGCAAAACCGACCAGCCCGCTTTCCCCCAGTTTTTCCAGATGGATCCCCGCCGCGCCGAAGTGGTGGCTGCGCGTCACTCCCACAAAGCCAATAGAGGATTCGCGCGCCAGGCGGATGGCCTCGTCGACCGCCAGATCACACGCCGGAAACGCCAGGCCTTCGTTTGCATCCACCAAAGAGGCGGCGCCACGCGCCCGCGCAATCACCGGGCGCGCGGTTCCATCGACCCGTCCGCTGCGGATGTGGCCACAATATTGACCCAGACGCGACAGGCCGTGAGAGCGCAGGCCGATCGCCTCGGCCCTGACCAGGGCGCGGGCCGTGCTCTGCGCCATGAGGGGCGAGGCGCCGGCAGCTTCCAGCGTCGCCTGTGCCCGGCGCTCGAGTGTTTCCAGGCTGTGCAATGACATGGATCGATTCCATCCTTGATTTGAAAATGGCGGGCAGACCGCATGATGGCGGCCGGCAGACCGAGTTGAAAAGACAAACAGACGTGTCAGGCAGACAGGAACGCGGCCACCCGCTCCGCAATCAGCTGGCCCACCCGCTCATTCGATTCTTGCGTGACACCCCCGATGTGCGGGGTCAGGACCAGGTTGGGGACATCGGCAAAGTCATTGTCCGCCCCCAGAGGTTCCCGTTCGAACACATCGAGCGCCGCCCCAGCCAGATGGCCCTGGCGCAGCGACGCCGCGACGGCGGCTTCATCGACCACGCCACCGCGCGCGGTGTTGATCAGCACGGCCCCCGGCTTCATGGCGGCAAGCCTGGCCGCATCGATCAGGTGCCGCGTGGCCGGCAGCAGGGGCACGTGCAGGCTCACCGCGTCGCAACAGCCAAGCAAGGCCTCGAGCGCCAAGGGTGTCACCTCGCATTCCGCCCAGATGCCGGCGCCCGGTTCGAGCAGCGGATCATGCGCGACCACCTGCATGTCAAGCCCCCGCGCCAGTCTGGCCACCCGCTGCCCGATGGAGCCGAAACCCACGATGCCCAGCGTCTTGCCACCCGCCTCGCGGCCGGCCGACAGGTCTTGGCGCGGCCAGTGGCCCGCAGCCACCCGCGCGGTCGACAGAAAACTTCCGCGCAACAGGAACAGGACCGCCGCAATGACATATTCGGCCACGGCCCGGGCATTGGCACCGGTGGCGGGAATCACTTCGATCCCGCGCGCCTTGCAGGCCGCGAGATCGATATTGTCGAGCCCGACGCCCAGCCGACCGACCACCCGCAACCGCGATCCGGCCGCCAGCAATTCCGCGTTCACCTGCGTGCGATTGCGCACGATCACGGCGCTGGCATCGGCCAGGGTCGCCTGCAGGGTGCGCGGCTCGTCCACCAGCCCAGGCTCGTACACCACGTCGAACGCCTGTCTCAAGCGGGCCACGGACGCTTCATCCATGAATTCACAAATCACGATCTTCATCAATTTTCCCAAGCAAAATGGCATGGCCGCACGGCACGGCGACCCGTGTGCGCCCGATTCGCCGACCGGCGCAGCCGCCGCCGATCGACCGCGTACGATGGTGCGCTCATAGCGCGCTCTCGTGGCCCACATACTCGTAGGTCTCGGCGTTGACTCGGGACACCCGCCATTCGACCGGGCGACGGTTGAATGAATAAGCCACCCGGCGCACCTCGAGCAGGGGAAACTGCGGGGGTACCCCCAGCAAGCTGGCGTGCTCGGCATCGGCCTGGGCGACCCGCACGCGTTCCATGGTGCCGATCACGTTGATCCCGTAGGCGGCCTGATAAAAACTGTAGACGGTGCTTGGGCGCTCACGCACCTGCGTCTCGGTCAGGCCGGCAAAGAGCGTTTCAGGCACGTGGATGGTGTCGACGATCACCCGCTCTCCATGCAGTCTTTGCAAGTTCAGGAACTCGAATACCGGAGCGCCCGCCTTGAGGCTCAGCTTGTCCCGGACTTCTTCGGTGGCGCGCACCCGCCGGAAGCGCATCAGCTCCGACTCGGGATAGGCTCTTTCCCCGTCCTGGCGAATGATCCTGAAGAAGCGGAAAAAGTGCGAATCGCGCGCATGGATCGCCACGAACGTGCCGCGCCCCTGATGGCGCACCAGAATGCCTTCAGCGGCCAGTTCATCCACGGCCTTGCGCAAGGTGCCGATGGACACCCCGAAATGCCCGGCCAGAAACTTCTCTGAAGGCAGGGCCTCGCCCTGCTTCCACTTGCCGGCGGCCAGGGCATCGAGAATCTTTCGCTTGACGACCTGGTACAGCGGCGCATTGGCGCTCATCAGCAAGGCAGACGATGAATAAGTGGGCACGGATGACATGGCTTATTGTTGCATCCCCCACTTCCTGATGGTTTTCTGTTCGATGATGCGGAAAATGAAGTTCTCGACAAACAGGCCGATCAGGATGACGGTCAACAACCCGGCAAACACACTGGGAATATCCAGCTGGTTCTTGTTCTCATAAATGAACCAGCCCAGCCCGCCGCTGCCGGAGCTGACGCCAAAGACCAATTCGGCTGCAATCAGCGTGCGCCAGGCAAACGCCCAGCCGATCTTCAGCCCCGCCAGAATGGTCGGAAAGGCCGCTGGAATGAGGATTCCGAACACATAGCGCAGGCCCGTCAGGCCATAGTTGCGACCCACCATGCGCAAGGTGGCACTGACCGACTGAAAACCCGAATGGGTGTTCAAGGCCACGGCCCAGAGCACGGAGTGAATCAGCACGAATACCAGGCTGTCGGTGCCCAGGCCGAACCACAGCAGCGCCAGAGGCAGCAGCGCGATGGCAGGCAGGGGGTTGAACATGGCTGTGGCCGTTTCCAGGAAATCCCGGCCCAGGCGCGAGGTGATGGCAAGAATGGTCAGCAAGGCGGCCAGGATCAGGCCGGCCGCGTACCCCATCAACAGGACGCGGATCGAGAACCACGACTTCTGAATGAGTCCTCCCTCGACAATGCCATCGAACAGCGCCTCTGCCGTCGCGAAGAATGTTGGAAAGAGCAGCTCATTCTGCAGATAATACCCATAGAGCTGCCAGGCGACGGCCAGCATCACCAGGATGAACAGCTTGCGCGCAAAATTGTTGTCGTAGATCTGTTCCCAGCGACTCAGCGGCTTCTGGATGATGCCGAAGTCCTCGTCCTTGGCCGTCGTGCGGAAAATCTCATCCCGCACTACCGTGCCACGGGCCCCATCGATGCGTTCATTTCGATCTTGCATTTCATTCATGGCTTGCATTCTCTGGCTCGACCTCATTGTCTGGCTCCATGCCATGGGCAAAGAGCAGCTCGTTGATCCGCTCGGTGAGTCGGCGTCCGCTGGCATCCGCCGCGTCGTCTCCCGTGCTGTTCAGCTCCGCAGTCACCTGGCCCGGATGGGGCGAAAGCAGCAGGATCCGGTTGCCGATCTTCACCGCTTCTTCGATGGAGTGTGTCACGAAAAGCACCGTGAACCGCGTGTCCTCCCAGAGCATCAGCAGCTCATCCTGCATGGCACGCCGGGTCAGGGCATCCAGGGCGGCGTAGGGCTCATCCATCAGCAGGATGTCCGGCTCCATGGCCATGCCACGGGCAATGGCCACACGCTGCTTCATGCCACCCGACAGTTGGTGGGGATAGTGATTGGCGAACTGGGTGAGCTTGACCTTTTCGATATACTGCATGGCCTTTTCTTCGGCCGCCTTGCCCTTGAGCTTCCTGCTGGCCACCAGCGGAAACATGACATTTTCCTTGACCGTCTTCCAGGGCGGCAACTGATCGAACTCCTGGAACACCATCATCCGGTCGGGTCCAGGAGAGGTGATCTTGTGCCCTTTCAGGCGAATCTCACCTTCGGTCGGCGACAGATAGCCGCCCACGGCCTTCAGCAAGGTGGACTTGCCACAGCCCGAAGCGCCCAGCAGGATGAAGCGATCGGATTCATGCACGTTGAAGTCGACGCGATAGGTGGCCGTAACCAGGTATTCCTTTGTCTTGTACTGGACGGTGACCCCGTCGACTTCCAGCAAAGGCTTTGCTGCGTTGTTCATTTTGTCGTCCTCCGCAGAAGCCAGCCTGGATCGGGCATGGGCTGGCTTCTGCTCAAGTGGCCGCGGGCCTGTCGGTATCGTGTGTGCCCGGCCTGAACCTCACATCAGTGGCATGGACTCATGCGCTCTCGTACAGACGGGTCATGACGAACTCGTGATGACCGAGCGCCTCGGCGGACGTCAACCGGCCATTGACCGTCGCCAGCATGACATCCAGCAGTTTGTCACCCGCCTCGTCCAGATTCATCTCGCGCTGCAGCAGCGGCGAGCAGTCGAAGTCGATGTGCTCGCTCATGGTGCGCACCGTGCGCGGATTGGCGCTGAGCTTGATGACCGGCAGGATGGGGTTGCCGATGATGTTGCCCTGCCCGGTCGGGAAGAAATGCACCACGAACCCGGCCGCCGCGCACAGCGTGACCATTTCAGCGGCAGCCGAGGAACTGTCCATGAACCACAGGCCCGGATGCGTCGGGGTCTCGGCTTTGTCCAGGACGCCGTCCACCGTGCATTTCTTGCCGATCTTCTGGATGTTGCCCATGGCCTTTTCTTCGATGGTGGTCAGCCCGCCTTCGATGTTGCCCTTGGTCGGCTGAGAGTCGGACAGGTCGGACGTCTTGTGCTGATTGATGACGTCCTGGTAGCGGTTGAACATGAACATGAACTGTTCGCGTACCTTGTCATTGACGCACCGATCGGCCACGAACTTTTCGCCGCCCGTCAGCTCGGTGGTCTCGCCGAAGACCAGGGTGGCGCCCAGCGAATGCAGCCGGTCGAATGCGCTGCCGACCGTCGGGTTGGAGCCGCAGCCCGAGGTCGTGTCGCTTTCGCCGCACTTGGTGGACACCCACAGATCGCTGATGGGGCAGACTTCACGCTGCTTTTCCGAGGCCCACTGTACGTATTCCTTGGCCACCCGGGATGCCTTCATGATGGTTTCATGATCGCCATGGCGTTCGATCCCGAAGCCGGTGACGGGTTTGCCGGTGGCGGCAATCCCGTCGACCAGCTTCTTGGTCCAGCCTTCTTCGATGCCGATCACCACGACGGCGGCCACGTTCGGGTTGGACCCGGCGCCGATCAGGGTGCGGAAATGCAGGTCAAGGTCCGCCCCGAACTGCAGGCGCCCGTACGGGTGCTTGATCACCACCGTACCCTTGATGTTGTTTGCCACCGCCTCGCAAGCGGCGTTGGACAAGTCGTCCAGCGGCAAAATGATGACATGGTTGCGTACGCCGACGCGACCGTTTTCGCGCCGATACCCGAGGAAAGTCGTCTCTTTGTTGATCATGGTTTCGCTTCTGTAAACTGAGGATGAATAAGTGGTCGGTCGTGCCGCCCCTGTTACCAGCGCTTGGTCTTGATGTTGTGGACATGCGCGTGTTCGCCCTGCTTGATCGGCGCCACCACCTTGCCGATATCCACGCCATACTTGAGGACGGTATCGCCGACGTTCATGTCCACCAGCGCAATCTTGTGGCCGATGGGGATGTCCTGGCGCGCCTTGACCTGGATCATCTTGTCGTCATCCATGATCCACGCATTGAGGTCCATACCCGCCGTGACACCCTCGACGACGGCGACGGCAACCATGTCCTTCGCGTCGTGCAATACGAGATGAATCATCTCCTGCTCCTTCTGTAGAAAAAATGAAAATGGGGACTGTTGACACTGTCTTGTGGCTACTGCGAACAGCGTAGATCACGCAGCCCTTCATGTCAATTAGATCATCTATATGTCTTGGGTATTCCAAGTCAGGATTTGCGCACGCGCAAGAATGCTGCGCCGCCAAAAAAATGCTAACAAAAGCGGCTGCCAGGCCGTTGGCATAACCGCTCATTGTCACGAGAACGTTGGAACAGGGCCCGGCAAGCGCCAACGAAGATCAAAGACAGCCGGCATGTTGCGCTGCAAACACAAAAGATAATTTTTCTTGTCGATGCCGGAGATTACATGGAAATTCTTGCGAATTCCTAGGGTTTACCCTATAATAAGACGCATTCAAAACGACTTCTTATTGCACGACCCATCGCCATGACCACCTCGAAACGCAACGTTTCCCTGCTGACCGACCGCATCGAACGCGAACTGTCACAGCAAGCCATCAGCGCACGCTATGATTACCCTCTGGACCGGGCGATCCGGCTCATGTTCCTTGGGCTGACCGATATTTTCCGCAAGTCTGACGTCAACAAGACGCACTCGCTGACGCACACTACGGCCCACTGATCGACGCGCGCAGATCAGGCCTTTGCGCTTTCCGGCGCGGCCGGCTCCTGCAGTATGGTCTCGCCCGGCCGCACCCGCGTGAATCGGACGGGCTCGCGTGACAGCTTCAATTGATCGTCCGTTTTCCGGATGACGGTATACGTCGAGCCGGGCAGGTCGATGATTTCGGGGAAGTCCTCGCGATAATGGGCACCGCGCGAGTCTTCCCGTGCCAGCGCGGCGATTCCGATCGATCGGCTGACCAGGAGCAGGCTCTTCAGGTTCAGCCAGTCGTGCCACGTCATGTTGAATGCGGGTTGTTCGGCACCGACGCCGGTGTGCATCAGCGCCGTCTGCAAGCGTTCCAGCTCGCGCATCCCGTTCTGCAGGCTTTGTGCTGAACGCACGATGCCGACATCGTTCCACATACAGTCGTAAAGCGCTTCGCGGATTGCGTTCAGATCCCCAGCAGGAAGCTGGAATGGCATGCGGTGTTCCTCGACGCTGGCCTGGATGAAATCTTCGTCCGGTTCACGCCATTGCGGGTGATCGCGCGTCCAGATGGCCATGGCGTCACCGGCGATGCCGCCGAATACGGTAGAGTCGGCCACGCCGTTGCCGCCCAGGCGGTTGGCGCCATGCACGCCACCGGTATCTTCTCCGGCCGCGAAGAGCCCCAGCAATTCCGTGGAGCAATCGGGCTGGATGGCCAGACCCCCCATCATGTAGTGTGCCGTGGGCACGACTTCCACCAGGCCCCCTGCCAGGTCGAATCCGCTGTCCGCACAGCGCTCCACCATGCCCTTGAATTGCTTGCGAACCTTGTCCGGGCCCAGGTGACTCATCTGAATATAGGCACCGCCATTGGGTGTGGTGCGCTTTTCGCGCATTTCAAAGAAAATGCCCCGCGACACGATATCGCGCGTGGCCCGCTCACCGCGCGCGTCATAATTTTGCATGAAGCGTTCTTTGTTGCCGTTGAGCAGATAGCCGCCCGCCCCGCGCAGCCCTTCTTCGATCACGGTACCCGTCATGCGGGTGTGTTCGCCCGCCAGCAGGCCCGTGGGATGAAACTGCACCATCTCCATGTCGCGCAGGGCCAGGCCGGCCCGCAGGGCCATCGCCAGCCCGTCACAATTTTTCTCGCCCGAGGGCGTGTGGTATTTGTACATGGTGGGGCCACCGCCGGTTGCCAGCAGCACGGCCTTGGCCTGGACAAAGACGAATTCCCCGGTGCGCACATCGATCATGAGCACGCCGGCGAGCGCCTTGCCATCGGCCGTCTTCACCAGATCGACCGCGCGGTGCTCTTCCAGGCGCTGGATGTCGCGCGCCCACACCTGCTCGGCCAGCCGGTTGATGATCTCGATGCCAGTCAAATCCCCCTTGTGCACGGTGCGATCGAAGGTCTGCCCCGCAAAGGCCTTCTGGTGCACGGTGCCATCCGGATTGCGGTCGAAAAAGCAGCCCAGTTCGTTTTCAAGCTCGTGGACCCGCTCCACGGCCTTGGTCACCAAGGTCCAGGCCAGGTCCTGATCGGCCAGCCACTTGCTGCCCTCGATCGTGTCCATGAAATGCCGCTCGACCGAATCGCCTTGGGCCAGGGCGACGTTATAGCCGCCCTGCACCATCCGCGTACAGCCCGATTTCCCCAGCAGCCCTTTGACGGCCACCGTGATTGACAGCGATGGTTCGATCTGATTGGCATGCAGCGCGGCAAACAGCCCCGCCCCCCCCGAGCCAAGAATCAGGATGTCGGTACGCAGGCGTTTGATGTTCATGTGGACGAAACCCCCAGGCTGGCCAGCACCTGTGCGCGTCTGGACTGGGCCTCTTGTTTGACTGTGTCGTACAGGCTCGCGCCGTGGCTGTCCATACCGACCAGCAGCGGGCCGAAGTCCTTGACGCGGAACTTCCACAAGGACTCCGGATTCAGGTCATCCAGGTCGACGTCTTCGATCTGCTCGATCCAGGTGGTTTCCAGGGCCGCAACGCCGCCGGAGATCACCAGATACACGCCACCGAATTCCTGGAACGCGGCCTGGGAGTCCTCGCGCATGCCGCCCTTGCCAATCACCAGGCGTACGCCATTTTCCTTCAGCAGCGGCCGGGTGAAGCGTTCCATGCGATCCGACGTGGTGGTGCCGATGCACACCGGCGCATAGCCGCAAGGGAATTCATCCGACGGCGCAACCTTCTTGACGTTCGGTGCCGTATGGATGACTGCATGCCCGGACAGGTCGAATTTGGTCTTGCGACCGTGATCGTACATGTTGATGAGGGTGGCATCGCGGATCCCGAACAAGGTGCCCTGCAGGGTGACGGTGTCATTGATGCGCAGCTGCCTGACCTGCGCTTCTGTCACAGGCGTGGTGAAATCGTAGTGTGCCATCGTCAAAATCCATAAATGAGGTCATCGGGAGTGAACCGCGCCGATGCACGCCGCGCAGAGTGACACTGCATGTTCACCGCGACCGGGTTCATCGTGATATGGGTGGCGGCGAGTTCGATGTGCACGGCAAAGGCGGTCGAATCGCCACCCAGGCCCTGCGGCCCCACCCCAAGCTGGTTGACCGCCTGGGACAGTTCGCGCTCGAGGGCGGCCCCATCGGGATCCTGACAGGTCGAATCCAGGCTGCGGATGGCCGCGCGCTTGGCCAGCGCGATGCACAACTCGGAGGTGCCGCCGACCCCCACCCCGACGATGGTGGGCGGACAGGTCTTGCCCCCGGCCGCCAGCACACAGTCGATGACGAAGGCCTTGATGGCATCCACGCCGTCGGCCGGCACCGCCATCTTGAGAAAGGAGTTGTTCTCGGCGCCGCTGCCCTTGGGCACCATCAGGATCTCGAGCACATCGGGTTCATCAATGAAGTCGAAGCTGATGACGGGCACTTCGATCCCGCAGGAATTCTGATCGTTCTTGCGCGTGATGGGGTGCACGATGGAGGAACGCAGAGGATGCTCGTGCGTCGCGCGCTCGCATCCGCGCCGGATGGCCTGGATCAGAGCATGGCCATCGAACTGCACGTTATTGCCCACCTTGACGTAGTAGACCGGGACCCCCGTGTCCTGACACAGCAGGTTGGTGGTCGCCTCGGCGACCTGGATGTTGGTGGTCATGGTGGTGAGCACCTGTCTGGCGCGATCCGACTTCTCGCCGAGCAAGAGCCGCCTGAATCCCTCTTTGATGTCAGGAGGCAGAATCTTCAACGCCCGTATGTACAGCTCTTTCGAAGCATCTTCAACCGCTTGCAAATCAACCTTCATGAGGCTCCCTCTATTGTCCAGATCCATCATCAAAAAACCGTGGCGAATACAAACCCCAGGCCGACCAGCGCACTCAGGACCCCGCCACTGAATATCCAGCCCTTGAGCAGGCCCGGGGGGCTGAAGGGGCGAAAGGCCATCATCAGGAGCCTGAGGCCGCCCACCAGATGCGCCGTGAGCAGAATCACCAGGACGAGCTCGCCCAGCTTGAAGACCGGCCGGTCAGTGAATGCAATGAATCCGCCCAGTGCAGCGTCGCCCTTCAGTGCGAGGCTGAGCGCAAGGAAGTGAATGGGCAGAAAGGCCGCCAGCAACAGTCCGGAGACCCGATGCACGAAAAAAGCCCAGTAGGACGGATGGTTGCGCGCGCGAAAATCGTTGGACCTTTTCATGATGCCGTCACCGCATAAACCGCCACCAGGCCCAGGACGAGGATCAGCCAGCTGAAGGCCTGCGCGGCGCGCTGCGCGCCTGCGCGACTGAAGCCGAACCATTCTTCCAGGACATTCTTCACACCGGTGAACACATGCACGGCACAGGCGAGCACGAAGACCGTGTACAGGGTTCCGAAGGCCCAATTGCCACGGGTGCGCGCCAGGATCTCGGCACCAGTCAGCCCGCCGCGCATGGCATACAGGATGACACCGATGTGGACAAAAACGCAGACGGCCAGCACCGCCCCACTGAGATGCTGCCAGTACCAGCGTTGCGCCGCCAGGGCACTTTGATTCGTCATGGCTTCGGTTCCCAGATCTTTTCCGTCACCGTCAGGCGCTTGAGGCCTGCGATGCTGAAGCTTGGCGCGATGTGCTTCGGACAGCGCTCGGTACAGGACCCCTGGGTATGACAGGAGTGACAGCCCGCGTCGACCGCAACCGCCTGCAGATGCTCCCGCCGCTGATCATCCCGGACATCGTTCACCAGGGTCCAGGCCCGATTCAGGGCGGCTGGCCCCAGAAAATCCGGTAGCCAGGTCACCACATCGCAGGCGGAATAGCACACGCCGCAGCCGATGCATTCTGTCCCGTCGGCTGCGGCGATCCTTTCCTTGGACGCCGGGTCGACCCGGACAAAGTCGTCATGGCGGGTCCTGGATCCGTGAAACTGGCCCTTCGCACGCGCCCATTTGTCGAAGAAGACCTTCATGTCGGTGGCCAGGTCCTTGATGATGGGCAGATTGGAAAGGGGCGCGATCTCGAGCGTATCCCCCTTCAGCACCTTCGAGACGTGCGTACGGCAGGTCCACCGGGCCACGCCGTTCACGTTCATGGCACAGGATCCGCACATCCCGACCCGGCAGGAAAAACGATAGGACAGGGTGCTGTCCAGGTTTCGCTGGACGTACGTGACCACGTCCAGTACTGTCTGGCTTTCCAGACGCGGCACGTCATAGACGACGAATGCGCCGTCCTGCGTGCCTCGCCAGACTTTCGCGTGCAAATGGCTTGCAGTCAAAATCGTGCTCCGTGGAAAATTGAAACGTGGATGTGCCGGGTGCCGCAGAGGATGTCCCGCCGGTACGCCGGCATTTTGGCACTCCAGTATTCTGCTTCATATTCTTCAGGTATCCAAACAAAAAGAAAAGCGATTATTTATTGTCTTATCATAAATTTTTTCTTTATTGGGTCAATCCGACGAGCGCAACTTCAATTCCCCAGATCAACACCCCCACCCCAGCGAGCGCCCCTCTTTGCAAACGGCAGCCGTCCGCGAGACAAGGCGAATTCACCAATTGACATGCGTGATACGCGAAATTATGATCCCTTCGACACCTGTCAGGGTCATGCAGCAGATCACGCTGAACAGGAATCACACGGATTCTTGCTCTCGCCCAGCGGTTTCATCCCTGATTGGCCCATTCTCACGCAAAGGCGCAAGCCCTGTTCCGGCTAGTCCCACAGGACCAGAACAAAATGCAATCGGCATGGCCGCGACAAACTGGTATGGTAGAAAGGCTGTTTACAGGCAGCTGGTTCATGTGAAGCCCCTGACAGGATTGCGGCAACCGCAAACGGACGGTGACTACCGCAGCAGGGGAATGACTGATAAACCACCAGAAACCCATCACATCACCAGGAGACAAACCATGGTATTTGCCAAGAAAATATTTCCAGCGCTACTCGGCGGACTGCTTCTCAGTGCCACCTGCACCGCTTCTTTTGCCGAGGTCAAGACGATCAATATCGCGCAGCAATATGGCATCAGCTATTTGCCGCTGCTCGTCATGCAGGAGCACCACCTGCTGCAAAAGGAAGCCAAAGAAGCAGGCCTCGGGGATGTCAAGGTCAACTGGGCGAAATTTGCCGGTGGGAACGTCATGAATGACGCCATTCTTTCGGGCGACCTGCATTTTGCCTCGGGCGGCGTGGGGCCGTTCGTGACACTCTGGGCAAGAACCCAGGGCAATATGAACGTCAAGAGCGTGACGGCCATGAATGCCATGCCGCTGATGCTCAACACACGCAACCCGGACGTGAAGACCCTGAAAGACTTCACCGACAAGGACCGCATCGCGCTGCCCGCCGTGAAGGTCTCCATCCAGGCCATCACCTTGCAGATGGCAGCCGAACAGGTCTTTGGCAAGGGCCAGCAGAACAAGCTGGATTCACTGACAGTCACCCAATCCCACCCGGACGGCATGGCCGCGCTGCTCTCAGGCGCCAGCGAGATCAACAGCCATTTCACCTCACCCCCGTATCAATACATCGAACTGCAGGATCCGCGCATCCATATGGTGCTGAATTCCTACGATGTCACGGGTGGGCCGCACACCTTCAACCTGGTCTGGACCACGCAGAAATTCGCCGAAAACAATCCGAAGACCTACAAAGCCTTCGTGAAGGCCTTTGATTCCGCGGTGGACTACATCAATAACAATCAGGAAGCCGCTGCCCAGCTGTATGTCGATGCAACCAAGCAAAAGGAGCCCGTCTCTTTCTATCTGGACATCCTGAAATCCCCGGAAGTCGAGTTCACCACGACGCCAAAGAACGTGATGAAGTTCGTGAATTTCATGTACGACATCAACTTCATCAAGAAAAAGCCAGACAGCTGGAAGGACCTGTTCTTCGACAACATGCACGACAAGCAGGGCAGCTGAGCCGCGGGATTCGAGGTCCGGGATTCCGGCAGCCGACGCACAGGCGCCAGGGGGCATCCGAATACCGGACAACGGGTCTCCTGCCGGAACCCGCAAAGCCCCTGCTGGCCGTCCGCGCTGCGGACGGCTTTCTTTTTGGCATCGGGCCGGGGCACTCAGCGAATGCCGAACCCTTCGGCAAACACCTCCAGCAGATAGTCCAGCAGCACGCGTACGCTGCGCGGCGGGGTGGCGGAATAGGGGCGCAGGGCAAAGATGTTGCGCCCGAAGGTACTTGCGGGGCGCCATTGCGGCAGAATTTCCACCAGATCGCCGCGTGCAACAGCGTCCTGCGCTGAAAAATCGGGCAATATGGTGATGCCGACGCCGGCACAGGCCATGTCGCGCAGCACTTCACTGTTGTTGGCCACAAAGCCCGGCCGGATCGGCACCGTCACCCGCCGACCGGGCGCGCGCGCACCCAGGCGCTCGAATACCCAGGTGGCCGTTCCCTGCTGCCTGGGATAATGCAGGTGGCGGTGCGCCGCCAGCTGCAGGGGTTCTCGGGGCACACCGTGTTCCGCCAGATAAGCCGGGCTGGCGACCAGAAGTGTGCGCGTGCGGCACAGCAGGCGTGCCACATATGTGTCGGGCGGCTCTTCGACATGACGCAAGGCCAGATCGAAGCCTTCGGTCGCCAGGGAGACCAGCGCATCGCTCATGTCCAGCTCCAGGCGGATGCGGGGATAGCGCCGCAGAAACTAG
>JACDJC010001854.1_pt1 | contig 17922 bp, 13 predicted proteins | sample 7454191 | NCBI WGS metagenome assembly JACDJC01 (sample SAMN14253291, study PRJNA609438) | sludge metagenome | isolation source: sludge after 25d culture with pyrite and EDTA | collected 2018-12-20 | reverse complement strand
GTCCGGTGACCTGGTAGATTCTGCCGTAGTTATCCGGGGATACTGCGCGCAGTGCTGCGAGGTCAGCCACGGCGATGATCGGGTTGAACAGGATGCTGTATGTCTGGGTTGTGGTGCCGTCGGCGGCGGTCACGACCACCTTGGTAGTACGGGCTGCTGCATCACCTGAGAGGTTTATCGCGTTGTCTATGAATATTGATGCCGCAGGATCAGTGGGAGTAGCCAGTATGACCGGCGGTGTGGTGACTGATGCTTCGAGAATCATCTCATAGGTAAGTGTAGCCGGGTCGAACGATGTGATTGTAACACCGTCAGCGGTAAGATCAGACAACGATGCGTCAGAGCCGGGGAGGAGGTATCCTGTGATGCGGACATCATCGACTTCCCAGGTGGCAGCACCTGCAGTGGTTGAAGTATAAACAAAGGCAATATAAATATTACCCGTAAATGCGGTCAGACTGAAATCGCCGGATTGCACCCATTCATAATTATCAGCTGAAAGGGCAAAATTTGATGTAATATCTGTCCATGTGGCAGCGGCAATGTCAGTTGCATTGTAAGTTCCGCTGAAATTGGATGAGACCTGCACTTTAAAGGTTCCTCCGTCAAAATCTTTTGCAGTCAGAAAGCTAAGCATCACTGATTCGGCTGAGGCAAGGTTAACAGCCGGCGAGATCAGCCAGTCTTCATTATCTTTTGCACCACTGGCATAACCGCTTATCCGAGCAAAGCTTTTACCACTGTTTGTGGACTGGGCCCACACCTGGTCACCGGTAATGCTAACCTGTGTGAAAGGTGCAAGTGAGTTAGCTGTTTCGAAGTCTGCGCTGAGCAGCACATCCGGCGGGCGGATGGTATACAGGTCCAGTTTTGCGACTTCCGTCTGGCGGTTGGGTATTGTCTCATCGTCTTCGGCGACTACATAGATGTCGTAATTGGTTTTATCGGTCAGTCCGGATATTGTTGTTGAGTATGTTCCGCCGCCGGCTGTTACATCAAATGATCCGTTTGTAACAAGTGTTACGGTTCCGTAACTGGCTCCTGCGACGACTTCGGCAACTGTTGGTGCGGTGGCACCGTCCGGGACAACCACGTAATATGCTTTTCCAGCTTCGTTAAGGTTTACCTCCAGGTCAGCCTGGGTTGCGTTGATGTTGTTTAGTTTCGGGAAACCGGCTGAAAAGGTGGGAGGAGTGTTGTCAACAGTGCTGAATGCAGCGGTAACGGCATCAGCCCAAGTGGTGGCGATCCGGATACCGTCAACGGTAACTCTTTGGCTTGCATTATATTGCCTTAAACCTATTGATGCGGGATTAATATCAGACTGAGTAGCATCAGTTAAAGGTCCCACTGAGGGTGTCACTGGCTCTGTTGCAGGGATTTCACCGGTAATTGCATAAAGGCTGATTATATTGTTGGAGGCACCATCAACTACCTCATATTTCAGAACCAGTAGATAGGTTGTACCATATGTAAATGAACCGCCTTCAATTGTTGTACCTGTGTTCACTCCAACTGACAAACCGAAGTTAAATGGAGAAGTGGTTCCTGCTGTAAATACCTTCCCTCTGAAGGTGGTACCCATGGGATCACCTCCCAGATGAAGGAAATATCCATCGAGGGAGGCATCTACTTTTACCATGAATGCAGCATAAAGAGTCCCTGAGGTTTGAACGCTGAAGGTTTTGTTAATGTCTTCTCCGGTGTTATCGAGGTTAGCTGCTCCTCCTATTCCGGACAATGCATATCCTGTAAATGAAAGGCCGGGAACCACAACATCAACAGCCTGTGTAGCTGCTCCTGAATGCGCTGTCCAGCCGGCAGATGTCAGTATTGTCCCAGCTGAATAGTCAAAGTTTTCAACCAGGAGTGGCTGGGAGTTGATACTCTGAAGCGAGAATGCAGATAAGAGTATGACTGACAGCAATGTGTAAATGGGTAGAGATCTCTTCATAAGCAGTTATTCTTTATTAGTTTTTCTAGTTCATAGCAGCCTCTAAAGATATGAAATGTGGATAAATGAAGTAGAAATTCACTGCAATTTTTTGCGAATTTAGAGGGATTACCTGCGGTGATCCCGTTTCGGGGGACCTGTAAATGACAAGACATTCATGCGCTCTGCGCATGCTCTTCTGTTTTCATTCCTTCTCCTCATGAGCAAGCTCCTTCGGCGAAGTCCTGAAAACAGAAGCCGTACTGCCTTTCAGCAGTACGGCCTGTCTTGTCATTTGCGGAGAGAGAGGGATTCGAACCCTCGGTCCAGTTGCCCGGACAACGGTTTTCGAGACCGCCCCAATCGACCACTCTGGCATCTCTCCGGGTTAACTGTGCCCGACGGACACAGCGGCTGCAAATATAATCCAAATTATTAATCATGAATTTGACAGACAAAACTAAAAGGGAATATTGTTTGTTATTGGAATTGGTAACAGTTGTTAAACATAATGAGAAAAATACTGACCATTACAGTCTTGATGCTGGTAACACTTCTTTCAGGTGCACAGGAGACCAAACCGGAATATGACTCAACCCTGGCAAAAAGGCTTGGTGCCGACGAACGTGGCATGAAATCCTATGTACTTGTAATCCTGCGCACCGGACCTGCAAAGATCGATGACAAGGAACTGAGAGACAGTCTTTTTACCGGTCATTTTTCAAACATGGATAAACTTGCAGAAGAAGGGAAACTGGTTGCAGCCGGACCCTTCAATACAAATGAAAATGAATACAGGGGCCTGTTTATCTTTAATGTAAGCACGATAGCGGAGGCTGAAGAACTGGTAAAAGGTGATCCGACCGTCACAAACGGCATATTCGTGACTGAGATGTACCGCTGGTATGGCTCAGCCGCACTACCAATGATGAATGAGATCCACCCTAAGCTGCAGAAACCCAAACAGTGAGGTAACCTTTACTATCAATGTAATATTTTTTTTCAGGATGATGTAAACTTTTTCATAATTCAGTCGTCTTTATAATGAAGAGACGTAAAAAGTTCTTCTTAGGTTGGTTTCAGGTAAACAGTAAAAAAGCCGCAGCAGATGCGGCTTTTTTATATTTTTGACCGCGGAAAGATCCAATCTGACAGTGAAAATCATGATTCACAACTCAATCCTGCCCGTGTTATGAAAAAGTATATCCTCGTTTTATGTGTTATTTCAGTACAACAGGCTTTATTCTCGCAGGATACACTGAGTGTGTCACCCGACCTGCAACTGATAAAGCTGTCGGAGAATGCATTTGCTCATGTTTCATACACCAGCCTTCCGGGTTACGGAAGAGTTTCTGCAAACGGGATGATCATTACTTCAGGACGAAAGGCTTTCCTGTTTGACACCCCCTGGAACGTATCTCTGACAGAAGAACTGGTGACCTATATGGAGGAGCGTATGGGGCTGAAACTGAAGGGATTTGTGCCGAATCACTGGCATGAGGACTGCATGGGCGGGATCGGATACCTGAAGAGCCGGAAAATTAAGTCATTTGCAAACGAGAGAACAGTCGTAATTGCCAGAGAAAAGGGTCTTCCTGTGCCTGACCGGGGTTTCAGAGATTCTCTGGTGCTGAAAATCGGAAAAATGACAATTCACTGTTACTACCCCGGTGCTGCCCACTCAATGGACAACATCGTGGTATGGATTCCATCTGAAAAAATCCTTTTCCCCGGATGCATCATCAAGAGCATCGACTCGAGCAACCTTGGAAACACAGCCGACGGAGATCTGTCGGAATACCCGAAGACAGTTGAATGGATCATCAGGAAATTTGACCATGCAGTTACAGTCATCCCAGGTCACGGTTCTTACGGCGGTCCGGAACTGCTTTTGCATACAATGTCTCTGGCCTCCGGTCGGTGAGCCGTGAGTCAGTGACGAGGAAAAACCGGACAGTGGTCTTACTTTTTATGATGCAATTTATACATTTGGTGTTCAATTCGATATTGCTTATTTACCAATGAACCTTGATGGCCTTGGACTTTCAGTTGACCTGAAAGCTTTCATTAATGACAACAACCCTGAACTGCCGCATATTGCACGCGTGATCCGCGAGCACCGCGAGCGGTATGCCGTCTCAGACGGCGAGAATGAATTCGATGCCGAAATCACCGGAAACATGAGATATTCAGCTGCTTCCCGGGCAGATTTTCCTGCTGTGGGCGACTGGGTGACCATTACAACTTATGGCCCTGACCAGGCAATTATCAACGGAATTTTGCCAAGAAAAACCATGCTGGCACGACAGGCTGTCGGTAAACCCGGAGAAATACAGATTATCTCTGCCAATATTGATGTTGCCTTTATAGTACAGGCAATAAACAACAACTTTAACGTCAACAGGCTTGAGAGGTACCTGACAATCTGTTACTCGGCGGGCATTGAGCCGCTCCTGGTGCTGAGCAAGACCGATCTGGTAAGCGATGATGAGATTGAATCAGCCCTCGGATCACTGAAGAAACGTGACAGAGAGGTGAAGCATATCCTTCTCAGCAACGTCACCAGGGCAGGTGTAGACCAGGTGCTCAGTACAATACAAAAGGGGAGGACCTATTGCGTTATCGGATCATCCGGCGTGGGGAAGTCGACACTGATTAACAATCTGCTTAAGCGTGAGATGCTCCGTACCGGCGAGATAAGCCAAAGTACAAACAAAGGGAGGCATGTTACAGAACACCGCGAGTTGTTTGTCCTGGATAACGGTGGGATAATCATTGACACTCCGGGTATGAAGGAACTGGGCCTGACCGATGATGCAGGCGGGCTGAGCACCACTTTCAGTGAAATAAATGATCTTGCTACAGGATGCAGGTTTCCGGACTGTCTGCACATAAGTGAGACCGGGTGTGCCGTTCTGAAGGCAGTTGAAAACGGTACTATCGACCGCGGCTCCTATGAGAACTATATAAAAATGCTGAAGGAGCAGGAGAGGTTCACCACCACTGTAGCCGATAAGCACAGGAAAGACAAACAGTTTGGTAAAATGCTGAAGAACTATTATAAGATCACCGGCGGCAAAAGGTAAAATTATTTGCGATTTGCGATTTGCGATTTGGGATTTTCGATTTTGGATTGAATTTTAAGTACAGTCATGAAAGAGAAATTATACAACCAGAGTCTTTATTATCTTGATGTTCTGTGCAACCGGATACCAGGGCGAAGCGTTGGCAGCGAGGGTAACAGGGAGGCGACACGCTTCTTTGAGCAGGAGCTTATACGATTGGGCTGGCGCACCACAAAAGCTGAGTTTGATGCAATGGACTGGAGAGACGGCGGGGCAAGTCTCACGTCCGACGGGAAGAGTTTTGAAGTTTTTGCCGGACCATACTCCCTGCCGTTCAGCGGAACCAGACAAATTGTGGCTGTCTCCGACTCCGCAGCACTTGAAAAGGCAGAAATGAAGGACAAGATCGTCCTCCTTCACGGCGAGATCGCCAGGGAACAGCTTATGCCAAAGAACTTTGTCTTTTATAATCCTGAAGAGCACCAGAGGATCATCGGGCTGCTTGAGAAAGGCAAACCCGCGGCGATTGTCAGTGCCACAGGGAGGAATTCCGCACTGGCCGGAGGCGTTTACCCTTTCCCGCTGATAGAGGATGGCGACTTCGACATACCTTCGGTCTATATGACAGAAGAGGAGGGGATAAGGCTCCTGCCACATGACGGCAGCGCCGTCTCCCTTGAGTCTGTGTCGGAGCGTATTCCCGGCAAGGGTTATAACGTTATTGCTGTCATGGGTCAGGAAGATACTGACAGAGTTGTTGTTACAGCCCATATTGACGCCAAGAAGGGTACTCCGGGCGCCATTGACAACGCAACAGGAGTAATTGTGCTGTTGCTGCTGGCCGACCTGCTTCATGACTATGAGGGTCCGCGGAGGATTGAGCTTGTGGCATTCAACGGAGAGGATTACTATGCCGTCCCCGGGCAGATGAATTTCATCATGGCCAACCAGGGTCGTTTCAGTGAGATGATCCTGAATATCAATATAGACGGAGCCGGATACAGGGAAGGAGTCTCGGCGTTCTCGCCATTTGACCTGCCGAAGGAGATATCGGAGAAAATGGCCGGAGTGATCACCCGCCATCCAAACATTTCCGAAGGTGCCCGGTGGCCTCAGGGAGACCACAGCATATTCGTCCAGTACGGCGTACCTGCCATTGCAGTCTCATCAAAATGGTTCATAGATAACATGGAGAGCCAGGATATTACCCATACTCCAAAAGATAATCCCGGTATCACTGACTGCCGCAAAGTTGTTGAGATAGCATTGGCGCTGAATGATCTGATCCGTCTCATCTGATCTCGTAATGGCCAAAAAAAACCGCCCCGAAAAGTCAGGGCGGTCAGTGTATAAAAAAAGAACGTGCCGGTTATTCCTTTATGAATCTTTTCATTACGGTGACGCGGGGAGAGATGAACCGGATGAAATAGAAACCCTTCTTTAACTGCGAAACCTCGAGGATCAGCTGCGAATGATTCCCGCATACCTCATTCATCCTCTTGTTGCCGGTGACATCGAGTATCTCTATCATCGTTACCCCTTCGATGTTGTCAATTATCAGTTCACTCTTCGCAGGGACCGGATAAATTTTTATTTTTTCGGAAAGAGAATGCGCCAGTGAATCGGAAACAGAAGTTTTTCCAGTTGCCGGCCTGCCGGCGGCTGTCTGCCCGGAGAGACTGCCCGGAGATAAGAGCAGCAGGCAGCAAATAGTTGAAGTTAAAATAATTCCGGGTAAAAATCGTTTCATAGGCTACTGTTAATTTTTCTGCGAGGTTACCTGTTGACCGCATCAAATTTAAGTGATGCGACTGCTCCTTATACTCCGCGAAAGAGGAAAATGTTTCAAACTTTAACAAGTTATCAACAAAAAAATTCAATCCTGCACAATAAACGGAAAATAGTCCCCGCAGGAAAAATTCCAGTGCCGCCAATTGTCATTGAGGGAATTTCGCAAAAAGGTTAACTTTGACGCTTTGATATCCAAACCATTCAAGATAAACAACGTGAAAAGACTACTCATTATCATGATGGCATCAGCCATTGCAGTTGCGTCATGCAACACTGAAAAGAAGGCGCCGGAAAATCCCTTCTTCACGGAGTGGAACACCCCGTTCGGTGTTCCGCCGTTTGATCAGATAGAGAACGAACACTATCTTCCCGCAATTGATTCTGCCATTGCCCTTGCAAGGATCAACATTGCTGAGATCACCTCCGGCGGGGAGGCTCCCACCTTTGCCAATACCGTGGCAAAGCTTGACAGGGCGGATGATCTGCTCTCCAGGGTAGGGTATGTATTCTACTCACAGACAAGCGCCAACACAAATGACACACTCGAGACCCTTCAGATGGAGATAGCTCCGAAGGTATCAGCATTCAGTGACGAGCTTCTGCTCAATGCCGCCCTCTTCAGCCGGATCAAGACCGTATGGGAGAACAGGACATCGGAGCAGCTCAGCGAAGAGGAGCTCTTCCTGCTTGAGAATCTCTACAAGAGTTTCGTTCGCAACGGCGCACTCCTTGGCCCGGAGGACCAGGATAAGCTGAAGAAGATGAATCAGGAACTGTCGGTACTTACTGTAAAATTCAGCCAGAATGTGCTGTCCGAGACAAACAGGTTCAAGCTTGTGATTGATAGCGAGGCTGACCTGAAAGGGCTGCCGGAAAACGTGATCACAACAGCTGCCGAAGCGGCAAAGGAAGAAGGCATGGAAGGCAAGTGGGTCTTCACCACCCAGAAGCCCAGCATGCTGCCGTTCCTGCAGTATGCTGAGAACCGTGACCTGCGCAAGAAACTGTATGATGCATATCTTAACCGCGGAAACAACGGTGATGATCTTGACAACAACAAGATACTGGCTGACATCGTAAGGATCAGGGCTGACAGGGCCAAACTTCTCGGATACAGGACTCATGCTGACATAATGCTTGAGACCCGCATGGCGAAGACACCTGACAATGTGCTGAACCTCCTCAATGACCTGCTTAACCGTGCTCTGCCGGTAGCTCAGCGCGAACGCGATGAGATGCAGCAGATCATAGTGGCCGAAGGGGGCAACTTCATGCTCGAGCCGCACGACTGGTGGTATTATGCCGAAAAGCTTCGCAGGAACAAGTACAACCTTGACGACAACGAGCTGAGGCCTTACTTCAGTCTCGACAATGTGCGCGACGGCGCCTTCGCAACAGCAAACAAGCTGTACGGAATCACCTTTACACGCATTGAAAATATTCCTTTGCCCCATCCTGATGCCCAGGCTTTTGAGGTGAAGGAGGCAGACGGAAGCCATGTAGGGGTTCTTTATATGGATTTCTATCCGCGCGAGAGCAAACGCCAGGGTGCATGGTGCGGCGGCTACCGTGATCACCAGGTCATTGACGGCAAGGAGATTACACCTGTTGTGACAATCGTGGGGAACTTTACACCTCCGGCAGGTGACAAGCCCGCATTGCTGAGCATGGATGACGTCCTTACTCTGTTCCATGAATTCGGGCACGGGCTGCAGGGTCTCTTCTCGGAGAACACCTACGCAGGCACCACCGTTGCATGGGATATAGTAGAGCTGCCATCGCAGATAATGGAGCACTGGGTTACACAGCCTGAGGTGCTGGCAATGTACGCCAAACACTATGAAACAGGCGAGGTTATCCCGCAGGAACTGGTTGAGAAGATCAGGAACAGCAGCTATTTCAATACCGGGTTTGACAACGTGGAGATAATGGCCGCATCGCTGCTTGATATGGCATATTATTCACTTGAAGCACCTGTGACTGTTGATCCTCAGCAGTTCGAGAAGGAGACCATGAAGAAAATAAACCTTATACCCGAGATCGAACCCAGGTACCGCAGCACATATTTCCTTCATATGATTGACGGTTATGATGCCGGCTACTATGTTTATACATGGGCTGCAGTGCTTGACAACGATGCATTTGAGGCATTCAGCGAGAAGGGGATCTTTGACGAGGCAACAGCCACATCCTTCAGGAAGAATGTACTTGAGAAGATGGGCACCATGGATGCTGAACAGATGTATCTCAACTTCCGGGGACGTGAGCCGGAGATTGAACCTCTGTTGAAAAACAGGGGACTGAACTGATCAGTCTCCGGATTAAATACGATTAAAAGAGGCCGCCTCCCAATACCGGGAGGCGCTTCTTTTTATTATGCTATCTCTTTCTGATACTGGGAGTTGACAAAAAGAATAGTGCCGGCTTCACCGTAACCCCCGAGAACAGTCTCTCCGTTGTGTTTGAGTGTTTCGGGTCTGAAACCGGTCATGACCAGGGCAGCTGTCGAAGATTTTTCGTTTATCAGGCTTTTTACGGAACTGCCGTGGGTGACTTCAATTATTTCAACGTTATTTTCGGTAATCGGAAGACGCCCTGTTCTCATCAGATCCGCCATTTCTCTCCTGGTATCCTCAAACTGACCCGGTTTGCAGGTGCTGAATACCCTGATGGACGATTTCTTCCAGTCGGGATGACCTGAGATTATAAAGCTCAGCAGGATCAGCAGGCTTGCATTTTCCGGCTCATTGAAGTCTATCCACACGTGGATCCCCTTGCTGTAGTTCATCTCCTTGACAGCGGAGGACAGGAGACAGATGTCGAAATTGCCCGCCTTGATCAACCGTATGTTATCGATGATTTCGCCAAGATTCTCCGGGTTCTCCTTATCATATTCAAAGACGACCATGTTATTTTCCATCCCCGAGATACCCGGGACCTGAATGGCCTGCACTATTGCCGAGGTATAGGAGGGGGAGATAATTGTATCAACATAGACGTGATTATGGGAAGTCTCATACAGTTCAATCAGTTTTGCAAGTTCCTCCGATGCCTGCTGGCTGGTTGCACGCGAGTAGTATCCGTCTATCCTGTGAAGATAGGTGCCGAATCCATAACTGTATGACAACCAGTTTAAAAGCCTGAAAGCTCTTTCTCTCCTGAATGAGTCCTTCGAGATACATATGACTCCCGGTCTCCACTCTTTCTCCTTCCGCCGGCTCTCGCTCTTCTGAAGGTAGACCTGCAGATTCCGGTTGATCTGGAAGAGCGTATTCGCGAAGAGCGACTCCAGACCGGTCCTGTTTCTGTGATAACGGTTTATATATGAATAAATCAGGACAATCAGTATTGTAGCTGTGAGGGCGTAGAGCGTATTTATCCTGAACATCACAATCATCGCAATGACAAATCCCAGCAGGGAGAGGTACCACCTTGAACGGAATGACGGCCTGTAGGATGGGGATGCCCCGAAGTGGTTCAGGAATGAGATCAGGCAGAGGGCTCCGTAGGTGACAAGGAAGAACATCGAGATTATCTCTGCCACAGCGTTGACGTTTCCAAGGGCGACAAAGAGGATGGCGATCAGCAGTGTCACCATTGTGGCATTAACCGGTTCCCCGTCGCTGCTCCTTGCTGCCGCGAGCCACCGGTTTATCCTCATTGATGGGAAGGAGGCATCGTTTGCCAGGGCCTGCAGCGTTCGCGGAGCGACAAGCACGGAACCCAGTGCTGATGAGAGAGTTGACGCTGCCAGTCCCAGCGGTACAATGACAGCTCCGGCAATTGCAATTTTCCCCATTATGAGCTGGTTCCCGAGCATCTCTTCCGGGGAAGCAGAGATTGCCAGCTTCCAGATAACAAGTATGTAGACAATCAATCCGGTGACAGTTGCGAGGATGGTGCCCATTGGGATTGACCTGGCCGGATTTCGCAGATCACCGGAAAGTCCCACACCGGCTGTCATCCCGGTGAAAGCCGGAAAACAGATTGCAAATACAAGGAACAGATCACCCATGTTTCGTATGTCTCCGGCCGGCAGATGACCCGGTGCAAGGCTCCCTTCCGCAGGTTTGCCCAGAAAGAAGAGAAGCAGGGTGATGAAGAGGACAGCCACAACGGCATACAGCATCTTCACTCCCGTGTTTGATCCCTTGCGGAGTATCACCAGTCCCAGGATTACAGTAACCGGCAGGCTTATCAACTGCCTTGGAAGAACAAGGGAGAAACGCTGTACCGCGAAGTTGAAGAAGAATTCGAATGCCTCGGTGAACGCGATTATGTAGAAGGCCACGCTTATAGCCTGTGAAAGGAACAGGGCGATCCCGATTGTTGCACCGATATTCAGTCCGAACGACCTGGAGATTATGAAATACTCACCGCCACCCTCGACCCTCTTGTTTGTGGCAAGCTCAGACAGTGCAAGGGCGGTGGGGATTGTCACTGCATGACCCAGGATGATCAGCAGAATAGTGCCCCAGAAGCCAAGTGTCCCCACTGCATATCCGAAACGGAGAAACAGGATGGCTCCAAGTATAGTGGAGACAGCCGTGAAATAGACCGGCGCAGTGCCAAACCTTCTTTTGCCAGCAGGGACTTCCATCACTTTCTCTTAAGCGGACTTACACCAGTCCATTTATCACATAAAGATGTAAAAAAAAGCTTAAAACAGGTAATTTAATATATTTGCATCAGTGGAGAAACGAGTGAATCTAAAGACAATATCTGGCATGGGACTGTCAGATGCTGAAGGACTTCTACGCAGTCTGCGGCTGGATGATGGTTATGCCCGAAGACTTCTTTACTGGGTGTACAGGAAGGGCATAAGATCACTTGAAGAGATCAATGATATCCCTGTCAGGGTCCTGCAGGTTCTGTCGGGGCATGTTGTTCCCGGCCTTGTTTCTCCGATTGCTTCAGAGGCTTCATCAGACGGTTCTGTCAAGTACCTTTTCCCCAATGAAGCCGGGCTTGCCCATGAGACTGTATGGTTGCCTGACGGTAAGCGTAGTACCGTTTGTGTATCCGTGCAGGCGGGCTGCCGGATGGGCTGTCGGTTCTGTGCCACCGGGAGAAACGGATGGGGAGGCAACCTGTCAGCCGGAGAGATTGTGAACCAGGTTATCAGCATACCTGATCAGGTCACACACATTGTGCTGATGGGCATGGGGGAACCGGGAGACAACATTGATGCAGTGATCAGGGCATGCGGTATCTTCACTGCAGAGTGGGGCCTGGCTGCCGGAAGGAGCAAGGTGACCGTTTCCACGGTGGGAGTGACTCCTTCCGTGAAACGCTTACTGGAAGAGACGGATTGCAATATCACACTCAGCCTGCACTCGCCCTTTCCAGAGGAGAGGCGCGAGGTGATTCCGGCCGAGGGTCGCTGGCCTTTCAATGAGACGCTGAGTATTATGAAGGAGTACGATAACCGGAATAAGCGACGTTTCACAGTGGCATATGTAATGATAAAGGGGAAGAATGACACTGACAGGCACCTCTCAGAGCTGAAAAGATTGCTCTCGGGCACTGAAATAAGGGTGAATCTTCTTCCATATCACCCTTCAGACCTGAATGATGATCGTAGCTCCGGGAGTGATACGATGATGCGGTTCAAACATGAGCTTGTGACATCAGGTATCGGGGCATCGGTGAGGAAATCAAGGGGTACAGACATTGCGGCCGCCTGCGGCATGCTGGTGGCAAAAAGAGATAAGATCCAGGAGGAGTTGCAGAAAAAAACAATGGAAAATGGATGAGAAGGCAGAAATTAATGACAGACGGCCCGGAGCGGAGTCGTGGGAGAAACTGCTCAGGGAGACACTTGGAAAAACGCGGAGGGTGCCTTTTAAGGGCGGTTTAAAGGTTGACAACCAGGTACTCGAACTATTTGACCACTCGAATCAGTGTTTTTTCATCGGTGATTATTCATCACTGAGGATGATCTTCGTCAGTCCCAATATTGTAAATGTGCTTGGTTATACTCCTGAAGAGTTTGATTTCAGGAAGTTGTTTGGGATTATTCATCCGGATGACGGCAAGGCTGTATTCGAGATTGGCAAGATGGTACTGAGCAGGGAACTGAACTATATTGCCGGCGGTTCCAGCAGGCACATTGCACTTTTCATGGCCTACAGGGTTGCCAAGAGTAACGGTAAATTTACAAGGATCTCGCTGACTGTATCTCGTCACACCGACCCTGCCGGCGGTATTTATGACATGGCAGAAATACGTGACATTTCGCATGTCCGTTGCGGGACAGAGGTCTCCTTTGCACTTCTCGGCGGAAAACCTCTTAAGGACCTGGCTCAGGAACCACGTAAAGGGTTGTCGATTTCAAGGAGAGAACAGGAGATAATCTACTATATATCGCAAGGATATACAAGCAGGAAAATTGCCTATGAGCTGAATCTCAGTGAGTATACAGTAAACACTCACCGCAAGAACATCATGAGAAAGACGGGAACCTCCAATATGGTTGATATGCTGCTGTTTGCAGCGAACAACGGGATCATCTGAAAATACCCAAAAGTAGGTATTGCGAGGTTAGGCCGGACCCGTTAGTTTTGCCTTGCAAGCGGAACAACAGAGGAGTTTAAGGATTAGTGTTTTTTAGATTCCCCGTTTCCTCTCTCCGGACGACAATGGTACTTCTTTCTTTAGACCGGATGAGAAAATAATACTGCCCAACCCCCTGGGCAGTATTTATTTTTGGGGGTTGAGAAGCTGCAGGGTAAGTTCAGTGACCATAGTGTCACCCGAGCGAACCCAATCCTTTTTGGAGGCACACTGTATGAACCCGTGCGCCAGGAAAAGATTAAGGCTCTCCGTATTTGTTTCCATGATGTTGCACCATAGCTGATGCAAATTGAGTGTCTCAAAGGCATAGTTGACAAGACAGGTCAGGGCTGCAGAGGCGTAACCCTTTTTCCTGTCAGCCGGATCGGCAATCAGGATGCCCACACCGGCCCTGCCATGGAAATGATCAAAATCAAAGAGATCAATTGACCCTATTGTCCGCATTCCCGGCAGAATGTCAATCATCAGCCTGAGCTGCCCGGTCTCGTAGATTGTTTTTCCGGAACCGGCGATGTACCTCTTCAGTACGTATCTTGAATACGGGGTGAGGTTATTGCTCTGTTTCCAGTTTGCTTCGTCATTTTCCCAGCGGTAAAGGGTTTCAAGGTCTTCGGGTTCAACAGCGCGAAGCCTGATCCCGTCATTTTCCAGAATCATTCCTGTAGACTTTCTTCACGAAGATGTCATCGGGGTATCCAAGCCGGAGGAGTCTCTCCTTTTCGGCGTATGCCTCTGACTTAAGGTCAAAGGTGCCGGTTGTATACCGGTAGAACCGGTCATCCCTGTTATAGAATACAACAATGTCAGCGTATTCGAAATAGTCCGGATCCACCGGGTTGTATAGTGCCATAACCTGTACAGTATAATACAGCACCTCAGGATCGATCTCTGCATCTGTATCCCTGACGTCCCTGACCACACGGTCAGTTACAAGCAGTGTTGAGTCAAGTGAGGTAAGATAAGGCAGGTCAGCCGGGTCAAAGCTGATTGTCACCGTGTCACGGCGCTCTTCAGAAGGAGGATTAAATGTAACCAGCGCGATCTCCTTCTTCTTATATCCCGTCATGATTGAATAGAAACCGTAGGCTCCGTTCATGTAAGGCTGAAAGGCGATGTTGTCGTCGGTAGTGCTAACCGGGTATCCGATATTTACCGGGCTGGTCCATTGGCCTTCTGAAAGTTTCGAGAGGAAGATATCATATCCGCCCATTGATCCATGACCCTCAGAACTGAATGTCAGTGTATTGCCATCACCGGAGATGAACGGGGTCTCTTCGTTGTACGGGGTGTTTACAACATTTCCAAGGTTTGAAGGGATGCCCCAGTCACCAGTGGCATCTATCTCCGAGATCCAGAGATCCAGCTCACCCAGTCCCCCTTCCCTGTTTGAGGTGAAGTAGAGCTTCTTCCCGTCCGGGGATATGGCGGCATGCGACTCGTAAAAACGGGTGTTAATGTTCTTATTTAGCTTTTCGATCTGTGACCAGCTTCCGTTTGCGAATCTTGTGACATAGATGTTACCGTCATAGTTATCATTTTTGAACAGGTAGAGTTCTGTGCCGTCACTGTTGAGCGAGCTTGTATGGCAATCGGTACCCATTCCGGCTTCCCGGGTGATATCCACCGGGGTGGCCCATGAATCGCCCTCCCGGCGCGTAATGAAGATGACACTCTCAAGACCTCTTCGTTCCGTATATGCCATTGTGCTGCCGTCATTGCTGACCACAGGCCTGTCATTGACGGAGCCCTGGTTTATGTATTCCTTAAGCGGCTGAATGAGAACGTTAACCGGGTTCTTCATATTTCCTTCTGCAACCTTGCAAGCCTGCATCTGCTGGTTGACGAACTCCTGGTTCTGCATCTCTGATGACTCGGTAATGAGCTTCTGGAAGAACAGGTATGTATTGAGTGCGCTGTCAAGCCTGTTTGTAATCCGGTAAGCGTTGCCCAGGGAGAAATATGCGTCAAGAGGCGCCCTCATTTCCTTCAGTTTCCCTGTTTTTGAATCGTAGCTTGTACTTCTGACAGCTTCCTCGAGAAATGGAATGGCTTTCGGTTTCTCATCGAAGATATTAAGGTAGCAGTTGCCGATTTTGTACTTGATGTTGAAATTGCCGGGTCTCAGCTCGTTGAGGATCAGGTAGAGCGGATTGGCAAGTTCGTACTCACCGTAAAGGTAGTGCGATTCAGCCTCCTTCCAGATTTCCTTGATCTCGCTGTTCTTCTGGCCGTTCACAGGCACGACCAGCAAAAAAAGTATCAGAAGCAGTGTTCCCCTTATTCCCATGTTTCAGTTTGAATGTAAAATTAAATCTTATGAAGAAATGAGAGCCATGCAGTATCAGATTATTTTAACCTGATCAGGTAGATATCAGACCGGCCGGCTCCGCCATCCCTTCCTGTCATTGACATGTAGCCTGCCTTGCCGTTTTCAGCCGGGCAGAAGAAGATATTGTCATCAGGACTATTGAGCGGGTAGCCAAGGTTCTGGGGTGTGCTCCACAGTCCGTTGTACTGCATCTCACTGCGGAATATGTCATAACCGCCCATGTTGTAATGGCCCTGCGAGGCAAAGAAGAGCATCTTGCCGCCGTTGGTCAGAAAAGGCCGGTCTTCATTGAACGGGGTGTTAACCTCCGGGCCCATATTTACCGGCATGCCCCATTCGCCGTCGGATCCAAGTTTTGAAACATAGAGGTCAAGTCCTCCGAATCCGCCCGGTCTGTCACTTGCAAAGATGAGCGTTGATCCGTCTTCGGTTATGAATCCATGGGCTTCCCAGTATTTTGTATTGATCTCCTTCTTCAGTTTCCGGGCAGGTTCCCAGCGTGTGCCGTCGAATCTGCTTGACCAGATGTCACTGTTTATATTGTCATCCTTTGACAGGATCATGACTGTATTGCCGTTTGCCAGGCATGATACATAGTGGTCACCGTCAGACTGCAGCTCAGGGGTGATATTTACCGGCGGGGTCCATTCGTTCCTTACGACCCGTGAGAACATGATGGCGTCGTAGAATTTCATGGATGTCATATAGGCTATTGATTTGCCGTCAGGGGAGACCACAGGAAAGAAGTTGTCATTTGCATCGTTGATTATGTCATCAACCTCCTCTGCGACAAACTTTACCGGTGTTGCCATGATAGCGGGAGCGTTGTTGCAGGCAGCAATCTGCTGTTCAATGAACATGATGTTGGGCAGGTCAGATGCGAGGAGAGTTTGCCGGTACCTGTTGTAGGCATCCTTAGCCTTCTCGAACATATAGTTTATCCTGTAAGCGTCCCCCAGGAAAAAGAGAGCCTCATATGGTGCCTCCGTCTGACGCAGTGATCCTTCACGGTATTTGCCGGTCAGCTTCTGCGATGCCTTTTCAAGATACTCTATCGCCAGGTTCTTGCTCCCTTCGATGTTGAGGTAACAGAGTCCGAGCCTGAAAGCGATGCTTGCATTGTCAGGCATAGCGGCATATATCCCCTGATAATAAGGGAGCGCATCAGCGTAATCGCCCCGCATCAGAAAGTATTCGGCATCATAAAATGCCTCCTGCAGCCTGATGTTGTCCTGCGACCTGCAGACGATGCCTGCAGAGATGATTATCAATACAAGGACTAATTTCTTCATAATCATAATCTTATTATTGAGCGTCATTTTTCTTTTTCTTTTTTCTCCTTCTCCATATAAGGAAGAAGAAGAGCAATGCGGTCAAAGCCGGAAGCCAGCACAGGCAGCACCCTTTTCCTCTGTCCGGGGCAGGAGGGATATCTCCTTCATTGCCGTTTGTATCCGCCAGAGACGCGTCACCTGACACAGTTGCTTCAATTGCGTCAGCCGCATCAGCCGCTTCATCCGAGGGTGTCGCAACGGATGATTTATCCGCAGCAGCACTCTGCACATCCTCATCTGCTGCCTTTACGGGAATTTCTTTGTTACGCGGCGTCACGTCACTGGCAGTGACATCGGCCTGTTCTTGTTCAACCTTACCCAGGGGGCCGGATACAGAACTGTCACTCATAGCCAGGGAGTCAGTCACTGCGAGACGTTCATTAATTGCAGTATCTGTTGAGTCCGGAACTGCCGGCAGCAGTACGGCAGCGGGCAATGAATCAGACTGCAATGTGAATGTATCAGCCGCCGCAATCTCCTCCGCCAGTTCATCCGGTGTCACTGGTTTCTCTGCCGCTTTGTTAATAGCTTCGTTAAGGGGATTCATTTCCGCTTCATTGACGGCCGCATCACCTGGACTCTGTCCTTCCTTATTACAAGCCGCGTCATGTGGATTCATTTCCGCCTCATTGACTGCCGCATCCCGTGGATTCTGGGCGGACCAGATTTCGCAGCTGTATATATCCATTCTCCCCTGTCCGTCACCGGAGAATTTACTGAAGTAACCCCTGTTACCGCTGAACAGAGGTGTGAAGAAAAGGTCGTCATCGGTTGTATTCAGCGGGTATCCTATATTGACAGGGGTGCTCCAGCGGCCGTTTTTGTCAAGGTCAGATCTGAATATGTCGTAGCCGCCAATATTGTAATGCCCGCGGGAACTGAAGAATATGGTGC
>JACDJC010001853.1_pt1 | contig 17929 bp, 19 predicted proteins | sample 7454191 | NCBI WGS metagenome assembly JACDJC01 (sample SAMN14253291, study PRJNA609438) | sludge metagenome | isolation source: sludge after 25d culture with pyrite and EDTA | collected 2018-12-20 | reverse complement strand
CGGTGATCTACGACCTGCCGCTGCAATAGCCCGACAGCATGCCAGGCCATCCCGACAAGGTGCTCATCTAGAATTTGACATAATATACATTATGCGAAGTTACCAAGGCACCGACGAGGCCCACTCAGCGGCGCGTTCGGTGCTGGTACGTGTCCCCCGACGAGTTCCGGGAACTGCGGCACAGTTGCCTGTTGAGCCGCAAGGCGTGCGCGGAGTATCTGGGGGTGTCGCTGCGCACCGTGAGGCACTGGGATGCAGGCCGGAACCGGGTGCCGTGGTCGGTGGTTCGACTGCTGCGGCTTATGCGCATGGGCGACCTCGGGGCGCTCCATGACGAATGGACGGGCTGGACGATCAACCGCCTAGGCTTACACGCCCCAGCTGGCCGCACCTACAGGGAACGGGACATGCGCCTATGGTGGATGACCTGTGAGCATGCGTCCCTGTTCCGGCAGCGCTTTGAGCTTGAGCATCCCGAAGTCCAGGACTCCACGCAGGAAAACCGGGCAGGTGTGCAACACCTGTTCGGGGTTCCTGCATCACGTCGAACCCTCCCGACTGGATGGGGCCGCAGGCCCGAGCGACTGGAAGGAGCGTCCACTTTCCCGGCCATGGGCGCCATTCGGAGCGCGGGCGCCATCCGGGAAACCGCTGCGATGGTCGGCCGACAGGGGCGCCGCTTCCCTGCCCAACCCGCTTTTTCGGCCCTGCCAGCGTGCGAGGTAGCGCCGGCAGCGCCTGACGCCGGTACAGCCGCAGGCGCCGCCGGCAGGCGATCCGGCGCGTCGCATCCGTGGCGTGACGATGTGCGTTCGGCGGGGAGCTTTGCGGGGCTTGTCAGCTCTTCTAAACAAGTGGAACGCGCACAGAGCAAAACCCGTTGGAACCGCCAGTTGGTGGGGGTCTACCATGCACGCTGAGGCGGTGGTGATCGACCCGCGCAAGTCTCGCTGTCAGCGGCTGCGCCGTACTGTGACCGAGGCTGCCAAGCTGCACGAGCGCCATGCATCGTGGCAGTCTCGCCGTCTGGGGCGTTCGGCTTACCGCAAGACCTTCATCACCCTCACCTATCGACCCGGGGAGGCTTGGCAAGCCCGCCATATATCCCGCTACGTCCGGCTGATGCGCCAGTGGTTCCAGCGTCGGGACGAGGTGTGCCGCTTCGCGTGGGTAGGCGAGCTACAGGGGCGTGGAGCCTTGCACTACCACTTGCTGGTGTGGGTGCCGCGGAGACTGCGCCTGCCCCGCCCTGACCAGTCTGGCTGGTGGCCCCACGGCATGAGCAACATTGAGACGGCCCGCAACCCGGTCGGCTACATGGTGAAATATGCGACCAAGACCCGACCGGAGGACGTGAAGCGCCTCCCTAAAGGCGTGCGCCTGCATGGCAATGGGGGGCACGATCCGGGCAGCCGGGTCACCCTGCGTGAGCGGCTATGGCCGGTCTGGGTACAGCGCGAATGGGATCAGCGTCGCGTGGGGTCTTGGGTGGACGAGATGGAGCGCGGCAAGGAAACCGACGACGAGCGCCGCGCCCGTCTTGTGGACGAGGAGTCGCAATGGTGCACGTATGCCCGGCGCTACGAGACGAAGGGGTTCCCGAGGCTTCAACGCGTGTGCGGCGGGTTCGTGGATCTGGTGACCGGTGAGTTGATCGAGACGCCATGGGTCGTGAGCGTGGATCGTGGTGTGGTGTGCGTTTACCCCAAGACGAGGACGGTGCAATGAATCACGAGCAAGCGCTGCAGCAGCTGATGGAAGGCGACAACGATTGGATGATCGGAGGGAGCCAGGACCCGGAGGCGAATCGTGCCTATGGTTTCCGTGAGGCTCAGGTGGCTCAGGCTGCGGTGACTGCGTACATCACGGCGTTTGAGCGTGTGCGCCGTCCCGATCGTGCAGCCCTGCACCGGCTGTTCTATGACCGCTTCGCCGAGGAGGTCGGCTTGTTGATGGGAAGCTGAAAAGACGAGGCCCCCGTGCGCTGGCGAGCTAACCGGGGGCCTCAGGTACCACACAACCGGGGCCGAAGCCCCAAGGAAATGATCGCATGAAAACCGACTACGCTGCACAGTGCCGCTTCTTCCACGCTGAGGACGCGTGCCGCATGGCCCTTCAGGCTTACTACGCCGCTGGGCGTCGCATCGAGCCGCCACCGGGGGAGCCTTGGGTGATCGACGGCGAACCATACGCGTCCGCCTCGGACTTCGCCGACGCCTTCACCGGGGAGCTACAGGCTCGACTCTCACTGCTCGCACTCAAGCGGCTGGGGGACTTCGGAATACTCCGCACGGAGTGGAACCTGTACGCTCTGGCTGCGGATATCGAGCCGGATAAAATGGCGGCGATAATCGCAAAACGTGAGACCGAGACCGCCGAAGCTGAGGCCGAAATTTTTGGGCCAGATGTGCACGGTTTGCCACCCGGTGATAATCCCGGACATAATCAGCCATCAAGGGAGATTGAACCTCATGGCTGACGCTGGCGGCGGCTATACATTATGCGCACTTGTAAAAAGTGACGGACAGTCCACGCGGTACGGCGGCCGCTCTGACCGTCGCAGTCCGCTTTACGACGCGAAGACCATCATCCCGCGACGCGCTCGTGTCACGGTGACGTTTCGTTCGCCTTTGTTCACCAAGCCGTGACGTCGGCGCGCATACGTTCACGCTCGACGCCAGTTCATGGCCCAATCGCAAAGAAGGCCGAATGTGGACTCCTTGACCTCACGTCGACACTTCCTGCAAACGGTCGGATTCGCGGTTCCTGCGACCGCACTGTTTGGCTGCAGCAAACCGCACCCCCACGCCGATGTCATTGCCGCCAACACTCCCGGGCCGCAATTCCTCAACGCAGAAGAAACGCATTTTCTGGACGCTGCACTGGAACAGTTGATTCCCGATGATGCCGAACATCCGGGCGCCAAGGGTGCCGGGGTCACGACGTTCATCGACCGCCAGCTGAGCGGACCGTATGGCATGGCGCAGACCTGGTACATGCGCGGACCGTGGCAGCAAGGTACCGAGCAACAGGGCTACCAGTCGAAGCTCAATCCAGCGCAGATGTATCGCGCCGCAATCCGCGACATCGAGGCGTACTGCCAGAACAAGTACAACAAGCGTTTTGAGGAGTTGCCGTCCCCGACGCGAGACGAAGTACTGCATGGGCTGGAGAACGGCGATATCGAACTCCCTGATACCCCGGCGAAAGAATTTTTCACGATGTTGTGGAAAAACACCCAGGAAGGCTATCTGGCCGACCCGATGTATGGCGGCAACCGCGGCTTCGCCGGCTGGAAGCTGATCGGCTTCCCCGGCCCGCGATACAACTACGTCGAAGATATCGAGCAGTACGGCAAGCCGTACACACTGCCCACCGTCGGCCTGAAAGGCCGCGGCGACCTTGACCGCAACGGAGGTTGAGTCATGGCGACCAAGCTGCCCGAAGTGGAGGTCGTACTCATCGGATTCGGCCTGAGCGCGTCGATCCTCGCGCAGGAACTCACCGATGCCGGCCTGCAGGTGCTGGCGCTGGAACGCGGCGGGTATCGTGATACGGTGCCCGACTTTTCCACGACAACGATCCAGGACGAACTCCGCTATGCGGTGCGCAATGGCTTGTTCGAGGAACCTGCACGCCAAACCATGACCTTCCGCAACTCGATGGACCAGACCGCGCTGCCGATGCGGCATCTTGGCTCGTTCCTGCCAGGGGCCGGGGTCGGCGGCGCAGCGGTGCACTGGAACGGTCAGCACTGGCGGTTTTTGCCGAGCGACTTCGTGATTCGCAGCCATTATGAGCAGCGCTACGGGAAGAACTTCATTCCCGGGAACATGACGATCCAGGATTGGGGCGTGACCTACGACGAGCTGGAACCCTGGTACGACCGATTCGACTATCTGAATGGGGTCTCCGGCCAGGCGGGAAATATCAACGGCGTGATCCAGCCCGGCGGCAACCCGTTTGAAGGACCGCGTCAACGCGGCTTTCCGAATCCGCCGCTCAAACGCAGTCATGCGACGGTGCTGTTCGACAAGGCGGCCAAGGAGCTCGGTTTCAAGCCCTTCCCCTGCCCCGCATCGAACACCTCTCGGCCATACAAAAACATCTACGGCGTGCAAATGGGCGAGTGCACCTATTGCGGGTACTGTGAATGGTTCGGCTGCGGCAACTACTCCAAGGCTAGCCCGCAAACGACGATCCTGCCGGTCCTGTTGAAGAAGAGCAGCTTCTCCTATCGCACCCAGTGCGAAGTGACCCGGATCAATCTGGACTCAACGGGAAAGCGCGCAACCGGCGTGACCTACGTCGACGCGCAAGGTCGCGAATTCGTGCAACCGGCCAATATCGTGATCAGTTGTGCTTACGCCCAACACAATGTGCACATGCTGCTGCTGTCGAAAATCGGCCAGCCCTACGACCCGGTTGCCAATACGGGCGTGGTGGGACGCAATTACGCCTATCAAATCACCTCGGCGGTCGATGTTTTCATGAAGGAGAATCTCAACCCGTTCATGGGTGCCGGCGCGCTCGGCCAGGCCATTGACGAATTCAACGGCGACAATTTCGACCACGGCCCACAGGGTTTCGTGGGTGGCGGCTACATCGCGCTGTGGAGCACAGGTGGGCGGCCGATCCTGCAGCATCGCCTGCCTGAGGACACGCCGAAGTGGGGCGCGGGGTGGAAGAAGGGCATGCAGGAAAATTACCTCACGGCCGCCAGCATCGCCACTCATGGCAGCGTGATGAGTTATCGCGAGGCCTATCTCGATCTGGATCCGACCTACCGCGACGTTTATGGCAACCCGTTGTTGCGCATGACGTTCGACTACGACAAGAACGAGCATGAGATGTCGGACTTCCTGACCGACAAGGCCACCTTGATCGCCAAGGCAATGAACCCGCGCTCGTATCACGCCAAACCGCGTACCGGCCACTACTCGATGGTCCCCTACCAGACCACGCACAACACGGGCGGTACCGTCATGGGCTCCGACCGTAAAACCAGCGTGGTCAATCGCTATCTGCAATCGTGGGATGTCCCCAACGTGTTCGTCGTCGGTGCCAGCGTGTTTCCACAGAATCCAGGCTACAACCCGACCGGAACCGTAGGTGCATTGGCGTTCTGGACTGCCGATGCCATCAAGAACTTGTATCTGAAGAATCCCGGCCCGTTGGTACAGACCTGATACCGAGGTTCGCCGTCATGGAACGCATGTACACGAAGTCCGTAACTCGATGGGTCGGTATTGCGGCGCTCGCGGCGACGGGAATCGCCGTGACGGCGTGCCACAGCAATGACGAAGGACTGCCCGCCGCATGGGCGACCACCGTCCTGCCCGCCCACGACACACCCGGCTATACCGCCATTGCGCGGGGCCGTTATCTGGCCCGCGCTGGCAGCTGTGCATCCTGCCATACCGCCAGGAACGGAGAGCCGTTCGCGGGTGGCCATGCCGTGCTGACACCCTTTGGCTCGATCTACTCCACCAACATCACCCCGGACAAGGACACCGGCATCGGCAACTGGAGCGAGGCGGATTTCTACCGTGCGATGCACGACGGGCTGGACCGCCAGGGAAACCACCTTTATCCGGCCATGCCGTACCCCTGGTACACCAGAGTCACCCCTGACGACGTGCGCGACATCAAAGCCTACCTGGACACGCTCAAGCCGGTGCGTCAAGTGAACAGGCAATCCGACCTGCCATGGCCAATGACCGAACGCAGAGCGATGGCGGTGTGGAACAAAATGTATTTCAACGAAGGCACCTTCACGCACAACGCCGGGAAATCGGCCCAGTGGAATCGCGGCGCGTATCTGGTCGAAGGGCTTGGGCATTGCGCCGCCTGCCACACGGCGATCAACTTTGCCGGCGCCTCCAAGGGCAAACCGCTGCACGGCGGGCTTGTGGCCGGATCGTTTGCCCCGAGCCTCGCCGGTGGCTTGCGGGACGGGCTCGGTAGCTGGACTAACGCGGAAATCGTCGAGTACCTCAAGTCAGGGTCCAACCACAAGACTGCAGCCGCAGGTGCCATGGCCGAAGTCGTCGCGAATTCAACCCAGTACATGTCCGATGCCGATCTTGCGGCCATCGCGACTTATCTGAAAGACCTGCCCGCGCCAACATCGGAAACGACCATCAGCGATCTCGACGAGAATACGTGGTCGCTCGGCGCGGCGGTCTATGTCGACAACTGCGCGGCCTGCCATATGAATGATGGCCAGGGACAAGCTCACGTGTTCCCGCAGTTGAAGGACAGTTCGGCGGTACAGGCAGCCAGGGTCGAGACCCTGGTGCGGGTGGTGCTTGGTGGCGCGAGCGTACCGGCGACGGAATCCAAACCCACCGGCTTGAAGATGCCCGCCTTCGATGAAAAGCTCGACGACGCGCAGATCGCTGCCGTAGTCAGCTACATCCGCAACACGTGGGGCAACCACGCCAGCACAGCCTCGGCCGGCGATGTGGCCAAGATGCGCACGAGCCTGCGGAAAAAAGGCAGCAACTGACGGTCTACGCGGCCTGCACGTCGTCCAATCCGGCCGCCGCGCGTATCGCCAGTGCCGACATCAACGCGAAGATCGCAAACACAGCGCCGATGCCGAGCCACTGCGCGATCACTCCGAAGATCCCGCCGGCGAGCAGGATCAGACCGACCACCGAATTGCTGAGCGCCGTGTAGGCCGCCCGGTTGTCGCGGTCGGCCATGTCGACCACATGTACGGAACGCCCGAGCCGTACGCCCTGATGCGCGATCATGAGTACGAACAACAACGCAGGCAGCAGTGACGCCTCCTTCAGTACGTTCGGCATCGCCAGCGCCAGGAAGGCCGTAACCGCATTCGCCAGCGCAGCGACCGTGGCGGCGAGCATCAGCACGCGCCGACTTGATCGGTCGGCGAGTCGGCCCCAAACATAGGTGCTGGCCAGGCCCGCCCCCGCCGAGGCAACCAGAAACGGGCCCAGCGTGCCGAGGCCGCTGGCTGCCCTGTCACCACTGAGCGCGATGTAGAACGGCGGCGCCAGTGCAGTCGACAGCAGCAAGGCGCGCGTCACGATGAGGCGGCGCAGGCGCGCGTCACTGCGCAGCAGACCGAGTTGCGCGATCACCGCGGCCAGGCCGTCGATGCCGCCCCCGGTTGCGCCGGGTTCTTCTTGAATGGATCCGAAGACGAACGCAGCCAACAGCCAGCAGATGCCGCCGAGCGCGACCATGCCGGCGACAACCGGCACCGTGAGCGGAATCCAGCCCACCGAATAGCCGAGCGCCAACAGCAGCGTCGCAACGGCGGCGATGGTGCCCGCGGTGCCGCTGACCGAGCCGCGCCGGCCGATGTCCACGGTCTTGCCCAGCACGTCCTTGAAGCTGATCGAGCACAGGCTGCGGCCCAGGGCAAACACCGCGATCAGCGCCACGGCAACGATGCCGACGAGGGTGCCGGAGGTTGCTTGCGCGAGCCACCCCATCAAGCCGAAGCTGATGATCGCTGCGCCCTGGATGACACAGCCGACCACGTAGACGGTCTTGCGGATGGGCAGCCGCCGGATGCGTGCCGAGATCACCAGTTGCGGCAACATTGCCAGCGATTCGCGCACGGGCACCAGCAGCCCAAGCGCCCAGGTCGGCGCGCCGATAGCGTCGAGCAACCAGGCGAGCACGAGCTTGGCATCGGCCAGCCCCTCGCCCACTTTCGTCAGACTCAGCGACACGATATGCACGCCGTAGTTGCGTGGCTGTTCACGGCACGCTGATTCGGGCAAGTCGCGGCATACCTGTGCCGACGAGTCGTCGTCGACAAGCAGCGCGTGCAGGCGGGCGAAAGCAGTCATCGGAAGACAGGACTGCGGAGTTTGGGCGCAAAAACCACGCGTGAAATCATTCAGCTTCCCCCGTTCGTATTTCCACCATCCAGGCCAGGCCGGTAGCGCCACATCGCCAGCGCGCCGTACAGCAGCGCCAGTATGTCCAAGTTTGCCAGTTCCGCCGACACCTCCGGCAAGCGCGCGCCCATCTGGTTGAGCTTTACCATCGCGTTGATCCCCGGCGTGCTGGGCAGCAACTGGGCAATGCGCGCCAGCAACCGTGGCGTGGCCTCCACCGGCCACGACAGGTTGGACGGGAAGAACATCGGCAAGGAGGTGACGGTGACGAGCTGGAAGGCGCGCTCGCGCGTGCGAAAGAAGCTGCCGAAGAAGAGTGCGAAGCCGACCACCGCGGCAATGAACAACGCGCCGGCCAGCAACAACCCGACCAGGTTGCCGGCGCGTGGATAGTCCTGGACCCAGGACACGAAGCCGCTGAAATACAGCAGGCTGAGCATCCCGATCAGCGCGAACGCGGCGGCGATGCCAACCAGGCCCGGCCGCGAAAGCCGCAGCTTGCCATACCGTTCCCGCCGGGTGGCGGTTATCACCGCCACCCCGATCAGCAAGGTTTGCTGCACGATCAATGCCGCCACGCCGGGAACAATGCTGCTGCCGTAGCCTTCGGCCGTATTGAACAACGGTCGCTCGATCACCTGCAGCGGTGCGGCCGCCGGGACGCCGGCAAACTGGGCTTGGCGGACCGCCACTTCCTGGCCCAGGGCGGTAATGGCCAGCGCCGCACCCTGCATCGCCACGCTCGCACGACCCAGCAAGGTGCCGTTGCCAAACAATGCCAGCCGACCCTGGTCGCCGCGCAGGATGTCCCGACCGGCACCGGCAGGAATGTGCACCACCGCATACACCTTCAGCGCGCGCGCCAGCGCAAACGCCTGCGGCAAGGATGCGGACTGCTCGGCCACCATCAGCCCGGGCGATGCCTGCAGGTGATGCACCGGCTCGCGACTGGTCGCGCTGTGGTCCAGATCGACCACGGCGACCGGCAGTCCGCGCGGGACCCCACCGCTGAACAACCACGCCACGATCAGCAGCAGCAGGATCGGAATCCATGTCGCCAACGCGAGGTCCCAGGGACTTCCACGCAGAAACCGGCATTCGCGCCGTGCCGACGCCAGCAGCGCCTGCATCAGCGTCGCCCGGCCTGCTGTGCCGCCTGGTTCGCCGGCGGCCATGCGAACAGCACGCTCATGCCCGGCCGGAAGCCGTCGATCCGCTGCAACGGTCGTACCCGGACCTCGAAGCTCTTCACGTCGTAGCCGCTGGATTGGCGAGTCGATCGCCAGGTGGATCGGGACAGTTCCGCACCGGCGACCGCGCGGCGCCAGTTAGCTTGCGCCGCACTGATCTCCTCCGCGCGTGTGCCCTGCTCCGCCTTGCCCGCTTGCGCGCGCGCCGCGTCCAGCACCGCCATCGCCTGCGTCTGCCTGGCTGCGACCTCGGGGCTGTCCAGCTCGAACAACAATTGCCCAGCCTGGACCCGATCGCCTTCACGCACCAGCAGTTTCGCCACCCGCGCGCTGATCTTGGTCGACACGTTGACGCTGCCTGCGTCGGCCATGCCCTGCACGACATCCGCCGGGCACGGAATGCCAACCACAACCCGGACCCGACGACCACTGCCACCACCATCACGATGGCCACCACACCCGTCCACCGGCGCGAGCCGGTCGGCGTCGACGGTGGACGCTCACCCGGCGTCGGCGACACTGCCGACGGGCCCACCGACGCTGTCGGGTCCGGACGCGGCGGAACTTGCCCGATGCTCTCGTTCCCGCTCATGGCTGCAGCACCTTGTCCGCCCGGCGGAAATAATCCTGGTAGTGGTCAAGCTGGCCGCTGATCTCCAGCAAGCGTGCCAGCGCCACGTCGTACTCATAGGCCGCCTGCGCACGCTCGACCAGCGCCAGCGAACCCAATGGCAGGTCCAGTGATTTCTGGAACTGCATCTCGCGCACGTCCATCGAAACCTCCGGCAGTCGAAGCGACTGGGTGGCTGCGGCAAGATCGGCCTTGCCGCGCACACTGGCATCGGCGGCAGCCAGCGCATCGGAGGCCCGCTCCAGCGTCACGCGGGCTTGCTCGAAGTTCATTGTTTGCGGGGCAATCCTCTGCGCCCACGCAGCACTCCATAGCACAGTGCCAAGCAGGCAGGCCAGTATCCCAGACTCCTTGTATCGATGGCGACTTGCGGGCATCCGGATCATTCTTCGACCTCATCGCGCATTCGTCGTACCACCGCTGGTCAGCTCACGCTGACCCCGGTTCCCGTATCCACGGCATGCTCAGGTGCCGCGGATTTCCCTCTTTCCCAGCCGCGCGCGATCGTGGGGCGCACTGAAGTCCAGTACCGGGCCGATCGGCACGATGCCGTACGGATTGATCGTCGGATGGCTGCGAAAATAATGCTGGCGGATGTGATCCATGTGCACGGTTTCAGCCACCGGACAGGCATACGACACATACAGGTGATAGCGGCCGCTTTCCGCCTTGAACCCGCCCTCGCCGCTCGCCCCCGACTTGCCGTCGGCCGTGATCCAGCTACGGAATTGACTTCTGGAACGTTCGAAGCGCCCACCGGTATCCTTGGTGTCATACCATTTGTCTTGCCACTGGCCATCGACCAAAAGTCCCATGATTTTCTCGTCGCCGCTTGCTGACAGGAGTTCAGCGTATCGAGTGGCTCGTGAAGCCGCGGGAAAAGAGCCGGACGTGCGGTATCAGGCACTGTCGCCACCGGTAACGCACTGCGGGGGCTGAGACATCCTTGCGCCACGCATGGTGGCCACGGATCTGCACGTACCCGGGCGCCATCCATCGCCCACCTTGCTTCCCGGCCGCTCACGTATACTTCCGCCTGCAATCCACGAACGGAGGCTCGCATGAAAATCATCGTTCCCTTGACGTTCGTCTCAATCCTGCTCGTTTCTGCCTGTACAAGCTCCTCGCCGGACGAAGTGGACGCCCGAACACCTGTGGTGGCACCGTCACCGTCCTCAGTACATACCTACCGGTGCGAGAGCGGCCAGACGATTGCGGCAACCTACCCCTCCACCGACTCGGCCACGGTCCAATACAAGGGTAGTAACCACAACATGCAAATCGCGGTTTCTGCCAGTGGCTCGCGTTACGTTGGTGGCGAGTTGGAGTGGTGGACCAAGGGCTCCGGCCCCGGATCGGAGGGCACTCTTTTCCGTCACATGGCTGATGGCACTTCTGGTGAAAGCATCGAGCTTTGTACAGAGTACTGAGTGCGGCCTGACAATCCGGTCAAGTCGAACCAAATGCGTAGCCCTCGGCTCGCTGGTCAAGAAGCTGTGAACGCGCTCCTCCACCGATTGGTCGGCCTTGGTCAGCCGCTCATGTCGGCGTAGGTGCGCTGTCGAACAGATGCTGACACTTGACGCCTTCTTTCCATCAGGAAACCGTATGAGCGCTACCGGGTCTTTCTGAAGAGATCGAGCGCGATCTCGTAGCTCGGGTCGGGGCGCTTGAACAGGTATTCGCCATGGCGGATCGATGCCAGCACGTCGGCGCGCTGGCGCACGGCTTCGAAGGGCGAGCCGGCGTCCAGCACCAGGAAGTTGGCCGGCCGGCCCTCTTCGATGCCGTACTGGTCTTCCACGTTCAAGGTCTTGGCGCCGTTGCAGGTGATCAGGTCCAGGCACCGGTCCAGCTCGTCGAACGACATCGTCTGCGCGAGGTGAATGCCGTTGTCGAGGATGTTCATCAGGTTGCCGTTGCCGACCGGATACCATGGGTCGTTGATCGAGTCCTGGCCGAAGCAGACGTTGATGCCGCTTTCCCACAGCTCCTTCACCCGGGTGAGGCCACGGCGCTTGGGGTAGGTATCCTGCCGACCCTGCAGATAGGCGTTCTCGGTTGGCAGCGAGATGAAGTTCAGCCCGGACTGCTGGAACAGGCTCATCATGCGGAACGCGTAGGCATTGTCCGCGGAGCCGAACGAGCAGGTGTGGCTTGCCGCCGTGCGGGGGCCCATGCCTTCGGCCATCACCAGCGCGTTGAGCAGCTCGACGAAACGGCTCATCACATCGTCGGTCTCGTCGCAATGCACATCGATCAGTTTGTCGTACTTGACGGCCAGCTCCACGGTGCGGTGCATGGATTTTTCGCCGATCTCGCGCGCCCACTCGAAGTGTGGAATGGCGCCGACACAGTCCGCGCCCATTTTCAGTGCTTCCTCGATCATCTCGTCGCCGCCCTTGTAGGCGTACATGCCTTCCTGCGGGAACGCGACAATCTGGATGGTGACCTTGTCCTTGAGCTGTTCGCGGATTTCCAGCATCGCCTTCAGCCCGGTCAGCCGGGGATCGCAAACGTCGATGTGGGTGCGGATGAACTGGACACCTTTGGAAACCTCCTCCTGGATGCCCTTCAGCGCCCGCTCCCTGGCGTCCTCGAGGGTCTGGGTCTTCTTGACATCGTGCCAGCGGGCGATGCCTTCGAACAGCGTGCCGCTCGTGTTCGCGGCGTCATCGCTGCGGGCGGTGTAGACGTAGTCCAGGTGCAGGTGGGCATCCACGTAGGGCGAAACCACCAGCCGACCCTGCAGGTCGATTTCCTCGTCGGCCCCGGGCAAATTCCTGCCGATCTGTTTGATGACGCCTTTATCGACCAGAATCTCGCCGGCTTCATCGTGCTGTCGGTAGATTCGAGCGTTGATGAACTTTTTCATGGCCATCTCTTTCAGGTACTGGTGGGCGAACCTGGCGAGGACCGCAGGGTCTGTTTGGCCAGGAGCGCGACGACGATGGCCAGGGCAAAGCCGGCCAGTGACAGGTAAACGATGTGCTTGACGCCGTTGGTCGGGGAAGCGTTCAGCAGCATTCCACCGACCCACGCGGCGATCATGATGGAGAAATTGAAGACGCTGGATTGCACCGAGGTTGCAACGTCCTTGGCGTTTTCAACCTGCTTGCTCACGGCGGCCTGGTACATGGTCACGAGCGGACCAAAGGCCAGGCCCCAAAGGAAAAACGCAACGTGCGAGATGACGATGGTCCCCTTGAAAGCAAGCAGCATGACCATGGAAATGGCGCCAACGGCGAGTGAGGCCACGATCAGGGGACGCAAGTAAGCATCGATGTATTTCGCGGAAAGCACCACCGAAATCACCGAACCGATGCCGAAGAGCAGCAGCGCCAGGCCGATGCCGCCCCGGAAGCCGATCAACTCCACCAGCAACGTGATGTAGGTGTAGACGCCGTAGAAGGCCGCGACGGATAGAAAGGTCAACAGCAAGACGATCAGGATCGACGGCATTTTCAGCACCGCCAGCGGCGAATTGCCCTTGCTGAGCTTCTCGCCTTCCACCGCGGGCAGATAGAAATACGACAGCACGGCAATGACGACGACAAGCACGCCCAGGACCAGGAAGACGCTGCGCCAGCCAAAGGTGAGGCCGATCGCCGTCATCGCCGGCAGGCCGATGCTGATGCCCAGGGTGTTGCCCGACATGATCACCGTGATGGCCTTGCCGTGCATGTCTTCCGGGGCCAACCGGATGCCGTAGGCCGCGATCATCGGCCACATCACGCCCGCGCAAATGCCGCCGACGATGCGGGCGGCGATGATGACCGCATAGGACGACGCGAGGCCGACGACGACATTGGAGACGGCGAACCCGACCAGCAGCGCCATCAGCAGCGCCTTGCGGTTGATCGCCAAGGTGGCGCTGATCAGTGGTATGGCAGCAATGGCGGAGGCCAACGCGTAGACACCGACCAGAAAGCCGATCTCGCTTTCCTCGACGCCCAGCCCCTCTGTCATCTGCGGCAAAATACCCGATGGCACCAGCTCGGACAGAATGCCCACAAAGGTGACACTGGCCATCAGGCCGAAGACAAACCATGAAAAGATCTGCCTTCCATCAGAAGGGTAAGTCGTGGACATCTCGCGTCCCGTGGTTGCGCTTTGTTCTGGTTTTATCCCGGCCGGGGCAAGGGCGCATTTCTTCAACGTCTGTAGGGAGACTCGGCCTACCGGCGTCAACGTGATGTGAGCCACGGCGCGGCCCCGAAAAAGGACGGCGGGCGCACCCAAGCGCCCCGGATGATGCGGAGCGAGAGCCATTCAGTGCGGGCCGGTGGCAGGTGGTCATCGGCACGGCCGGCACCTACCCCAGATATCGGGGCGTTGGCCGCAACCGGGTACCGCAAGCGCGAACGCTATCTTGGACCGGACGCCTGGTCCTGGTCGGCAATGGCCTTCTCCAGACGCTCCATCTTGCCGGTCAGCTCATTGCGGTACCCCGGTCGGATGTCCGCCTTGATGACCAGATCGACACGCTTCCCGTACGCGGAAACCGCATCGGTCGCCCGATGGATCACGTCGAAGACTTCGTCCCACTCGCCTTCGATCGTCGTGAACATCGAGTCGGTGTGATTGGGCAAGCCTGAAGCACGAACGATTCTTACCGCCGCGGCGACCGCGTCGTGCACCGAATCGCTGTCAGATCCACCGTTTGGCCAGACAGAAAATGCTACCAACATGACGATCCTCCGTTCTGCGTGCCGTTGACCGACCCCCGCCGCATTATGCTCCCCCGGGTTCGAGTCCGCAGCCCGCAAGCAACAATGCAGGGATCGGGCTACTCGGATTCGCTGCTGTCGCAGGCATCGCCCTGACCGTCGCTGCCGCCAAGTTCCGCGTCGTCTTGCCCCAGGATTCGTTCTTGCACGGATCAAGCCGTGTTTACAATGGCTGGATCATCCAGCGGCGGTAACGGAAAAAGCAGATCATGAATCACCTGAACACCCTGCGCGCTGCAGTGGGCGCACCGCACGTATTGACCGATGCGGATGCACAGCCGTACCTGACGGACTGGCGTGAACGCTACAGTGGTCGGGCCCTTGCGGTCGTGCGGCCAGGATCGGTCGAAGAGGTCGCCGCCGTGGTGCGTGCGTGCGCCGGGGAGGGCGTGCCGATCGTGCCGCAGGGTGGCAATACCGGCCTGTGCGGCGGCGCGACGCCCGACCGTTCCGGCCGCGCCATCGTGCTGTCACTGCAACGTTTGAAACGCATCCGCAGCATCGACCTCGACAACGACACGATGGACGTGGAGGCCGGCTGTGTGCTGCAGGCGGTGCAGGAAGCTGCGCGCGAAGCGGGACGGCTGTTCCCGCTCAGCCTGGCTGCCGAAGGCAGTTGCACGATTGGCGGCAACCTGGCCACCAACGCCGGCGGCACCCAGGTGCTGCGTTATGGCACGATGCGCGAGCTCACTCTGGGTCTGGAAGTCGTCACTGCACAAGGCAACATCTGGCATGGGCTGCAGGGGTTGCGCAAGGACAATACCGGCTACGATTTGCGCGACCTCTACATCGGCAGCGAAGGCACGCTCGGGATCATCACGGCAGCCACCCTCAAGCTCTATCCTCTTTCGATCGCGCGCTGTACCGCCTTGTTGGCGCTGTCGTCGATCGGGGACGCGATCGCCATGCTGGCGTTGGCGCGCCGCGGGTTTGACGCTTCGCTCACCGGCTTCGAGCTGATGGCTGGCGACTGCCTGCAGCAGGTGGTGACTCACTTTCCCCGGCAACAGCTACCCTTCGAAGGCGCTTCGGCCGCCCTGCCCTGGTACGCCCTGCTGGAATTGTCCGACAGCGAAAGCGAGGTGCACGCCCGCGAACGCTTCGAAAGCGTGCTGGGCAAGGCGATCGAATCCGGTTGCGTGAAGGATGCGGTGATTGCGGGGTCGACGGCGCAAAGCAAGGCCTTGTGGCACCTACGTGAAAGTATCCCCTTGGCCGAAAAGGAAACCGGCAAGAGCATCAAGCACGACGTGTCGATTCCGGTATCGCACATGGCGACCTTCGTCCGGGACACCAATCGCGCCCTGCAGCAAGCATTTCCCGGAATTCGCCATGTGATCTTCGGTCACCTGGGCGACGGCAATCTGCATTACAACGTGGCCCCTGGCGGCGACTGGAACGAGGCCGCCCTGCTGGCCCACCAGGATGCCGTCTTCACGCTGGTGCACGACAATGTCCATGCCGCAGGCGGGTCGATCAGCGCCGAGCATGGCGTGGGCCAGCTCAAGCGTGATGCGCTGGTGCGTTACAAGGATCCCACCGCGCTCGCCCTCATGCACTCGCTCAAGCAGGCACTGGATCCGCAGGGCATCATGAATCCGGGCAAGGTGCTGGTTGCTCCTGTCCGCTGAGGACGCGGGATCCGGAACGCCCGGGGCAGTTGCAGCATGGCCGGGGCATGGCCAATCCCGAAGCGCCCGCCTGTTCTCCCGTGACCATTCTCTCCCCTCGATGCCGACGCCTACTTCACGGCACATCTTGCGCTGACGTGTGCGGACCTTCCGCCGACTATTTGCGCGGTGGCAACCAGGGCTTGAGCGCGTGTTCGGCCAGTTCCGGCCAGTGACGGTTGGCGGCCGGATTTGCCGGACTCGGATGCGGCAGATAGCGTATGTCTGCCTCCGCCCCCAGCAATGCCGTGGCACGGCGTTCCGCGTAACGCCCGATGCCAACCACGGTGGTGGGGGCGAGCGCGCGGATGGCTGCCGCAAGTGCGCGGTCACAGACGGCCGTCAGCGCGGTGGTGTCGCGTTGGCTCAGATGCTCCGGCGTCAGGTTGCGTCCATCCCGGATAAACAACAATGGGCAGTAATTCCACACAAAGAAGCGTGCGAAAAAATCCTCCGGCGAACCGATGCGCGCCTCGGCCCAGCGCCAGAGCCGCGATCCGCTGCCTTCGTTGCGGTGACAGGCCATGCCCAGGATCGGATATTTTGGATGCTGCTCCGGAAGCACGCCGCCGAGTGATGTTTCGATGCCGAACCACTCGCGCACCATCACCACGTCGCCGAACGGCACCCCGGTCTGTGCCATGCCCCAAGGTCCGGGATTCATGCCCAACAGCAGCACCCTCCCCCGTTGGCTGCCGTAACGCCGCAAATATTCCCGATGGGCGGCCCAGGCGTAGGACAGCGGGTTGTAGATGTGGCTGGGTGTGGTCAACGTCAAACCGGCCACGTCATGTGTCAGTTTGCGTGTGGTTTCCAGCAGGCTCGATGGAGTTTCGTGCTTGGTCATGGGTGTCGGGATTCACCGTCCGCGTGCAATGCCGTGCAAGTCGCACGTTGACGCGGCGCCGATGATCGCTTGTTGGTAGCTGCGGGCGGCGGGAAGCCGCCCGAGTTGTCCGTCACCCGAGCGGCCAGGCGATCCTCCGTTACGCCTGTTTCGCACGCCAATAATTGTTGGCGGCCGCGATGGTGGCGAATTCCTGGGCAACCACCTGACCAATCTGGATCAGTGCGGCGGCATCGGTGGCATAGTCATCGCGCAGACGGCCACGCACCGCTTCGTCGGGCTGGGTTGCCTTGATCACCAGCCGCGCCATTTTCAAGGCCAGTTGGCGGCCCGCCTCCGGGCTATCGGTGATCAGTGAGTTGCCCGGTACCAGTGTGACTTCCATCGAATTACTCCTTTCAGCTTGGGTGAAAACGGGTTCATGCTTCCGTTCATCATAGCCATGTGATTCCGTCGACGGGCTCTGCAGCTCAGCGCCTGGCGCGAAAGAACTCACTCAGCAGGCTGGCCGACTCCTTGGCCAGCAGACCACCGGCGACTTCGATGCGGTGGTTGTGGCGCGTGTCGACCAGCGTGTCGAAGACGCTGCCGGCAGCGCCGGTCTTGGGGTCTGCGGCGGCGTAGACCACGCGGCCGAGACGGGCATGGATCATCGCCATCGCGCACATCGAGCACGGTTCCAGTGTGACGTAGAGCGTAGTGCCCGAAAGCCGGTGATTGGCCAGCTTCTCGCCGGCCGCGCGCATGGCCATGATCTCGGCGTGGGCGGTGGGATCGTGCAAGGTGATGTTGCGATTCCAGCCCAGACCGACAATCTCGCCATCCTTGACCAGCACGGCACCCACCGGCACCTCGTGCTCGGCGTCACGCGCGTGCGCCGCCAGTTGCAGCGCCCGCCGCATGTAACGCACATCGGCATCCGAGAATCCACTTGAACTTGGCTGGATTTCTTCCGTCATTTCAATGAATTGCGAT
>JACDJC010001852.1_pt1 | contig 17932 bp, 22 predicted proteins | sample 7454191 | NCBI WGS metagenome assembly JACDJC01 (sample SAMN14253291, study PRJNA609438) | sludge metagenome | isolation source: sludge after 25d culture with pyrite and EDTA | collected 2018-12-20 | reverse complement strand
TCAATGGCAACAAAATCTCCTTTTTCAGAAAAATAAGAACCATAAAAGCCACGTACTGCGCATTTTATATCCGTAGGATAAATATTGCCTGTTTCACAGTTGATGATATAAGTTTTAAACCACTTTTCTTTCCAGTCCTCATCTTTTCCCATGACTGCGCTGTTGCGACAAGCGCACATGATGTGTTGAACATTGTTTTTCAGAAACCATTTTGTGTAGCCTCGATGCTGCAACGTGGCAACACATTTTTCGTATTTATCGTAGATTTTCAAAATATTTGTTTCAGTCTCGTAACCTTGAGCGTTTTTCTTTTCATCCGTGTTCTCAAACGTATAATAAAACGCTCCAGTGGGAGAATATTTTTTTTCCACAACACTCATCACAAAATTTGATTTAAAAATGGACAGTGTTGAAATTGATTATGAACTGGCGAATCAGGTTTTGTCTAAAGAAGACGTAGCGAAAATGAAACACTTTGACGTTTATTTATTTGATATTGCTCAATGGCAAAAAGATTATGAACCTTGCATTAGTTCCCTTTTTATTTGTTGTAGCGTCGGCAGTTTTTCTGACCATGATGACGTATACGGCGATTATTTTGTGCACAACGGGACACTGGTCGGAACAGCAGAGATATCGGAAATTTATTACAAGGCTTGGTTGGAAAAACAGAATCGGGTCGACAAGGAAGGTCGAATACCGTTGACAGACGACGGCTATATTATAAAACTTTAACTATGTAGATTGTTTTTTAAATAAAGGATGAATATAACAAATCTCCAAAAAGAGCCAGTGTATTGGTTGTCAGGCGAGAAACTCAACTGCACCAACTTGGCACGTACTCTTTTGATTGGAGTGGCCGGCGAAACAGTCTCTGAACCAGCAGAATGTGCAAAAGAACCTATATGCTCTGTTGGTATTACTTTTGACCCACTAGTTCCGACAACTACAAAAAACTCTGCAGTTTTTATTTCAAAACCTAGTCTGGCATTCTGTTCTAGTCCGATGCTCAAAAGAATGTACGGAGAACTTGGCACCAAAGAAGCAGAGGGTGAAAAAAATTTGCAAGCCAAGAGTCTGTTGAAACTAGATGAAATGCTGACGGCTGTTACGCTTTACAAATTGCCGATTCCAAAGAGTTTTATTCTTCAACTCTCTGTACACGAATCGAATCACAACAAAAATGGTCTTTTGACATTGCAGAACATTCTTGCGTTTTGCCTCAAAACAATATCTGGGAGTCAACACTTGATTGTACCTGATGACGAAATAGAACGTAATATAGAGTCACTTTGTCTCTACTCATTGGCCTGGTTATGTAGTATTACTCGCACATTAAGGCTACAACCATATATGACGCGATTAGAATACCTATTTATGTTTAATATTAAACGGTTCTTCAAGAATCATCATGCGAAAAGGCTCTGTACGCGATTGAGTGACTCTAAAACTACAAAAGATTTCTACTATGTCTTGATGTTTCTCTGTTCCATTGGCGTCAGACGTGCCGACCCAATGGATACGCTTCTCAAATATCTTTCAAAAAATCATTACATAGAAGCATTTCGAGACTGCTGCAAAATTTTTGAAGAGAAGCCTATTGGCGTATCACAATCTCTTACGGTTACAAATGCGGCGTTGCAAATTAGAGAAGCGTTGAACAATTACTTTAAGGACGATAGCCAAATTGTATCAATAACGCCAGAAAAAACAGAGGCGAGTAAGGTTTTAAATATGGTTGAAGTATTTCTTTCTTGGCTCATCAAAATCGTATCGAGGACAACAGCATTTCAACGATCACAAATGCTAAGAGCAATCGTTTGCTTTGATTTGGTTATTTGTGAAATCTCTTGTGATAGTGACAATGCATATAGAAAGTTTTTGGTAACAAAATTTGACGGCAATGAAAAGCATCGTTGTTGTCGCATGAGTTATTCCGATTTATCCGAATGGCTTAAATATATGGTATTATTACAACTCGATCAGCGTAATATTCATTCAAAAACAGAGTTTTATTTATACGCTGCACCATCTCTTTACGATTTTGGAGTACCACCAAATTTGACATTTCAGACAGACGGAATTGACTATTTATCGTATTTTCTTCTTGAAAGTGAGTTTATTCGTTCTAGTTTACATCAAACACGTCCAGCAATCAGAAAAATGCGAGAAGATATGAAGGTTGATCTAAAATTAATTCCATTCATCAATGCTAACGAACCGTTTAAAAACTATATTATATTGTGCAAAGAACTTTTAGATGTCGTTTCTGCTTTTTATTGTCTCAAAACAGTTCAAGCGGTTCCGCAAAATGGATTTAAACTTGCATAATAAACAATCAAAATGTAAATTCGTAATATTTCTTTATCATCCGTTCTTCAGGAGAATTTCATTCTAGTTGAATAGTAGTGCGGTGAATGCCGGCCTTGCAAAATATTTCGTTACATTTTTTGACCAGCGCTACTCGATTAAATGAAGATGATATAATGTGAACTGTTGCAACATTGTAATTTGGAACCATCTGCCAGACATGCAACTCGTGAACGTCAGATACATCTTGTACCGACAAAAGGTCTTTTTTTAGATTAACAATTGATATTGATCTCGGTGCAGATTGCATCAGTATCGTGCTGCATTGTTTAATGAGCGGTATAGAAGACTTGAGAATCAATAGAGCAAATAAAATGGAACAACAAGGATCAAAATAAACACTCCAATCGAAAGGGACGTAAATGGTGGCAAGTGCCGTACCAACAACGATTACTGAACCAATGGCATCTCCTAAAACATGAAGAAATACACCATGCATATTGACACTTGACGTTCCACTGCGTGCTTCGCTATCTTTTATATTGTCATTATCATGATGCGAGTGTGAATGGCCAGCATGACCATGTTGCGCAAGTGAACGATGAGAAAAAAATAATCCCAGCCCAATAATGTTGATGATAAATCCAACAATGCCAACCCAGAAAACTTGCCAGGGGTTTTCTAATTTCTCTGGCTTAAACAATCTAATAATGGATTCGAGGATAATAAATAAACAAACAGACGCTAAATATACACCGTTTATAAGCGCGCCAATAACCTCTGCACGTTTCCATCCAAATGTATGAGCATCAGAGTCTGCTTCAGGACGTTTTCCAAGTTGAATTGCAACGATGGCAATAATCAATGCTGCAGCATCACTCATCATATGAAAAGCATCTGCAACGAGGGCTAAAGACACATTGGCAAAACCAAAACCAAATTCACAAATACTAAATGCAGCAGTTAGCGCAATCATAACGCCCAATAGAGAAGAATCCGAGCATGTTCTTGAATCAACTACATTTGACGGTATGCCAGCATGTTGGTGTTCACATCGACAATTTTCACTTGAATTTGCTGTCCTCCACGTAAAACTATCCGTGTCACTGTGTCTACCCATCTCCAAATCCTCGTGATCATAAACCCAATCGCTGTTGAAAGACTCTGTTGAATCTCGTCTTGGTTGTTGCGTTAAATAAGATGTTGGAAATGTTTGTATCTTGTTTACAATTGGAACCAGTGTAGATGCATTGCTTTCACCACCAGATGAAACGGGCTGTGCAGAAAAATGACCAAATTCATCGCAATCAATGATAAATTTTATATTTGGTGAATTTTGCACACTCATTTTAAATAAATGATCGTTTTTCATTTTTTTCTACCATTCTTCTGAATGGCGACGAGCCGATTTTTTTCGGTGTCTTTTTTACTTTGAGGTTTAATTTTCCGCTCCAATCCGTTTGCATCTGATCGTTCAATATCATTCAGTAGTTGATAGGCATCAAGTGAATGTCAAGATTTTGAAAGCCCATCGAATACTGACCAGGCGACGTAAATGTCTACATTGGCGCACTTTTCGTTGCCAATCACACTACGCTCAAGTGACTCTCGGCTTTGACAAAGTCACCTGGCAACTTTATCAACCCAGTAGCGAAAAGCAAACACGGCTTCGCCCTGTGAAGTATCTGATTTGTAATAAATTACTTGATTCGAATGAAGACTGACCACTGCATATGGAACCGAATCATGGGTGGCGTATCGCATGACTTGACAAACGAGAGCACCTTCTGAAAATTGATCAAGCAAATTTGTAGTTTTGCTATTCACAACATCTGCTCTAAGTACAACTTCTCTATCCAGTGATAGATAAATTGCTTCAAAATACACTTGCTCGCCATGACTAACAGTTCTCGGTAATGGCAGTGCGATCATACTATCCGCCTCGCCCTTTAAAATTGTATCACACAGTAAAATCTCCCTTACGTAAACTTGGCTTTTCGATTTGCTATTTTGCATTTACGATAGATAAATCGATAAACTACTTAGTGTTTAATATTCTATTATAACTATACGTTTATCTTGGGAAATTTTTCTTTACAACTGCTAAAATATTAGTGTTGCGTTTAGAGTACAACAAACAAAGTAAATGGCTGGAGTTGCAAATACAACAAAAAATTTGGTTCTTGCAGCGCAAGAAGCAACAGCAGCCATGCCATCAAATATTCAACGAATTAAACAAGAAATTAAAGACCGAGCGACGTTACACAATGTCATTTACGTTGTCATCATGTTACTCTCAATTGCGGTTTTCATGGGTGAACTTTTTGTAACAATCAAAGTGTTGCAACATAAACATGAAGAGATTCCAGATGCATTGACTGTATCATTAATGTTGACTTCGTTTGCGCTTGTTGGACTGGCAGTTGCTGATCGTGTCATTGCCTGGCGCCACCTTTCACATATTACTGGTGAATTGCAAGAAAAGATTGAAACCTGTGAGGCAACACTTGAAGCAACGATGGGTGCCGCCGATCAAACAATGAGCGATTTTCCAGATGCTTCGCCATCTTCCGTCTCTGAAAATACAAAGTTATCTTAAAACTCTAAATATCCTTGATCAACTAAACGATTGATTTGTTCTATTTTCTTATTCAACATTGTTTCTGCTTCCATTTCTTGGATGTTTCGGATATTTTGATCAAAAACCTCTTCTTGAACCACCATTATATTCGCAATATGAATGTGATTAAAGTTTACAGTGCAATAGTTTATAACTTGTTGTAAAACAGTTGTTTTAACAAAAATACTAAACGTTGGAGTTCCAGTAAAAAGACATTCAATCATTGATTGACTTTCGACGTAAGAATTGAGATTAACGTCGTTTTTGAGTTCAGTGAGTCTTTCAGACGAGGAAGAGAATACAATTCTCGTCTCATTAGTGTCGCGTGTTTGGTAACGGGTCTGTGATCGTCCTTCAACGACAACTTTATCTTGAAATATTCTATAATTATTTCCTTGAAATGCAACCAGTCCTAGTGAATGAACCATTATTTGTTTTCCGATTTTTTCACAAATACAATCGACGTCACAGAATTCATAGATCAAATATTCAAATTCTTTTTCAAAGTAATAATAGTCCACAGTTACAAATTCTTCTGCTTCTATTTCAATACGCATGTATGTCATTAACCTTGTAAAAATATAATATGACCCTGCTGGCACATTTATCGCGTCTCCACAAATAATGGTAAATGGTTGTACACATGTTAAAAAAATAAAATCCTCTGCTTTTCTTTCAACGCGTCCTTTTTTTAACTTTTCCGTTGCAATCTTTCTGCACTCTATTCTTCCTTTTAAATCTTGATCGTGACCTTTTTCAACAAACAACTTTGTCATAAACAATGGTTTTTCAAACTGCTTCATTTTCACAACTTCAGATTGCTCAAGTCGTCTTAGCGTGCTCATATTCTAAATAATAAATTTTCAAAATGAGTGAAATTGAGGTGAACAATAATTGGACTAAAAACACACCGTTTCTTGTGCTAATTAACTATTACGATGGTGATATTGAATGGCGTCATAGGCTCAGACTGCCTCATATCGTTTTTACAAAAAACATGCCGTCAAGAGAGCCTTACAACGCGATAAATCAAGCCAAATCTGAAACCAATTTGTTGAAATTTATATACGAGTTTTACGATCGTTTGCCGGAACACATCATAAATGTTCATCAATACGAGATCAAACCGTACAGTCATGACGGAAGTCTTGTAGATTTACTCAATGATCCAAATTTTAAATACATTTATAACATTAGAAAATCCAACGGTTATTGGAATTTTTGTTCGTATGTTCTTGGGGAAGCGGCGGAACAAATTGAACGAATGAAACAATGTGGATGGTGGAAAGAAACAATGGAACCTTGGTTTGGAGATATTAATAAATATCATGACTTTACTTTGTTCAAAAATGGCTGTGCGCAGTTTGTCGTCAGTCGTGATAGAATTTTATCACTACCAAGGGAGTTTTATCTCAATATGTATCAATGGCTTGCAAGCAAATCAACCGGTCCTCCACGTGGTCAAGATCCATCGGACGGCCCGTTTTCCAATATGTGGACCAGCAGATACATGGAGTGGACGTGGGAATTGATATTCTCGGTACACAAACCGACTGAGGATGTTTATCAACATATATTTCGAAATTTATCAATGCGTGCTCTTTACGGCGCTGGAAATTATGTCATTGATGTAACGACAATTTGTAAAAATACCTTTTTGAATTTACCCTTTTTAAACATCGACCAAGACACAAATTTTAACCAAATATTTGGCGACGTTGTTTCAAATGCCAAGAAACAATTGTACCTTTCATTTCGAGTGCAAGGAAAAGAATGTCTTCAAGAATATTGTATTGAAGAAAAACACGAAACGCAGATAATTGATTTGATAAAAATATCCGAGTGTTGAAGTTAATTTTTTGCAGTGGAAAAACAAATCCCATTCTGCCAAAAAAACAAATGATGCAAACTGATTTTCAACAAATATGTGTTGGAAAGGCGTTGGCAGACGACAGGCCGAATTACAGTTCAAATAATCGGTTGGTAAAAGAGATTGAGAACAAACCAGAATACTTGGTTTGCTCTATCGTTCCGGGGTTGAATATGATGGAATTGTGTTTGCTTACAAACGACTTTAGCCTTGCAATCAAATATGCAAACTATTGCCGATTACAGAATAGGACCGGGCAGATTTATTGGGGAAAGTTTGTTGTCATACCAATCTATTCTGATACATAAAGATTGATTTTTCTTAAAACGGACAGTTTTATCATAACACCAAACGCTAAACCAAGCAGAAATACGTGAATAAAAGTTGGATCTATTGAAAATATAAGTGAGTTCATTTTTTTAAAAAATTAAAGGCTTTATTATAGGTCAATTGCCTTTTTTAGTTGACAGCAGCGATTGTGGTCTCTTCGCTTGTGCAGCACGATTCGCATTCAACCCAGTATTCAATGCAAAGTTCATAGCCACTGGTAAAAGCAGCACCGGTCATGAAGCGAGTTCTCAATTGCGCCCAGAGAGCGGAATCTGTGCGTTCAAGGCAAATACCCACGCGCGACAGTGTCACACGCGTGCCAGGCAATTGGGTCAACGCAAACAAACGAGTCACATCGTCTGACAATTCACCACCGTGGCACTGTGGATCGTTGAGATCTTGGTACGTTGTGCGGCAGTGATTTTTCAAGCAGATCGCCACAAAGTGAAAATCGCTAAAGTTCAAATTGCAGTTTGAAGCGCACTCGTTGACGCAGAACGGCAACTGCAAATAGATTTTTGAACCCTCTGTGTTGAGATATTCAGGCGAAAGCGTGATTTGGCGCTTCTGTGATGGGAATTTTTGAGCACATTCTTTTGGGCAATTGTCACACATTTTGACTTTTTTGTTCTACTATTACTTACATTTAGACTAGAAAAATTGTCACTTAAGAAACAAAAATTTTACTTTCCAAAAAACTTGATGTCCACAAACTTTTATAAAAAGCACAATAAACATGGCGGAAATTGGTTCCTATTATATAGACATTGATATACCGACGGAATATCTGACAAATGATGGTGCAAGTATTCAATTTGAAATGTCAAAAGAGTGTTGCAATGGCGGAAACGTCAACAAAGAATACAGATTTGCTCTAGTACGTTGCATGCAATGTAACGGCGCTTTGCTTAGACTACCGATTGTATGTTTTAAACGGAAACAGAATACAGTTGAAATGACTGTGTTGGTAGCGCTCAAAAAAGACGATCCACTGCTTGTTCCATGCGCTCGTACGTTGCTTCGCGTTGAATATTTTGAATAATAAAAAAAACGTTTCATCCACGTTTTGCTAATGTAAAAATGGCTTTTTGGTTTTCACCTTATAACAGCAGCGCAGAACAACAATTACACGAAGCGTCGCATTGCAACGCAGAAGAGGAAAATGAAGCAAAAGAATTAGCCAACGCTGTATGCAAATCATTTGCGGCTCGTCTTGCAAACGTGAACTGGTCGTTTGAAAATTATGAAATGAATCAAACGCTTTCGGAAATTGCCCAATGTTGGGAATACGAAGAGGTATTACTTGCACCAGGTGAACAGTTTCTTGAGCGCGTTGGCTATCAAATGCGACATTCAAAAATGCCTGATGAACGAAAAGTATTGATCAAAAAGGCGGCTGAAACAGTTGCCGATGACAGATTTTTAAAGGTGTTACAGATGCATTTTGCGTACCTTAGGATTATCTCTGATGACGGTCAATTAATATGTCAATTTCTCACAAATCGCTCGAAATCACGTTTTTTAAGCATTACCGTAAAACCAGCCGAATCAATAAATCTCGTCAATTTGAGCATAAATACAGTGGAACCTATGAAACAACCTTCTCGAATATGGCGCCTCTTGAAGAGAAAAGAACATTGGCACACTTTTTCCAAAAATTATATAGATAAAATGAACCAATTGAAAAAACTTGTTAGAAGATTTTAGTGGAATGCAGCAGGAATTGCTTTTCCCGAATTGAAATTAAACAAGTAAACAAAAAACCGATATTCTGGCAGTTTTTTTTTCTTGCTCAATTTTCATTGTTAAAAAACACATAACATGTCAGGACGCGGAAAAGGAAATTTGGGTAAAGGTGGTGCCAAACGCCATCGCAAAGTGTTGCGTGACAACATCCAAGGCATCACAAAGCCAGCGCTTCGCCGATTGGCACGTCGTGGTGGTGTCAAACGCATCAACAAACTTATCTATGAGGAAAGCCGTGGCATCCTCAGAGTCTTTTTGGAGAACGCACTCCGAGATGCCGTCACGTACACTGACCATGCTCGCCGCAAGACTGTCACAACATCAGACGTCGTCTATGCTTTGAAACGTCAAGGCAGAACTCTGTATGGCTTTTAAATAAACCAACTTTTTATTTCATGTTAATAACCCGTATATCCTCCATATCCATATTCTTGAAATTGATCATCAAAGTTTTCGTCGTATGTGTCATCTCCAAACAACCAACTTCCAATCGATATCAAAATAGCAAGGATTATTGATGCTGCACCGCAGGCTAAGCCAGCCTTTTGCATTGTCTCATACCGCCAACTCCAACTTTGAATTGCAGAACCGCCAGCCAGGTAAACCGTCGCCGATTCATATCCGCCGAGCCATATTAAAACTCCACAAGCAAGGGCTAGAATCACTGCCAATACAACATAAGTCCATTTCGACAAAACAATACGCAAAGGAAGTGGTAACATGAGTGATTTTACAATTATGTTTGATGAGATTTATTTTTTAGAGCCCACCGTTGTCCAAGTTGTATTGCAATCGCTCGTTCAAAGCCTTGTCTCCAGTCTGCGGGGGATTTTTTTTGACAAAAGTTCGAATTTCTTTAATGAAATCATCTTGATTTTCAAATCTGTCATTGTCCGTACCATCAAAAATTTTATATTTCGTTCCAATTTTGTCTATCTCTGATAGATACTTAAACTCTGTCGCACTATCGAGTAACGAAAGTGCGGCTGCCCAATTATCGGTTTTTTGTCGCACCTCTTCTGTACAATCTTTGTTGAGCAATTTAGGGAAAAAACACTCTTTCAAGTAGTTGGGACTCATATACACGATTGTTCCACCTCCTTGGTTTTTGCAATGATCCGGTTGATGCGTTGTTGAGGTTTCAACACACGAAATCCCAAAATCAATCAGAACCAAATCATTACTCTTGTCGCGAATCATAATATTGGAGGGCTTTACGTCAAGATGAGAAATATCGTGAGAGTGACAGAGATCAAGTGCGCCAAACAACTGACGCGCCCACTTTTTCAATGTTGTTTTTGAAGGGGCACCCTTTTCACCAATCCATTTTTCTAATGTTTTGCCTTTAATAAAATCTGTTACAATGACTTCGAATCTTCGCTCGTTACCATTTTGTTTGTAAAGCGCAGCAAATTGATCCTTATAACAGATAATATTTTTTGAGCATGCACCGTTGTAGATTTTCGATGCATTGACCAAGATAGCCACTTCGCGCTTGGAGGAATCTGTCAACGAGTGCAACAATTTCAACGCTACTTCTTCTCCACTGGTTTTGTCAATTGCTCTGAGAACGAGACCAAACGATCCAGCACCCAATTCTTCTTTGATGTCGTAAAAATTTGTTAGCGGTTGAAGATTTTCGTGTTTATCTGGTTGTGCTGGTGCATCGGCACTCTTGGTCGACTTGACGGTTTGCCAACTTTTTGACTCTTTAGAAGGAAAAGCAACGACGTCCTTCTTGTTGATCAGCGTACAAAGGTCTCGTTTTAAAATCTTTGGCGGAACAGCAATGTTCATTGATTTGGCCAATTTGATCAAGTCAACATGATTAATGCCACCTTTTGATTTTGGTGCGTCACAATTGACTGATTGCATGATTTTTATTACAATAAAGTAAAGAAGAAAATTTATTACATATTTTACTTTCCTGCCTGTATCAAAGCACCTTGGCGACTCATTTCGTTTTGAGCGCTGAAAATAGTTTGCAAATCTTCGTCCAATGATTTTTTACATGAATAACCGTCCAATGATTTTTTACAAGAATAACGGTAGCGGTCCCATTCAACACCTACACCTGTCCGTGATGGTCGCAGAATGGCTAAAACATGAGAACGATCACGCTCAAAGATCATAAAACGGCGCTCGTAGTGAGTGACTTCTTTTATTAAAACAACGTCAACACGCAGCGAAGCAGAACGAGAAACACCACGAAGTGTTGTAAAAAATACGTTTTGCATTCTTTATTTTATTTCTTTGAAATTTTCAATCACTATTTGCAAATTCCTCGACAAATTTGTAAACGTATCATTGTAACCAACACTAATACGCAGCCACACTCCACTTTTTTTCTCTTTTTTTGTTTCAAAATAATCATTATTCGATCCCAAATGTGGCCATGGATCAATTTTGCTATATTCAGAGCCATACGATGTTTCTTTGAGAAGGCCTCGAGGGTATTTCGCTCCTTCAATATCATTTAATGAACAGTTTGATTCAATATGTATTAGAAAAACGGCAGGACTTGTTGGTTTAGCGACAAATTGGGAATAGACCTTGTATGAAGCGTGATTTGCTTGAGAAGGCGAAACAACTGTAACCGTGGAAACACTATCCAATGAATTAATAATCTCTTGGGCCAGTGAAGATGCCTTCTCTACGCGTTGTTGTAAGGTCGCTTGTGCTTTGGTAAAAATTTCGCAATGATCTGCACCAATAAACATTCCATGAAGGGTAATATAACGTTTTACGGTTTCAATAAATTTTGCTTGACCACAAACGAATCCTCCAATAATCTTGCCTCCGCTTCGATATTTCGTCAACGATTCAAGCACAATATCGACATCGTATTTAAATGGGTTAAATAAAACAGATGTAAGCCAAGTGTTGTCCACACATACAACGAGATTCGGATTCAACTTTTTCAATTCTGGAATAATTCTCCAGTCAAGCATCTTTCCACTTGGGTTGGAACAAGACTCGAGAAACATCAAAACAGGACCTTGAGTTTTTTTGCAATGCTCAAGTAACCATTCCGAGTTACAAACGTCAAACGTAATTAGTTTAAAATTGTAATCTTTTCGCCATGCTGTTGCACAATTTGGCGTATCACAATATAACTCATCACTCAGTAACAATTCCGCATTTTTTTCTTTGCTAAAAAATGCGTAAAAAACGGCACTTATGGCAGCCATTCCCGATGGCAAAATGGCACAGGATGAATTTTTAATATTTGGTAATTGATGCGTTGAAAGAATTGCATTCTCCAAGTCTGTTCTCGCGGTTGATTTTGTTCTGCTGTAAGCACGCTTTGGTGGTAAATTATTATCAATCGATAAACAACGATCAGTCATTTTATTTAAAGTATTTTTTCTTAAAAATTTCCAATTTTGACTCGAGATCCATGGCAAGATTGGCACATTCTGATTGCGCGGCGGCGCAAAGAAAACAATAATCGGCAACAATTTGTCGAAATTCGTAAGAAATGTTTAGAGGGAAAAGTGAAACTAAATTTGTTACCAATTTGAAATCATTTGGTCCACTCATTGTAATCATTTTACCTGTGGCCTCCCACAATTTTGGGTCAGTGAATTGTTGATGTAATATTAACAATAGTAATTCAAATTCTGCTGGGGTAATTGTTGTTGCAACTCCTGAAAGTCGAGTACCAAGTTCGGTTCGTTTTTCTGTTATGTGAGATGGCAAACTTTGCGTTTTTTGACTACTTTTGATTTGCTCATCCGTCAAATACGAAGCCAGAGTTTGTGCAAGCCAAGTACGGATTGTGTTTTGCAATTCTGTTGAAACAAATAGTTTTTCCCCATAAACTTTTAGCATTTGTGGAACAATAAACTCTTTAATTGCATTTATCTTTTCTTCATTGTCTTTACGCGTCATTCCCTGAAAAAAATCAAGGTTTAGCATTTCCGATACTGTGCCCTTGAAATCGCATGCTTGATGTGCGTTGTATAGAGTTTTATTTGTCAAACGCAAGTAGTTTTCTTGAACTTTGGCGATAATTTCACCAATTGTTAATGCGTTTAGAAAAGCATAGTTTCGCAAAAGATAAACAACTGGACCGCATACCCCTTTTTCGTCAAGTGGCAATAATTTTTCAGTCATTTTTTTTGTTTAAAATAATTATGAGCAAAATAGTCGTTTTTATTGGCTCATTTGATCCCATACACGCTGGTCACATCGAGTGCGCACAGCACGCCTTGAAAAAAGAAAACGTTAAAAAAGTGGTTTTTTTACCAAACAATCAAAGACGAGGAAAACCAAATCGCGCATCTTTGGCTTTGAGGGCACGATGGATATCGTTTAGTATGCCAGTTTACAATCATTCTGGTTGGATTACGTCCGATGATAATATATTGTGCGACACGCGCGAATGCGATTACGTGGTGGATATTTTACGAGATAGATCTTTTTGCATCGTTGGTCTCGTTGGAAGTGATCTTTGCAAGCCACCAAAATTAATTGCAAACGAGTGGATAATTGTAGAAAGAGACAAATATCCAATTGAAAATGCACTGAAATTTATCGATAACAAATCAGTAACAATCATAAGTAGACAAGATACAAAATGGCAACATTTATCATCATCTTTGATCAAAGAGAGTGCAAAATTATTTAAATCCAACAAGGCTGAATTTCCACGAGGAATTATTCACGACGATCTCATGCCATATTACGAGAAACAGTTTCTCGGTGAAACATTATCACACACTACAATAGCACACTCTCGATCGTTTATAAACGAACAAGATGCTTTCAAAATAACATATCTTTTCCCAAACGACGCAAAATTGTGTTTGACAAATCTTGCTGGCCTTCAACACTCGTCCGCTGTTCAATATTTTACGCTCCCTCGCGTATTGCATACACAAGAAAATGTTATATATTTTTCTATTCTTGACGGAATTACCGTTTTTGATTTTGTTGTGTCATTTATAAACGAGCAAATCTCTGAAAAACAACTTGAAACAGTGTTGATACATACTTTCAAACTACTGCAAAAAATGTTCTTTTCGAAATCTACTTTGTTTCCGCACGTGTTTCATTGTGATCCAAGTTCAAAAAACATCATTTACAACGCAGAAAAGTTTGAATTTGGTTTAGTAGACTTTGAAAATTGCAAATCCCTAACAGACTATACGTTGACAAAACAATTTTATGACAGGTTTCTATCTTCATTTGAATTTTATTTGAGACTTGAAGGTTTTGAAAGAGATGAACACCTGTTAAAATTGATCGAAAACTGTGAAAAAAAAGCATTTATTGAGTCTGCTCCCTACCTGTTGATTCCAAAGGAGTAACTGATGGTGACAAAATTACAAGATTTTCTGTTTTTTCTTCACGCTTGCGTTGGTTGTACACGTTTGTCAAAAAGACAGTCACAACAATTGTCAAAATAAACGCAAGTGCAAGAGCAAGGAATCTTGAACATCTTTCTTGTTTTTCGCCAATTGGTGTAAAGATTTGCGCAAGAATGTTGCGATCGTCCAAAGAAAGACCATTGTTTTGAACCAACCACTCACGCGCCTCTGCATCTGCTGGCTGCGAAACTCCGTAGTTATAATAAAAACGTGGCCTAAGCAACACTTTTCCAGTGTCCATGTCGACGTATCTTGTTGGAAACGAGTTGTACATTTTTCGCAAGTCTTCGAAACGCACTGTGTTTGGGACTTTCAAACGATTATTGATAGCACAGTGCATATCAAAAACAAATCGCTGCAAAGTGTCACTGGATTCGAGAACACTGTCGTTAAAGTTTTACTTCAAATACTGTTTATAATGCTGTTGGCACATTGGACACGGTAGCATAACTGAAGCCCCATGAAAAAAATCTCTCGCCTTTTGTTTGTCTTCATCTGTTGGCTTTTCTGGATAGGCAAACGCACCTCGATGGAACGTTCCCCAGAATGAATCGGACCAGATCCTTGGATCTGACATCTTTTGCTTTATTTTTCTATACCAAAGATATTTAAAAAAAGAATGAATCGGTCGCTTGAAGCGAGTTTTGACGTTTGCGACGAAGAACAAAAACGACCATTTTCCGATGATTGGTATAGCGACTACTATCGTCAGAAACACGTGGATCCAATCTATGGTGAAATTGAACTTTTATTGTGTCAGCAAAAGATTATTGCAACTCCAGAATTCAACCGACTGAGAGATCTAAAGCAAATGGGTGAAGCAAACTATATTTTTACAAATGCAAATCATACCAGATTCTCTCATTCAGTCGGTGTTGCGCATTTGGCCAAACAACTGTATCGTCATCTTACTATGCATTCGAAAGAAAACCCGTACAATGAAAATGAGGAAATTCTCGTTATTACCGCGGCAATGTGCCACGATATTGGACATGGACCAAATTCTCACGCTTTTGAATTGTGGGCACCGACGTTTGATCACGAAGAAATGTCTGTTGAAATTCTTCACAATATGTTGAAAAAAGGAAGTCTTGCATTTCTTAATTTTCAAACAATGTTTAGTGGTGGCATTGACGAGAATTTCAAGATTGTTTGTGCAATGATCAGTGGTGTTTCGCACGAAGACGCGCTAAAATTAGTTCCTAGAGGAAAATTATGGCTTTTTGATATTGTTCACAACAAGACGCATGGCATTGATGTTGATAAAATGGACTATCTCGTGCGAGATACACATTCTGTTTTCGGCAGTTCACATCCACATGTTAGAATGTCACAAATTATTGATTCAATGCGTATCGTTAACGGTTCTATTCGTTTCAACGTGTTGGCTTGTCAACAACTGTATGAACTATTATACTTGAGACAATCAATGCATAAAAATGTCTACACACACGACAGTGTATTTGCTGTCAAATACATGTTTCTGGACTTGCTTCATTACTTGGACGCTCAAACAAATCAAGCAATAAGTAAATCAATTAAAGATGCCGAGCAGTTTTTACTTTTGAGCGACAGCGTTTTTCAACCATGGGCGACAGTAAGAGATGGATCGGCGAGCGACGATGCAAAAATACTATGGAAAAGAATTCAAACACAAGATCATTACGTAGTCGTAGCGCGAAAGACTGTTTACCAAAAACCAAACGTCTCTGTGGATCGTTTATTTGAACTTCTCGATGATGAAAGTTCTTGTCCGTTTGACAAAAATAGTCTTTTTATTACAATTAATCGATTTGATTTGGGCAACGGTGTCGGAGATCCTCTTCAAGGTAAAATATTCTACTATTCGTCACAACATAGTGATCTTGTTGAATGTACCAAGGGTAAAGAGGTTTCAAGTTGCTTTTACGATAATCGGAGACATACAGCAGAGTATCTCGTCAGATTATTTACAAAAAAACAACCCGAAAACTATCCTTTATCTGCATGGGAAAAATTATGTGAAGCGTTTCTCAAAGCAATGCAATAAACGTGATTTTTTTATTGTTTAGATCCAGCCCAAAAGTCGCGCACTAAAATTGACACTGGATCCATGAGATGTTTTTTTAAAATTCTCTAGTTCACATCAGTTTATTTTTTACTTAATGTTGCGTGACACGGCGCTTGTTGCCGTTTGCGTCTGTAAAAATAATCGCATTCTGAGCCGACTCAGCACCAGACTGGTTGCCGTGAACGTGATAAATGATTGAACGCATATTGAGATACATGCGAAACTGATTTTGATACCATTTGACGCTCACTTTCAACAAACACTCCCAACTGGTGGCACCGCCGACGCAATATGGTGCTTTTGGATTAAATGTCTCAACTTCACCATCTGCGTTGACGATAACAATGTCTGGTGTGTGATTGTCGCGCACGTTGCCAACCTTTTTCGGATAAGCGCGCACCTGAATGCTGGGCTCGTTACCTTCATAAGTGGCAAACCACGAACCGATAAGTGGCTGCATCTCTTTGGCATAGCGCTCCTCGGTGTAACTACCAATGCGCCACAATTCTCCAATAACTGGATCGTTTCGGCCACGGGTAACAAAGGCAACATCGCGATACTTGTTCGGCTTGCCCTTCTCTTTCTCATCTTCATCCTGGCGTTTTGCAGTATTGAGGAATATTTTCTCACCATTTGCAACAATATAATTGTTCAAATACTTTTGCAACTCGCGCAGAAAAGCAACACATGTTGTTACTTCTGGACGAATTTTAAGTCGATTGCAGAGGTTCATGTTGTCGCTTGGTGCAAGCAACGCGCCCCATTGACCTTCGTATTTTGGACTCTCGTGGAGACCTGTTGTACTGACCATGGGTGGAGTTTGAAACTGAAAGTTCCAGCCACAATCAACTCGCTGACCAAAACGGTTGGAATACGCTTCTGAATCTGGATTGACGTTCAAATAGTCACCGTTGGCAGAAAGAGTGTCGGCAATTTTCAATACGGCACGCAAGTGATCTGCTGAAGAAAGAAAACGCCACTCAAATTTCGTATCTGGAATTGATTCTTCAAGTGGTTGCATTTGCGTTGTTTTAGCGACGGCAACCGCTGTTTCTTGCGGAGTCTGTGTGTCATCCACGATCTGCACTGAAACAACATTCTTTTTAGTTGTTGGTGTCGAAAGTTCGGCATCTGCCGCTGATCGCTTTTTGGCCATGGCCACTGCGTCGGCATCGAGGCCATACGCATCGCTCAAACCTGCTGGGTAACGAGTTGCTGTTGTTGATGTCATTTTTTCTTGTTCTTGCATTATTAAAATAAGAGTCAATCTTTAATTTTGTTTTGGTTTGTTTTTAATTTTTTTTAATTTTTGCATCGTGACGATTTCAACACTAGGAATTAAAATGAGCAACGAAGATGATTCAACAATGTCAACACCAACAGACGTGTGTTGCGTTTGCTTAAATGCAGAGCATTGCTGCAAAGACCCTCAAAACTGCGACTGCGCTCCATTGTTACATTTTTGCTCTACCTGTGCCTCTGTTGACAATAATAAAGATAAACGAGCATGCGTAAACTGCCTCCAAACGTTAATGGCGAGATTTGCTCGAGGAAATGAAGACGCGGCACAACAGCAGAATGCAAGCCAAACCAATAATGTAAAATTGCGATCAAATACAATACAAGACTTT
>JACDJC010001850.1_pt1 | contig 17946 bp, 16 predicted proteins | sample 7454191 | NCBI WGS metagenome assembly JACDJC01 (sample SAMN14253291, study PRJNA609438) | sludge metagenome | isolation source: sludge after 25d culture with pyrite and EDTA | collected 2018-12-20 | reverse complement strand
TATTGGTGGGAACTCCAGTGGTAAAGTAATTATCTTTATACATGCCAAAACTGGGTTGTCTATCCAGAAAATCCAACAGTTGTTGCTCATCAATTTCCAGATACATCGACTTTGTAAAAACAATTCTTCCTGTATCAATTTAATTCCTCCATAATTCTTCTACTTCCTTATCTTGTGCATACAAGTTGCTAACAGAATAAATTGAAAGCATAAACAAAAAAAATATGTGAGTTTTCATTCTCATTGTACCTTGCTGATTTGCTTCTTTCGCACTGCTATTATCAATTTTTATTTAAATATGCGCCACGTTATCAAGACTGTATTACCCAGCAACACATGGTTAGTCGGAATCTCATTCGAGCTTAGGCTCCCGGAATTGCCCCCATACCAAATACCATGGCAAGCAGTGCAACGGTTTCGATGATACCCATTGCTGCAATGTACATCCCCGAACCTTGTTTAGCATCTACCGCTAAGTTTGCACAGGCAGCTGCCCCCACTTTCCCTTGCATAATTGCCGAGGCTGCGATAGCAATGCCCACAAAAAATGCCCAGATCATTTGGTTGGGATAACTGTCGGGGCTAAGGTTAGCGCCGATCATCGAATTCATAAAAATCATCCCGTAAATAACCTGGCTCAATGGCATACCGACCATTGCCAGCGCCAGCGAAGGCAGTTTTTTCTTGTCTCTGATTGATTGTTTCCAAAGCCCTAGAGCTCCCATTCCTGCAATACCGGTTCCAATTGCCGAACCTACACCTGCGATTCCGAGTGCGATGGCATGTCCGCCAAAGCCAGTAACTGTTGTTGCTAAAATTGTTGTTAAAGTCATTTTTATACTATTTTAAAGATTTTATTGTTTGTTGTCCTTCAAATTGAAGGGTTTATATTCATTTCCTGAAAATTCAACATTGGCATGGCCGGCGTATTCGAGCATGTTTAAACGCACACCATGAACCAGCACCGCCATTGCCGCCAGAATCATGTTCAAGCCGTGTCCTAAAATTAACACCAGCACGGCGCCAATTCCGGAAACCACCGTGGTAATCCCATCGCCAATGGCCATTTGGTTAAAACTTGCTGCCATTAACACGGTTGACAAACCAACCGCGTAAAGCCGGATGTACGAAATAATGTCGGAAAAACCATTAATTATACTTAGTGGCAGATTTCCTATAGATGAAAGCATGCCTTTAAAAAAGCTTGTTCCCGGTTTGGAAAACAAGGCAACGAATACTGCTCCTCCAATAAACAGCCAAACCATAAATCCAGGAGCATCTATTCCCAGTACCATTTGATTTACAATAAGGTACAAGCCCCAAATAATTGCGATCCAGCCCAATTGCGCCAGTGCCCTTACACTGTTACTAAATTTCCAGGCCACTTGTAAATGGCCAACGGTAAGGTGAACGGCACCAATCAGGAACATGATTTTTTGTATGATCAGGCTGTCGCCGCCAAAACTGGCCAGCGCGTCAATTTTTAAACTGCGCAGTACCGGCAATTCGGCAATGGCTTCGGAGCCAAAATAGGTTCCGGTGAGCACGCCCCAAAACATAATGGAAACCGAGAGTGTATAAATCAAGCTAAATTCAATGCGTTTGGTAAATTTTTTCTTCCGGTGCACTAGGAAAGTAATTAACAGGAACACGAGTCCGTAGCCGGCATCGCCCACAAGAATCCCGGTAAAAAAGGTAAAAAATACCATGAATACGCGGGAAACGTCCATTTCCTGGTAGCCCGGAACCAGTCCCATAAAATCCATTACCGGCTGAATACGTTGTGCCCATCTGGGCGTACGCACCAGGGTAGGGACTTCTTCCATTTCTTCGGGCAGCGGGTCTTCAATAATATAACCCCAGTGGCGTTCTTCCGCTGTTTCAACAAATTTATCGACATGCTCTATCGGAATAAAACCTTTCCAAAAACGCACTTGTTTATCCACCGATAAACCTTCAAACTGTATGTTCCGAACATTAAAACGTCGCAGGCGTTCTTTTAAACCTTCGTGCAAAACCTCTTTCTGTTTATGTAACTCCAGTAAAAACTCTTTGTTACTTTCCAGATCGTTATTGGTTGCTATTAATAACTCTTTTGCATTTTCAAGCTCGTTCTGTGGGAAAGGAAGTTCTTCCAAATCCAGAAGTCGTTCGTCAGCATCCCTGGTTAATAAAATAACCTGGTTTAAGTCGTTTAATTTGCCTACTACCTGGATGTCCTCACGATCAGAAATTTTCTTTAATTCTTTGTCGTCGAGCAGATAGGTTTTTATCCAGATTCCCTTTTGGTTAAGGTCTTTTATATCTTTTAGCGTAATATCTCCCCAATTCTGAAACCAAGCAATATCACTTGTTAAATTGAGTTTCATATTTTCCAGTTCCTGGCGATGGTGTTCAGCATCCAGTACCTTTTCCATGAGAAAAACCGCACCTCTTTCCAATGTCGAGTAATCGGTAATTTCATCATTTTTAGCACCGGTGTGTTCTGCATCATCGTAGCGGTCAAGAACGGAAATCGCTTGTCGCAGTTGTTTTATTCGTGCATCAACCCGTTCAATCGATTCATCTTTAGCTGCTTGTAATGGTGCAATATGTATTACTCCGAGTTCTCCCAAAGCCGTTAGTTCGGCATCAATATCAACTGCAGAGTCGGGCATAAACAGCATCAATTTCTTCATTTCTGCTATCATAGTTTGCCCTCCATTTGTTTGCTTGTTTTTACCACTTTTGCCGTTGCAATTGTCAAGCGCTCGTCGTCCTGCAACTTTTGTCCAATTTTACGGATCGCCAGTTTTGCATTCGGAATACGACGATTTTCAAAAAGTTTTACGCGTGCGCGAACATCCAGTAACTCTTCTTCCAAAAGCTCGATTTGTTCTTTCAAAACTTCTATCTCAGCAAGTAATTGCAATTGCTCCTGCATCAGTTCTATAGCATCGTCCACCCACAAAGGGGTGTCTTCGTTCATTGGCATTACATTAAAGTCAACCTTAACGAACTGCTGAACACGAACCCCGGCCACATCAATGGTTTTGGTGATAATTTTATTCACCGAAATGTATTCATTAATGTTTACCCACGAGTCGCTCATTACGGCAGTCCACGGTTCTGCTGCTTTTCTGTTTTTTTCAATCTCTTCGCGAATCTGCTCGATCCGCTCAGCGATGGTGTTTATAGTTGCCATCAACGATTTTTCCATCGCTTCAAACAAGGGCAGCATCCTTTCCGAAACCTTCAGAATTTTCTTCTGCCGGGCTCGTTCAGTTTTTGTATATTTTATTTTTATACCTGCCATTATTTCCCCTCCTTGTTTTTCCCAGGATTTACCACCGATGCCAATACTTCGGCACCTTTAACTTTGTTGAAGGAATACGATCTTTCAACCAGTTGAAGTTTTAGTTTATACACCAAAACTTCGGTTAAAGTGAATGTTTTGCCGGCCTCAATATCCTGCAGTTCTTCCCATTGCCACTGCATGATTTGCATTTCGCGCTCCAGAGGATTGCCTCTGAGAGCATTGAGCGGCAAACGTTCTGGTTTTGCCTGACGGCTTTGTGCTTTGGCCGTTCTGACTTCTGAAAGATCTTCTTTTATCGTTTCCAACAACGAGGAAATGTTTTTCACACCAACCTTAGCTTCCAATTTTTGAATATCAACCGATTGCAGCGCCTTGAAATGTCGCGAAGACAATTCGCGTTTTGCGTCATCGTTAAATTCATCAATTGTAATCGGCGGCGCCTCTCCCAAGGACAACGATGGCAAACTGGTCATAAGATAAACCATGTTTGACATATTTAATCCTCCTGATTTTTAGTAATCCTTTCAACCAAATCTTTATTCAGTAAGGAAAATAGGCCTGCCTCAATTTCTTTCGAGCTGACTACGAAGCTGATGCCTTCTTTGTCTGTAGATTTTATTTTTATTTTGGCTTTACTTGCTGAAAGTGGCTTTAATGTTACTTCTTCCTGAAGAGATTCTTTAAGAATGAAAGCTTCCATTTTGTTTAGTAACTCCGGTGGAACTTTTATCGATTTCTTTCCAGAAATAGAGTCAATAACAACTTTAAGCAGTTCTTTCAGATATTCTTCTTGCTGGAATAGAGTTTTACATTCTTTTCCAAATACCAGTTTTAAATGATTTAAAATGGCAATTTTAGTGGCTTCAATCATGTCACGCGAAGCCTGTGCAATTGCTTTTTGCGCATTCTTCTCTACTTGTGAAGCTTTTGCATCTGCCTCTTCAACAATCTTTTTACTCGTAGCTTTTGCATCAGCAATCAGTTTTTGAGCTTCTTGCTTCGCACTTTCAATTATACGTTGTTTCTCAGCTTCGCCGGCATTAACTCCTTGTTCTTTTAGTTTGGAAACAATTCCTTCCAGGTTTTCTCTATTTTGTGTCATCTCTTTTTCTGATTAGTGGTTAGTTCCAATATTGCTCGATCAGTTTTTTGCTCAACCCTGTTTCGGTTGGCTCAAAATGTCGTTTTAAAATATCCCAGCATTTGTCTAATGCGGCTTCCAGCTCGATAGGTTCACCGAATGGCTCCTCCATATTTGCGATAAAATCTTCGCGGTAACGCAGTAGTTTTTGCGAGAATGTATCGTTTGCAGCACCAACTTCGGCTGCTTCGTACGCTTTTTCAGCATCGGCAAGCAACGAGGCCATCACTGTCATAATAGGGCGGTGGTCATCCCGGGTAGTGTCGTTAACCTGCTGCTTTAAACGCGACAGCGAACGTGCCAGTTTCAGCTTCCCGTTATCAAGGAAAAATTGTCCCTCGGTAATATAACCTGTATTATCTGGAACCGGATCTTCAAGCGATTCGAGCGTTGTTGCCCCGATAATGGTTATCGAACCTGCTCCTTCAATGTCGGCAGCAACTTCGTAACGTCTGGCTAATTCAGAATATAACGAACCCGGATAACCCTGTAACGAAGGAATCTGATCCTGGTAGTTGGCCACGTTACGCAAAATATTCGACCAGTTGGTCATGTCGGTAAGCAGAACCAATACGTCTTTTCCCTGGTCAGCAAATTCGCGCGAAACACTTAGTGCTACATCGGGTAACATTAATCCTTTAATCTGCGAGTCGCCGGCAAGGTGTGTAAACATGATCGTTTTATCGATATTTCCTGATTGCGAAAGTTGTTCTTTGAAGTAGTGGTACTCGTCGAATTTCAAACCAATACCGGCAAAAATAATTACATCGGCCTGTGCACCCTGTGCAATCTGCGAAAGCAGTCGGTTGTAAGGCTCGGTAGGGCCGGCAAAAATTGGAATCTTTTGTGATTTTACCAGCGTATTAAATACATCAATCATCGGTATACCTGTCCACAAAGGTTGCTTGGGAACCAAACGAACCGTTGGATTCAGGGTATCCAATCGTGTTGAAATTTGTTTCTCAAAAATAATTTCAGGGCCACCGTCGGCCACATCGCCAATTCCATCGAAACTACGGCCAAGCATGTTGTACGAGAAACCTGCGGTTAGCGGAACCTCGTGCATGCGAATTTTTGTTTGGGTGCTCAAACCCTGCGTTCCGTTAAATACCTGAAAACGAGTTGAGTCTTCAGTAATATTAATTGCTTTGGCAAACGAAAGACTCTGGTTGGTTCCGGCTTCCAGCAATTCCACTACGTGGTTGAGTGCCACACCCGGATTTCCTTCAACCGAAATCAGTGCTTTACCAACTTCGCTAATTCTGTTTATTTCTTTTCGTATCATAGTGTGTACTCTTCTTGTAAAATAAATTGTTCAACTTTTTCCGGCAGAACGGCCATCTCATCGATACTTTGAGCTGAAGTGTTCCAGTCTTTCCACCACTGGCGCAGTTCATCAAATTTTGCTTTTACCAGCTCTTTTACTTCTTCGTCTTCCTTGTCCTCCCGGGCAAAATTGATGGTACTATCGATAAGTTTCTGAACCGCTTCGTTAATAATGATCAGGCGTTCAGGCCGCGTACACGCATCCAGTTTGTGGAAAGCATTTTGCTGCATTACACAGAAATCGATGGTGAGCCCTTTTTGATAAAGTATATATTTTTCAACCGGAACCTTTTTCAAACCAATGGTACTGATGGTTTGGTCGATACCATTCGCCTCATAAAGCGTTTGCAGCATTTTATTGCGGTCGTCCCACGAAATAAAACTGTCGTACACCGACGAAGTATAAGAAAGCGGATCGATTGCCGGGTATTTCTTTGCATCGGCACGGTCTTGCGACAAGCCCCAGAAACCTCCGGTTGCATCCATTGTTGCCTGTGTTACCGGCTCCTGGAAGTTACCACCTGCCGGCGACACTGTTCCGATAAAAGTTAATGAGCCACCTGTTCCCTGATCGGCTCCGGCACGCTGGTACATTCCTTTAATCTGATCGGGGATATCCATTGGGAAAGCTTCCGGACCGGGAATATCGCCCTGGCGGCCACTACGCTCGCGCAGTGCCTGTGCCCAACGCGAAGTGGAGTCGGCTAAAAGGACTACATTGTAGCCCTGGTAGCGGTAATACTCGCCCACCGTCAGTGCAATAAACACACTGGCCTCGCGCGCTGCTACCGGCATGGAACTGGTATTCCCGAAAATACACATCCGGTTCATCAGTGATTCGCCGGTTGAAGGATCTTCCAGCTCGGCGAAATCTTTGAAAACCTCAACCGCTTCACCGGCACGCTCACCGCAGGCTGCCATAATAATAACATCGGCAATAGCGTATTTACACAGCGTGTGTTGCATCACTGTTTTTCCGGCTCCGAACGGTCCCGGGTTCCCCACAGTACCTCCGTAACTCACCGGCGCCAACAGGTCGATAACCCGCACACCTGTAGAAATCGTTTTTCTCGGGATTGAACGCTCCTTGAATGGAATTGGCTGCTTCACCGGATGGCGGAAAGCCAATTTCAATTCCTGTTTTTGATTATTCTCATCGGTCACAATCGCCACCACGTCAGTGATATTGACTGACTTTTTACCGATTATTTCGTTGACCGTACATTGCTTAATTCCGAACGGCACTAATATTTTATGTTCGAAGTGTCCTTCCGGTACCGACCCAATGGTATCGCCACCTTTCAACACATCGCCTACGGATACGCCGGGCGTAAAATCCCATAGCTTTTTCTCGTCCAGGGCTGGTGCGTGCATTCCTGGTCGCAGGTATGGATCCTGCTCACTCAACTCGTACAGCGGGTTTTGAAGACCATCCCAAATACTGGTTAACAAACCGGGACCAACCAAAACCGACAAAGGTGTTCCTTTGAACTCGACAGCATCGCCAATCCGGGCTCCGGTTAAATCTTCAAAAACCTGCATCTCGGCAATACCGCAACCAGGATTTTTAAAATCCGGGCTAATCTGCAGCACTTCGCCTTGCAGTAGCTTTCCTTCAACGGAAATCTCGGCCGTTTCTCCCATAATCACATCGTCCTGAAAGCGGACTTTCACCAGCGAGTCCTGAATGCTTATGAGATTTCCTGTTCTCTCTTTATTCCGAATATTCATCTTTCTTATTTTATCTGTTTTATAGCCTGATTGATTTTATCATAAGTTAAATATTTCACATGTATCCTTGTTTATTCTTCAAATTTCGACTGATTATAGAGGCGTTGCATCCGCAAATCAGTCTCGGCAATAATTTGGGCGCAATCTTTTAATTCTTGCGCAATTTTTTGGTTTTTCCTGCTAACCTGTTTATAATTCAAATGGTGTTCCAAAGACGCCCAAAAATCCATCGCTATCGTTCTTAGCTGGATCTCAACATTCACGTATTCGACACCAGTTGACAGAAAGACCGGAATCGCAACAATCAGGTGATAACTGCGATAACCATTCGGCTTTGGCTCTTTGATATAGTCCGAGATACGAACAACTTTTATATCTTCATCTGAAGTAAGTATTTTGGCAATCAGGTAGATATCTTCGATGTATGAACAAATGACCCGAACCCCGGCGATATCGGTTAAATAAAGCCTGGCTGAGCGGATGGTGGGTTCGTATCCTTTGCGGATTAATTTTTCGATAATGCTGAGCGGCGCTTTCACCCGTGTCCGTATCTGATGAATCGGGTTATGCTGCCCATTGTGGGCGAAATCATCGTTTAGGTTTTCGAGCCTTGCCTGGATCACTCTTGTTGCTGCCCGATAGAGGTTTTCCGTTTTCAGGAATGTGTTCATGACCTCTATTAAATTTTCGGGGATATCGATTAGTTTGTAATCCTGTACAACATATGATGTTTCCATTGTTCTGCTATCCTTTCTTTCTTTTTCCATTACTTTCCTTTCTGTCCGTTTGCAGATCATGCCGGCATTACCGGCGAGTAAACCCAATCTGTTTTTAGTCGATTCGGAATATTACTAACTTGTTTAACCACGTTGCTGACAAAGTGATAACGATCCAATTTTTCTTCTTCAAAAAGAAGGGATTGATCCTCCATGATCGAATCATGAATTTTTTTATCCAGCTGCCGGACTGCCAGCTTACGGACTATTTTGTTTGAAATTGCCTGATTAATTACCTCGGGAATAAGATTTTTCGTTAAGCTTTTCATGACTCCTAAATTTTGAATGTTTTCTCTGTTTTCTTCACATCAGGGGGGTGGTGAGCGTACTTGAAGTTACCTGCAGCACACCAACGGCTTCGTCAATTGATTAGCACAATGGTCCATCGGTCGTTTTCATCGGCAAGCAAGTGAATTTTTTCTTCGCATACCAGCCAACCGACCGCAGCGTACAACTCTCTTTCCGGGATATCCATATAAAGTTGGAGATCTGAAACTGACAGAACTACTTTTTCATCCAAAACCTGACGTATCAGTCTGGCGTAATTTATAATCCGTTGTTGCATATCGATGAATTTATGGCGGTTTTAATCAATCTAAAATTGCCATTCCTGCCGTTTTCCGAGCCCGGTTTATTCCGGGCCCACCGCCGGCTTCTAATACAGGAGGATAATCTGCTCCAACGCTGCATCGTCATAAAAGAAGATCTTATTTTCGCGTGCCAGCCATCCTAATGCCATTCGGACATCGATACTTTTCATTGCCAATCCTTCCTGAATTTCGGGAATGGTCTTTTCTCCGTGTTGATCGAGGAATTGCCAGATCTTTCCGGCATTTGTTCCAATTTGCGATTTAATCATGATATTTACTGTTTTCGTTTTTGTAAGATGAGCCCCGCCGGCCACGGGGAGTGCGGAGGGAACCATGTACCGGCGAAGGCTATCTTTAACTTGTCCTGTCGGGACATTAATACAAACTTTGCACTGAGATATCTGAATTAAGCAAAACGGGAAACATGAAAGGTGTCAAACTCAGATCTGCAAGGTTTTATTCAGAACGCTTTAAGCAAAAGACCAACCTCGGCTTTAGGCCGGCGTTTGCGCTGTTTAATTGTTTCTCTGGCTTTGAGGTATCGACTTCGATCGGTTGAACTGACCGCACTTACCCTGATTTTATGTTCTGAATCCGGGGAATTGGATTGATTCAGGCTATTCTGCCCGGATCAAACTATTTTTTGTTCCTACAATTGTTTTTATTTAGCCCAAACCGGTCTTCTTTTTCGGAGACGCAAATGGTTTGGCTTTTTCTGCATTTGTCTGGTGTTGTATTTCATATCGTATATTTTATAAGGTTGATATTTGTATTGTCAGTTTGTTTGTTTGTTGATTATACTATTCAAATTTCGCTAAATATACTGTTAACGGAAAGGTCTGTTTGCGGGCAATTTTGGTTCAAAACCGGTCTGGAAAAGCACATTCGGAAAATCAGCTGTTATTTTGGTTTCCCGGCTTTGTGCTTTGCCTGTTCAAGTGCCGGAAAATTCAATGTTCTGATGACGGAATCAGATTCGTTGATTGCGATACGCATGTGGCGATATTTTCATTTTCCGTTTGAAAAATTTGCCAAAAAACGACTGATCACTAAATCGTAAATAATCGGAAATCTGACTAACACTCATCGTTGTATTTTCCAGTAATGTGCGGGCTTCCATCACGACCGATTCTTCGATGATATCACGGGCAGTCATTCCGGAGACCTCTTGCAATACTTTGGTCAGATAATCCGGAGTGACCGATAAGAGGTCGGCGTAAAACCGGACACTTCTCTCCTTTTTGACATGCAAGGCTAACTGGTTAAAAAATTGCAGTGCCAGTTCCTTTTTTTGGGAACTTTTTAAATCAATTCTTTTTTTTGTATTTAAAAATACGGCTAATGCTTCGTAGGAAAGTAAGTTGAAACAATACGCAATGCGCTCTTCCTGAAAGTGCTTGCCCAAATCTGAATTTAGCTCATACAGCCTTTCAATCAAATGATAAAAGGTATCCTTCTCTTTGGCTGTCAATTCAAGAATTGGTTTTTCTTTCAGGGCAATAAGCCGAAATACATTTTTATCATTCGGGCTAATCATATTCTTCAGGGCAAAGTCATCGGTATAGGCTATTCCGCAGTACTTCAGTGGCTCGACAACTTGCTCAATCTGAATAATCGATTTGGCAGAGATCATGATCATCTCATTCGCGAAAACGGAATAGGTGATCATATTCACCTTAATTCGAAGTTCTCCGCTTAGGATGAGAAATATTGCATGGTTATCTGAATAAAATGGATACGAGAATGGCATGTCCTTAACCATTTCTTTGTTTACGGAAACATGTAAGCCATCAGATTGCGGATCGTCCCCCACCAGCTTTAGCATCGTCTTTAAACTATGAAATTTCGCTTTCTCCATACCGATCGTATTAAACTTTAATAATATTTAGAGCTGTAAAACAAGAATGACAGCATAGCGGATAAACGTTTTCGGTTAAATTTTGCTGCTAAAAATCAGCTGTATTTTAATCCAAATTTCAGGTTGATTTGAGCGTTTAACTCCCTTGAAAAAGAACAGAACACAAATGCCTGAAAAAAAGATCTGGTTTTATAATCTTATCGGGTTCGCGATTGCTTTTAACTGTTCAACCATTCCTTAAAGGCTGTGGCTTTGGCTTGACTAATGATCACTTTTTCGGCCGCAGGGTTCGTCAGTTTTACGGCAAGCTTGCCACCAAAATAGCTTTCGAAATGGTCGACAGCTTCAATATGAATAATGGTTTGACGGTTGGCCCGGAAAAATAAGGCCGGATCAAGTTCCTGCTCTGTTTTGTCGAGCGATTGAGAGATAATATGGTGCTCGTTGCTGAAGGTGACGGCAAAGGTGATGCGGTTATCGAAATAGAGATAGGCGATGTCTTTCACATCGAGCTTATAGAAGGATTCCCGTTTCGAGATGATAAAGCGTTGCCGGTAAACTGTTGGCGCTGTCAGCAGTTTAGCCAGGTGTTGATAATCGAATACCGCTTCCGATTGCTCCTGGATGGCATCCAAGATCTGCTCGAACTTGCAGATTGCCCGTTCCAGTTCTTTTTCTTTGATGGGTTTCAGCAGGTAGTCGATGCTGTTTTGTTCGAAAGCCTTGAGGGCAAATTCGCTGTACGCGGTGGTGAAAATAATGGCACCGGCAATGGTGATGGTGTTGAAAATGCTGAAACAATTTCCATCGGCCAGTTCAATGTCCATAAATACCAGGTCGGGCTGCGGGTTGTTCTGAAACCAGGCGATTGTTTCTTCAATTGATTTCAGATGAGCCAGCATTTTCCATTCGGGACGCAAGTCCTGAAAAAGATCGCGAAGCATTTCCCCGCTTCTAACTTCATCTTCAACAATTATAAAGTGCTTTTTAATCATGGTCGGAATAAACTTTCTTTTTGCAATAGTGGAATTTTCACAATAAAGCGATCGTCATCTTCGATCACCTTTAGCTGCTTGTCGGTCAAAAAACGGTAGCGCTTAACCAGGTTGCTCAGGCCTGTTTGCGTCGAGTACGACGATTGTTTCAGTTGAAGGTTGTTTTCGACACAAAGATAATCACCGGAGCTGTAAATTTTAAGGCGCAAGGGCGACTGACTGCTGGCAATATTGTGCTTAATAGCATTTTCAATCAAAAGCTGGAGGCTTAGCGGTGGTATGAAATAATGGGGCGGAATATCCTCCGCGGTAAAGTTCAAGGCGTCGCCCAGCCGCTCGTGGTGCAGCGCTATGTAAGTTTCGATAAAGGTGATTTCTTCCTGAACCGGCACCAGGGTGTCATCTTTTTTTAATAATACATAGCGGTACACATCCGCCAAATTTTCGGTGAAGGTGATTGCGGTGTTTCTATCCTGGCGGATGATGGCAATCAGGGTACTGAGGTTGTTAAACAGGAAATGCGGGTTTAACTTATCCTGAAGGGAGCGGTAGCTCAGCTCAAGTTGTTCTTGTTTCAGGCGTTGGTTTTCGATAGCGAAAGCGTTCAGCGACTTATGGTAGTTATAGGCGATCAGGCCAACAACATAGAGAATGATAACTAAATTGGTAATTATGATTGTCAAATCGTACAACCTCGGAACAATAGAGGCCTGAAGTTCGATAACAGACGGAATAAAACGAACGGAGAGCGCTTTGGCGACCGTAACCCAAACGATCGTGAAAAGGGTTAAGCCAATTACACGTTGCCGGGTGTGACTATGCCACGGGAGCCAGGTGTTCAGCAGCCAATCGAAAACGAAAATACCCTCGCTGATAAACACGTACATCGCAATCATGAACAAATAGCCGTTTACAGAATAGGACACATCCACAGTTAAAATCATGGATGCCATCAGATTTAACAAGATCCCCAGAAGGATCTCAATCCCCAGCCGGATCCAAAAGTGGACAGGAAGAGTGGGTTTATTCATCATTTAAAATTGCGTGCTCTAAATTTAAGCGGACAGACCTGAAATTCCAATCTGTCCGTTAATTTATACCCCTTTTATCTTTCTCCTTTATTGACATTCAACATACCAATTCCTTTTTGATAGGCTGTTTGTGCAATTTCGTATGCTGTCAGCGCTTCAATTAAATTGGCCTGGGCTTGTTGCCACGAAGCTTGTGCGTTCAGCAAGTCGGTGGTCGAATTCAGTCCGGCATCGTAGCTGGCTTTTACCTCCTCCAGGCTTTCGGTGGCTTCGGTGCAGGCCTTTTGTTGCAGCAGGATTGTCTCGTAACTTTCCTGTACCTGTACAACGAGCTGTTGCACTTCCAGTTGGATCATCTCCCGTGAATTCTCCAGATCAAGCTGCGCTTTTTCCAGGTCCATTTGCGCACTGGTTAGTTTATGTTTTTTCTCGCCCCAGTGAAATACCGGAACTGAGACTTGCCCGGCAATGGTGGTGTTCCATTGTCCTTCGTTGAAGTTTGGAATGTCGATATAGCCATAAGAAATCTGTGCGCCAACGGTGGGGCGGTATTGTGCCGCTGTTGTTTTTTTCTGGTAGCCTGCGATGGCCAGTTGGTCTTCCATGATTTGCAACTCCTTGCGGTTTTGACTGGCAATGGTCCATGCATTGGTCATATCCGGCAGTTCGACATCCTGCTTGAACTCAAGCGGCAGCTCAATGTCGGTATCCAACGGCAGGCCAATTAGTTGGCACAGGTGCATTTTCAGGATTTTCAGGCCGTTGTTTGCTTTCAGCAGAGCCAGCTCGGCGTCGTTTTTTTGCACGGTAACTTTGAGTTGCTCACTTTTCGGAGCCAGCCCCAACTCGTACATGTCCGATAGCTGACCTTCCAGGCTGTCGAGCATGGCGACGTAGCTGTGGGCAACCTTCAGGTTTTCGCGAAGCGATATAATTTGCCAGTAAGCTTCGTCGGTGGTTTGAATCACCTGGTCGCTCTCCAGGGCGTAGGCCTGTTCGGCAATGGAAACTCCGTGGTCGGCCATCTTGTTGGCATATCTGATTTGGCTCCCGGCGTAAATCGGAACCGTCATGGCCAGTTGTGCCTGGTAAAGACGAAGACGCTCGGTATCCAGCGATAGTCCCGGAAAGTAGGCTTCGCTGTCGCCGGTAATATTTCCGTCGGCATCGGCTGCCGGCAGATGGAACCCCGGAATTTCAATAGCATCCAGCGTCGGCATGAAGGTGGCAGTTCCGCTGGCGTCGATAGCAGGCATGTAAGCAGTTCGGGCTTCTTTTTGCCCGGCTACGGCTTTTTGCTTATCCAGGGCTGCTTTTTTCAGGTTTTTGTTGTATTCAAGTGCCATATTGCGGCACTCGTCTAACCGGAGTACCCGCTGCGCCTGAAGTTGACCACCTGCCAGAAGCAGGAAAAGTAAAATATAATGTTTCATCTTTTTACGCGTTAAAGATGCACACAATCGCTTGTGTTGCGCGATTGTGTGCCTTGTTTAATTGTTGGTTTTCTGTTGTTCACTTACTTCTGAACAGGATGTAATTGTCTGGTATTTATCTTATAAAATATCGCATACAGTACTGGTACAACCAGCAGGGTGATGAGTGTTCCAACCAGCAGCCCGAACATGATGGCTACGGCCATGGTTTTAAACATTTCGTCCCACAGCAGCGGGAACATCCCCAGTATGGTGGTCAGCGAGGCCATCATCACCGGGCGCACACGCGAGACGGTGGAGTCGACAATGGCTTGCAGCTGGTCTTTTCCTTCTCCAATCTGAATGTTGATTTCGTCGAGCAGAACCACTGCATTTTTAATCATCATCCCCATTAGCCCGAGGGTGCCGACAATGGAGAAAAAGTCGAATGGGGTGTTGGTTACCAGAACGCCAATAATTACCCCGATGAAGGCGAGTGGCATAATCAGGAAGATGATCACGGGCTGGCGGAAGTTATTGAACAAGCCAATAACGATGATGATCATCAAAAGCATGGCCAGCGGAAAATTCTCGGCTAGCCCGTCGTTGGCTTCCTTGCTCTTTTTCACTTCACCCAACCATTCAATGGTATATCCTTGGGGTAATTCAATTTGATCGATTGCCGGTTTAATCTCATTTAGTACCTCAGTTGCCGTATAGCCCGCGGCAGCGTCGCACTGCGCTCGGATGGCCCGTTGTCCGTCGTATCGGCGGATGATGGAGTTGTCCCCGATCATTGTAATGGAATCGGTGAGCTGAGAGAGGTTGACACTGGTTTGCGAATTGCTTGACCAGACAGGAATGGTTGGTAATAAGCTGATGTCGTCATTCAAGGTCTTTTTCAGTCGGAGCATCACCGGAATTTGGTATTCGCCATCGTGAAAAACACCAACAGGTGTTCCTGTAGTGGATATCGCCAGGGCGTTGGCTACGTCGCTGCGATTGATCATCAAGCCGCGGGCCTTTTCCTGCGAGTAAACCGGACTGAGCACCTTCTCGCGGTTACGCCAGTCGTTGGTGACAAATGCAGAGTGAGGGTTAGCGCGCATAATGCTTTGTGCCTGATCGGCCAATTGGCGAAGCACTTCAGGATCGGGCCCGGCGAATTTGACTTCAATTTTATAGTCACCGCCAATGGCTTGGTAAGTGCGCACGCGGGCTTCGGCCTGTGGATAGTTTTCGCTGACATAATGCTGCAAGCGGTCGCGGATTTCGAAATCAAATTCTTTGTCTTTCAGGGCGACAATCAATTCACCGTAGCAGGAGCTCAGCGAGTTCATCGGACGCATCAGGGTATAGCGCGCAGGTGTTGCCCCGAGCGATGTCACCACATAGTTAATTTCGTCCCATTGGCTGATATGCTTGTAAATTTCGTCCAGGTCGTGTTCAACTGTTGTGATATCTTTTCCCTGTGGCAGTCGGTATTCCAGAATAAACTGGTCGGAGGTTGCCGTAGGGAAGAAATCCATTTTTGCAAATCCGAAGGCCCAGAATGAGAGAACCAAGATGATTGCAACGGTGATGGTTACCAGTGTTTTGTGCCAAAGGGCATACTGGATGGTTTGTTTGGTGAAGCGGTAAAAACTTCCGGACATGGCTTCTTTTTGCTCGCCCGGTTTCTTTTTCTTTTCCCGGTAAAAATACTGCGCCATGAAGGGCGTTTGGATCATGGCCAGAATCCAACTGACGAAGAGCGAGATGGCCAGCACATAGAAGAGCGGACGCAGAAATTCGCCGGCCCCGGTGGTGTTAAACGCCAGAGGCATAAAGGCCAGAATGGCCACCAGCGTGGCGCCCAGCAAGGGAACGGCCGATTTGATGGCGGCGTTGATGAAGGCCTTGGAGCGCTCCATGCCGCGGCTCATGTCCACTAAGATCCCGTCGGCCACAACGATGGCATTATCCACCAGCATCCCCATGGCAATAATGATAGCTGCCAGGGACACGCGGTGCAGTTCCACGCCAAAAATGTTCATCCCGATAAACGTTGCCAGAATGGTGAAAAGCAAACCGCTGGCAATCAACAGGCCGGCCCGTAAACCCATGGCAAGCAGCAGAACTACGATCACAATCAATACCGATTCAATCAGGTTTACCACAAAATTGTTGATCGATTCATCGACCTTGTCGTGTTGGTAGAAAATGGGATGAACGTCGATCCCAACGGGGAGTTGTTTTTGTATTTGTGCCAGCTCGGCTTCAACGGCCTCGCCAAGCTTCATGATATTTCCGCCTTTTTCCATCGACAGGGCCAGGCTCATTGCTTCCTTGCCGTTGTATTTGAGCTTGGTATAGTAAGGATCCTGATCCTCTTTGGTTACGGTGGCAATGTCGCCCAAACGATAGCGGTTTCCGTTAGGAAGTTTTACTTCGAAATTGCGGATTTCATCCAGGCTTTGAAATTTGTTACCAATATTGATGCGGATCCGCTCGTCGCCGGCTTTCACCGTTCCGGGGTTGACCAGTTTGCCCTGGTCGTTGAAAAATTGAAAGATCATTCCCGGATTAATGCCGAAGGTGGCGAAATAATCGTTATCGAACTTAATGTTGACAACTTGCTGTGTTGCCCCAAATTCTTCGATCCGTTTTACCCCTTTGACGGTCAGCAGTTGTTGCTTGGCATTTTCAACAATCCGGCGAAACTCGATGGGGTCGTAACCATCGTTTGTGATGGCCAGGAATATTCCGGAGACATCGCCGAAATCATCATTAATAACCGGGCTGTATGCCCCTTGTGGCAAGTCGCCTTCCGCATCGTGTATTTTTCGGCGAAGGTGATCCCACAGCTGGGGTAAATCTTTGGTCTTGGTGCCTGTTTTAATGTTTACGGTGATTTGCGACATCCCCGGAAGAGATCTGGAGTCGATGTAGTCGATGTTTTCCAGTCGTTGAAGTGCTTTTTCCAGCACATCAGTTACTTCTTTTTCAACTTCTTCGGCACTGGCCCCGGGATAGGCCGTCATGATGGCGGCGGCTTTTACCGGAATCTCCGGATCTTCGAGTTTGGGCAAGCTGTCGAATGAAAGGATTCCCCCGATAATGAGCGCAAAAAACACGAAGCTGAGCATCGCTTTTTGCGAGAGTATTTTCTGAAGCATGATGGTAATTCGTCGTTAGAGATTTAGGATTTTCACTTCTTGGTTTTCGACTAAACTGTTTACTCCGGCAATAACAACCGGCTCTTTGTCCGAAATTCCGTTAAGCACTTCAATTTGACCGTTCTCGCGTAGGTTGCCCAGTTTTACAGGTGTGCTTTTTACTTTCATATTACGTTGGTCAACAGTCCATACCCGGGGCTGATTGGCTTTATAAAACACGGCGCCAACCGGCACGGTCATGGGTTGGGCACTTTCCAGGTGATCGGTGACCCGAATTTTTGCCGTCATACCCGGTTTCAGGTAAGGCGACTGAGACTGCAATTGTACGCGAACTTCATACTGATCCGTCGAACTCGCTTTCTGATTGATGCTTAATAGTTTGGCAGAAACATTATGGAACCCGTCAATTGAAAAATCGCAGTCGATACTGTCGGCATGCTGAACTGATTTCAACAGGCTTCCTGCAATGTTAAAGCGGACTTCCAAACGGCTGACATCAATAGCGGTTACAATTGTTTGATTGGCTGCAATATTGTCAAAGTTGGAGACCGGACGCTTATAAATGTAGCCGCTGAATGGCGCTTTCAATTGCGTATCGTCCAGCGCATTTTTGGCCGCATCGTAATTGCT
>JACDJC010001849.1_pt1 | contig 17948 bp, 14 predicted proteins | sample 7454191 | NCBI WGS metagenome assembly JACDJC01 (sample SAMN14253291, study PRJNA609438) | sludge metagenome | isolation source: sludge after 25d culture with pyrite and EDTA | collected 2018-12-20 | reverse complement strand
CGGGGGGGGTGGGGGCCCCCCGCCGGGGGGGGGGTGTGGGGGGGGGGCCCCCCCCGCCGCTCTTGCCCATCATCGCCGCGTCGTTGGGCGGGCACTGCCCGCCGCTCTTGCCGCGGTATTCGATCGAGATCTGATCAAGAAACAGCTGAAGCCGAGCGGCCGGGTGGAGGGTTCGGGCGGAGCGAACCGCGGCAACACGCAATGGTGTGACGCCATGCTTCGCCCGTACCCTCATCCGGCGCTTCGCGCCATCTACTCCCGGGGGAAGAAGGGACAGGCTGGGATTCGACGCCAACCAGGTCATTCCTTGGTCACCCGGTCGATCTCGGTCAGGCTGGTCATCCCTGCCTTGACCTTGAGCAGGGCCGAGGCACGCAGGTCGTTGACGCCGGCGGCCTTGGCCACCTCGGAAATCTGCAGTGCGTTGCCGCCCTGCAGGATGATCTTCTGGATATCCTCCAGCATCGGCATCACCTGGTAGATACCCACGCGACCCTTGTAACCCTCGTTGCAACCCTCGCAGCCGACCGGCTGGTAGATGGTCAGGCCCGCGTCGAGATCAGCCTGGGTGAAACCCGCGTCCAGCAGCACCTTGGGCGGCAGCTCGATCGGCTTCTTGCAGTCGTGCAGGCGACGGGCCAGGCGCTGGGCGATGATCAGGGTGACCGACGAGGTGATGTTGTACGGCGCGATGCCCATGTTCATCAATCGCGCAATGGTCTGCGCGGCATCGTTGGTGTGCAGCGTGGACAGCACCATGTGGCCGGTCTGCGCCGCCTTGATCGCGATCTCGGCGGTTTCCAGGTCGCGGATTTCGCCGACCATGATCACGTCCGGATCCTGGCGCAGGAAGGAGCGCAGGGCGCTGGCGAAGGTCATGCCGCGTTTGGCATTCTGCTGCACCTGGTTGATGCCCTCGACGCGGATTTCCACCGGGTCCTCCACCGTCGAGATATTCCGCTCGTTGGTGTTGAGCATGTTCAGGCCGGTGTACAGCGACACCGTCTTGCCCGAGCCGGTTGGGCCGGTGACCAGCACCATGCCGTACGGCTTGTGGATGGCGTCGATATAGAGCTGCTGCTGCTCCGGCTCGTAGCCCAGCTTCTCGATGCCGATCTTCGCGGCCGAACCATCGAGGATACGCAGCACGATCTTCTCGCCGAACAGGGTCGGCAGCGAGCTCACGCGAAAGTCGATCGCGCGGGTCTTGGACAGGTTGAGCTTGATGCGGCCGTCCTGCGGCACGCGCTTCTCGGCGATGTCCAGTTGCGCCATCACCTTCAGGCGCGATGAAATGCGGTTGGCCATCTTCAGGGGCGGGCTGGCCACCGCCTTGAGCATGCCGTCCATGCGCAGGCGCACCCGGTACTGGCTTTCGAACGGCTCGAAATGGATGTCCGAGGCGCCGCGGCGGATCGCATCGACCAGGATCTTGTTGACGAACTTCACCACCGGCGCATCGTCGGTGGAGTTGGCGTCGATACCGGTGGACTCGACTTCGTCCTCACCCACCTCGATGTCCAGATCGTCGAGATCGCTGCCCATGTCGGGCATCACATCGCGCAGATTGTTCAGCAGGCCCTCGATCACCCGCTGCAACGAACCGCGTTCGACCAGAATCGCCTCTACCACGCAACCGGAATGGAAGCGGATTTCGTCCAGCGCATGTGACTGGGTCGGATCGGCGATGCCCACGAACAGTCGCTTGCCGCGACGGAACAGCGGCAGCGCCTGGTGTTTGGTAATCAGCGCTTCGCTGATCAGATTCAGCGGCATCGTCGCCGGATTCAACGCCGACACGTCCATCATCGGCGTGCCGAATTCAATCGACGCAATGCGGGTCAACTGGATATTGTCGACCAGGTTTTGGTCAAGCAGCCATGCGCCCAGCGACACCTTGTGCCTGGCGCTGTCGAATATCGCCTTGCGAACACCGTCCTCCGGCAGCAGCCCGTCGGACACCAGCCGGCGCGCCATGCCGGTCAGGCCTGCGAGTGTTGGTTGCGGTTGAGATGACATAACCTAGGTGACCCATTCCCCGTATGTAGTTGAATCTACCGCAGTCTGGCGCTCAGGTCATCCATTGTCTGCAGCCCGGCAGGCGTTAGGGTGATGCGGCGCACAACTTGTGATTTCCCCCGATGCCACGGGCGAGCCAAGTGTGGAAGCACTGTAATACAGGCAAGGATCGGGCCATTTCCGTGTCTCAGCCGCGTTCCGGAGGGTGCCTGGCAGTAATCCATTTCGCCCCCAAAGCTCGGCTGTGGCGCCCCTTCCCCCGCAAAGTACTGTCTCTTGATCAGATCTCGATTGAATTTCGCGAAAAGAGCGGCGGGCTGTGCCCGCCCTACGGCGCGGCGATGGTGTCCGCCGGCCCTCCCACAGCACCGCGATCGTAGGGCGGGCACTGCCCGCCGGCCCTCCCACAGCCCCGCGATCGTAGGGCGGGCACTGCCCGCCGGCCCTCCCGCAGCACCGCGATCGTAGGGCGGGCACTGCCCGCCGGCCCTCCCGCAGCACCGCGATCGTAGGGCGGGCACTGCCCGCCGGCTCTCCGGCATCAATGCAAGACGCGATCAAAAGACAGCTCCCCCGCAAGGAGACCCACAACCTCGCCGAGCGGAGAAGGATCACCTCGTCTGAGGTTCAACACTTACAAGGAAGCCTTGAGTTTCGGCTCGACGCGCTAACCAAGTCCGGCTGCTAGAGATCTTCGAAGACAAAATGCGAGACTGTCGAGCGAAGCGGCCTGACCAAAGCACTGCACATGCAACGCGAGGGCGACACACCAGGCCGTCTGGAAGTGGGAAAACCTGGGTCGATCCGGGCTTCGATGCCAATTGGATCTATCGACGCCTGCTACACCCGCCGGCACACTGCGCATCTTTCGCGCGCCACACCGGGCGCAACAGCGGCACAACGCCTCCCGCCAGGGCAGGGGACCACCCCTGCCACCCTTCACGCTATGATCCCCCCTTCATCCGGGGAGCCCACTCTTGACCCAGCTCAGCATCATCCTGCCCGCCAAGAACGAGGCTCCCGCGCTCGCGACGCTGCTGCCGCAACTGCGCGCCGCGCAGCCCGAGGCAGAGATCATCGTGGTCGACGACGGCTCCACCGACGACACCCGCAGCATCTGCAAGAACAGCGGGGTTACCTGCCTCTCCTCGCCGTACTCGATGGGCAACGGCGCGGCGATCAAGCGCGGCGCCCGCGCCGCCAGCGGCGAGATCCTGGTATTCATGGATGGCGATGGTCAGCACGACCCGGCCGACGTCAAGCGCCTGCTCGACCAGTTGAACCGCGGCTACGACATGGTGATCGGTGCCCGCGACTGGAGCAGCCAGGCCGGGGTCGGTCGCGGCCTCGCCAACACCTTGTACAACTGGCTGGCCACCCGCATGACCGGCCACCCCATCCTCGACCTCACCTCCGGTTTTCGCGCCGTGCGCGCGGACAAGTTCCGCGAATTCCTGCACCTGCTGCCGAACGGCTTCAGCTACCCCACCACCAGCACCATGGCGTTCTTCCGCAGCGCCTACCCGGTGGCCTACATCCCGATCAAGGCTGCCCAGCGTGTCGGCAAAAGCCACATCAGACCCCTGCGCGACGGCATCCGCTTCCTGCTGATCATCTTCAAGATCGCCACGCTGTACTCGCCGCTGAAGCTGTTCGTGCCGACCAGTGCGGTGTTTTTCCTGCTTGGTTGTGCGAACTACGCCTGGACGTTCGTGCATTTCGGCCGGCTCACCAACGGCAGCACGCTCTTGTGGAGCGCCGCCGTGATCGTGTTTCTGATCGGACTGGTGTCCGAGCAGATCACCGGGTTGATGTATCGACGCGATGTCTGAGAGCAAGACCTCAAGCCCCATGGCGTTGCTGGTTACACGGAACTTCCCTCCGCTGCTCGGCGGCATGGAAAAGGTCAACCAGCATCTCCTTGGCGCCTTGCAGCCGGCTTGGCGCACGGCACTGTGTGGGCCTGCCGGCTGCGCTGAGTACGCGCCGCCACAGACAGAAGTGCGGCAGAGCAGGGTAAAACCGCTCCCGTTGTTCCTGGCTGCAACGCTGTGGCGCGCGACACGTCTGGCGTGGCGACGCAAGCCGGAGTGGGTGATTGCCGGCAGCGGGCTTACCGCACCGATCGCCTGGCTGGCAGCGCGCTGCGCCGGGGGCAGGGCAGTCGTCTATCTGCATGGTCTGGATATCGTGGCGCCTAGCCGCGTGTACCAATGGTTGTGGCTGCCGTTTATCCGGCGCTGCGACCTTGCGCTGGTGAACAGCGCCAACACGGCCAGGTTGGCGCTAAGTCGTGGCGTACGACCCGGCGCCACGCATGTACTGCACCCGGGCACTGATCTGCCCATGCTGGATGCCGAAGCCGCACGCGATTTCCGCGCGCGCCACGGCTTCGGGCAACGCCCTTTGCTGCTGTCGGTTGGAAGGCTGACTCAACGCAAAGGTCTGGTCGAGTTCGTCACGAAGGCGCTGCCGACAGTTGCCGCCCGCTATCCCGACGTGCTCCTGGTGGTGATCGGTGACGAAGCCAGCGATGCACTACACGCGCGGGCCGGCTCGGAGCGCGAACGCATTCTTGCTGCCGCCCGGATGGAGGGTGTCGAACAAAATCTGCGCTTTCTAGGTCGCTGCGATGAGTCGACACTCAGCAGCGCCTATCAGGCCGCTAACATGCACCTGTTCCCCGTGCTTGAGCTGCCAGGGGATGTCGAAGGTTTCGGCATGGTCGCGTTGGAATCCGCGGCGCACGGACTGCCCACTGTTGCGTTTGCGGTAGGTGGTGTGCCTGACGCGGTACTTGACGGGCATACCGGCACCCTGGTTGAACCGGGCAACTATGTTGTGCTGGCCGAGGCCGCGATTCGGCAACTTGCTGTTGCGCGCGAAAGCGCGAGCATTGCCGCGTGCCGCGAGTTTGCCGCCGGCAAGGCATGGCCCGTCTTTGGTGAGCGCCTGCGCAGCCTGCTGGACCGGCACAATGTTTGATGCATCAATGCCGCACCCTGTCCATAAATACAGAGATGCTGGCAGCACAGCGGAGCGCCAGTCACATGTCGTGCTGGAGAAGCCCACGACAGAAATCCAGGAGACAGCCGATGCCTGACCACGATCAAGTTCAACGTTTCTACGACGAGGAATACTATGCGCACAGCCACGACGAAGGTGCACTTCCCTGGCACATGCGAATGGTGGCGTCACGCTTGGGTCTGCTGTCAGGCAAATCGGTTCTGGATATTGCCTGTGGCACCGGCGGGTGGCTCGGCGAACTAAAGCGACGTGGCGCAAGCCCCAATGGCCTCGATATTTCCGAGGCCGCTGTGCAGCGCGCACAAGCGCGGCTTCCGGATGCAGACATCCGAAAGGGCGTAGCAGAGGAATTGCCGTTTGATGATCGTCAGTTCGATCTAGTGACTTGCATGGGTTCTCTCGAGCATTTCCTCGATCAGCCGCAGGCACTGGAGGAGATGCTACGTGTCGCCAAGCTGGATGCGACGTTTCTGATCCTGGTCCCGAACGCCGGGTTTCTCACCCGGAAATTAGGCCTGTATGGAGGTACCGGACAAATCGCGATTCGCGAAACCGTGCGATCCATCGATGAGTGGGCGGCGATGTTTGAAAGTGCCGGCCTGCGTATACGCGCGAAGTGGCGAGACCTGCACCCTTTGAGCAAGGGTTGGATTCGCAAGGGTCCGGTATGGTCGTGGCCCGTACGCGCCGCTCAAGCGTGTGCCTTGGTGCTATGGCCGGTTCGATGGCAGTACCAAGTGTACTTCCTGTGTACGCGCCAACCGGCGTGAAGGATCTGCGCGCGCCAGCTGTATGGTTTCCGGCTGTGCGTGCCGGTACCGGCGCAGATGTATTCACCGAAACGCTGGTTGCCCAATTGCAGAAGCGCGGCTTGCGGGCGGAGATAACCTGGTTGCCGCTGCGCGCAGAATACGCGCCGTGGACGGTGCCGGTGCCCAAGCCACCGGAGTGGGCGAACGTAGTGCACGTCAATACCTGGCTGCATCCACGATTCCTTCCGAAACGCTTGCCGATTATCGCCACCATCCACCATTCAGTGCACCATCCGGCTTTGCGTCCGTACAAGGGGTTCGCGCGCGCGGCCTACCACCATTGGTGGATCGTGCCCAACGAACGGCGAGTGCTACGTCGCGCGGATCGGGTCGTCGCGGTCAGCCAGTTCGTTGCCGAAGCTGCGCGGAAGGCCCTAGTCGACGTGCCGATGGAAGTGATCTACAACGGTGTCGATACTGATCGCTACCACCCAGGAAACCGCCAGCACGTATCCGGCGAGCCGTTCAGGCTGCTTTACGTCGGCAGCTGGATGGCGCGCAAGGGCGTGGACCTGCTGGCGCCGATTATGCGTGAACTGGGGAATGGCTTCGAGCTGCGCTATACGGGTGGCCATCCAGCGGGCAAGGATCACATTGACATGCCCGCCAACATGCACGACGTCGGCCGCCTGCATGGAATCGATGCCGTGGTTGCCGCGATGCAGGGTGCCGACGCATTTCTCTTTCCTTCGCGAAGCGAAGGGCTGCCTCTGTCGGTCTTGGAGGCGATGGCCTCTGGCCTGCCGGTGATTGCCGCACGTGGTTCCTCGCTGGTGGAAGTCGTCGAAGATGGCGAAACTGGTATTCTTTGCCCAACAGACGACGTGATTGCGTTTGCAGTCGCAGCAAGGCGTTTGGCTGATGCTAGTACCGAGTCTGGGTGCATGTCCCGCCTGGCCCGTGAACGTGTTGTGTTCCGATACGCTTTGGTAGAGATGGTCGATGCATACATGGGCGTCTATTCGAAACTGCTGCATGAAGCGGCCGTGGCATCATGAGTGAGATTGAGTTCCGGAAGGACCACGGCGACAACGTTGAGGCGGACTGGCAACGCGTCCTTGCTCTTCAGGAGATATGCGATCAAGTGGATGGCGTCACGACTGCGAAACCGCGCAGCATGGACGTTGTTGGTAAGCTGATCGTTTACGAGCATGTCGACTTCCCTACTCCCATTATTCAATTCGTCGGCAACGACCACGTGTTCGAACGCGCGGGCCGCCTACTGGCGCGCATGCATCGAGCACGTTTTACCGTCGACCGCCGTTACTTCAGCCCGGGCGCTTACCCGCTGGCGGAGCTCGGTGTCTCGGATAACGATGCTGCGATATTGCAAAACGCGATTCCATCGGGTTGGTTCCACGCGGACTTTTGGCACGGCAACGTATTTTGTGAGCCTGACGGAGCTTTCGTGATCATCGACCCGGTGCCAGCACGGTTCACCCTGAGTCCGAACTACATCTTCGGTTGTGGCGCGCTGGATGTCGCGTCGATGTACATGGGCTTGCTGTTTTGCCACCCTCTGCAGCGACAGGCGAGGCTGGCTGTCGGTCGCTACCTGCACTCGGGTGAAGTGTTCATAGATGCGTATCTGGAGGAGACAGGCGTGCGGTCGTCCGTGGTGTCGGGAGCGGTACACAGGTTGAGCAGATTTATCGCCTTACGATTTATCGGCAGTTACGCTCAGCGTTTGGCGCCGCCGCTTGCATCGATCAAGCATCGCGTGGCCATGCGAATTCTGCGGAGAGTGGACAACATGATCGACTGGGGCAACAAATGAATTCCTATCGTGAATCCCACATCGGTCCGCGAGTCGGAGAGCACTATGACGCAAAGGCTGCGGTTCGCGTCGATGCCCTGATCTGGGACAATTTCGTCAAGCCACTGACGCGCACCGAACTGGAGCGCGCCAGAGAGGATGGGGCCGAGACGTATCTCGACTTCGCGTGCGGCACCGGAAGATTATTGAAGGTAGGCCACGCCGTCTTCGGGAAGTCCGTAGGAATCGATGTTTCGGAGGATATGCTTGCGGTGGCGCGAACGCGCGTTCCCGACGCTACCGTTTTGCGTGTGGATGTGACGCGTTCTCCGCACTCGGAGATCGGTCACTTCGATTGCGTGACGCTGTTTCGTTTTATCCTCAACGCTGAGCCCGAGCTCAGGACTACTGTGCTGAGTTGGATCGCCAGACATACTGAAACGGGGGGAATACTGATCGTCAACAACCACCGCAATGCGGTAAGTTTCAGCGGTCTTTTGTCGAAGGCCGCATTCTGGCAACCGAACGATGCAAGAAACGTTTTGTCGCGGCGCCAGATGGTTCGGATGCTTCACAATGCTGGGTTTTCCGTGGTGCGCTGTGAAGGTTTTCGTATCCTGCCGAGCCTGTTCGGTCGGCCCGTCCTTGGTCGCTGGTTGCAGATGAAGGCTGAACGCTTGTGCAAACGCGTGGGTTTGGGCGGCTTCGGCGCTGAGCAGATCGTGGTCGCTACTCGAGATTGATTATTTGGTTGCCGAAGAATTTTGGCAAGTTGCAAGGTGGCTTCTGGAATCCTGGTACGGTGGTCTGTGGCTGCTGCGGAAGGGGTGGCATCACTTAGCACCACGCAGCCCAGCGAGTACCAGCGCCCCGCCCACTGCGGCCATCGTCCACTCCGAACACGCCAACGCCAACGGCATGCCGATTGTGCCCATCCGTGCGGTCAGCACCGCGCTGGCCACGATCAGCACCAATAATCCACATGTCTCAAAGCCTACCCGCATCCACGGCTTGCCCAGCGCCATCAGCACATTGCCTGCAGTGAAGCGCAGCGCCATGCCGGGGATCGCGATGCAAAGCCATCGTATGAGGTAGGCGATCCCGTGGTATTTCGTACCAAAGATCCAGTCGAACACCGGCGCGGCGAACCACAAGATTCCTCCCAAGACAACGCTGTAGATGGCCGCCGATCCGAACAGCCATCGCAAGAGGCGGCCGGTGCGGTGCGGTTCACTCTTGCCCTCGCGGAACAAGCGGGGCAGCGAGGACAACGTCATCGCAATGATGGGCAGCGTGATTGCGCCGATCACGCGCGCGCCCACGGCGTACATACCTGCGGCGCCAAGCGGGAGAAGTTTGGCCGCAAGGGTCTTGTCGAGTTCAGTGGGGCCGGCTCTAGTGATATTAAGTGCGGCGTAACCAACGGCGTTGCGAAGTTCAGCCATCCGTGGCAACCGCCATACGCCGGGACGCGGCCAAGGCGCAGGCAACGTTGGGATAACCAAAACCAGCGCCAGCAACGAAGCGAAGCCATACCCGTACGCATAGGCGCTCAGCGGGTCGGGCGGCTGCAATGCGAATACCGTTGCAGCGGCGAACAGGCGCAGCACCAGCGGTACGGCTGCCAGCAATTGCGCGCGCGCGATCCGGCCCAGGCCGTGATGTTCAGAGGCGCATAACCCGATCAGAGGTTGCAAGATGGTTTCGGCGACGCCCAGCGCCAGTAGTACGCGGAACGCGACGCCGGCTTCGTGCAGGACCAGCACGCTGATCCCGAGGTAGATTGCCAACAGCGCAAGACCGCAAAGCAACGTCGTTGGAAGCGCGAAGCGCAGCACTCCCTCGCGCCGCGCGGGTTCCTTGGACACCTCGCCCAGCAGCACCAAATGGGTGCCGAAACTGGACAGGGTGCCGAGGATCAGCGCCAGCGCGGCCACGCCTGCGAACGCGCCGAACTGGCGCGGTCCCAGCATGCGCGCCACGATCAGCAAGGTGCCAGCTTGCACCAATAGGCGCACTCCCAGCACGAAGGTGGTACGGATCGTAGCGCGTGCTATGGGGCCGTCCGCGTTGACCCACGCCAAGGCCGACCGAAACGTCAGCATCGAGCATAACTTAGATGATTCAAGGTACTTCTCGTTCGACTCATTGCAGGTTCGGCAGCTTGCGCAGCTCGTCCAGGCTGCTGTTGAGCCGGCCGCCGATGTTCAAGCTTTCCAGTTGTTCCAGGGCCTTGTTGGCCTCAGTGGTGCGACCCTGCGCCGCCAGCATACGAATCAAGGTGATTTGATACGCACTTTCATCAGGCTTGGCAACTACGGCCTCCTCGGTCATTCGCAATCCCAGCGCATGATCATCCAGCACATTCCACGCGTAGTCCCCATACATGGCAAGCAATCGTCCACTGGGGTTCGGATGCGAGAGCGCGGCCAAGTACGCCTCAATCATGCGCTGCTTCGACAGACTGCAGCGCTTTTCGCGGTCGCACTGAGTCAGCGCCCCCAGCGAGCTTTCGTCCTGCACGCCCGGACGTCGTGCCTTGAGCTTGGCGATCAGGCTGTCCCACCAGGCATCCTTGATCGGCAGGTGCATGCGCGAGTTCATGAAGATCAGGGCCTGCTCGGGGAGGATCGAGGACTCGGGCAGGGCGGCCGACTTTTCCAGCGGTGCGTAGGCCAGCTTGGTGAACGGCGATGCCGGGTCGTAGTGCGAGTAGATGATGTAGGTGCGGCCCAGTTCGTACTGGGCGCGCGGGGACTGCGGTGCGCGGCCGGCCAGATCCTCTGCCAGTCGCAGCGGGTTACCCCAGGCGTAGGCGGTCAGCGCGGTGAGAGCTGTCCAGCACAGCAGGAGTGCGCCCAGCAGTACGTGGCGGGGCAGGGCAAAGGCTTCGCCACGTGGCGCGACGAGCGGCGGCACGATCGCCAGCAGCAGGCCGAAGCTGGCGAAGTAGTTGCGGTGTTCGTAGATCAGTTCCAGCGGCAGGATGGTGCCGGTGAGCAGTTGGCAGCCGAGGAACAGGGCGATGCCCAGTGCTGCCAGCGGCTGGCGTTTGCGCAGCCAGAACATCAGTGCGACCAGGGCGGCAAGGAAGATGATGCTGGCCAGCGTGGTCCACGGCTTCAACAGCCCTTGCGAGATGCGGAAATCGTCGTGGTAGAACGACAGCGCATCCGGCGTCGGAAGCAGCGCCCAGCGGATGTAGTCGACCACGATGCGGGCTTCGCTGAGCAGGCGCGTGCGCAGGCCGAAATCGCGGGTCGACCAGTAGCCGGGGCTGAACACGTGCGGCAGCAGCCAGGCCAAGCCCACGATCATCGGCAGCAGCAGCACGACGACAAACAGGCCGAGGAGGCGCTTGTCGCGCGTGCCGGCAGGCGTGCGGAACCCGAAGACCAGCCACTCGATCAGCATGGCGTACAGCGGCAGCATCACGGCGGTTTCCTTGGCCAGCACGCCCATGCCGGTACAGACGACGATGCTGGTCACGCAAAGCAGAAATCCGCGCAGTCCCGCCGACAAGCCAGCGGCTGGCGTACCTGCTTCATCATCGAGAACAGCAGGTACCGCGCTCAGCATGCGCAGGCGCCCTGCGACATAACCGAGCAGGCCGAGCAGCACGAACAGGTTGGCCAGGCTCTCCATGCGCTGTACGACATACAGCGCGCCAGTCAGGTTGATCGGCAGCAGCATCCAGCTGCCAGCGATCAGCGCGGCGATGATGCCTATGCGTTGTTCCCCGCCCACCGTTGCACTCGCAGGAGCCCGCTCGCGGGCGACGCCGTTTGCCGGGATTCGGGATTCCGGATCGGGGATTCGCAAGAGCATCGTCCGCGAGCGGGCTCCTGCGAAGGCGGATAGCAGGAGGGCACGCGCCAGCAGAAACACCAGCAAACCATTCAACAAGTGAATGGCCAGGTTGGTCAGCTTCATCCAGTACGGGTCGAGGCCGGTAGCGAGGTAGTTGGCGGCGAAACTCAGCGAAGCCAGCGGCCGCTTGAATTCACTCGATGGCGAGGAAAGTGCCGCACCTGCCAGAGACGAGAAGCTGGCGTTGGTCGGTTGCACACCGCGATTTTCGACGATGTTGGGGTAGTCGTCGAACAGGAAGCCACCAGACAAACCGGACCAATACACGACCAGTGTCAACACGAACGCCGCCAGCAACAGCCACCAGCCGAGCGGGCTGGAGCGTGTCGCGGCGATATGGTTTGGGAAGGGCGTCATCGGGTGTCGCTGGCCTGCTTGGCGGCATCGTCGCGCAGTGTAGCGCGTAGGTGTGCCAGCTCTTTCGGCCAGTAGTGCTGACGTTGCAACACCCAGGCATGGATACGCGGCATGCCGAAGCCGGGCTTGTAGGCTTCCGCAGGCTCGGCGGCAAGATGGTCGAGATGGGCCAGGCCTTGTCGCGGGAAACCGCTGGCGCCCAGCAGGGCGGCTTGCTTCAGCGCTCCCGAAATACGCACCTGTTCGTCCAGTGCGCGGTTGAACTCAGCCAGTGCCGTGTCCGCATCGCCTTGCTTGAGCGCCAGATGACCCAGCAGGTAATGGATATCTTGCTGGCGTCCGGGGTTGCTGGCCAGGTGGGGGTTGGCCAGCGCTGCCTGCAGCAGATCGCCAAGCGTGGCATAGGTCAGCTGCGGGCAGGGCGGTTGTGCCACCTGATCCATGGCGCGGTCGAACCAGCTAACGAGCAAGGTGCCCGGGTCGCGTGTGGTGCGTAACGCTTCGCGCGAGGCAGCCAATGTAGACGGATCAATGCGGCCCATCTGGCACTCCGCCCCGAACAGGTTCAGGGTAAGCTGGACCTGCTCGGGCGACTTGGCCAAGGGACCAAGCAAGCGCTTCACCGCAAGTTCGGGGTGGCCGCTGCTCATCTCGACCTGGGCCGCATTGGCCTGGGCGCGCGGAGACTCTGGATTCAGGCGGGCCCAGAGCAAGGCTTGGTCGTGGCTGTTGCCCCACAGGCTGGCGCGGGCGTGGGTCATCAAGCCCAGTCCCAGCAGGATCAACGCTGCCAACGCGAGCTTGCCCACGCGCCCCGATCTCCCTCTAGGAGCGCCTTCAGGCGCGACAAGACTCTCAACATGCGTTGAACCCGGCCGAGTGCGCACACTGCACAACCACAACGCCAGCGGCCAGAACATCAGCATCGCCGGCAGGTAGTTGCGATGCTCGAAATACAGCTCCAGCGCCACCGTGCTGGATTCGAGCGACTGACCCACGAAGTAGAACAGGATGGCCAGTGCCAGCGTGGGCCAGCGGCGGCGCAGCAGCCAGCTACCCGCGATCAGCCCGACGATAGCCAGCAGCGAAGGCAGCGTGCTGGCAGGTGACCATAGCGAAACCGATGCCTGGATGTGATCGTTGAACAGGCCTGGCGTGAACGGCCGCGGCAACCACAGCAAGTCAAGATAGTCGAGCAGCACTCGGGGCTCGGTCAGCAGTCGCTGGCCCAGCGTCCACGGTCGTACTGACGAAATGCCTCGGGTGAGTCCACTCCAACCCTGTTCCAGTAGATAGCCTGCAACGATCGCGGCGGGAAGCCAGCCGAACAGCCACATGCTGCGGCGGTAGATGCGTTGCCGGTGTTGCTCCACGGGCGTGGTGGAGATATCCCGCGTTGGAGAGGAGCGCAACAAAACGTATTCCACCACCAGTGCCAGCGCTGGTAGCAGGATGCCGTTGGCCTTGCTCAACACGCCGAGTACGGTACAACCGCCCAGGCCCACGGCGATCCATGCCAGGCCGCGCCACGTCTGGCCGCTCGCTACCGCCGCCCGGCCGTGCAGCCAGGCCAGCAGGCCAAGCAGGATGAAAGTGGCCGGCAGCATGGCTTCGCGCTGCACGATATACAGCGTAGTGGAGACGAGCAGGGGATGCAGCAGCCAGAAACTGGCGCCAATGGCGGCGGCGAGGTCGATGCGGTACTTGTCGGCGCCCTTGAACACCTTGCGCCCGAGCCCGCGCAACAACAGCGCGAGCAGCACGCCGTTGATCAGGTGCAGGATCAGGTTGGTGAACTTGAAAGGGTAGGGGTCTGCCGGCCAGTTGTTGGCGTCCAGCAGGAAGGTCAGCAGCGTCAGAGGGCGGCCGGTGGGATCGGCGCTGCCGGAGGTGATATAGCGCCAGAACGTTGGCCACGTGTCGACCGGACCAGTAGCGCCAAGCGCAGGCAAGTTGGCGAAATCGTCAAACAGGAAGGTACCGTGCAAGCCTTGAGCGTATACGACGTATGCAGCCAGCAGCAGCAAGATCAAGCTGAACAGGAATATCACCGAAGAGCGACCAGGCATTCGGATATCCGGAAAAAGGAAGGGCCGCACAGGGCGGCCCTTCGGGTGTCGACTGCAGCTAAGAAATCAATTGCGGCACGAGGTGGGCAGATATTTGGACTTAACCCCGTTGGTAGCCCCAGTAGCACACCTCCATTCTACGCTGCCGCCATGAGTGATTGGAGACAACTGCAGCGTCGAAGGCCCGTCTTTGATCGCACTGTTAGCCTTGGGGCCATCGTAGGTGGCGGTGATCATCCCATCGACGACTTCGACTTGACTGACATACTGACCATTGATGCTAGTTGGCAGTGCAAGGCCGGCCGACGCGTTGTCCGCCGGCATGCGTCCAGTGTTGCTGTAGAACTCAGCAACCGCAGTCTTGGCGCCATCCGCGAGTACTGCACCTTCGGACACCTGCGTACGAACCAGGTAATCCTGGTACGCCGGGATGGCGATGGCGGCGAGGATCGCGATGATCGCAACCACGATCATCAGTTCGATCAGGGTAAAGCCTTTTTGCATGTTCTTCATGGTGGTTCCTCTTTCCGATGGTTAGCTAACCGTTGATGCCCCCTGAGCCCCAGTCCTGGATCCCCCTAGGCAGGATCGGACCCCTTACTCGTGGTCAGGAACGACCAGGAAGCTCGTGGCAGAGTGAAGCAGGTTGCGTGCCACATCCGCCACTCGTGTATTCCCTCATACCGAGGGCTTGCGGATTGTGCCTTTCGTCACGAAAGGCCGCAAGTGTTCGTATCTCGGGCGCCGTCGTGCCCGAGCTGACGCTGCTACGCCAGCTCTGAGGTTGGCGTAGTGCGGCAACTAGTGACGCTTTTCGTCAGTTTGTGTGCCGTGAAGTACGTGGCAAATGCTCAAATCAAGAGCGGCAGGACGTGGGCAGATATTTGCGATCAACCGTGCTGGGCGTACAAGTCCAGACAATACTGCCGGCCTGTGTGACAGGGGACAAAATGACAAATTTGCTGCTGGCACGGATGGCCTCGTTGGCCTTGGGGCCATTGAACAGAACTGTGATTTTCCCATCGGTCACATCGACGCTGGACACGTACTGACCCTTGATCGATACGTTCTTGGCTAGCCCGGCGGACTCGTTGCTAGGTGGAAATCGCCCCGTGTTGGAGACAAAGTCCCAGTCGGCGGCCTTGGCGCCACCAGCCAGCACAAAGCCTTCAGACACCTGTGTGCGGATTAGATAATCCTGGTAGGCCGGGATGGCGATGGCGGCAAGGATGGCGATGATCGCCACGACGATCATCAGTTCGATCAACGTGAAACCGGCGGATCTGCGCTGGCGTGACATGGTGGGTTCCCCTGGTGTGCTTTAAGGGGACAAGCACGTTTTGTACCGACATGGAGGCCTTTTGTGTGCGACGCATCACAATCCCGTGATCCCGGATTACGGGCAGAGAGTGGTGGCAGCCGTCACGACATGTCGGAGCGTTGTCTTGCGAGCTTCCTGGCGCCTCCTACCCACTGGCTCAGGCGACAGGCCGCGAGCGTGGCCAACACGATCTCCAGTCCACGGAACGGCACCGAATAGCGCGGCTCGGCTTGCAGGATGCTGTAAACCAGTGTGACGAAAAGCAGCATCAGCGCGGCGGCTGCCTTGTCCGGGGGTGTCCGTTGCCTCGGCAGAAATGCAAACAGAGAGCCTCCGATGGCCAATACGAACAGCCACGGGTTGAGTGCGCGACAGACTGCGGCTACAGCGCGCCAGGCGGCATGGGTCTTGAACGGCGAGTTTCGCGTGGGGTAGACGTAGACATCGCCTTGCCCAATACGAATATCCCAAGCCCATAGCAGCGCCGGCTTGCTCAGATACCACCAGATGTATTGGCCGGGATCGCTGGCCATGCGATGTCCCATCAACGCCAGTCCGGCGAAGGGAGCTTGCTCCATGACAGCAGCCTCCCGCCCAATCGCAGCCATGATGGCGGTGCCTTCCGGGTCATGTTTCATCGATGCCTGATAAGCGCTGTGCATGCCGGGCCAGGAGCCCTGCACCAAGTTGAGCGTCGCACGCGCTGATGACGACGAATCGCCTGTGGTCGTTGGCAGCAGGCTGTTGCGCAGGAACCAGGGCGCGAGTACGGCCAGCGCCGCGATTGCGAGGCTGGCACACAGCGCGCGCCCGGCCTTCTTTCGGATAAACAAGTACAGCGCCAGCAGTGGCGCAAGTGGAATCAACACGGCATTGGTCAGCGCGGCCAGCGAGAAGCCGATGCCGCTTGCGTCGGCCCAGCCGGCGCGTTGACAGTCGAGGGCCAGCCGAAGAAGGAAGAGCCCGAGCGCCGCGAGAAATCCGAACAATGTTTCCGACAGGAGATAGCTGCTCATCGCCACGCTGTGCGGCCACACCGCCATCAACATGCCGGCACCGGCAAGCCAGCCGAGTGGCATCCAGCGGCGGGCCAGCGCCAGCATCAGGACCACGGTCAGCGTGCTGAGCAACGCCTGTGACAGCAAGACTGCGGCATACCAGCTGTCCCACTGGCCAAATACCTTCATCCAGCCGGCGAGGAAGACGGGATAGCCGGGATCGCGAAAGCTGTCGCCAACCAGCGGCGTCGTGTCCGGCGGCGCCTTGGAGAACACGCCGTGTGCTGCCAGGTTGGATGCGTAGTGGTAGTACTCAACCGCATCGGCGCGAACATTGGGCTGGTTGACCGGCTGAAACACCTGCGCATGGGTGACGTAGTAGTAGCGGATGCCGAGTGCAAACAGTCCCAAGCCCACCAGCAGGAGCCACCATTGCCAGCGTTCGCGGCTGGCCGGATCAGTCATGAGCATGCTTCCATCATTTGCTGCGATGTGAGGCGGAAGTATGCACGAGCGGGACAGCCCGGCGGAATGCGCGGCTTCGCGCAGTCCGACCAATTGCCATCGCGCCGCTTCGGGTATCGTGACGACGTAGTCACTGGCGAAGAACTCATGAACCCCGAAGCCTACCTGGAAATGGCAAGCACGGAATCCGTGCACTGGTGGTTCGCCGCGCGGCGGGACATTCTCAGTCACGTCATCGGGAAGTTCGGGTTGCCGGCTACGGCACGAATTCTGGAGGCGGGCTCGGGCACGGGCGGCAATCTGGAGATGCTGTCGGCACACGGCAAGGTGAGCGCGATCGAGATGAACGAGGTCGCCTGCCGGATCGCCAGCGAGAAGAGCGGCGGCCGTGTCGATCTGCGGCGCGGCTGCTTTCCGGACGACATTCCGTTCAAGGGCGAGACATTCGACCTGATCGGCATGTTCGATGTGCTGGAGCATGTCGGGCGCGATGTCGAGACGTTGGTGGCGTTGCGGGGTTTGCTGGCGCCGGGCGGTCGCATGTTGATCACGGTGCCGGCCTATCCGTGGATGTGGAGTGCGCACGATGTCTTCTTACACCACCAGCGGCGCTACACCGCGAATAGCCTGCGGAAGGCGCTGGCGGATGCGGGCCTGCGGGTGGAGCGGGTGTCGTACTTCAATATGTGGCTGTTGCCGCTGGCGATGCTGGCGCGGTTGAAGGATCGGCTGCTGCCGTCGGGGCGTTCGTCAGGTACGGCGGTTCCGGCGGGCTTCGTCAATCGTGCGTTGTTTGCGGTCTTTCGCAGTGAGCGGTTTCTGCTGGATCGGTTTGATCTGCCGGCGGGGGTTTCGTTGCTGGCGGTGGTTCGGGGTGGTGGGGTGTCGCTTTCCTTGCGTAGCGCCGTCTCTTGATCAGCTCTCGATTGAATACTGCGGCAGGAGCCGGCGGGCAGTGCCCGCCCTACGGCGTCGCGATGGTAGGCAGGAGCTGGCGGGCGGTGCCCGCCCTACGGCGCGGCGATGGTAGGCGGGAGCCGGCGGGAGGTGCCGCCCAACGGCGCAGCGATGGTAGGTGGGAGCTGGCGGGCAGTGCCCGCCCTACGGGGCGGCGATTGTAATCGCATGGACTCGCCCCCGCGCATTCAGGCATCGCGGTGCCAATGGTGGTGAGCTAGCGCTACCAACATAGTCACGCGAGGGCGAGCCCATGAAAAAGCTTACTGCCATAGCCATCGATTTGGCCAAGAATGT
>JACDJC010001848.1_pt1 | contig 17950 bp, 10 predicted proteins | sample 7454191 | NCBI WGS metagenome assembly JACDJC01 (sample SAMN14253291, study PRJNA609438) | sludge metagenome | isolation source: sludge after 25d culture with pyrite and EDTA | collected 2018-12-20 | reverse complement strand
TTACTTTTTGAAACAATTCTACCATAAAAAAAGAAAAAAACAGCAAGCCTGTAAGCCGGATTCTGTCTCCCAACGGGAGGCCTGTCATTGATCTGCGACAGCAGTCGCCTGCTGCCTGAAGCGACCTACCCTTCCCGGCTTCTGCAGGCAGAACCAGGGCGAGCCACCCTGTACCAAAGGAACCGGGATATACATGGTCTTGCAACCCGCGTGGTGTACAGCTGTTTTGGTCACCCAAAACACTGGTGGGCTCTTACCCCACCTTTTCACCCTTATCCCGCAAATTGCGGGACGGTTTTTTTCTGTTACACTACAACCACCTCACGATGGTCTTCCCGTTAGGAAGCGCGGTGCTCTGTGTTGTCCGGACTTTCCTCCTCAAAAAACGAGGCGACAGGCCGGCTTGCTGATGCGGCAAAAATACAAAATATTTACTCTATCTGAAAGGGGAGGTAATTTTCTAATAAAACCAGGTAAGCTTGCGGATACCCCATCGCTCTTATCCGGGCCAACTCTGCAAGGGCAGTGTTACCGGTATATTTGCCAACACAATACCGATAAATTTTATCTTTAAGATAAAACTCCATCACATGGTCGAACTCTGCAAAGTACGACACATAAACAGGATATCGGAAGGCTGCCAGCTGCACGGTGTAGATGCCTGAAGGATCGGGTGGCGTATCCCCTGTTTCATCAAATTTAAAGGCATTGCCGAGGTCTTCGTGCAACTCATATTTTCTTACATCCACCACAAAAGCCTCCACATAACCCAGGGAATGAATACGGGCAATATCGGCCTTTGCCGCCACGTAAGAGTCGTAGGGACCTACCGTGTAACGCACAAATCCATCGGTACAGGCATATTCGAATGCCAACTCTACATTGGAAAAAAAGGCAGGGTTGGTAGGCGGATATTTAAGCGCCAAAATTTGAATGGCGAAATAAGGAGCCGTCACAACACCCACAGGCACAATTTTTTTGGAGGTACGCAACTGCTCCAGATGGTCGGCCCGGCTATCGAGCCACCATGCCTGCTGCACAATCATAATTGCAACCACTATATATTTTATCAGAGTCTTACTCAAAACCTGTCCGATTATTCAAATGATTGATGCTTTAATTATCTCAAAATACCAGGACTAATCAAGAATTCTCCACACCACAACCTCTATGCGCATATTTTTAAGATGCGTCTCTTCATCGCACCATTTACCCCTGCGGCACTGATTCAACAAATAACGCTCACCATAGCCCCTGGGTATCATTTTATCGTCGTCGATCCCCTTGTTCATCAAATACTTCTCTGCCTTTTCGGCGGCTCTTTGCGAGGTAAGCAGATTATTGTACTTATCACCGCGCGCATCGGTATGGCCGTTCAGCTTAATCACCACGTTGGGATTGATGTTAAGATAGGTGGCCAGCTTCTCCAAAACAGCAATGCCTTTGGGTGTAATGGTTTCATCGCGGTAAGGAATAACAAAGGTACCAATTTCATCCAACAATTGATCGTTAAAGATGGGGGTAAGCGATAAACCGTTTTTGGCAATGGCGTTCAATTCCAGGATGCCGACAATCATTTTCTGAGGAATATAATCTCCCTGCTTCGAAACCTCAATCTCAAAATCCTGCCCCTTCCGTCTCACTTCATTGGGCAACACCAGGAAAATGTCGCCTTTGTCGTTGGTGTGCCCTTCAGCCACCGTGTTGCCATCAAAGGCATTGCGCACCACCACCGAAGCGCCTTCGATGGGTGTACCGTTAAAAGTGCTGATGAGGCGGGCACTAAAGGCATCGGGCATCTCCACGAAATCTTCTCCAGTGGTTTCATCCTTTTTACCGGCAATGCTGTCGGGGGATTCCACATAAAAAATAACATCCTTATTCCCGGCGGTGGTCCTGTTCGACGATAAAAATCCCTGAAGGGCATTGCCGGGGTTTATTACATAACCAAAATCATCCATACTGGAGTTAAAAGGTTGCATCATATTGGTCACATCCCTCCAGGTTTTTGCCCCCTCATGAGTGGATTTAAACAGATCAAGCCCCCCGTAGCCGGTATGTCCGTCGCTGCTAAAATAGAGATTATACTCTTTACTTACAAATGGGAAAACTTCATCGCCAAAAGTATTGATGTCAGGCCCCATATTTACCGGAGTACCAAATTCGCCACCGGGAAGGCGTTCCACAATGTAGAGGTCCTTACCGCCAAATCCTCCTTTTTGATTGGAAACAAATATCAGATGTTTATCATCGGGCGTCAGAGCAGGGTGGGCACAATCGTAATCGTTGTTATTGAAGCTCACCTCTTTCTCATCGCCCCAATCCTGCCCGTCGTAAGCTACCGAAAATATTTTTATCCTGCTTTTATCCCTTGAAACACGAACACTTTTGGTAAAATACATGGTTTTATAATCGGAAGTAAATGTGATGGCTCCCACATGATAGTTAAATATCAAATTCTGTGAAAATAGCTTCTTCCCCTTGATTTCGCCATCCTCAAGCTCAGAATAATAAAGATTTAAAAAATCCATGCCCTGGCGATCGACCGCGCCGGTGCTCTTACCCGACGAAGAGGAATACACTACGCCATTCTTATAGTACTGTATACCAAAGGATTGGCCATAAGTCGGAACTTCAGAGGGATTGACCACATAATTGGGTTGAAGGGCGTTGTTCTCTAAAGCCCAACGACACGATTTAATCCATTGATCAATCTGTACCGGGTTGCCAGCACCATCGTCTCTGGCTTGTTGGTAGAGTTCGATGGCGTCCGGATAAAACCCCGATTTATGGGCGGTTAAGGCATACACCAACAAATCGTTACCGGTGAGATGTGACTCCAATTGAGAAAAGAGTTTACGTGCTTGTTCAATTTGGTTAAGCTGATAATAACAGTGAGCTATTTTTATCTGTACGGGAATATCCGGCTTTTCTCCACTGTTTAAGGCGGTCTCATAAGCTTGTAAAGCCCGGTAATACTCACCTTTTTCAAAATAGCTGTTTCCGCTTTTCACACTGTTGCTTTGCGCTGCACTTCCCACCAACAGGCTCATAAAAAAAAATACCAGGGAAATTGTTTTTAAGTTTCTCATACTTGCAGGGATATAACCACACCTTAAAAATAACGAATGGAACGCATTCCTGAGCGCTTATTAAATGAAAAATCAAATTGAAGACCTATTTCGTGTGTACCCATATTTCCATATCGGTTAAGCTTATTAAAAGGATAATCGAATGAGTAACGCACCGTTAATTTATCGTTGATGCTGTATTCGCCCAGAAACACCATGCTGGAAACTGTGCGATACGAAAGGCCCAGCCAGAGCTTCTCGACCAACAAAACGTTGGCGGCCACGTCGAATTGCCAGGGTGCTCCGTAAACCTGTTTCATAAGCAACGTGGGCTTCACCTTCACAGAGCCCAAATCGAAAATGTACCCTCCATAAAGATAGGTATGCAATAATTTAAGGTCGAGTTTATTTTTGATCGCCACACTGTCGAACTGATTGCTGAAAAATTTGGGAATAGAAAACCCTATGAAATAATTATCCCCATGAAAGTAGGAACCGAAGCCTACATTAAAGGCCAGCTTGCTCTCTCTGCCCATGATCAGAGGATCACCAAAATCGGCCAAAACAGCATCGGTACCATCGTAAACAAAGGAGCTGACTCCCGTTTGCAAACCAAAAGTAAGAAACGTATTATTCGCATCCATTTTTAGTTTATAGGAGACCGCTGCAAAGGCATCAAAAGTATTGCTGAACCCTATCTTGTCGTTTACCAGCACCAGACCAACGCCCAGATTGGTATCCTCGATGGGTGCATGAACATTGAGCGCCTGGTTCATGGGTGCACCATCGAAGCCCAGCCACTGATTGCGGTGAATCATCACCCCGCTGATGACATCGCGCGTGCCACTGTAAGCAGGATTTAACAATCCCTGATTGGCGATGTAATGGTTAAACTGATATTGCTCCTGTGCAAAGAGCTGAACATTGCCCAGAAAAAATATCAGACAGCATATGACGAATACCGTTTTCATTGGTAAATATTGTTTTTTGATGGTCGAATACCGCCCACTGTCAGCCTTATCTATCTTTTTTGTACCTATCGAACCTGCTCGTTTCATAAACTACTGTTTTAAGCGGAGGCCGTTTTACCGGTCTCCGCACAATTGACGTCACTATCGTCTTAATTCGATGAACCCGTTAAACTTCTTTGAGATGGTGTTATCTCCCTCTTTGGCCTTGATACTAAATATGTAGAAATAGACCCCGTCGGGCAATTTATCACCAATCGATATCATAGCGCTCACGTTGGAAGTACCGTCCCAACTGTTATCGTAAGTTTTGCCCCTGGAACGATACACCACCGTTCCCCAGCGGTTAAACACTTCGAGGTGCGACTCATCCACCAAAAATTCCCCGGTAGAAATCTTAAAGCGATCGTTATACCCGTCGTCGTTGGGTGTAAAAGCGTTGGGCACCAGTATCGATTTCTCGTCGGTGATATTCTTATTGCCCACATAAACAGTTACTTCGGCGGTTGAATAACGCGAATCATCGCTTTTATTCCACACCCTGTAGGTCACCACCAGTGTGCCATAATAGGTGGGCGTCTTCCGGAAAACCAGCAGACCATCGGCTGTGACGGTAAAGGTTCCCTCAGCCATATTTAAGGTGTTGGTTACATTCCCATCCTGAAGTAAAGCAAACTCCACGTTATCCAGGTCGATGTACGACAACAGATCATTCACCCCCAGATAAAGGGAATCTACGTTTTCTCCATCGCTGAGCCAGAGATAATCCTCCACGGCCACCAGAGGTGCATCAAGAACCGCAAGTCTGCCATTCATGGAAACAGGTTCGCAACCATACCCGGCAAAGAAGCCCAGCAACTTATATGAACCGGTTTCAGAGATGGTCACCGTGGCGGATATGCCGTCAGGGGTAAACTCAATGGTGTCGGCAGGTGTCGTTTCATTGATAAGCCAATAGGTTACGCCCTCCTGCAGTACATCGGTAAAGGTATATTCAATGGTTTGATCTCTTCTGTAAATGGTTTCTTCATCCGAAAATGGAGATACCGGAACCGGGTCAGGTGCCTGAAACACCCACACCGAATCGGAGTTTTCGCTTATGCAGGCGTCACCACCCCACGAAGCGCGCACCACATAGGCGCCACCGGTTACTTCACCCACTACAAGCAGCTCCTCAGAACCTCCTACAGCCTCCGTCACAAAATCGTTATGCCTGTTGAACATTTGATAAGTCACACCCTCTTCGGCATTGGTAATGGCCAGAGGATGAGCCGACTCTTCAATGCAATAATAAACGGTGTCCATATCCAGTGTCAATGGTTTTTCAGGTGCCGTTTTCAGCACTACCTCCACGCTGTCGTTCATCAACGAGGTACAACCGGTTTGGGTATTTACGGCCAGCACGGAGTAGAATCCACCCTCCGTCCAACTACCGGCAAAACCAATGGCACCGCCATCGCTGCTGCCGGGTTGTGACTCTTTGTGTTCCTTAACACCTGCATTGTTCCAATAGAGATGGTACTCAACAGCAGGCTCTGAAGCTTCCAGCCCTAAAACAGCTCCCGCCCCGCAATGGAAACCGGAACCGGTCATATCAAACTTAGTGGGTAATGGATTAAAATTCAGTTCCATCTCTCCCATCATAGGGTTGCGGCATCCGGTTGCTATTGATACACCCATTACATAATAGGTGTCTTCAATGGTCAACTCTGAGGTGAAGGTAAGTTCCCCGTCGTCACCATGAAGGGTTTCGATAACGGTAGAAGGCTCTCCCTCGCGATAGAGCTCGTAGTTTACTCCCGTTTCCACCCCGCTCAATCCTACCTGAATCACATCGTCTGCACACATATTTCCATTGTAAACCAGCTCAAAACGTTGTGGAACACTGGCAATATCGATGTAAACGGTGTTGTCCAACCTCTTTGAACAGCCATCCAGAACAGCCATCACGCCATAGGTGGCATCCTTATCCTGCACGTGTTGAGGAAATTCAACATTGGAGCCGTCTCCCGTTATACGATTTCCGGTATAGAGTAAGGCACCACCGCTCAATATTTTAACCAACTCATAATCCACGCCGTCCTCAGAGGATTCGATGGTAACCACAGCTCCCTCATCACAATTGGCAGCACTACCCGTAACCACAGAGGTTATATTCATACCCGTAAGGGGCATAGGCTTTTCGGAAACCACCACAACATCGGTAAAGGACACACTGCAGCCCGTATTGTTATTGACAGCCATTACTGTGTAGTCACCCGGTTGGGAAACACCATAGCTGAGTGGATTACCATCGCCCGGTTGGATAAATCCCGTGGCACTTCCATCCCGATATAATTCGTAGGAAACATCGTTCTGCGATTGATCCACGGTAAGTATTGCTTCGCCACCTTCGGCGCAATACCCGGCATCTCCCGAAAATGGATAGATAACGGGCAATGGCTCTATCACCACAGAAATATCATTGCTGAACGCCTCGCAACCTGTAGCGGCCTCTACCGCTCTTACCTGGTAATTTGCCTCATCGGTAAAGAAGTCGTCTCCATCCGAAGTTTTAAAGAAGAGGGTGCCATTGCCCGATGCGCCATTCTGCACATCTTCCACCACCTGGGTACCGGTATTGACCAACTCGTAACGCACCCCATCTTCCTGGTTGTCTAAACTCAACCTGACACCTGAACCGCCTTCGCAATAACTGCCACCATCGGTCGCTGCAAGCGTGCCAATTGTGGGAAGAGGCTGTGAAATAAGCGTCACCGCATTGTTCATAGGATACACACAGCCACCTGAGGTGACCACTTCTGAATGATAGTTGCCGCCCTGGTTAAAGGCACCAAAATGAAGGGCACTGCCGGTACCGGCGGTGGTAACCACAGGTGTACCGTCTCTATAAAGAACATAATCCGATCCCGACAATGAACCATCGAGCGTGATCTCCACACCGGGTGCCCCTTCACAGAACAACCCGTCGGCAGGAACTGTACTCAGATTAAATCCGGTTTCGGTTCCATCTCCTTCAATGGTAAAACTACCGCTCATCATGGCCGAACATCCCGCAGCACTGATGGCACGTATGGTGTAGATACCCACTCTCTTATAATCTGAAAAAACTATGGGCACCGGGCTCCCGGTAATTTCCTCCAACACCTCGCTGCCATTCAGCAGCAGTTGATAGGTGGCCGTGCCCGATGAGGGACTCAAACCAATATTATAACCCACCCCGCTGTTGCAAGTCGATACAGTAAGATTATCTGTCACCACCGCTCCATCCACCGACATGGTATAAACCTGCGGCAATGGATTTTCAACAACCTGAATTTCAGAACTATATACAATATCGGCAGGCAACTCAGCCCGGTAAGCCGCCACTTTATAAGTGGTAGGATTTTGTTGGTCGGTCACACCCACCCACTCCACCGGGTTGGTACCATCGTAAACAATCAAAGAATAGCCGGCACTGCTGTTATCGGCAAACACAATTTCATAGGTCACTTCTGTCTGTGGATTATCTACGGTGATGGTTGCACCGGGTGCGCCTTCACAATAAACGTTATTTTCCACAGAAACATCGGGCACACCTACTGCGTCGTAAACCTGAATGGTGACAGCCGCCACATCGGAACAATCATCGGCGTTGAAAACCTCCACGCTCACCTCGTCGCCATCTGACAAAGAGGAAGAGGTGTAGACATTCACAGAACTGCGTACCTGGACTTCAGCTCCATTGAGGAAAAAGATATATTCGGCGCCTCCTCCGGCGGTAAAGGTCACTTCGGTACCCTGAAAGATATTCAACTGGTCGGCGCTGAGTGTAGCAGTAGGAGTAGCAGAAACCCCGGCCACCGTTGCCACAGTCTGACTTTCGCAGCCATTACCGTCGATGGCTATCACTTCATAGCTGCCGGCATCTGCCAGCCCGGCGTTTGAGATAGTAAACTCCGGTGTGGTAACACCGGGAATCTCAACTCCGCTCTTGTACCACACAAACGAACCTGAACCACTACCGCCGTATGCTGTGGCACTGAGTGTTAAAGGCTCACCCTCGCAGACGGGAGCGTTGGAGGATAGCGTAACCGAAGGCCGGCCGGCCACCTGAATGTTGACGCTTTCTGTTACACCACCACATGCATTGGCATCGGTAACGGTTACCTCATACAAGCCGGCATCGGCAGGGGCAATCTCAGTAAATGAGAGAGAAGGTGTAGTAACGCCCGGCAGTGGGGTTCCATTACGTGTCCATGAATAGGTATAAGGCTCCGTGCCTCCGGTAACGGAAGCGCTAATATTTACAGGGGTTCCCTGACACACCGACTGATCGGCTCCCAGGGTGACAACCGGCTGATCATGTACCAACAGTTCGACAATTGCTGAATTGGCACAACCATTGCCATCGGTCACCACAACAGAGACGGATGAGGAGCCCGTGGCCGGGGCGTTCATGTTCAATGTGTTGATGGCAGAGGCAGCTCCCTGGGAAATCCCTTCAACCAAAAACTCGTATGTATCTCCTCCTCCGGCTGTAAAGGTTACCAATTGGCCGGGACAAGCTGTATTCCCGGGCTGGTCGCTGACCAGTGTGGCCACCGGCAATGGATTGAAAGTAACCATTTGCGGCGCTGAAGAGCCCGAGCAACCCGAAACACTTTGGGCAAGAACAGTAACCTGATCGCCACTGCTTAAGGCATCGGAAGAATAAATGTTTGAAGCTCCGTTTTGAATCTCGATTCCATTTACATAGAACACATAATTAACGTATCCAGGGGTCGCTGTAAACTCAACGGTTTGTCCCAGGCAGGGTGTATTGCCCTGCGCGGAAGTTACCGTCAACGATACAATGGGATTGGGATTCACAGTCATGGTGATGATCTGGGAGTTGTCTTCACAACCTTTATCGTCCACCACATGTGCATACACCTGGTCGCCATTGAGCAACGCACTGGTTGTATAAGTACCTGTGGTATTGGAAGCCACAGCGGCTCCGTTTACATAAAAAGTATAGTTGGTACCTCCCCCGGCATTAAATGTAACGGCATCTCCCGCGCAAATTCCCGACCCACCCGAAGGTGAAGAGATGCTGATGGAAGCGGTGGCACTGTTTACGACCAATTCAACCTGGGCAGTATTGCTGCACGAAGCACCATCGGTCACGATAACCGAATAAATACCCGCCTGGCCGGCCGTGATGCCATTCAAAGGCAGGTCCTCCCCGTTTAGGTTGGAACCGTTGGGCAATTGCCACATAAAATTGTAGCTGCCACTGCCACCCGATGCAGAAGCATCGAGCGTAAGGTTGGTACCCAGGCAGGCTTCAACCACCGGCCCGCCGGCTATAGAAACCACCGGGTTTTCATTCACCGTGAGAATCGCAGAGGCGCTGCCGCTGCAACTGTTACCATCGGTTACCGTAACTGCATAGTTGCCTGATTGCGCAACTGTTGCGTTGGCAACGGTGAGAGAAGTATTGGTTTCACCCGGAATTTGAACGCCATTGCGACTCCACGAGTAGAAATAGTTACCATCCCCTCCGGAAGCTGTTGCCGTAAGAGTTGCGTTGTGGCCTTCACAAACGGCCACATCACCACTCATCGAAACAGTAGGGCTTTGGTTTATCACCAGTTGGGTGGAAGCCGAAACGGAAGCACACATATTGGCATCGGTAACCGAAACCTCATAAGTGCCTGCATCTAAAACACTTACCGAGGCAAATGAGATACCGGAAGTGGTAACACCCGGTAAGGCAGCACCATTCTTAGTCCAGGCATACGAATAAGGCGGATTTCCTCCGGAAACCGTTGCAGAAATAGTTACAGTCTCACCTTCACATACGGGACCTGTGTTGGAAACGGCTACCGCCGGCACCTCATTTACTACGGCAGTTGTGAGGGCAGTTACACTGCTGCAGCCATTAATGTCGGTCACTGCCACCTGGTAGTCGCCCGCTGCGGCAACACCCACATTATTGATGGTGGGATTTTGATTGGTGCTGACGAAACCATTGGGGCCTGTCCATGAAAAATTATAGGGTAACGTTCCGCCTGAGACAGAGGCCGAAAGGGTAAGTGTTTGTCCCTCGCACATGGGCCCGTTGTTGCCCACACTGCTGATGACAGGATTTTGGTTCACCACCACCGTTGAAGTTGCGGAAATCGCATTGCCGCAGTTGTTGACATCGGTTACAAAAACTTCGTACACGCCGCTGTTGGCAAGAGTTGCACCGTTAAAGGTAAGAGTTGAGGTGGTTATCCCGGGCAGAACAGAACCGTCCTTTTCCCATACATAGGAATAGGGCGCACTGCCGCCTATAACTCCCGCGGCAAGGACAATGGTACCGCCCTCGCAAACGTCTCCTGAATTGGTAAGAGTTACCTCGGGCAAAGCATTCACCACCACCGGGGTTGCCGCTGAATTGGAACAGCCGTTGGCATCGGTTACTGTTAAAGTATAGTTGCCTGCACCATCGGTACCGATTGAGGTGAGAAGCGGATTTTGAACATTGCTTGAAAACCCGAGAGGACCGCTCCAGGCATAAGAAGTCATGCCGGCAGGGCCGCCGGTCAATTGAATATCGGTTCCCGCGCAGGAAGGGCCATCATTGGAGGCAGTTGCGGCAGGAAGCGTATTAACGGTAACGACAGTAGCAGCAACAGCGCTTCCACAACCGTTGGAGTCGGTCACTGTGACCTGATAATTACCCGATGCTGAGACCTGGGCATTTCCAATTACGGGATTTTGTTCGGTACTGGTGAACCCGGCGGGTCCGCTCCAGGCATAGGTGTAAATGCCCGAACCACCGGAAGCCGACACGGAGAGTGATAAATTTTCACCCGCGCAGAGGGGGCCATTATTGCTCACTGCGTCGATTACAGGATTCTCGTTGACTACCAGGCTTGTGCTGGCAGAAACCACGTTGCTACACGCGTTGGCATCGGTCACAAAAACTTCATAAACACCGGCATCGGCCAACGAAGCATTTGACACAACAATATTGGGGGTTGTGATGAGCGGAAGAGCTGTGCCATCCTTTTCCCAACTGTAGGTAAAAGGGCCGGTTCCTCCTGTAACAGTCGCCGCGAGGGTAACTGCATGGTTTTCGCAAACGGGCCCATCATTGGAGAGGGTAACCACAGGATTGGCATGGACCACCACATTTGTAAAAGAGGTGTTTTGGCAGCCATTGGCATCAATCACGGTAAGAGTATAGGAGCCGGCCATAGCCGGGGAAGCTCCCGCGATAACAGGATTAAGATCGTTACTTGTATAACCGTTGGGGCCGCTCCACGAATAAACTACGGCCCCATCGGGATCGCCGTACAATTCGATGGACGCTCCTTCGCAAACGGGTGAGTTGGAAGAAGCCGTTGGCGCAGGAAGCGCATTCACCACCACCTCGGGAGCACCATTCATCAATACACTGCAATAGGGCCTCTCCGAACGCCGGGCCTCCACGGTGTAGGTGCCGGCTGCTGAAACACTAAAGGTAAGTGGCTGGCCATTTCCAGAAACCGGCAAAGCGGGTGCCGGTAAACCATCTAAAAATAAAAAATACTCAAAATTCGATTCCGAGCCATTTAGCGTTAAGATTCCTGTTTTACCCGAGCATAATTCAACATCCCCGCTCAGGTCAAAAACTGTGGGGCTCTTTCGTATATAGGTATAATCATAGCCCCAGGTTCCATCGTCGAACTGATATTGAATAAAGATGGCAGTCCCCTGAAACTCGGGGGGAACACGATCGGGAAAAAAGCGAATGCCATTGTTGGGGGCAGCGCCTATGGGCTCGAACCAGCCTGGATGAGTCATAGGAATCCCACCCACATTGGTGGTCACGCTCCAAATAATATTGGTGTTCCCAACAGGTATATCTGAGGGATCGAGATAAATATCATCGGATGCACCATCGGGACAGTAGGCCTCATCCAGATCGGGTAAGGTTTCGGGATTTCTGGCCCCTTTAAGAATAGCAGGAATTTTAATTTCACTTTCCTGGGAATGAAGAATCTGCGACGGGAACAACAACAGACTCAAAAACAGAACTACAACAGATGGTAAACCTCTCCTCATAATCGGTAGTTTAGGGCTTTCTACTCATAACGCATCACCACACCAACGGCACAAAAAGCAAAATTCTTTTAATTAAACTACTTTTTGTACGCAACAGCTTCTTTAATGTTACACAACGCTGCCTGAATAAAGGCGTTACACACTGCCTGGCCCCTTATCTACCCTCTAAAAATATCAGCTCACCCTCATTTAGTATCCATTAATCAAAAAAAAAGGTGATTTTATCACACAAAAATAAATACAAATATCGTTATCAGATCACCACCATGGTGGCTCCAAAGCCATATTCCCTGAATGACGCATCCTGGAAATTGTGCTTTTTATAACGGGTGTTTAACAGCCGCCGCACCTCATGCTTGAGGGTTCCATTGCCAATGCCATGAATAAATACAATTTTTTGACCCTGCTTATTGGCATACTCCTCCATTACCGCATGAACCCGGTCGAGTTGAATCTTTAACAGTTCGGCATTGGTAAGCCCTCTTGTATCGTCTAACAACTCGTGAATGTGTAAATCCACCTCCACAACATCGGGAGTCTTCTCCACGCGTTTACGAGGCTCTCGCACCTGAAATTCCCCTTTCTCCTGCAATATTTGGCGGGTTTCCGATGCAGAGAGCGCTTCGACCTTTTTCTCAAACTCGTCTTTCAGAATAGGAAGCAGCACCGCTTTTTCGTGAAAAAAATCGTTGACTGCAAAGCTGTTGTCTTTGAAAAACCGGTGGGCTTTGATCTTTACCAGCTCATTTACAGGATCAAACAGCCTCTGCGGCTTATCCTTGCGATAGAGCAAAAGTTGCACCTGCCAGTTGACATCCAGCCCGATTAACTCCATCTGTCCCAGTTGCTCCTTAGTGTTGGGTAGAATACGGCCATTGAAAAGAACTCTTCCCAGACCATCCTCGCCCATTTGGATGATGAGATAAAAACAGTAATAATTGCTGTCGTTGACGATGTACAGGGGCAATTGCTCTTCTGGGGAGATGCCTCCGGGATGGGTAAACGCCAGGTAGAAACGTGGGTTATTGTCGTCGTGTGCAGGATCGATTAAATCGTCATCTGAATCATCTTCAACGCCCGGGGTGGCAAAACCCTCAGGCGCCTCATCCTGCTTGCCGGTGAGTGCATCAACCTCTTTCGGCGAAGTCTCTTCAGCTGTTTCGATGAGCACCACTTCGTGAACCGGTACCGGCACATCAAACCCAATCTCATCCTCCACGTAAAGTATCTTTCCTTCCACGCGCGTTACCACGCCGCCACCCACATCGTTTAGGAATTTTACTTTGTCGCCTCTTTTAATATTTTTGTTTTGCATAGCTGTGTAATTTTGTCGGTAAAGGTAAGGAGTAAATGAAGCTTTTAAGGCAAAACACCTGTATTTCTGTCTTTCTGATTAAATTTACATGTTTGAATATTGGTGGGTAAGCATTCACTACAGAAATAATTTCAATAAACCTACAATGAATTGCGTTTAATCCACCGGGGCAAAAACCGGATTCTCATTCTTAAATGTTTTTAATATCTTTACCCCACAGCATGTTTTTAGCTTTTTGAATTGCACTTCTAATTTGCTAACTGTTAAGAGATTAATTTAAGAATCACACTGCTTTTTAAATATTAAGGAGGTATTTCTCAACATGCTTTCTTTGTGCAAAACTTGAGGACATCTATTTCAATAGTGCTTGTAAGAAAACTACCTGTTATGGAAAGTGGCGTTTTCTTGCAGCCACTCAACACAAAAAATACTCCAAATGAAAATTAAACCTACATTCATCATTTTAGTTGCAGCCCTTATGCCTTTTTCTTCAAATACAGCTCAGAATTACGATGAATCGAAAGTGGGAGATTACCAGCTTCCTGAACTTTTAGTCACCCGGGGTGGCGAAACCATTTCAACAACAGCTCAATGGGAAAAGACGCGCAGGCCGGAAATCCTGAAACTTTTTGAAGACCACGTTTATGGCCAGGTTCCCAAAGATTTTGACGATATCCGATTCAAGGTAACAAACCGGGATAAAAAAGCGATGAACGGAAAGGCCACTTTGAGAGAGGTGGCAATCACCGTTATTCGGAATAAAAAATCGGTGACCGTAAATCTGGTACTATTCACACCCAATAAAGTTAAGAAACCCGTGCCCGTGTTCCTGGTCATAAATCACCGGGGCATAAGAACAATGGATGTAACCCGGCAAGATAAAGACGGATTTTGGCCGGTAGAAGAGGTGATTGATGCCGGTTACGGCATCTCAGGCTTCGATGTGATGGATGTTTCCCCCGACGACAAAGTGAAGTTTACCGAAGGAATTTTAGACCAGCTTTATCCCGAACAGCTTGAAATGGATAATGGGATGCGCGGTTTGGGGGCCTGGTGTTGGGGCGCAAGTCGGGCCATCGATTATTTCGAAAAAGACAAATCGGTCGATGCCACAAGAATCATTTCGGTGGGGCACTCGCGCGGAGGGAAAGCCTCCCTCTGGTTTGGCGCGCAGGACCAGCGTGTGGCTATTACCATTTCAAATGAATCGGGGAACTCGGGAGCGGCACTTTCGCGCAGGAATTTTGGTGAAACCATTGAAAAGATTACGCAGCGCTTTCCCTACTGGTTTTGCCCCAACTACCGGAACTATGCCGGCAACGAGGATAAACTTCCCGTTGACCAACACATGCTTATTGCCCTTATGGCGCCACGGGCGGTTTACGTGGCCAGTGCCGCAGATGATTTGTGGGCCGATCCCCTGGGACAGTACCTTGCATTAACTGAAGCTCAATCCATATTCAACCTGTACGGATTTGAAACTAATCTGCCCGCAGAAATGCCGGGTGTAAACTTACAAATCATCAGGCCGCATGTGGGTTTCCACAACCGCGAAGGCAAACACAACATGACGCCCTACGACTGGCAACAGTTTATTCAGTTTGCCAATGAATATTTTAGTCAATAAGAAAAGACTAATTAACTTTGCACTCCATTTTACTTGCAGTAAACACCTCGAATTTCAAAACAGATTACCATGCAATCATTAAAAACAACCCTGCTAACTCTTTTCGTCCTTTCTGGCAGCCTGTCAATAGGGCAGCAAGTAACGCCCTCACCCGCAAGGTTTGCCAATGAAATTGCCGCTTTTAAAGCCCGGGATAAAGAAGCCCCACCTGCCAAAGGAAAAATACTTTTTGTAGGCAGTTCCTCCTTCAGAATGTGGAAAACGCTGGAAGAGGATTTCCCCGAATACAACCTTCTAAACCGTGGTTTTGGGGGTTCCAACTTATCTGACGTCATTTATTTCTTTCACGATATTGTGGTACCCTACCAGCCTGCTCAAATCGTGGTTTACGAAGGGGACAATGATATTTTCGGTGGGCTGACACCCGAATTATTCATGGAAGATGTCGTCACTTTTTCGAGAATGGTGGAGCTTTATATGCCCGGAACACCGGTTTTATTTCTTTCGGTAAAACCCAGTCCTGCACGAAGTGCAACTCTGCCCAATTATCGGCGGGCCAACCAGATGCTCTACGAATTTGCACTTAGTAAGAATCATGTTAGATATGTAGATGTTTTTCAATTGATGATTGATGAGGAGGGACATGCCGTCGAATCTTACTTCACAGGAGATATGCTGCACATGAACCGCAGCGGATATGAGCTTTGGACTGAATTATTAAGACCCTGGTTGTCGGAAGCCGCCCTAAAGCTTCAATAAACCCTTTGAGTGCCTTTGTGAAATCCTTCGTGTTTCCTTTGTGGTAAAAGCAAAATTTCAGCGCACAATGAACAAACCAAATATCTCCATTGAAAATTACAACTACCACCTTCCCAAAGAAAGAATTGCCAAATACCCTCTAAAAAAGCGCGATGACTCCAGATTGCTCCTGTACCGCGATGGAGAGATACAGGACCAGTGGTTCAACCAACTCCCGGGCCTGCTGCCTGCCGACACGCAGCTTATTTTCAACGATACCAAAGTAATACAAGCCCGCCTGCCATTTCAAAAAAAGACGGGGGCTCACATTGAGATATTCTGCCTGCAACCTGTGAGTCCTTCGGATGTGGCGATGGCCTTTGCCCAAACCGGCGAAGTAACCTGGAACTGCCTGATTGGCAATCAAAAAAAATGGAAAGACGAACCCCTGGAGCGGCCCCTTAAAATGGGTGAATCCAACCTCCTGCTCATGGCAGAAAAGGTGAAGCCCACCTCCGATGGCTATGCAGTGCGGTTTGGCTGGAACGACTCCTCGATTACTTTTTCGGAGATTATGGAGGCTTTGGGACAAACCCCTATCCCACCCTATCTGGAACGGGAATCGGAGCCCATTGACCGGGAGCGGTATCAAACCATCTATTCGCGGGAGAAGGGCTCGGTGGCTGCCCCAACCGCGGGGTTGCATTTCACCAACGAAGTAATGGAAAATCTGCATCGGAGGGGGATTCAAACTCAAAACCTCACCTTACATGTGGGGGCCGGCACCTTTAAGCCGGTCAAGAGTGCCTCCATCGACGCCCATAATATGCATACCGAACATTTTCAGGTATCGGTAGAAATGTTGCAGGCCCTCATCCGGCACAAAGGAACCAAAATTGCAGTGGGCACCACCTCGGTGCGCACACTTGAATCGTTATATTGGGCAGGGGTACTGGCAGGACAGAAAAAAAAGTATAAACACATTGACCAATGGCTTCCCTATAACCTCACAAGTGGTTTATCATTCTGTGAGGCACTCTCTCAACTCGTTGAAGCTTTAAAAGAAGAAGAGTTGTCGCGATACACCGGGTCCACTTCCATTATTATTGTGCCGGGATACCGGTTCAGATCCATCGAAGCATTGGTGACCAATTTTCATCAACCACGCAGCACACTCCTGCTACTGATCGCGGCCCTTACAGGTGATTATTGGCAAAAAATATATCAGCACGCCTTGGAGCGTCCCTACCGCTTTTTAAGCTATGGCGACTCCTCCCTGCTTTGGAAATCAAACCTCTCCTGAGGCCCGTTTTTTCAGCTCCTCTTCAAGAATCTCCTCCACATCGGGGGCGCAGGAACCACAAACGGTAGATACATCCGTCTCGTCCTGTAACTGTTCAAAAGTGGTTAATTGCTTTTCGCGTATGGCCTTTATAAGGTCAGCCTTGGTGAGCTGAAGGTGAAGACATACCAGGTCGTTATCTGAATATTTCATAATGGTAAAGTCGGTAAAAAGTAATCGGTGAACGGTAAACAGTGAACGGTAAGATATCCAATCAGAGTTTCACTCAAAAAGAAACCTTTTCAATCTTATCTATCAGCCTTTTTCTAGGTTCGATCGTCAACATAGCTTTAATTTTTTGGCAATTTACAAAAAATACATCTGCTTTTCGATTCAACTCCGTGTAAATTGTGGATTGCCATTCTAATTTTTTATCTTCGCAGGTTGAAAACGGAAAGCGTCTGACAAAATGAACTATTGGAATAGTTTTTGATAAGGAAACCGTCGGCCAAAGAAATGGCGCAAAAAGGCAACGGTGTGTAAGAGAGACAACAGACGGGCAGTTAGGTTCTTAACAAGAATTAACGCCATTTATTTTTAACCGTTAATATTTGCATTTATTTTTTGGATACCGTAAAATTTAGCTTACAGTATATCAGAACAACAGAATAAAAACTACATTTTCATCCGTAAATAATTTATTTTTTAAGGTCGGATGGAACTCGCATGTGAATTTTCATCCGTGTTTGTGTTTAACGAACATGCTCGTTTCATAGAATAATAAAACTTTTTGTTACATGGATCAATCTGTTGATATTAAGGAATTAAACGAACGCATTAAGCAGGAGAGTTCGTTTGTAGATTTACTCACCCTGGAGATGAACAAGG
>JACDJC010001844.1_pt1 | contig 17964 bp, 13 predicted proteins | sample 7454191 | NCBI WGS metagenome assembly JACDJC01 (sample SAMN14253291, study PRJNA609438) | sludge metagenome | isolation source: sludge after 25d culture with pyrite and EDTA | collected 2018-12-20 | reverse complement strand
AGGTCGATGGGAGTACTTTTAAACAGCAGGTATTCACCTCTCATCCCGATAATGTGCTGGTAGTGCATCTCTCAACGGATGCGCCCGAAGGTATCACGGGCAGGGTGGAGCTCTCTCGCCCCCTTGACGAGGGCCATCCCACCGTGGAGGTGAGTTCCGTAGAAAACGGACTGGTGATGAACGGCATGGTCACGCAATATGGTGGCATGATCGATTCGGAGCCTTATCCTGTTAAGGAAGGGGTAAAATTTCAGGGGTTGTTGAAAGCCAAAGCCAAAGAGGGCACCATTACCAGCCGCGATGGCACTTTATCCTTACAAAATGTGCCTGAAGTGACTTTGTGTTTTTTCAGCAGCACCTCTTTTTATGAGGATGATTTTTCAGCGGCGAATCAAAAGCAGTGGGAAGCCGTTAAAGATAAGCCTTTTAACCAGCTGTTGTCTGATCATGTGGCTGATTTCAGTTCTCTTTTTATCCGGGTGAAACTTGACCTGGGTGGAGCTCAAGCGGATTCGCTGCCGGTGGACCAACGCTTAAAGAACATCCGGAAAGGGGCCTCCGACCCCGCACTGGAAGCTTTGTTGTTTCAGTACGGCCGGTATCTGCTCATCTCCAGTTCACGGCCAGGCACCAATCCTGCCAATTTACAAGGATTGTGGAATAAAGAAATAGCAGCGCCCTGGAATGCCGACTATCATCTCAACATCAACCTGGCTATGAATTACTGGCCTGCCGAGGTCACCAACCTGAGCGAATGTCACGAACCTCTGTTTGACTTCATCGACCGGATGATAGAGAACGGCAAAGAGACTGCCCGTCAGCAATACGGCTGCCGTGGCGCGGTGGTTCATCATGCCACCGACCTTTGGGCCCCGTCCTTTATGAGAGCTGCCCAGCCCTACTGGGGAGCCTGGATTCATGGGGGTGGCTGGATCGCTCAGCATCTGTGGACACACTATGAATTTACCCGCGACACTGAATTTTTGAGAGATAGAGTTTACCCGGTGCTGCGGGAGCTGACCCTATTTTATGCCGATTGGCTGCAGGAAGACCCTCGCGATGGCAAACTCATTTCATACCCGGCCACTTCACCCGAAAATTCATATCTCACCTCCGATGGCTATTCCGCCGCTCTGAGTATGGGCACGGCCATGGACCACCAGATAATAGCAGAAGTGTTTGATAACTTTTTAACAGCTGCCGGCATTCTCAACATTGGGGACGAATTGGCAGAGGAGGTGCAGCTGAAGAGGAGCCGGCTGCAGTCCGGCACCCGCATTGGCCCCGACGGTCGCCTGCTGGAGTGGGATCAGCCCTATGAAGAGCCCGAAAAGGGACACCGCCACATGTCGCATCTTTACGCGTTTCATCCTTCCAATCAAATCACCCCGGAGCACACTCCTGAGCTGGTGGATGCCGTGAGAAAAACCCTCGACTATCGACTGGCTCATGGCGGTGCCGGTACCGGCTGGAGTCGTGCCTGGCTCATCAACTTCGCCGCCCGGCTTAAAGATGGGGACATGGCCAAAGAGCACATCCGCCTGTTTCTCGAGAAATCCATAACCACCAATCTGTTCGACCTCCATCCGCCTTTTCAGATAGATGGTAATTTTGGATACACCGCCGGCGTGGCCGAAATGCTGCTGCAAAGTCATCAGGGGTTTATCGAACTGTTGCCGGCCCTGCCCGCTGAGTGGCCCACCGGCGAAGTGAAGGGATTGCGTGCCCGCGGCGGCTTTGAGGTGGATATGAGTTGGGAGCAGGGTGAGTTGACGAAGGCCACCATAAGGTCGCTGGAAGGCACAAAAAGCAAACTGCGCTATGAAAATAAGGAGCTGGATATAGCCTTGAATAAAGGAGAAGTTTTCACCATCGACTGAAAAGAGATTGCTTCGGACAAGGTCCTCGCAATGACGCTAAGACCTTGGAATATGATGAGAGGGAGAAAATGGGCGGCAAAGCCGTCTCTTTTCTCCCCCCTCCACTTCTTTAGCGGACATTGTCATTGCGAGGGTCTTGCCCGAAGCAATTTCTTTGGTTCAATGATGTAAATCATTGGGCCAAATCAAACTCATCCCTCAATCTCAAAGGCGATTTTTACATTTACCGCGTAAGAAACAATTTTGTTGTTCTCCACCTTGCCATTCATGTTCTCCACGTTCACCGATTTGATGTTTTTTACCGTCTTCGAAGCATGATCAACCGCCTTTTGGGTGGCCTCCGAAAATCCTTTGTCCGATGAAGCGATCACTTCAATTACTTTTACTACCTTCATAGCCATAAATTTTTTGGTTAAACAATAAATTTTATTTTCCCGGGCAGGGAGAGCATATCCGATGCGCTCTTTGCCAATAAGAAAATCGAACCGCTATTAGCGAATCCATTGTTTGTAAGTTACGAAAAAAATGGAGATTGTCAAATTATGAAGAGAGAAAATCAAGCCAAAGGATATCTGATCCTGAACACCATTACTTTACTGTTTGCGCTGGTGATGAATTATTTATCGGGAACAGGCGTGTTTGGCGGACGGAGCGTGGCGGACGTCAGCGCCAAATATTCAAGTTTGTTCACTCCGGCGGGCTATGCATTTGCCATCTGGGGTGTCATTTATCTGTTGCTCATCGCCTTTGTGGTGTATCAGTGGGTGGCCTGGATTCGCCACAAAGATGACCGTGAGTTGAAACAAACCGGCATTTGGTTTGCCCTGGCCAATGTGGCCAACGGATTGTGGATTGTGGCCTGGCTCAATCTCTATATTGGATGGTCGGTGGTGCTCATTTTTATCCTCCTGTTGTCATTAATAGTGTTGACGGTGCGGCTCCGCCTCGAACTATGGGATGCTCCTGTCCGCATCATAGCTTTTGTGTGGTGGCCCATTTGTATCTATTTGGGTTGGATAATTGTTGCATCGGTTGCAAATGTTACCGTCTTTCTGGTAAGTCTGGGATGGGAGGGAGGCTTTCTTTCCCCTGCTGGCTGGGCTATTGCAATGATTGGGGTGGCGACCATCATCTATTTGTTGCTTTTGCACTATCGTAATATGAGAGAAGCCGCTTTGGTGGGTGTATGGGCTTTAATAGCCATCGCAGTGAGGCAATGGAGCCAACAGCCCGAGATTGTGGGGGCAGCACTGGTTGCTTCAGCTTTTCTTCTTATAATAGTGGCCAGCCACGCTTCAAAAAATCACGAGACGCTCCCTTTAAAAAAGATAAAACGGGGAGAGATATAAAAGCATTTCAGATATTAATTTTAAAACCAAGTTACGATGAGACGCATTTCAATCTTCCATCATTCCCTGCCCATCGACAGGCAGACATCTTCCAGCCCTTTGAGCTCCCAGCTTTGAGCTCGGCGCCTCCCCCTTCATGCTTCGCGCTTCCCCCTTCCCCCTTCCCCCTTCCCCCTTCCCACTTCCCCCTTCGAGCTTCGTGCTTCCCCCCCTTCCACCCTTTTTCCGCGGCCATTTCAACCAAAATGCTTATCTTCGACATGTTTTTTATGAGATTGTTTCTAAACCTCTAACCTCTATAATCGCGATGTTTTTTAGATTTAACTCATTGATATTCATTATCGCCGTTTTGCTTCCCTTTGTGTCGTGCAGGAAACAGCCGGCTCCAAAGCCCAATGTGCTGTTTATTTTAGCCGACGATCTGGGTTATTATGATTTAAGTATCACAGGCAGCGACTATTATGAAACGCCTCACATCGACCGCATTGCCCGGGAGGGGATGACCTTTACCAATGGTTATGCCGCCTGCCAGGTTTGCAGTCCTTCGCGGGCCAGCATCATGAGCGGTAAGTTCCCGGCCAGGCATGGAATCACCGATTGGATTGGCGCTCCGGAGGGCGAGGCCTGGCGCAGGACGGGTCGTCACAACCAACTGTTGCCACCCGAATATGTGCATCAGCTTCCGGCCGAATATACCACACTGCCCGAAGCTTTAAAGGCAGCCGGTTATAAAACCTTTTTTGCAGGCAAATGGCATTTAGGCCCGGAGGGCTCATGGCCTCAGGACCACGGCTTTGACATCAATATAGGCGGATGGGACGTTGGCAGCCCTATTGGCGGTTATTTCTCGCCCTGGCAGAACCCCAATCTCGAAAACCGGCAGCCCGGTGAGAATCTCTCCATGAGGCTGGCAAAAGAAACAGTTCAATTCCTGAAGGAAAACAATCCTGAGATCAGTGGTCAGCCGGTGTTTGCATTTCTCTCGTTTTATGCTGTTCACGCTCCCATTGAAACCACCCGTGAAAAGTGGCAAAAGTACCGCGAAAAGGCCATTGAAGCAGGCCTGGCCCCCGAAGGGTATAAGATGGGCCATTTTTTACCCATCCGTCAGGTGCAGGACAACCCCGTGTACGCCGGACTGGTGGAGGCCATGGACGATGCCGTGGGTCTGGTGCTGAATGCACTGGATGAGATGGGTCTGGGCGACAACACCATTGTTATTTTTACTTCCGACAATGGCGGCGTTTCCGCGGGAGATGCCTTCTCCACCTCCAACCTGCCCCTCCGTGGCGGAAAAGGCTATCAGTTTGAGGGCGGCATTCGCGAGCCTTACTTTATTAAGGTGCCGGGCCTGACCACGGGTTCAAGAAGTTGCGATGTGCCGGTGACGGGAACCGACTTTTATCCCACCATTCTCGATTTGATTGGCGAAAAATTGCGTCCCGCCGAGCATTCCGATGGCATAAGCCTGGTACCATTGCTTCAGGGTAAAGAGGTTAAAGAGAGACCGCTTATCTGGCATTACCCTCACTATGGAAATCAGGGGGGTGAACCCTCTTCCATTATCCGCAAGGGCAACTGGAAACTGATTCATTACTACGAAGACAGCCGCCTCGAGTTGTATGACCTGCGTGCCGATCCCGGGGAGCATTATGACTTATCCGAAGAACATCCCGATACGGCTTCATCACTGCATGAGGAGTTGTTCGGTTATCTGAAGAAGGTGGGGGCCAGGTTCCCCGTTAAAGACCCGGATTACAATAAAGAGCTGGAGATGCAACATCTTAAAAACGTGGAGGAAAACAGGCTTCCCCGGCTGGAGAAACAACGACTTGAAGTTTTATCGGAAGATTTTTCACCGGACAACAACTGGTGGGGAAGTGAAGTGACCATTGATTAATAAACCAAAACTAATAAACATGAATCGTCTGCTAATTTTGTTTCTGTCATTTTTATTGTGGAATTGCACAGTTCCTAAAGAGAGTAAAATACCCGTACATGGCTGGATGGGTGGTCCCGGCGATGCGACCGATCAGGAGATAGCCGCTAATTTTGCCGACCTGAAATCCAAGGGGGTGGATGCACTGATGTACAACGGCGGCCATAATCCCGAAACTTACCGCCGCGTGGGTAAATTGGCCAAAGAAGCCGGACTGGAATTTCATGCCTGGATACCCACTATGCTGCAACGAGACTCTGCCAAAATCGATCCCGACTGGTATGCAGTGAACGGACTGGGTGAATCGGCACTGGAAAAACCCGCTTATGTGGGTTATTACACTTTCCTGTGCCCCAACCGCGAAGGGGTCTACAACTATCTGGATTCGCTCTACGAAGCGGTGGCCCGTGTCCCCGAAGTGGACGGCATTCACCTGGATTACATCCGTTTTCCCGATGTGATACTGGCCCGTGGTCTGTGGGATAAGTACGATCTGGTGATGGACCGCGAATACCCGCAGTTCGATTATTGCTATTGCGATAAGTGCGTGAGCGACTTTGAGGCGCAAACAGGCATCATTATTAAAGAGGTGGAAGACCCCTCAACCGTTGAGGAGTGGAAGCAGTTTCGTTATGACTTAATCACCCGCGTAGCCAACCGGCTGGCCGAAATGGTGCACAAGAACAATAAAAAGATATCTGCCGCGGTCTTCCCCGGCCCCAATTCAGTCGCCAAAAAAATTGTGCGTCAGGAGTGGAACAAGTGGAATCTGGACGCATTTTATCCCATGAATTACAATGACTTCTATCTGGAGGACACCCGCTGGGTGGGAGAGGTCACCAAAGAGGGGGTCACAGCACTCAATGACAGCAAGCCCTTGTACAGCGGACTTTTTATTTGTCCCAATCCAGGTGCTAAGGCGGGCGAGCAAGACCCCGAGAATCATGGTTTGGTGCCCGAAGAGCTGGCCGACGCCATCCGCGAATCTATGGAGAACGGCGCAGCCGGTGTTTGCCTCTTCACACCAGGCAGGATGACCCCGGCGCATTGGGAAGTGCTGGAGACTGCTATGGGTAAAGATTACGCGAAGGCGCAATAGGGGAGACCATTTATCTTTGACCACTCCATTTTTTCAGTGCATTCTCTATCTTCTCCTCTTCATGTTCCCAAAGAAAATGTGCCGCTGCCCGGGGGACGGTCTCTTTCCATTTGGCTCTGAGAGACTCTTCTTCGCAGGCACTTTTAATGGCATGGGCAATGGTTTCGGGTGAAAGATTATTTACCAAAAGGCCGGTTTCATGGGTTTTTACAACGGCGCGGATGTCGGGAAAATCGGAGGTAATCACCGGGATGCCTTGTTGCATGTAATCGAAAATCCGGTTGGGAAGTGAGTGGTAGTAGTTTAAACCTTTGTTTTCCAGAAGGCACATACCTGCCATGGCATTCGCGTTGTACTTTTCAAGTTCCTCGAATGGCACAGCACCCTTAAAGATAACCCGCTCTTCTAATTTAAGAGAGCTTGTCAACTTCAGTAGTTCGTCCATGCAATCGCCTCGTCCTATAATGATAAACGTGTAATCCGGCAGATAAAGCATGGCCCGGATGGTTTGTGACAAACCCCGTCCCACGTTAAGTGACCCCTGATAGACAATATGGTGTGTGTTGGCAACCTTAAAAGGCAGAGGAACTTCCCTTTTCCGGAGTGGAAGATTGCGCAGCAACTGAAAATCACAGTTGTAACGATTCTTGTAAAGCATCACCAGGCCGGGGGATACCGTAAAATGCACGGCAGCACCGGGGATGCACCATTTTTCGAGCCTGCTCCACACCCATTTTTTGAGTCTCCGGTTTTGTAACTCAGGCACCTCAGAGAAGAACTCATGGCTGTCGAATACCACCGGCACCCGTTTTACGATTCCGGCCAACCGGCAAGCCACTAAGGTATCCATATCCACCGACCAGATAATGGAACAGGAATGAGCCAATAAAAACCACAGCAATCTTACATTTAGAGTGATATAAAAGAGAGGACCGCTGTTAAATGGCAGTGAGAATAGGAATGGTTTGCCCGGGCGCCCCGCTGGAAGAGTTTGCCGGGGATAGTCTCTACCGGTTTGCCATACCTCAAAGCCCATTTTTTCAAGACTTAAGGATATTTTATGTACCCTGTTGTCGAAAACAAGATTATTGGAGGTGGTGATGATGATGCGTGACAATAGAGGTCGTTTTTTCTTCAAATATAACAACAATTTACGGGTTTTGAGTTTGAATAAAGTTATCTTGAAATAAGAGGCTAAGAGGCCTGAAAAGAGGCATTTTTTTACTATATTTGTGGGGCAAAAAAACCTGCCTGAATATCGTTCCACAAAGCAATTTTAATAGAATTTATAATGAGTGATAACAATCAACAAATGAATAATGATAATGGTTATATGGCCAACAGCATTCAGGTGCTGGAGGGGCTTGAAGCGGTCAGGAAACGTCCTGCCATGTATATTGGGGATGTGGGTCAAAGGGGGCTGCACCATTTGGTGTACGAAGTGGTTGACAACTCCATAGATGAAGCTATGGCAGGTTATTGTACTGCGATCAACGTTACCATTAATGCCGACAACTCCATTACGGTTATTGACAACGGTCGTGGAATTCCGGTAGATATACACGAGAAAGAGGGCCGCTCCGCTCTGGAAGTGGTGATGACAGTGCTCCATGCCGGTGGAAAATTCGACAAGGGCAGCTATAAAGTGTCGGGTGGGCTTCACGGAGTTGGTGTTTCATGCGTCAACGCGCTTTCGTCCGACCTTAAAGTGGAGGTTCACCGCGACGGGAAAACCTATCTGCAGGAGTATCAGAAAGGTAAGCCTTTGGCACCGGTTAGAGAGACAGGCACCACTGACAGTACAGGTACCCATGTGACTTTTAAACCCGATGAAAGCATCTTTAATGAAACTGAGTATAAATACAGCATCTTAGTTTCACGCATGCGCGAGCTCGCCTTTTTAAATAAAGGATTGGAGATTATCCTTACCGATATGCGCAATACCGATGAGGAGGGGAACATTGTTACCGAACGTTTCTACTCCGAAGAGGGTCTTGCCGAATTTGTGAAATTTATCGATGGCAATCGCGAAAAGCTCTTCAATGAGCCCATGTACATCAATACCGACAAGAATGAAACACCGGTGGAGATCGCCATTATCTACAACACCTCCTTTAACGAGAATATCTATTCGTATGTTAATAACATTAATACCATCGAAGGGGGCACGCATCTCACCGGCTTTCGCCGCGGATTAACGCGCACCTTGAAAAACTGGGCCGATAAATCGGGTATGCTCTCCAAGCTGAAGTTTGATATCAATGGGGATGACTTCCGCGAGGGACTCACCGCGGTTATTTCGGTGAAGGTGGCCGAACCCCAATTTGAGGGACAGACCAAAACCAAGTTGGGAAACAGCGATGTGAGTCTGGCAGTTGATCAGGCGGTGAGTACCATGTTGACCAACTATCTGGAAGAGAACCCCAGGGATGCAAAAAACATTGTAAACAAGGTGATTCTGGCGGCTACGGCCCGGCACGCGGCGCGTAAAGCGCGCGAACTTGTACAGCGCAAAAGCGTGTTGGCAGGTGGCGGATTGCCCGGAAAACTGGCCGACTGCTCGGAGAAAGACCCTGCCTTATGCGAGCTTTTTCTGGTGGAGGGCGACTCCGCCGGCGGTACCGCCAAACAAGGTCGCGACCGGAGATTTCAGGCCATATTGCCGCTGCGGGGTAAGATTTTGAATGTGGAAAAAGCCCTTCAACATCGTGTTTTTGAGAATGATGAGATCAAAAATATTTTTACTGCCCTGGGCGTTACCATTGGCACCGAGGAAGATAGTAAGGCGCTGAATATGGAGAAGATACGATACCATAAAGTCGTGATTATGACCGATGCCGACGTGGACGGAAGTCATATTGCAACGCTTATTATGACCTTCTTCTTCAGGTATATGAAAGAATTGCTTAAAGAGGGTTATCTCTATATAGCCACTCCGCCCCTTTATTTAATGCGCAGGGGGAAGGTGGAAGAGTATTGCTGGAACGAGGCACAACGTCGTGAGTTTGTGGATAAGTATGCCGATGGGAAAGAGGATTCGGTGCACATTCAGCGTTACAAAGGTTTGGGTGAGATGAATGCCGAGCAATTGTGGCTTACTACCATGAATCCGGAGATGCGGACCCTGCGGCAGGTTACCATTGATAGCGCAGCCGAAGCCGACCGGGTTTTTAGCATGTTGATGGGCGATGACGTACCCCCCCGCCGCGAGTTTATCGAAAGAAATGCCACCTATGCTAAGATTGATGTTTAGAAGCCGGAGTTTGGAGTTTCTGAGTTCGGGTTGAGAGTTAGGGGTCAATCAGGTGAAAGGAGAAGCAGTTATACAGTGATCGGTAAACAGCCTGCCTGCCGCATAGGCAGGTAAATGATGTCCTTCGACAAGCTCAGGAACGAAAAGGTGAACGCAAAAAAGCCTTCCTGCACATTGCAGGAAGGCTTTTTTATTGAAGGGCCAATAACATTTAACCCAAATACGATTTAAGCAATTTGCTGCGCGAGGTATGCCGCAAGCGGCGAATCGCTTTTTCCTTAATTTGACGTACTCTTTCGCGGGTCAGGCCAAAGCGCTCTCCAATCTCTTCGAGGGTCATCTCCTGGCATCAAATGCCAAAGAAGAGCATAATAATATCGCTCTCACGCTCGGTGAGGGTGGCCAGTGCCCGCTCAATCTCCTTGGAAAGCGACTCGTTAACGAGGGCTCTGTCGGCATTGGGCGAATCGCTGTTTACCAGCACATCCAGCAGGCTGTTGTCTTCGCCTTCCACAAAAGGTGCATCCACCGAGATGTGACGCCCGGAGACGCGCAAGGTGTCCGATATCTTTTCGGCAGGTATTTCCAGCTCTTCAGACAGCTCCTCGGGTGAAGGCTTGCGCTGATGTTGCTGCTCGAATCTCGAGTAGGCTTTATTTATTTTATTGAGCGATCCAACCTGGTTCAGAGGCAACCGCACTATACGCGATTGCTCGGCCAGTGCCTGCAAAATGGATTGGCGGATCCACCAAACGGCATATGAGATGAACTTAAATCCACGTGTCTCATCAAACTTCTCGGCTGCTTTAATCAAACCGAGGTTACCCTCATTGATGAGATCGGGCAGACTTAGCCCCTGATTTTGATATTGTTTGGCTACAGAAACCACAAACCGCAGGTTGGCACGGGTCAGCTTTTCAAGGGCAACCTGGTCTCCCTTTTTTATTCGCTGAGCCAGTTCCACCTCTTCCTCCACCGAGATCAAACCTTCACGTCCAATTTCCTGAAGATATTTATCCAGTGAGGCGCTTTCGCGATTAGTGATTGATTTAGTTATCTTTAGTTGTCTCATATTACGTTAAAAAATTTCCGCGCAAAGGTACACTTTATTGTCCAATTTTCAAAGGGGCCAAGCCTCATCTGCTGTTTATTAATTCAGGTTAATGGCATAGTAAGCCACTTCTCCATTGGGATAGATTCCCGTGAGGAACAGACCCTCTTCTGCAATATCGACAACTTTTCTGAGATCGTCAACACTGTTTATAGGTACCCGGTTGGCTTTATTAATTATATAACCTTCTTTAACACCTGCTTCCTGAAACTTTCCCTGGGATACCTTACTTACTTGCAGTCCGTTGCGAATATTAAGTTTGTTTTTCAACTGGCTGGGGACTTCTTCGAATGATGCGCCTAACAATTCAAGAGGCATCCCTGCTTTTACAACGTCTGTGGAACCGTAAATGTTTTGTAGGGTAACCGTAAACTGTTTATCTTTTCCATTACGAATGGCCGTTATGTTCACTTTATCACCGGGACGATGGCGACTGACCTTCTCCTGCAATTCGGAGGTTCTGTTTACAGGCTCACCGTCAATGGCAACAATCACATCTCCTTCAGCCATTCCGGCCTCTTCGGCACCGCTGCCACTCTGTACTGCGGCCACATGTACACCGTTCACCTGATTCAGTTTAAGTTCTTTGGCCAATTCGCTGGTCACGTCCTGTATCTGAATTCCCAATAAACCACGTTGTACTTCTCCAAACTCCATAAGGTCGGCTACCACCTTTTTAATGATGCTTACCGGCACAGCAAACGAATAACCGCTGTAAGAGCCCGTGCGGGATGCAATGGCGGTATTAACACCCACCAGGTCGCCATTGGTGTTGACCAGCGCCCCTCCGCTGTTGCCGGGATTAACGGCGGCATCGGTTTGAATGAAAGACTCTATGCCAAGCGTTCCTCCGGCATTTAAAATATTAATGCTTCGCGACTTGGCGCTCACAATCCCTGCTGTAACAGTAGAGGTAAGATTAAACGGATTACCAACGGCCAGGACCCATTCACCTATCTTTAAAGCGTCGGAATTTCCATAACTTAAATAGGGTAAATCCGAAGTGTCGATCTTCAGCAGTGCGATGTCGGTGGTGGGATCGGTACCTACCAGCATGGCTTCAAAAGTACGGTTGTCGTTGAGCGTTACTTCAATATTGCTGGTATGCTCAATTACATGATTGTTGGTTACAATATAACCATCCTTGGTGATGATAACCCCCGAGCCTGAGCCTAAAATGGGCTGCTGCTGAGGCATCTGACCGCCTCTGGGACCAAAAAAGAACTCATAAAACGGATTACCCGAGTATAAGTCCCCTCCGCCACGAGCGGTCATCTTCGTTTTAACGTGAACCACCGCGTTAACTGACTTTTCGGCAGCAGTGGTTAAATCGGGCACCCCACTTTGAGGGGCCGAGGGAAGCGATACATAACTGGCAGCGGGAACTAAAGGCTGATTAACCTGGGTAATTCCGGGCTGCGGACTAAACCAATGGGAATAGACGAATACAGCTATTAGCGCACTTAAAAGTGACGCAACAAAAATAGAAAGGTATCTTTTTGTTTTCATGGTTGTAGTTTTAAAGTTAACATTTCAACATCAACAGCTTGCAAATGATATGCCTCAATTAACATATCGGGAAATGTTAACTTTTTTTAGTGGTAGTTTGGGTTTAATTCTATATTTCGTGTAAAAAAGAACCCCGACGCATTGTTTACCGTTAACCCTAACCCTTAAAAACGGCAAAAAAATTGTCGGGGCTTTTTATCCGTAAATAATTTGTTTTTCATGATTCCCGGTTCATCGGGGTTTGTTTCAGGATGACTAAACAATATCAGGTTGAGCTGCTTTGGTTGTGTCTTACAAATATAACACCTTTTTAGTGGTTAGTCAATAGGCTTTTTCTATCGGGTGGCAATTCGTACCTTTGGGCAGATATACTATCAGCTACTGGTTATCTAAACAATTAAAAGCTTCAAACTGTTTTAAAACACACGCTTTATTTTAAAATTTATTTCATGAAGAACCTTCATTTCTATAAATATCAGGGTACCGGCAACGATTTTGTGTTGATTGATAACCGGGAGAATCTCTTTGATAGTTCTCACAGTCAATTGATAGGTTTGTTGTGTCATCGCCGGTTTGGTGTTGGTGCCGATGGACTGATGCTCCTGGAGCCTTCTGAAAAAAGCACATTTACCATGCGTTATTTCAACAGCGATGGACGCGAAGCTTCCATGTGCGGAAATGGGGGACGCTGCATGGCTGCTTTTGCTGTTCATCTGGGATTGGCGCCCCGGGCAACGCGATTTAAATTTGAGGCCGCCGACGGGTTGCATGAGGCAGAAGTACGGGAGGGTGAGGTAACCCTTAAAATGAGCGACGTAAAAGAGGTGAAACAACTGGAAGATGGATATTTTATGGATACAGGGTCGCCTCATTTTGTGCGTTTTGTGGACGATCCGGCAGCCATTGATGTAGCGGCCGAAGGTAGTAAATGGAGGCATCATCGCCGGTTTGCCCCGGAGGGCACCAATGTAAATTTTGTGCGCACGGCCAGCAGAACGGTGGTGCCCATGCGCACCTATGAGAAAGGCGTGGAAGGTGAAACCTGGTCGTGTGGAACCGGTGCCGTGGCATCGGCCATTGCCGTTTCCCTCAAAACAGGAACCGGTCATCTTTTTCGGATGCAGGTGCCAGGGGGTGAGCTTACCGTTAGCTTCGACGCTTCCCGGGCTCCCGTTTTTACCAACATCTGGCTTACCGGGCCTGCAGTGTTGGTGTATGAAGGAGAAATTGATGTTGATGGGTTTTCCAGGTTAGGATTATAGAAACCTTCAAAATGGATTTTAAAATAACATCGGACTTTAAACCCACCGGCGATCAACCGGAAGCCATTCGCCAGCTGGTGGATGGGATTGAACGGGAAAGCCGGCATCAAACACTGCTGGGGGTAACAGGTTCGGGAAAAACCTTTACCATTGCCAACGTGGTGGAACAGGTTCAACGCCCCACATTGGTGCTCAGCCACAATAAGACGCTGGCTGCTCAGCTTTATGGCGAGTTTAAAAATTTTTTTCCCGAAAATGCCGTGGAGTACTTTGTCTCCTACTACGACTATTATCAGCCCGAGGCCTACCTTCCGGTTACCGACACCTATATAGAAAAAGACCTTTCGATAAACGATGAGATTGAGAAATTGCGGTTAAGTACCACTTCAGCGTTGTTATCGGGTAGGAGAGATGTGATAGTCGTATCGTCGGTGTCGTGTTTATACGGTATTGGCAATCCCGAGGATTTTCATGCCAACATCATTACTTTAGAGAAAGGGGATCAGATGGCACGCAACGTGTTTTTGCGCCGCTTGGTGGATGGTCTCTATTCGCGCAACGAAATTGAGTTTAACCGGGGTCATTTTCGGGTGAGGGGGGATACCGTAGAGATATTTCTGGCGTATGCCGATCATGCCTGCCGTGTTATTTTTTGGGGTGATGAGATTGAGTCCATCGAGACGTTCGATCCCATCAACAACATAACCCTCTCGTCGGTTGACCGGATACTGATTTATCCGGCCAATATTTTCGTGACCACCAAAGAACGGGTTCAACGGGCCATTGCGGCGATACAAGACGATATGGTAAAGCAGGTGGCCTTTTTTAAGGAGATAGGGAAAAATATGGAGGCCAAACGATTGGAAGAGCGTGTGAGTTACGATCTGGAGATGATACGGGAATTGGGATACTGCCCCGGAATTGAAAATTACAGCCGCTATTTTGACGGGCGTCCCCCGGGTACAAGGCCTTTTTGTCTGTTGGACTATTTTCCCGATGATTTTCTGGTGGTGGTGGATGAGAGCCATGTCACCCTGCCGCAGATTCGTGCGATGTATGGCGGCGATTACAGCCGTAAGCAGAACCTGGTGGAGTATGGGTTCAGGTTGCCCGCTGCTCTGGATAACCGTCCCCTTAAATTCGAGGAGTTCGAGGGCATCATTCATCAGGCAGTTTATATGAGCGCAACTCCTGCCGATTATGAGCTGGAAAAGAGCGAAGGCATCGTTGTTGAGCAGGTGATACGACCCACCGGACTGTTGGACCCGGTGATTGATGTCAGACCCAGTCTCAATCAGATTGACGATTTGATAGAGGAGATTCAGATACGGGTAACAGCCGGTGAAAGGGTGTTGGTGACCACGCTTACCAAGCGCATGGCCGAAGAGTTGACGAAATATTTGCAGCGAATGGATATTCGATGCGAATACATCCATTCGGATGTGGAAACACTCGAACGGGTTAAGATTATGGAGAATCTTCGCATGGGTGTGTTTGATGTGCTCGTTGGTGTTAATCTTTTGCGCGAAGGGCTTGATCTTCCGGAGGTTTCGTTGGTGGCTATTCTGGATGCCGATAAGGAAGGGTTCCTGCGCTCCACACGGTCACTCACCCAGACAGCCGGACGGGCGGCCAGGCATCTTAACGGACGGGTGATTATGTATGCCGATAAAATTACCCGGTCGATGCAGGAAACTATGGATGCCACCAACTATCGTCGTGAAAAGCAACTGGCCTATAATGAGCTGCATGGCATTACACCTGAAGCAATCGTCCGCAAGGCAGGAACCGCGCTGGTGGGCCGGGCCATTGACCTGCCCATGGAAGAGGGCGCCTATGCAGGCCCCGGAAGTGCTGATATAGCAGCCGACCCTGTTGTTTCGTATATGAAGCCCGAAGCATTGGAAAAAGCTCTGAAAAAAACCAAAAAAGCCATGCGGGACGCCGCGAAAGAACTTGATTTTATCTCTGCCGCCCAGTATCGCGATGAGATGTACCGCCTCGAAGAGCTGCTGAAGCAGAAGGGGGGGTGAGTTTGGGGTTCGGAGTTACAGACGCACAGATTGTACGTCTGTACAAGGGGCGTTGGTTCGGAGTTCCGGGTTTGAGGGTTAGAGACGCACAGGTTGTGCGTCTGTACGGGGGCATAGGTTCAGGGTTTGGAGTTCTGGGTTATTTAGGTAAACGGAAAAATAAGCTCAAAGGTGAAAGCTCAAAGGTAAAAATGACGCTCTCCCTTTCAGCTTTGAGCTTTCACCTTTCACCTTTCAGCCCTCTTTATCCCTTTATAATCCTTAATCCTTAATCCTTAATCTCTTCGGTCTTCGGTCTTCCCTCTTCGTGCTTCGTGCTTCGTGCTCCCCTCTTCCCTCTTCCGTCTTCTGCCTTCTGTCTTCGTGCTTCGTGCTCCCCTCTCCGGTCTTCCGTCTTCCGTCTTCCGTCTTCTGTCTTCCCTCTTAGTGCTTCGTGCTCCCAGCTCCCAGCTCCCAGCTCCTACCTCCTTTTCCTCTTAGGAATTCCCGAGCTCCGTTTTCTGGATTTATACTTATAGTAGCTGCGCATCCTCAGGTAGGACCTTCTGTTGTATTTGGGGTCGTTTCTGAATCGGCTGTCCTTTAGGAGAAAGGTAATACCGGCAGTAAAAGTATAGTAAAAGTCAAAGGGATCGGTGGTATGAACGCCTCCCTGGTTGTCGTACCACTCGTCGTGTACGTCTAATTTGTCGGAGAAAGGGAGTGTTCCGGTGAGTTCCAGATTGACACTGAGGGAGGGAGATAACCAAATGGAGGTACCACCGCCGGCAGATACCAGCGGGGCTATTTCGGAGGCTTTTCGCCATACATCACCAGCAGGGTTGCCGCTGGCAGGGCCCCAATATTCGGTGGCATTGTAATAAATCAGACCTGTATTGAGGTGGATATAGGGTTGAAATTGTCGTTGTTTAAAATAGCCAAGAAGACTGTTCAATGGCCGGTAGGATGCCCCAAAGGTGAGTTCGGAATAGATGTTTTCGAAGTTGGCATACGCTGTGTTGGCTACCGGCATGATTTGGGTACCCTGCATGTGGCCGCCAATGAGTTGGGCCCGGGCTGAAAATGCGGTGGACAACTCCTTTTCGGCCAGAACGCCCAGGGAAAAACTGCCTCTTGATTTATCTACCAGGTCTCCAAAAAACATATTGTAACCTGCCCTTGGAGTAATGGACAGCCCTTCCTTGAATTGGTTCCATCCACCTCTGCGATACTGTGCATCAAGAGGGGATGAAATTAAAACTAAAAGGAGTAAAATTGTTACACTTTTGATGGATGTATGCATGTAAACGCCTTTAAGTGGTGTTGCTAAAACGATGTAAAATTGATAAAATCTTTATTACTACGAAAAACCTATACGTAGAAACAGCTCCAAAGGTGACAATTTTACAGATGTTTTTTACAGATGGCTCTATTTCTTACTTAATGATGCTGATTTTGTCCATCTAAATAGCTCTCGGCGGCTAAGATAGTAAATCTAATGTTTTCTACATCGGAAAAAATGATTTCTCTGTCATTTTTTCCACGAGGGCTCATAGAAACGCGGGGGTTGGCAAAAGTCATTTTGGAGGGAAAGGCTTTTCGTGCTGAAAAATGAAACTCACGTGCCCCGGTGGATTCAATCAGCTGAGCAATATTACCGGGATTGATGCCCGAACCGGGCATTATTATTATCTGGTTACCAGCTTGTTGCACCAATTTGGCAATCATTGCTTTACCCTCAATAGCAGTGGGCTCGGCTCCGGAGGTGAGCAGGCGGTTTACCCCCAGGTCAATGAGTTGGTTCAGTGCCTGGGCAGGATTCCGGCACACATCAAAAGCACGGTGAAAGGTGAAGGGCAATCCCCGGGCATGTTTCATGAGCCGGGCTGTTCGCTCCACATCAATGTCTCCGTTGGGCAATAGCAGCCCCGACACAATGCCATGTGCGCCGGCTTCACGGGCGCGAATCACATCCAGCTCCATCACCCGAAACTCTTCTTCTGAATAGAAAAAGTCGCCTCCGCGGGGTCTGATGATCACGAAAACCTCAACTCCTTTAACGGCCAGGGCCATTTCTATCATGCCCATACTGGGCGTGGTGCCGCCTTCCAGGAGATTATCGCATAATTCTACCCTGTGTGCACCGGCTTTGGCCGCATTTTGCACCGATTTTATTGAGTCGGTACAGATTTCAAATGTAAGCGATTGGTGAGTCATAAAACCGAATGTATTAAATTTCAAGATTGCGTCAGGTCTCGGGTTTGTATAAATTGTGATTGCTTCTCCGGCTTCCGCCCGAAGCAATCTCTGTAACTGGCATCCACCCAAACACGCAGCATCAAGTAATGTTTAATTCCGCTCCTTGGAGCTTTAAAACCATCCCAATCACCTTATATTCTACCACAATGCCGCTCTGCCATCTCTGCCGTCTAATGTCTTTTGCCCTTTGAGCTTTGAGCTTTGAGCTTTCACCTTTGCCCTTTGAGCTTTCACCTTTGCGCTTTGAGCTTTGCCCTTTGAGCTTTCCCCTTTCACCTTTGATTACCTATT
>JACDJC010001841.1_pt1 | contig 17982 bp, 13 predicted proteins | sample 7454191 | NCBI WGS metagenome assembly JACDJC01 (sample SAMN14253291, study PRJNA609438) | sludge metagenome | isolation source: sludge after 25d culture with pyrite and EDTA | collected 2018-12-20 | reverse complement strand
GGTGGACAGTAGCCTCCCTGCTTCCGCGATGAGTTCGCGATCCCGCCACGGGAACCCGAGGCGAGCCATGCCGGTGTCGATCTCGACGTGGAACGGACAATCACCCCTCGCGATCCAGCGCCGGAGCGCGCCGAGAGCGCCGATGACGGGGCGGAGGTCGTCCTGAACGCAGGCGTCGGCCCCTTCGTCCGTCACCGGCCCGAAGACGATGATCGGCCTCCGAATGCCGGATCGGCGCAGCGCCGTCCCCTCCTCGACGGCAACCACCCCGTAGCCCCAGGGGTCCACGGCCTCGAGCGCGCGCGTCGCCTCGACGGCGCCGATGCCGTAGGCGTTGGCCTTGACCATGGGTAAGAGTCGGGAGCCGGAGACCGAGAGCACGGTCCGGGCGTTGGCGACGAGGGCGCCAAGGTCGATATCGGCCCAGGCACGGGCCGGCGGGATCGGATTTGACGCGCTCACGAGACGGCGGGTATGATACCGTTCACGGAGGATAAATGCAAGAGAATTCAGCGCTTGGACGTGCCATGGAGATGGTCAGGGACCTGCGCGTCAGGTGCCCCTGGGACCGGGCCCAGACCCGGGAGACATTGCGCCCCTACCTGGTCGAGGAGGTGCTCGAAGTCGACCAGGCACTCGGCGCTGGCGACCCCGCCCTCCTCCGGGATGAGATGGGGGATTTCCTGCTCCACCTGGCCTGGCAGCTCGTGCTGGCGGAGGAACTGGGCGAGTTCACGGCAGCCCAGGTGGCGGACGACCTCGTCGCGAAGATGCGGCGGCGGCACCCCCACCTCTTCGACCTTGGACCAGCCCAACCCTGGGAACAGCTGAAGCGCCGCGAACGTCCGCGAGGGACGCTGGAGGGACTGCCTCCGACGCTGCCGCCCCTGCTTCGTGCCTACCGGCTCCAGGAACGGGCGGCCTCCGTCGGCTTCGACTGGGACGACGTGCAGGGGCCGCTGGCGAAGGTGCGGGAGGAACTTGCGGAGGTGGAGGACTACCTACCGGCGGCGGGGCAGCAGGGCAGCGGGGCAGCGGCGCCGTACATGGAGCACAGGCCGCCGGCGCACGCCCCGGACGAGCTCGCTGACGAACTCGGGGACCTGCTTTTCGCGGTGGTCAATCTGGCGCGGAAAGCGGGCGTGGCGCCGGACGTCGCGCTGGACCGCGCCAACCGGAAGTTTACCGAACGCTTCCGTGAGGTGGAGCGGATGGCCGCCGAGCGCGGAATCGACTTGCACTCGGCGGGATTGGAGCGGCTGGACGCCCTGTGGGACGAGGTGAAAGCAAAGGGGACTGAGGACTGGGGGCTGGGGACCTAGGTCACGGGTACAACCGGTGAATCTGCCTGGGAAAGGCGATCGATTCCCGGATGTGCGGGTTGCCGCAGATCCACGCGATGGTGCGCTCCACGCCCAGCCCGAACCCGCTGTGCACGAAAGTGCCGTACTTCCGCAGGTCGAGGTACCAGCGGTAGGCCTCGGGGTCGAGCCCCTGGGCGACGATCCTGGCGAGGAGCCTGTCGTGGTCGTCCTCGCGCTGTGAGCCGCCGATGATCTCCCCGTACCCCTCGGGCGCCAGGCAGTCGTTGTTGAGCACCGTGCGCGGGTCCTCGGGGTTCTCCTTCATGTAGAACGCCTTGACCCCCTTCGGGTAGTTGTACACGAAGATGGGGCGGTCGTACTCCTTGGCCAGCAGGGTTTCGTCGTCGCCGCCCAGGTCCTTCCCCCACTCCATGTCCGAACCGAGCCCGTTGAGCTTCGCCACCGCGTCGGTGTAGCTGATGCGCGGGAACGGCCCGACCACCCGCTCCAGCGGAGCGGTGTCGCGCTCCAGCTCCTTCATCTCCTCCATGCGGCGGTCGAGCACCCGTGCCACGATGGCGGAAATGAACTCCTCCTGGAGCCGCATGTTCGCGTCGGAGTCGTTCCAGGCCACCTCCGGCTCGACCATCCAGAATTCGGTGAGGTGGCGCCGGGTCTTCGACTTTTCCGCTCGGAACGTAGGCCCGAAGCAGTACACCTTGCCGAGGGCGGCCGCGGCCGCCTCGACGTACAGCTGGCCGGTTTGCGCGAGATAGGCCTTGCCCAGGTCGAAATAATCGGTGCTGAAGAGGTTTCCCGCCTCCTCCCCGATCGACCCGGTCAGGATCGGGGTGTCCACCAGCACGAAGTCGCGCTCGTAGAAGAAGTCCCGGATGGCCTGCACCACTTCGTTTCGCACCTTTGCGATGGCCACCTGCCGCCGGCTCCGCAGCCAGAGATGGCGGTGCTCGAAAAGGAACGTGCTTCCGTGCTCCTTCGGCGAGATCGGGAAGTCGGGGCTCGTCCCGAGGACCTCCAGGTCGCTGGCGGTCAGCTCGTGGCCGCCGGTCGCGCGGGCGTCCGCCCGCACCACCCCCGTCACGGCCACCGACGTCTCCTGGGTCAGCTCGGCCACGCGCGCCCAAGTCGCTTCCGGCACTTCCCTCTTGGAGAACACCGCCTGCAGGTACCCCGACCCGTCGCGCAGGACGACGAAGGCGATCTTCCCGCTGGACCGGGTCGTCGTGACCCAGCCGCGGACGGTGACCGGCTCACCGACGTGACGATGCAGTTCGTTGACGCGCGCGTAGGGCATGGGACTCGGCTGCGGTAAGGGTCGAAGAGGGTAGCATTCTACACCCGCTACCCGACGCGGAACAACTCCGTGGCCCGCGGAAAGCGCGCGAGCGCGCGGGCCCGAATCGGCTGGTTCGCCGTGCGCTGCAGCATCGGATCCGCGGCGAGCACCTGCCCCGCCAGATCCCGGGCCCGCAACAGCAGGTCCGTGTCCTCGGGAAGCCGCGCGTGCCGCACCTCGATCCCGCCGGACTGACGCGCCCCGATCAGGTCGCCCATGCCCCGTTCGCGAAGGTCGAGCTCGGCGATCGCGAAGCCGTCGTTGGTGGCGGCGAAGGCTTTCAGCCGGTCGGGGGTCCGCCCGCCGGGCAGCAGGATGCAATGGCTGTTCGCCGCCCCGCGGCCGATGCGCCCGCGCAACTGGTGCAGCTGCGCCAGGCCGAACCGTTCCGGATGCTCGATCACCATGACGGTCGCGTTCGGCACGTCGATCCCCACCTCGATGACCGTGGTGGCCACGAGCACCTGCACCCCCCCGTCGCGGAACCGCCGCATGACGCGGTCGCGCTCGTCCGCCTTCAGCCGGCCATGCACCAGCGCCACCGACAGGTCGGGCCACCGCGCGGTGAGCATCTCGGCCATGGTCGTCGCCGCGCGTAGGTCGGCCTTCTCCGACTCCTCGATGATCGGGAGCACGACGTAGGCCTGCCGGCCCGCCCGGCATTCCGCCTCCACGAACGCCAGCACCCGCTCGCGGTGCTGTTCGCCGCGGATGTCGGTCCGGACCGTGCCCCGGCCCGGGGGACGCTCGCGCAGCATCGATTGGTCGAGGTCGCCATAGAGCGTCAGCGCCAGCGAACGGGGGATCGGGGTGGCCGACAAGAGCAGCACGTCGGGGGCCGACCCCTTCCCGATGAGCGCGGCCCGCTGCTCGACGCCGAACCGGTGCTGCTCGTCGATGACCACCAGGCCGAGGCGACGGAAGGCCACGCTCTCCTGCATGAGGGCGTGCGTGCCGACCGCGATGCGTGCGCCGCCCTGGCCCAGCCGGGCCTTCGCCGCCTTCTTGGCAGCCGCGGTCATCTTGCCGAGGAGGAGCTCGGGCACGATGCCGAGGGGGGCGAGGAGCGCGCCGAGCGTGCGGGCGTGCTGTTCGGCGAGCAGCTCGGTCGGCGCCATGAGCGCGGCCTGGAAGTCGTTCTCCACGGCGAGCAGCATGGCGAACAGCGCGACCACCGTCTTGCCGGTCCCCACGTCCCCCATCAGGAGCCGGTGCATCCGTTCCGGGGCCGTCATGTCGGCGGTGATCTCCCGGATGGCCTGCTTCTGGTCGCCGGTGAGCTGGTACGGGAGCGCGGCCTTGAGCGCCGTGGTCAGGTCGCGCCGCACCTCGAAGGCGATGCCGCTGCGCTGCCGCTTGGCCAGCGTCCGCGCGCGGACGAGCATCAACTGCAGGTCGAAGAGCTCGTCGAATGCCAGCCGCCGGCGGCCACTCTCGGCTTCCGCGATCGTCGCCGGGCGGTGCACCTGTCGCAGCGCGTCCGCCAGCGGCGGGAGCCCCAGTTCCCGCCGGAGCGTCTCGGGGAGCACGTCCCGGACGAGGGGCAGCAGCTGGTCGAGGTGGCGGTCGATGAGGGCGCGGATGAGCTTGTGGCTCATGCCCTCGGTGGCCGGATAGACCGGCAGCACGCGCCCGCTCTCCGGCACCATCGTCTCGTCCTCGTCCGCCAGGACCAGGAACTCGGTGGGCGCGAGCTGACGGCCGTGATAGAAACGCACGGTGCCGGCCACGAGCAGCGTCTGGCCAACCTGAATCGTCCGGTCGAGGAACGCCTGTCCCGGCCAGGCGCATTCGAGCACGCCAGAGGCGTCGCGAAGCACCGCACGGAAGATGCGGAGCCCTCGCCGGGTCGGGACGACCCCCTTGTCCACCACCTTGCCGATGCACGCTACTTCCTCGCCCACGCGTGCCCGCGCGAGCGGAACGACCGACGAGGCGTCGAGATAGCGGTGGGGGAGGTGCCAGAGGAGGTCCTGCGTGGTGACGACGCCGAGCCGCGCAAAGGAGTCCGCGCGTCGTTCGCCCACCCCCTTCAAAAACTTCACGGGGGTGTCGAGCCGGAGCGCCAGGGGAGCGCTATCCCTCGTCGGCAAGGAGCTGCCTGGCGAAGTCCCGGGGATCGAACGGGACCAGGTCGTCGACCGCCTCACCCCGCCCGAGGAAGCGGATCGGGACGCCCAGCTCGCGCCGCAACGCCACCACGGCGCCACCCCTCGCGGTCCCGTCGAGCTTCGTCACGATCAGGCCGGTCGGCTGAACCGCCTCGGCGAAGAGTCGGCCCTGCTGCACGGCGTTCTGCCCCACCGTCCCGTCGAGCACGAGCAGCGCCTCGTGCGGCGCACCCGGTGCGCGGCGGCCGACCACGCGCGCCACCTTCCGCAGCTCGTCCATCAGGCCCTCCTGCGTGTGCAGCCGGCCCGCGGTGTCCACCAGGACCGTGTCCGCCCCGCGGGCGATGGCCGCCTCCACCGCGTCGAAGGCGACCGCCGCCGGATCGCCCCCGGCGGCACCGGACACGCAGGGCACGCCGAGGCGCGCCGCCCAGACCTCGAGTTGCGCGATGGCGCCGGCGCGCCAGGTGTCCGCCGCGGCGAGCAGGACCTTCCTCCCCTGCCCCTGCAACCGGTGCGCGAGCTTGGCGACCGTCGTGGTCTTCCCGACGCCATTCACGCCCATGACCAGCACTACCGTCGGTCCCGGCGCGGCGCGCGCAATCTCGCCGGAGCCCCCGGGAGGAGCCAGGAGCTCCGCGATCCGGTCGGCGAGCGCCCCGCGGAGGTCGGCCTCCGACTTCCAGCGCCCCCGGCGCACCCCGTCTTCGAGCACCGCCATCAGGTCCATCGTGGCCGGCACACCGAAGTCGGCTTCGAGCAACAGCCGCTCGACCGCCTCGAGATCAGCGGCGCTGAAGCCGCGGACCATGGCGCCGACATCGGTGAGCGCCAGCCGCTTGAGGCGGCCCCAGAGGCCCAGCTTCTTCTGTTCGGTGACGCGATCACGCTTCATGGGGGGGGAATCTAACGCCGGGACTCAGCGCAGACCGAGCCGGCGGCGCGCGAACCACTCGGCGGCCAGCGCCAGGAGCACGAGCGCGTACAGCCAAGGCCACTGGCGGGCGCTGGTGCGCCCCGCGGCGACGGCCGCCGGCATGGCGCGCGACTCGACGGCGACCGGTTGCGGGAGCCACTCCCGCGACCAGCTGTCCACCGCCACCGTCCCGCTGCCGCCACGAGCTCCCCCGAGGCGATACCGGTACGTGCCCGGAGGAAGCCAGAGTGATGCGCGCCCATCGCCGCCAAACCGCAGCGTGTCCTGCCGCACCGTGCCTGCCGACTCCAGCGACACCGGGACGGAGAGGGTTGAGTCGCTGGTCCGCTCGAAGGTGACGGGAAGCCCCTGGTCCACCACCCGGCGGACCACGCGGGCCTCGGCGCTTCCTCGATCCGGCTCGGCCAGCAGCCACGACACCGTCGCTGCTACCATCGAGCGGTACACGTCGCCGCTCGGCCCGCCACGGAACGCCCAGCGCCAGAATCCGTCGGCGCCGATCGTCACCTCGCGTCGACGCCCGACTTGGCGACCGAGGATGACCGGCCTCGCCGCTCCTCGGCGGCCCGCCTGGACGGACAGACCGACCCAGTCCCCGCTGCCGGGCGCGAGGGCCTCGGCATCCGTCACCGGGGGAAGCGAGTCGACCGGCACGCCCAGGAACGCCAAGCCGATCGGTGAAATCGGTGCGGCGGAGGCGTACCACTCGCCAGCCGGTCCTCCAGCATCGGGCCAGCGGAGGAGGCCGCGGGCCCCCGTGACATCCTCCATGCCGCGTGCCGTCCCGAGGATGACCAGCAGGTCCGCGCCCCTGGCCGCCGCGCGCACCGTCGCCGAGGGGACTTCACGCAGTCCCTCCATCTCCCGCCACCGCTCGCCGTCGAGGCGGACGTAGCCCTTCACGGGCAGGTCGGCCACCTCTCGCAGGGCCCGGTAGAGAAACCGTGCGTCCCAGTCCCCCGGGCTCGCCAGCATGACGATGCCCGGCGTCCCGCTCAGGTCCACCGCCACCATGCGGGCGTCGTCGCGAGGCTCGCCGTCGGCCGCGTCCTCGATGCTCACGCGGAGCAGCTGCGTGCCAACGGGGAGGCCCCGCGTCCCTGGTTCGAGACTGACCGGCACCGTCGCGCCGGGAGCCACCGTGGCCTCCTCACGGGCGAGCACGCGCGTTCCCGACCGGAGAACGACGACGACGGTTTCCGCCGAGTCGGCCCCGGTCAGCTGCACGTCGGCCGTCACGGCGATGGTGTCGCCCACGGTGGCTCGAGCCGGCCCGCGCACCTCGGTGACGGCCAGGTCGCGCCCGCGCCCCCGCGGGAGCACGACGAGCCCGGTGGAGGCGAGCAGCTCGGACGGAATGTCGGGGACGTCGCCCAGTTCGCCGTCGGTGACGACCACGATCCTCCGCCCGACCGCCACCGCGGCCGCCAGGGCCGGGCCGAGGTCGCTCCGCCCCCGACCCGGAGCGGAATCGGTCCATGGACGCGCGTCCCCGAACCAGCGTACCCGCCCAAGCGCCTCAGCGGTGTCGGAGGCGGCCTGCCACTGCCCGGAATCGGCGGTCATGCTGAGCGACGCGTCCAGCAGCACGACTGGAGGCCGGGAATCGGCCGGGCCGGGACAGCCAGGATTTGCGAGCAGCGCGCCGAGCCCACCCCACGCCAGGGCGCGGCAGACCATCGGCACCCAGCTCCGCGGCCCCCTGGGTTCCAGGCGCAGGTAGGTCAGGAGCGCGACGGACGCCGCGAGAGGAATCAGGAGGAGGGTCAGCATGGAGGTCTGCGAAGTCCTACGCGTGCAGCCGCGTCAGGATTCGCGCGAGGCGGGACGGCGAGGCGACGTCAGTCGCCGAGCTGGGCGAGCGGTGAAACGGGAGCGGGATGAAGCAGGGCGGCGAGCCTGCTCCGCTCCGCGTCGAACGCGGGCCGGTCGGCGGCGGCCACCGGCTGCCCGTTGCCCAGGTCGAGGCGCCGGGCGTCGCGCGCGACGCCGTTGACGCGGAACTCGTAGTGCAGGTGGGACCCCGTGGCGAGCCCTGTCGCGCCCACCCGGCCGATGACCTGCCCCTGCTCGACGCGGGTACCCGTGCGGGCGAGGATGGCGCTGAGGTGCCCGTACCGGGTGGTGATCCCGTTCGCGTGGCGCACTTCCACCAGGTTGCCGTACCCGCCGGAGTACCCCGCCTTGATCACGACGCCGTCGCCGGCCGCGAGGACGGGGGTGCCGTAGTCTGCGGCGTAGTCGGTGCCCTCATGCCGCCGGGCGAAGCCGAGGACCGGGTGGCGCCGCGACCGGTTGAAGCTCGACGAGATCCGCCGGAACTGGAGCGGGGCCCGCAGGAAAGCGCGCTTCAGGGACTGGCCGTCCGCATCGTAGAACGAGGCCTTCCCGTCGGCGGTCTCGAAGCGGTAGGCGGTGAGGCTCTTGCCATTGACCGTGAGGTCGCTGGCCAGGATCCGGCCGAAGCGGACCTCGCCTTCCTCCGACACCAACCGCTCGAGGAGCACCTGGAACCGGTCCCCGGCCCGGATGTCGCGGGTGAAGTCCACCGACCAGGCGTAGACGTCCGCGAGATCCCACGCCAGGCGCTCCCGTTCTCCGCGCCCGAGCAGCTGGTCGTCCACGCCGTTGTCGAGCGCCACGTAGAGCGAGTTGTCGATCGGGCCCCCGACCTGTACGACCTCGGGGTACCACATGATCGGCTGGACCTCCGTGGTCCACCCGCTGTCGGCCCGCAAAAACTGGAGCCGCTGCGCGTCGCCGGTGCGCACGGAAAAGGCCGTGGGAAGGGAGTCGAGGCGGGGACGCCGGAAGTTGAAGACGAGCCCGGAGCGCATGCGGCGGGGATCGAAGTTGGTGCGCGCGGCGATGTCCTGGAGGTTGAGCCCCACGATGCCCTGGCGCGCCAGCAACTCGGAGACCGTCTCGCCGCGGCGCAGCGTGTCCGCGCTTTCGGCCCATGCGTTGCCCACCACGATGGGGGGGGCGACCATCAAGCGCTTCCACGGCCAGGAGCCGGTGAGCGAGGCCCAGGCCCCGAACAGCACCGTCGCGAGCGCGACCAGGAAGCGCGAGACCTTCATCAGTCCATCTGTCGGCGGATGAAGGTCGGGATTTCCATGTCAGGCACCTCGGACGACGACGCCCCCCGACGCGGCTCGGGCCGCGCGGCAGGCGCCGGGGTCGGGGAGGAGAGCGGCGCCGGCGTGGCCGCACGGCGCGGCGTCGGGAACGGCAGGATCCCTGGCGCCGAGCGGCCGGCGTCGTGCGACATCGTCCGGTCGAACCCGGTGGCGATGACGGTGACGCGCACCTCGCCCTGCATGGCCGGGTCGTTGTGGGCGCCGAAGATGATCTCCGCGTCGTCCCCGGCGGCATCGTGGATGATCTGGTTGATGGTGCTGGCCTCGCCAAGCGTCAGGTCGTTGCCGCCGGTGATGTTGATCAAGACGCCGGTGGCCCCCGCGATCGAGACGTTGTCGAGCAGCGGGCTGGAGATGGCCTGCTGCGCGGCCTCCATGGCCCGATTGTCGCCGCGGCCGGTCCCGGTCCCCATCAGCGCCGCACCGCCGTTCTGCATGATGGTGCGCACGTCGGCAAAGTCCACGTTGATGATGCCGGTCGAGGTGATGAGCCCGGCGATGCCCTGCGTGGCGTGCAGGAGGACCTCGTCGGCCTTCTTGAGGGCGTCCTGGAACGGGATACCCTTCCCCACGACCGCCAGGAGCCGCTCATTGGGGACGACGATCATCGTGTCCACGTTGTTGCGCAGTTCGGCGATGCCCATCTCGGCCTGCCGCATCCGCTTCCGGCCCTCGAAAAGGAAGGGCTTGGTCACGATGCCGACGGTGAGCGCGCCGATGTCCCGCGCCACCTGCGCCACGATCGGCGCTGCACCGGTGCCGGTGCCGCCGCCCATGCCGCAGGTCACGAAGACAAGGTCCGCCCCCTGGACCGCCGCGATGATCTCGTCGCGGTTCTCCTCAACCGCCTGGCGGCCGATCTCGGGCCGCGCGCCCGCCCCGAGCCCGCGCGTCAGCTTCTTCCCGATCTGGACCTTGAGGTCCGAGCGGGAGGCCGTCAGGGCCTGGGCGTCGGTGTTGACCGAGATGAACTCCACGCCCAACAGGCGCTCCTCGATCATCCGGTTGACAGCGTTGCCGCCGCCGCCGCCGACGCCGATCACCTTCATCTTGGCGCTTTGGGTGACCGTTTCTTCGAGCTCGAAGATCATGGGTGTGTCCTCTCAGGCCCGGATCAGAAGAAGTCCTGCAGCCAACGCTTGACTGGAGCGAGATATTTTTCCACCTGCGTCCCACGGCGCGTGCCGCTGCCGAAGCCGCTGCCGAGCGCCAACTGCCGTGCCCCGTAGAGAGCCAGTCCGGCGGGGACGACCATCCGTGGCGTCTCCACGCTGTCCGCCAGCCCGGTGAGCCCCTGCCGCGGCACACCCACCCGGACCGGCATGGCGAACACCTCCCGGCCCAGCTCCACGATGCCGGTGGCCTGCGCGCCGCCGCCGGTCAGGATCACCCCGGCCGGCAGCCGCTGGTGGTAGCCCGCGCGGGTGATCTCGTCGAGGGCGTACTCCAGCACTTCCTGCAGGCGCATGTGCATTATATGCGCGAGGACCCTGCGGTGCGCGCTCCGCGCCCCCTGGCCGGGAGTGCTCGGCAACTGGATCACGTCGTCCTCGGGCACGAGCGGCTCGTACGCCGCGCCGAACCGCTCCTTGATCCGCTCCGCGTCCTGCTGGGTGACCTGAAGGCCGTGCACCAGGTCAGCGGTGACGTGGCCGCCGGCGCAGAGGAGCGACGCCGTGTGGCGGATCTTGCCGCCATGGAAGATCGACACGTTCGTGGACCCGCCGCCCAGCTCCACGATGGCGCAGCCGAGTTCCCGCTCGTCGGGAGTGAGCACCGCGAGCGAGGCCGCCAGCGGCTCGAGCACGAACTCCCCGACGCTGAACCCCGCCCGCTCGACCGCCCGACGGAGATTCTGGAGGACGCTCGAGAGCACGGTGACCAAGTACACCTCCGCCTCGAGTCGCGACCCCGTCATCCCGATCGGCTCGCTGATGCCGGGCTGCTGGTCGATGATGTAATCCTGCGGGATGGCGTGCAGGAGCTCGTGGTCCCGGCCGAAGGAGACGTTGCTGGCCATGTCGTTGACCCGGGCCACGTCGCCGGTACGGATCTCGTCGCCGGTGACGGACACCATCCCGTGCGAGCTGCGCCCCGCGACGTGCTCTCCCGCGATGCCGCAGTACACCGTCCCGACCTCGACGCCGGCCATCCGCTGCGCGTCGGCCATGGCCTTGGCGATGGCCCGGGTCGTCTCCTCGAGATCCCGCACCACCCCCCGGCGCACCCCCGCCGTCCGCTCCACCCCGACCCCGAGGATGCGGGCGAGCGGGTCACGGGAATCCCCGGTGGCCTCGGCGATGACCGCCACCGTCCGGGTCGAGCCGAGGTCCAGCGCGGCGATGAGCCGCTGCGGGGAGGCGCTCATCCTGCGCGCCCCCGCCCGCGGACGACGACCTGTCCGGCGAACCGACCATCGAGTTCAGCCCATGCGCGGCCCTGTCGGCCGAGAACCTGTTCAGCTGCCATCACCGCGCGAATGACCTCCGCTGTCACATCGGGACGGAGCCACAGTCGGCGCCCCCCCAGGTCCACCACCACGTCCCCGCCATCCGCGGAGGCCGTGACCACTCTCGAAAATAACTCCGGATCGATTTCCTGCAGGCGTCCGAGCACCCGGGCGACGGTCGCGTCCGGCTCGTCGATGACCGGCAGGTCGGGAGCGGCCACCGCCGGATCGAACGGAAGGAACTTCCCGTTCCGTCCCACCATCCGCAGCCGCCCATTCCTCGGCGCCAGCGCCACCGCCCGGGCCTCGGTCACCGTGACCACCAGGGTGCCCGGGAGCCGGCGATGCACCTCGGCAGTCCGGATGCCCGGCAGGGCCAGGACCCGGGCGGCGTAAGGGTCGAGGTCGTCGAAGAGGTTCCCCCTCCCGGGGATCCGCATGGCCGCCACGATCTCGGCCGGCGTCGCGGACGTCACCCCCACCAGTTCGACCCGTCGGACCTTGAAGAAGCCGACGTGCCGGAGGAGCACCGGGCCGCCCAACCAGAACGCCGACCCCGCAGCGAGGATGCCGAGCCCCATGAGCGCGGGGCGGAGCCACGGTTTCATCCGGCGCGCAGGCCGATCGCCAGTTCGGGCCCCAGCCTCGTGATGTCGCCGGCGCCCAGCGTCAGGAGGACGTCGCCGGGCACCAGGAGCTTCCGGACCACCTCCGCGACCGCCGACCGCACCGGAGCAAAGTGGACGTCGGCACCCGCGGCGCGGGCCGCCTCCACCACCAGCGAACCGCTGACGCCTGGGACCGGCTTTTCCCGCGCCGCGTAGACTTCGGTGACCACCGCCACGTCGGCCGCCGCCAGCGCCCGGCCCATGGCCGCGCCGTGTGCCTGGGTGCGGCTGAAGAGGTGCGGCTGGAAGACCGCCACCAGCCGGCGCCCCGGGAACGCCTGTCGCGCCGCCTCGAGCGTAGCGACCAGCTCCGTCGGGTGGTGGGCGTAGTCGTCCACCAGCGTGACGCCACCCGCTTCGCCGAGGCGCTCGAACCTCCGCCCCACCCCCCTGAATTCCGCAAGAGCGCCGAGGGCGGCGTCGATCGGGCCACCCAGCGCGTGCACCACGCCGAGCGCGGCGGTCGCGTTCCGGAGGTTGTGGAGGCCCGGCACCCGAAGCCGGAGGGTCACCGCGCCCCGACCCGGGAGCTGCACGGTGGCCGAGGTCCACTGCTCATCCTGCCGGACCGCCGAGATCCGGAGCTCCGCATCGGTCGCCGAGCCGAAGCGCAGGGTACCAGGACCGAGTCGGGCCGCCAGCCGGGCGGCGCCGGGATCGTCCACCCCGACGAGGCGGATTCGTGCACGTCCCGCGAAGGTGGCGAATGCTTCCTCGAGCGCCTCGAAAGAACCGTAGCACTCCAGGTGGTCGGCTTCGACGTTGTTGACGACCGCAACCGCCGGGTGCAGCGCGAGGAATGCCTTGTCGTACTCGTCGGCTTCGACCACGAAGAGCGCATCGCCGTCGAGCCGCGCGTTCCCGCCCCACTGCCCCACTCGACCACCCGCGAGCCCGGTCGGCGCCAGCCCGGCGGCGGCCAGCGCCTCGGTGGTCATCACGGTGGTGGTCGTCTTGCCGTGCGTCCCCGCGACCCCGACCACCGTGCCACCTGCCACGAGCTGGGCCAGTGCTTCCTTGCGCGGAATCACCGGAACGCCCAACTCCCTGGCCCGCACCAGTTCCGCGTGGTCTGCGGGGACGGCCGCGGTGTACACCAATGCGCGTGCCCCGGCAGCGTGCGACGGATCGTGGCCGCTGGCCACCTCCGCTCCGAGCGCGGCCACGTCGGCCGCGCCTGTCGGGTCCGGGTCGCACCCGCTCACCGCCACACCCCGGCGGCGCGCGATGAGAGCCAAGGCGCTCATCCCGGCCCCGCCGATGCCGACGAAGTGCACAGGCCGCGGGTCCGAGGGGTTGAATAAGTCCATTGGAATTGAGCTAATGTAAAATCTTATCGAGAGTTGCGAAAGAGCGAGGCTACCCCAAAAGCGTCAAAAGATGCGACACGATGTCCGCCGATGCGGTCGGCCGACCCCGCTTCCGGGCCGCATCGGCCATGGCGGCCCTCCGGCCCGTGTCCCCCACCAGCCTCGTAATCGCGGCGCCCAGCGAAACCGGCGTCAGCGCGGACTGCAGCAGGACCTCAGAGGCGCCCGACGCCTCCAGTGCGCGTGCATTGACCGTCTGGTGATCGGCCGCCGCCGTCGGCAGTGGGACGAGGATGCTGGGCAGGCCCCACGCACAGAGCTCGGCGCAGGTCATCATCCCAGCCCTGCCCACCACAATGCTGGCCACCGCGAAGGCGTCGGCGATCGGGTCGAGGAAATCGAAGACCTGCACATCCGGCGGCCGGTGGTGGGACGCGAATCTGGCGAATGACCCCTTCCCGGTGGCCCAGAGCACGTACGTCCCGGCGCCCCCACCGTTCGCCAACCAGCCGGCCGTGGCCTCGTTGAGCGCTACTGCGCCCTGGCTCCCTCCCGTGACCAGCACCACCGGCCGGTCGTCGAGCAGGCCGAACCGCCGGCGCGCAGCGGCCGCCCGGGCCGGATCGGGGGGATTGATGGGGCTGCCCGTGTCGAAGACGGCCGTCGCCGCCCGGAGGCGCAGGTGCGCCCTGGCTTCGGGCGCGCCGAGATAGACGTGCCGAACGCGGCCGCTGAGCAGCCTCGTGGCGAGCCCCGGAAACGCATCCTGCTCCAAGATCGCGGTCGGGATCCCTCTTCGGGCCGCGAGAAAGACCACTGGCGCGGAGGCGTAGCCGCCCGTTCCCAGGACCGCGAGCGGCCGCTCCTGATCGAGGAGCCGGCCCGTCGCCTTCAGGAGACGGCCCGCCACCACCGGCCACCGCCAGTTCTTCCACCACTGTCGCCGGTAGAGCGGCTCGGCGGGCAGGAGGACGTGCCGAAAGTCCCTGGTCGGCAGGAGTGTCTTTTCGATGCCGCGTTCCGCCCCGACCAGCACCGGCTCGAGATCCGGCCGTCGCCGCCGCAGTTCCGCCGCGATGGCGAGCGCGGGCATGAGGTGCCCACCGGTGCCTCCGCCGGCAATGAGGACGGTGCTCACTTGGCGGTGGTTTCCCGCGCCGGGCGCCCGCGCATTCGGCCGATGTTCACGAGGATGCCGGTGGCGGCCAGGGAGATCACCAGGCTCGACCGGCCGTACGACATGAACGGCAGCGTCAGGCCGGTCGTCGGCATCAGCGAGAGCGACACCGCCATGTGCATCACCGCGGTGATCCCGATCATCGCCGTGATGCCGACCGCCAGAAACTGCCCGAAGGGATCGGGGGCGCTGCGCGCGATGCGAAAGCCCAGCCAGAGGAAGATCCCGAACAGCAGGACCACCAGGACGACGCCGAGAAACCCCCACTCCTCCCCGATGGTGCTGAAGATGAAGTCCGAGTACGCGTACGGCAGGAAGAGCTTCTGCTGTCCCTCGCCGAAGCCGACGCCGAGGAGCCGGCCGGAGCCGATCCCCACGAGCGACTGGTGGATCTGCATCCCGGCGGCGTCGGTGGCCTCGCCCGGACTGAGGAACGTGGTGAGCCGGGCCATGCGGTACTGGGCGGACTGGATCTTCTCGAACAGCAGGAGGAGGCCGGCCAGGCCGAGCAGGATGAAGTGCCCGATCTTGGCGCCGGCCGAGAAGAGCACCATCAGGCCGAGCAGCGCCACCAGCGTCGCCATGGACAGGTTGGGCTCGAGCAGGATGAGCAGCGAGACGACGCCGATGCTGACCAGGAACGGCAGGACCCCCTTCTTGAACTCGCGGACCTGCGCCCCCTTCTTGGCCGCCAGCATCGCGCACCAGATGATGATGGCCAGCCGCGCGATCTCGGAGGGCTGGAAGTTGATGACGCCGATATCCACCCAGCGCCGCGCGCCGTTGACCGTGGGTGCGATGGCGTGGGTTCCGGGCAGGATCGGGATGAGCAGCACGAGGATCGTGGCGACCAGGATCAGCCACGCGAGGCGCCGCCAGATGTGGTAATCGACCCGGGACACGATGCTGAGCCCCAGCAGCCCCAGCAGCGCGCCGACCAGCTGCCTGAGCGCAAACCCGGCGCCTCCGGAGCTCGCCGTCTGCAGGCTGAGCGCCCCGTACGTGTTCGCGATCCCGAACACAACCATCGTGGCGGTGACCACGGTGAGGAGGCGCGTCTCCCAGCGCAGCTCGCCGGGGTGACGCGCGACCGGCGCACTCACAGCGACTCCACCGCCGCGCGGAACCGCGCGCCGCGCTCCTCGTAGTTCCGGAACATGTCGTAGCTGGAGCAGGCGGGTGAGAGCAGCACGGCGTCCCCCGGCTTCGCCAGGTGGCCCGCCGTGGAGAGCACGTCGGCGAAATCGCCGGCGCTCACCACCCGGACGCTGCTCCCAAGGTCCGCCTGCACCAGCGATCCCGCCTCCCCGTATGCCACCACCGCCCGGCACCCCTTCGCGAGCAGGGGCGCCAGCCTCGTGTAGGCCTCGCCCTTGTGCCGGCCGCCGAGCAGGAGGACGTACGGCCGATCGAGCGCGCTGAGCGCCACCTCGGTCGAGGCGATGTTGGTGGCCTTGCTGTCGTTGATCCAGAGGACGCCGCCGACTTCGCGCACCGGCTCGAGCCGGTGGGGGAGCGCGCGAAACGTGCGAAGTCCGTCCGCGAGCGACGCCAGGCCGACCCCCGCCACCTGCGCCGCCATCGCCGCCGCGAGCGCGTTGGCCACGTTGTGATCGCCCAGCAGCATCAGCTCCCTGCGGGAGAGCAGCGTGTCCCGGCCGAGCATCAGGGCCTGCGCACGGCGGTCATACCATCCGTCGGCCACCCTCGACGTGGAGAAGCGCCGGTGGACACCCGCCGCCGGCGCCGCCATGCGCTGCACTTCCGCATCGTCCCCGTTCGTGATCCAGGTCGACGCGTTGGTGGCGTTCCGGAAGAGCTGCGCCTTGTCGGCGTAGTAATCGGCGAGCGTCGGGTATCGATCGAGGTGGTCGGGCGAGAGATTGGTGAGGACGCCGACGGTCGGGAGGAGGCCCGGCATGTCGTGCAGCTGGAACGAGGAGAGTTCGACGGCGAGCCAGTCGGGTGGATCATCCTCGAGCGCCACCGCCGACAACGGCCGTCCGATGTTGCCTGCCGACACCGCGTTCAGCCCGCCCGCCACCAGGAGGTGCGCCGTGAGTGCGGTGGTCGTCGTCTTTCCGTTCGTCCCGGTGATCGCGAGCACCCGCGACCGCCCGAGACACCGGAGGCCGAGTTCCGCTTCGGCAAGCACCGGAACGCCGGCATCCCGGGCGGCCCGGAGCGCGGCGGCCTCGGGCGGAACCCCGGGCGACACGATGGCCGCGGCAGCCCGGCCGATCCGCGCCAGGTCGTGATGACCGACCTCCACCTGCACCCCCTCCGCACCGAGCGCCGTGGCCTGCTCGGCGAGCGCGGCGCCTGCCCCGCCGTCGGAGGCGTACACCGACACGCCGTGGCGGAGGAGCAGACGGGACGCCGCGACGCCGCTCTTGCCGAGGCCGATGACCGCCACCTCGCGCCCGGGGCCGCGCCACTCCTCGAACATCAGCGGACCTTCAGCGTGGCCAGGGCCACGAGCGCGCAGAGGATGCCAAGGATCCAGAACCGGATGACCACCGTGGTCTCCGCCCAGCCGTGCTTCTCGAAGTGATGGTGGAGCGGCGCCATTCGGAACACCTTGTGCGCGTCGGCGTATTCCCGGCCGCGGGAGCGCTTGAACCACTTGTACACGGAGGTCTGGAGCATCACCGACACCGCCTCGGCCACGAACACCCCGCCGATCAGCACCAGCAGGAACTCCGCCTTCAGCAGGATGGCCACCGTGCCGAACGCCCCGCCGATCGCCAGGCTGCCCGTGTCGCCCATGAAGACTTCGGCGGGATGGGCGTTGAACCAGAGGAAGCCCAGGGCTGCGCCCATGAGGGCGGCGCAGAAGACCGCGAGCTCCCCGGCACCTGGCAAGTAGATCAGGTTGAGGTACGAGGTGAAGTCCACCCGCCCGAAGAGGTAGGCGAACACCGCGAAGGCGGCCGCCGCGACCGCGGTAAGTCCTGCGGCGAGCCCGTCGAGCCCGTCCGTCAGGTTCACCGCGTTGCTCCAGGCGGTGATCACGAAGATGACGAACCCGACGAAGAGCAGCGGCGCGAAGTTCACGACCAGGTACTTGAAGAAGGGAACCGTCGTCGCCGTGGCGGGGATGATCGTGGTGGCCACCACGGGGAAGAACAGCAGGTACAGGGCGAGCACGAGCCCGAAGGTGCACTGGCCCACCAGTTTCCACTTGGCCACGAGGCCGCGCGACTTCCCCTGCACGATCTTCAGGTAGTCGTCGAGGAATCCGATGGCCCCCATCCAGAGCGTGGCGAGCATCGCCACCACGACCATCCGGTTGCCCACACGCGCCCAGAGCAGCGTCGGGACGAGGGTCGCGAAGATGATGACGAGGCCGCCCATGGTCGGGGTGCCGCGCTTTCCCTGGTGGCTCGCCGGGCCCTCCGCCCGGATGATCTGCCCGATCTTGTGCGCGCGCAGCCGCCGGATGACCACCGGGCCGACGACGAAACAGAGCACGAGCGCGGTCACCCCCGCGCCGGCCGCGCGGAAGGCGATGTAGTTGAACAGG
>JACDJC010001840.1_pt1 | contig 17982 bp, 18 predicted proteins | sample 7454191 | NCBI WGS metagenome assembly JACDJC01 (sample SAMN14253291, study PRJNA609438) | sludge metagenome | isolation source: sludge after 25d culture with pyrite and EDTA | collected 2018-12-20 | reverse complement strand
TACATCGGCTGGAACACCAGCACCTCGTCGCCGGGCTCGACCAGCCCGAGGATCGATCCGGTCAGCGCCTCCGTGGCGCCCGAGGTCACCATCACCTCGCTCATGGGGTCGAGCGCGAGGCCATGCCAGTGGCCGTAATGCGCGGCCACCGCCTTGCGCAGCTCCGGGATGCCCATCATCGAGGGATATTGATTGTAGCCGTTGAGCACGGCGTCGGCCGCCTTCTCGCGGATATCGAGCGGGCCCGGATCGTCGGGAAAGCCCTGGCCGAGATTGATCGCGTTGAGGTCGCGCGCCGCCTGCGACATCACGTCGAAAATGGTGTTCGGCAGGTTCGCGAAAATCCGGTTCATCGCGGATCAGCCGCCCTTGCGGGACGGAAGGCCGGCCGCCTTCCAGCCCAGCATGCCGCCGGCCAGATGCGAGTCGTAGGGCTTGCCGGCGGCCTGGGCGGCGAGCGAGGCGGTGACCGAGCGCCGGCCGGACCGGCAGGCGAAGACGACGGTCTTGCCCTGCGGATCGGGAATTGCGTCCGGGTCGAAGCGCGACAGGGGAAGAACCGCAGCGTCCGGATAGGCTTCGGCGGCGACTTCGTTCGGCTCGCGCACGTCGACCAGCAGATAGCGGCCCTGCGCGATGCCGGCAGCCACCTCCGCCGGCGACAGATCGTGAACCTTGTGGGACACCCGCCTTCCCCTTCCGAAAATGCTGAACAAACTCACCCTTTGCCCTCCGAAAATCAAGCGTCGCGCGGAATCTTCAGATCGTCACCTGCATGCCGACCTCGACGACGCGGCCGGTCGGGATCTGAAAATAGTCGGTGGCATCGTTCGCCGAGTGGCTCATGGCGATGAACAGATGGTCCTGCCAGCGCGGCATTTCGGATTTCGCCGCCGGCTTCAGCGAGCGCCGCGAGACGAAGAACGAGGTCGACATGATGTCGAACTGCCAGCCGAGCTTGCGGGCGACGGCGAGCCCCCGCGGCACGTTGGGCGTTTCCATGAAGCCGTACTTCAGCTTCACGGTGGAGAACTTGTCGCTGATGTTTTCCATCCGCACGCGGTCGGCGACGTCGACCCGCGGCGTCTCCGCGGTCTGCACGGTGAGGATCACGTTGTGCTCGTGCAGCACCTTGTTGTGCTTGAGATTGTGCAGCAGAGCGGTTGGGACGTAGCCGGGATCGCTGGTCAGAAACACCGCGGTGCCCTTGACGATATGCGGCGGCCGCTTCTCCAGGCTCCTGATGAGATCGAGCAGCGGCACCTCGGTGCGCCGCGTCTTCTGGATCAGCATCACCGAGCCGCGGCGCCAGGTCCAGATCAGCACCACCATCATCATGCCGAACAGCACCGGCACCCACGCGCCCTGCAACAGCTTGAGCAGGTTCGCGGTCAGAAACGTCAGATCGACGAAGACGAGCGGCGCGATCAGCGCCGCAGCCGCGGCTGCGCGCCAGTGCCAGAGCTTCCAGATCACCACGAAGCACATGATGCCGTCGGCCACCATGGTGGTGGAGACGGCGATGCCGTAGGCCGAGGCCAGCCCGCTGGAGGTGCGGAACAGGCCGACCAGCAGCAGCACGCCGATCAGGAGCAGGATGTTGACGCGCGGCAGATAGATCTGGCCGGCATGGCTTTCGGAGGTGTAGCGCACCTCGAAGCGCGGCAGCAGCCCGAGCTGGATCGCCTGGCGCACCAGCGAGAAAGCGCCGGTGATCACCGCCTGGCTCGCGATCACGGTCGCCGCGGTGGCGAGCCCGATCAGCGGCACCAGCATGCGATCCGGCACCATGCGGTAGAACGGATTCTCGATCGTGTCCGGATGCGCCAACACCAGCGCGCCCTGCCCGAAATAGTTGATGAGCAGGCACGGCAGCACGAAGAAGAACCACGCGGTCTGGATCGGCTTGCGGCCGAAATGGCCGAGATCGGCATAGAGCGCCTCGCCGCCGGTGACCGCAAGGAACACCGCGCCGAGAATCACCAGGCCGATCACGCCGTGCGTCAGCAGGAAGCCGACGCCGTGCCACGGGTTGATCGCCGACAGCACCGTCGGATCGTCGCTGATATGCATCAGCCCCATCACGCCCAGCGTCAGGAACCAGACGATCATGACCGGACCGAAGGCGCTGGCCACCAGCGCCGTGCCGCGGCTTTGCACCGCGAACAGGCAGATCAGGATCACCAGCGCGAGCGGCACCACGTAGTCATCGAGTGCCGGCGTCGCGATCTTGAGACCTTCGACCGCCGACAGCACCGAGATCGCCGGGGTGATCATGGCGTCGCCCAGAAACATGGCGGCGCCGATGACGCCGAGCCCCAGCAGGAGCGGCGTGCGCCGCCCGAGCGCGCGCTGGCCGAGCGCCATCAGCGACAGCGTGCCGCCCTCGCCGTTGTTGTCGGCGCGCAGCAGCAGCAGCACATACTTCACGGTGACGACGACGATCAGCGACCACAGGATCAGCGACAGAACGCCGAGCACGATCTCGCGCGACACCGGCCCGCCATGGGCGGCGTTGTGGACGGCCTCGCGGAACGCATACAGCGGCGACGTGCCGATGTCGCCGAACACCACGCCGATGCTGCCGAAGGTGAGCGCCCAAAATCCGGTCGTAACCGGCACCTCGCCGGGTGCGTCGGCAGATGTCTCGCTGGCAGCCATGATCGAAGGAACGCCCTGACGGTCTCTTTGATCCCGGCGCGGCCCGGTGATCATTTTGGAGTGGCGTTCTTATAGCACTGGCATCCGTTGTCCACTGGGACCCGGTTGCATGTCAGGGAAGCATATTACCTTCAGGTATTATAGTAGGGTAACCCTAGGGCTTCAGATTCGGCGGCAGCGGCGGGTCTTCGCGCATCAGGGTGATGGTGACGCGGCGGTTGGCGGCGAGCGTCGGATCGTCCGGGAACAGCGGCTGGGTGTCGGCCTTGCCCGACACCGAATAGACATGGGAGCCCGGCAGGCCCTCCTGCTCCAGGATCTGGCGCACCACGTTGGCGCGGTCGGACGACAGGTCGAAGCCGTCATAGTCCGAGCGCGACGGCACGAAGCCGGCCGCGGTGTGGCCGACGATCGAGACGCGCAAAGGCGTGGCCTTGAGCGGCCCGGCGAGCCGCTGCAGCAGGCGCCGCGTCCGCTCCAGCGGCTGCTTGGAGCCGTCGGCGAACATCGAGCGGCCGTCCTGATCGACGATCTCGAGGTTAAGCCCCTGCTTGGTCTCCTCGAACATGATGTGCTTGGACAGGTCGGAGATTTCCGGCAGGTCCTGCAGCGCCTGCCGCAGCGAGGCGGACGCCAGCGCGAATTCGCGGTCGGTCTTCATCCGCGCGCTGGCGGTCTTGCTCTTGTCCTCCTGGTCGGGCGTCGGCGTGTTCGACGCCTCCTCCGGGGAGATATGCGCGACGTTCTTCATCTTCGGCCGGGTCGGCAGGCCGTCGGATTCGATCAGACCGGAGAAACGGGACTGGTTCTGCACGCCGAACGCGTCACGCATCGAGCCGGCGACGATCTTGAGCTTCTGCTGGTCCTGGGTCGAGAAAGCCACCAGCATGACGAAGAAGCTCATCAGCAGGGCCATCAGGTCGGCAAAGGTCACGAACCAGCCGTGACCGCCTGCATGCCCGCCGCGATTCTTCTTGGCCATGGCCTGTCCTCTATCCCTCGCTCCGGATCAGGCCGGGACCGGCTCGCCCTCTTCGTGGCGATGCTTCTCCGGCAGATAGGCCAGCAGCATCTCGCGGACGAGCGTCGGGGACTTTGCATCCCTGATCATCAGGATGCCGTCGATGATGAGCGTGCGATTGACCTCCTCGTCGTTCAGCTTGACGTGCAGCTTGTCGGCGATCGGCAGGCAGAACAGGTTCGCGACCAGCGCGCCGTAGAGCGTCGCCAGCAGCGCGACCGCCATGAACGGGCCGAGCTTCGAGGGATCGGACATGTTGGAGAACATCTGCACCATGCCGATCAGCGTGCCGATCATCCCGAACGCCGGGGCGCAATCTCCGATCGCGCGATAGATCTTCTGGCCCTCGTCCAGATGCATCAAGAAATTGTCGCGGTCGCGCTCGAGATTGTCGCGGATGAAATCCATGTCGTAGCCATCGGCGACGTAGCGGATGCCCTTGGCGAGGAACGGATCATCGGTCTCGACCTTCTCGAGCCCGACCGGCCCCTGCTTGCGGGCAACTTCCGCGAGCCGCGCCAGTTCGTCCACCAGCTCGCGCGAGGAGATGCTGCGCATGGTGAAGGCGAACTTCAGGCCCATCGGCATGCCATGAACGATGGCCACGAAGGGAAAGCGGATCATGGTCGCGGCGAGCGATCCGCCGCCGATGATGATGACCGCGTGGATGTCGTAAAAAATCCGGAAGTCGCCTCCCATCAGCACGAGGGTCGTGAGAACGGCGATACCAGCGAGCAGGCCAGCCCCGGTGGCGAGATCCATGAAAGCACTCCAACGCAACCCACGGCGCGGCCCATTCTGAGCCGGCTCCGGAACCCTAGCGTCGGGGCGATTAAATTCGCGTAAAGGTTATCGAATTGACGAGCGCCAAAGGCGCTTTCGGCACAGCGGCGGCGCAACCGCGGTCAAAACGCCCGACAGGCGCCGGAAAACCGGCGTGTCGGGCGTCGATCCGGACCATCCTTTAAGGATTTTGTTAACGCATGGCGGCGGCCGCCACGGGTTCGCGCCACGCTAGTTCAGACGCGAAGGCCGGTTGTCCTGTTCGGCATCGGCGGGCGCGACGAAGTCGTGCGCGGGGCCGCCGCCAACCGTCGCGGCCGCGGCGCGGGCGCGCCGCGCGTGCTTGCGATACGACATCCATCCCACCGGCAGGCAGACCAGATAGAGCAGCGAGCCGCCGGTCAGGAGGTGCCACGGATAGCTGACGAGCACGGCGATGAACAGCACCACCAGCACCACCACCGGCAGCACCATCTCGGGGGCGACCTTGGCGCCGATCATCTTGCCGGAGAACACCGGCAGCCGCGACACCATCAGGAACGCCATGGTGAGGGTGAACACCGCGGTGACCGTCACCGGCAGTGGCGGCGCCCCGATCAGCACCAGGTACATCGGCAGCAGCACGCAGATCGCGCCGGCCGGCGCCGGCACGCCAGTAAAATAGTTGGCGGCAAAGGCCGGCTTGTTCGGGTCGTCCATGGTGGCGTTGAAGCGCGCCAGCCGCAGGCCGCCGCTGATGGCGAAGATCATCGCCGCGATCCAGCCGACGTTGCCCAGTTCGCGCAACTGCCAGAAATACAGGATCAGCGCCGGCGCCACGCCGAAGTTGACGAAGTCGGCGAGGCTGTCGAGTTCGGCGCCGAACCGCGACTGGCCCTTGATCATCCGCGCCACGCGGCCGTCGATGCCGTCGAGGATCGCCGCGAACACGATCGCCCCGAGCGCAAGCTCCGTCCGCCCCTCGAAGGCCAGCCGGATCGCGGTGAGGCCGGCGCAGAGCGCCAGCAGCGTGATGACGTTCGGCACCAGCATCCGGATCGGAATCTGGCGAAACCGGCGGCGGCGCAGGTCGGGAGCTCGCGGATCGGGCATCATGGCATGGGCCTCGTGAAAGGGCCTGAAGTCTCAACGCTAAACATATAGCGGCACCGGGCCGCCGCGCCACAGCATCTGCGCCGCGACTGTGGCGAAAAGCCGCCGCACCCCGCGCCCCGTGGTTAATCCACGCGGTAGGTGCGGCCGCCGTCGCCGAGCCTGAAATCGGCCAGCACGGTCTCGCCGGCCACCGCCGTCTGCCCCTCCGCCACCAGCGCCTTGGCGCCTTCGGGCAGGAAGACATCCAGCCGCGAACCGAACCGGATCAGCCCGAAGCGCTCGCCCGCCCCGAGTATCTGGCCCTCCCGGACGAAGCAGACGATACGCCGCGCCACCAGCCCGGCGATCTGGATCACGCCGATGCGGCCCGACGGCGTCGAGATCACCAGCGAATTGCGCTCGTTGTCCTCGCTTGCCTTGTCGAGATCGGCGTTGACGAACTTGCCGGGGCGGTAGGCGATGCGATCGACGCGGCCGGCCACCGGGCTGCGGTTCACGTGGCAGTTGAACACGCTCATGAAGATCGAGACGCGCGGCAGCGGCTTGTCGCCGAGGCCGAGCTCGGCCGGCGGCACCGCCTGCACCACCATCGAGACGCGGCCGTCGGCCGGCGACACCACGATGCCCTCGCGCACCGGCGTCACCCGCACCGGATCGCGGAAGAACAGCGCGCACCACACCGTCAGCCCGCAGCCGATCCAGCCGAGCGGCGTCCAGACCCAGAACAGGATGAGGCTCGCGAAGGCGAACGCGCCGATGAAGGGATAGCCTTCCGGATGGATCGGCGGGATCTGCGCGCGGATGGAGTTGACGATGGACATGGATCACAGACCTTAATTACGGGCCTTCTGTTCCCTCTCCCCTTGTGGGAGAGGGTGGCGCGCCGCGCAGCGGCGTGCCGGGAGGGGGAAAACTGGGCGTGCGCGAAGTTCTTGGACAATTTGCTCGAGCACCGCGCCGGTGTTGCTCAGCACCTCATTATTCCAGAACCTCATGACGCGAAACCCCTGATCGACAAGCCATTTACCCTCACTGCGCCATGGCCGGGCATAGCCGTTCGAAGAACAGCGTCGCTTCGACGCACGCCGTGCCGACGCAATCCAGTCTTGCGCTCCTCACACGTCATTCCGGGGCGCGCGTCAGCGCGAACCCGGAATCTCGTGCGGCGTTTGCGTCTTCGGTGCCCATGGCGCGAGATTCCGGATCGGCGCCGAAAGCGCGTTTACGCGCGTCTTTGACACGCTATGGCGCCGTCCGGAATGACGATGTGCGACGTAGTCTATCTATTCCGCCGCGGCGGGCGTGACCAGCGGGTCGTCGACCGGCGGCGGCAGCCGGTTGGGCGCTCCCGCATCGTCTCCCATCAAAGCGAGCTTCTCCCGCGCCTCCTGAGCCTCACGTTGCCTGTTCCACATGCTGGCGTAAAGACCGCCGGCTTCGAGGAGGCCGGCGTGGGTGCCGCGCTCGACGATGCGGCCCTGATCCAACACGATGATCTCGTCGGCGCCGACGATGGTGGAGAGCCGGTGGGCGATCACCAGTGAGGTGCGATTGCGCGACACCTTGTCGAGCGCGTCCTGGATCTCGCGTTCGGTGTGGCTGTCGAGCGCCGAGGTCGCCTCGTCCAGCACCAGGATCGGCGGTCCCTTCAGGATGGTGCGGGCGATGGCGACGCGCTGCTTCTCGCCGCCGGACAGCTTGAGCCCGCGCTCGCCGACCTCGGTCTCGTAGCCATGGGCGGCGGCGCGGATGAACCCGTCGATCTGCGCCATCGCAGCCGCCTCCTCGACCTCCGCATCGGTCGCATCCCAGCGGCCGTAGCGGATGTTGTAGCGGATGGTGTCGTTGAACAGCACGGTGTCCTGCGGCACCATGCCGATGGCGGCGCGCAGCGAGGTCTGCGTCACGTCGCGGATGTCCTGGCCGTCGATGGTGATGCGGCCGCCGCTCACGTCGTAAAGACGGAACAGGAGCCGCGAGATCGTCGACTTGCCGGCGCCGGAGGGACCGACGATGGCCACCGTCCTGCCGGCGGGCACCTCGAAGCTGATGCCTTTCAGGATCGGCCGTTCGGGATCGTAGGAGAAATACACGTCCTCGAAGCGGACCACGCCGGCCGTGACGGCAAGCGGCCTGGCGTCCGGAATGTCCTTCACCTCCGGATTGCGCGCCAGCACGCCGAACATCTTTTCGATGTCGATCGCGGCCTGCTTGATCTCGCGGTACACCCAGCCCATGAAGTTCAGCGGCTGGTAGAGCTGGATCATCATGGCGTTGACCATGACGAAGTCGCCCACCGTGTTGGTGCCGTTGCGCACGCCGATGGCGCACATCGCCATGGTCGCGGTCAGCCCGCAGGTGAAGATCACCGCCTGCCCGGTGTTGAGCACGGCGAGCGAGGTGTAGGTCTCGACGCTGGCGCGCTCGTAGCGCTCCATCGAGCGGTCGTAGCGCTGCGCCTCACGCGCCTCGGCGCCGAAATACTTCACCGTCTCGTAGTTGAGCAGCGAGTCGATCGCCTTGGTGTTGGCCTCGGTGTCCGACTCGTTCATCCGCCGCCGGATGCCGATCCGCCATTCGGTGGCGATGTAGGTGTAGTACATGTAGACGGCGACGGTCGAAAGCGTCACCAGCACGTAGCGCCAGTCGAACTGCCACAGCAACACGCCGACCATCAATGCCAGCTCGACGATGGTGGGCGCGAGCTGCAGGATGACCATGCGCACGATGGTCTCAATGCCGACGCGGCCGCGCTCCAGGACGCGCGTCAGCCCGCCGGTCTTGCGCTCGAGATGGAAGCGCAGCGACAGTTCGTGCATGTGGACGAAGGTGAGGTAGGCGAGCCGCCGCACCGCATGCATCGCCACCTTGGCGAACAGGCCGTCGCGCCACTGCGTCAGCACCATCATCAGGATGCGCGCGCCGCCGTAGCCGAGCGTCAGCAGCACCGGCGAGGCCACCACCCACAGCATCCAGTTCGACGATTGCACCGGCGCGCTGCCGGCGCCGGTCAGCGCGTCCGTCGCCCACTTGAAGGTGAAGGGCACGACCAGCGTCGCGGCCTTGGCGGCGACCAGCAGCAGCATCGACCATACGACCCGCATCTTCAGGTCGAGCCGGTCGCCCGGCCACATGTAGGGCCACAGATGCACGAGCGTGCCGAGCATCGTCGCCTTCTCGGGCATCGGCTCCGCTCCGGTCTTCGGCCGGACTGTCTGTGGCGGGAAAGGCTCGGGGGCGGCCATCAGGCGTCGGATGTCCTGGCTGCGCGGCACGGCCGCTCGGCCGGCGCCCTGGTCGGTCGCTGTTTCATCCGCGTCATATAGAACTTTCGGGTGCGTTCCGCACCCTTTCCGGGCGATTCTTTTCCGGAAACAGGCGGCTGGCGCAAGGCCGTCCCCGCGCCGCGCGCCTTGACGGTGCCGGACCCCGATGCCACATCGCAGAAATGGACAAGATTGCAAACAAGATCATCAAGAACGTCTGCGTCTATTGCGGCTCCGGCCCCGGCACCAATCCCGCATTCATGAAATCGGCCGCCGTCTTCGGCAAGACGCTTGCCGAGAACGGCGTCGGCCTCGTCTACGGCGGCGGCTCGATCGGCCTGATGGGCGCGGTGGCCACCGGCGCATTGGAGCACGGCGGCCGCGTCACCGGCATCATCCCCGAGTTCCTGACCATGCGCGAGCACGCGCTGCGCGGCGCGCAGGAGCTGATCGTCACCCGCAACATGCACGAGCGCAAGCAATTGATGTTCGACCGCTCGGACGCCTTCGTCGCCCTGCCCGGCGGCATCGGCACGCTGGAGGAGCTGGTGGAGCAGCTCACCTGGGCGCAGCTCGGCCGTCACGCCAAGCCGATCCTGCTCGCCAATATCGAGGGCTTCTGGGAGCCGCTGCTGGTGCTGCTCGCCCACATGCGGGAGACCGCCTTCGTCCGCGAAGGCCTGTCGGTGAATGTCCTTACCGCCGACCGCATCGAGGATATTCTGCCCGCGCTGGAGAAGGCCGCGCAGGAAGCGCCGGAAGCCGCCAGGCTGATGAAGGCCGACGTTGCGAGCCGGCTGTAGGCATCCCGCTCGCTTTCGTCAGCCGCCGGCCCGGACGAACGTCACCGCCTCGATGCGGTTGCCGTCGGGATCGAACACAAACGCCGCATAGTAGCTCGCGTGATATTCCGGCCGTGGACCGGCCGGCCCATCGGAGCGGCCGCCGCTCGCGAGCGCCGCGGCATAAAAGGCATCGACCGCCGCCGTGGTGCGCGTCCGCAGGCAGACGTGCACGCCGCTCTCGGGCGGCACGGGCGGCATCCCGGCGCGCAGGTTGATCCAGAACTCCGGATAGGTCTTGCCAAAACCGACAGTCGCCGGCCGCGCGATCGGCCTGGTCAGGCCGAGCGGCACCAGCGTCGCTTCGTAGAATGCCGCGGCACGCTCGAGGTCGGCAACGCCGACGGAGACGTGATCGATCATACGGCCTCGCTCACGCCGGCGCGCCGGACTTCACCAGCTTGTAGATCACCGAATCCATCAGCGCCTGGAACGAGGCGTCGATGATGTTGGACGACACGCCGACCGTGGTCCAGCGCGTGCCGGTCTCGTCCTCGCTCTCGATCAGCACCCGCGTCACCGCCTCGGTGCCGCCGTTGAGGATGCGGACGCGATAGTCCACGAGCTTCAGGCCGTCGATGTATTTCTGATACTTGCCGAGGTCCTTGCGCAGCGCCACGTCGAGCGCGTTGACCGGGCCGTTGCCCTCCGCCGCCGAGATCAGCGTTTCGCCGGCGACATCCACCTTCACCACCGCCATGGCGACGGTGACCCGCTCGCCGACCGCGTTATAGCGCTGCTCGACATTGACGTCGAACTGCACCACGCGGAAATAGTCCGGCACCTTGCCGAGCGTGCGCCGCGCCAGCAATTCGAACGAGGCGTTGGCGGATTCGTAGGCGTAGCCCGCCGCCTCCTTCTCCTTCATCTCCTCGACCAGCCGCGCGAGCTTCGGATCGTTCCTGTCGAAGGGAATGGCGGCGCGCTCGAGCTCGGCGATGACGTTGGAGCGGCCGGCCTGGTCGGAGACCAGCACGCGGCGGTGATTGCCGACCGCCTCCGGCGCGACGTGCTCGTAGGTTTGCGGGTCCTTGAGCACGGCGGAGGCGTGGATGCCGGTCTTGGTGACGAAGGCGCTCTCGCCGACGTAAGGCGCATGGCGGTCCGGCGCGCGGTTGAGGATGTCGTCGAGCGCGCGCGAGACCTGCACCAGCGAGGCGAGCTTGTCGCCGGAGATGCCGATCTCGAAGCGGTCGGCGAATTCCTTCTTCAGCTTCAATGTCGGGATCAGCGAGCACAGGTTGGCGTTGCCGCAGCGCTCGCCGAGGCCGTTCAACGTGCCCTGGATCTGGCGCACGCCGGCGCGCACCGCGGCCAGCGAATTCGCCACCGCCTGCTCGGTGTCGTTGTGGGTGTGGATGCCGAGATGGTCGCCGGGAATCTGCTTCACGACCTCGCCGACGATGGTCTCGATCTCGTGCGGCATGGTGCCGCCGTTGGTGTCGCACAACACCACCCAGCGCGCGCCGGCGTCATAGGCCGCTTTCGCGCAGGCCAGCGCGAATTGCGGGTTCTCCTTGTAGCCGTCGAAGAAATGCTCGCAATCCAACATCACCTCGCGGCCGGCGGCCTTCGCCGCGGTCACGCTGTCGCGGATCGAGGCGATGTTCTCCTCGTTGGTCGTCTCGAGCGCGACGCGCACCTGGTATTCGGACGACTTGGCGACGAAGCAGATGGCGTCCGCCCTCGCTTCCAGCAGCGCCGCAAGCCCCGGATCGTTCGAGGCCGAGCGGCCGGGCCGGCGCGTCATGCCGAACGCGGTGAACTTCGCGTGATCGAATTTCTGCTTCACCGAGAAGAATTCGGTGTCGGCCGGATTCGCCCCCGGATAGCCGCCCTCGACATAATCGATGCCGAGATCGTCGAGCATGGCGGCGATGATCTGCTTGTCGTGCAGCGTGAAATCGACGCCGTTGGTCTGCGCGCCGTCGCGCAGGGTGGTGTCGAACAGATACAGGCGTTCGCGACTCATGGCACGCAACTCATGACAGTGATCCTGGCGCTGCGCCCGACGGCGCGTCGCCGCCGAGCAACTTCCGCATCGTGGTGTTGGCGAGCCATTCGTCGCCCATCGCCACCGAATTGCGCTGCTGGCCGACATAGCCGCGGCCTTTGAAGAAGGCCTCGGCGTTGTCGCTGGCCTCCACCGTCAGCGCGCCGGCGCCGCGCGCGGCGGCAAGCTTCTCGATGGCGTCGCACAGCGCGCTGGCGACGCCCTGCCGCGCCACGCCGGGATGCACATAGAGCAGATCGAGGCGGTCGGTGCCCTTCAGCGACGCGAAGCCGACCGGCGAAGAGCGGATCGTCGCCACCAGCGTGAGCTGGCCGGCCAGACGCCTGCCGAACGCCTCCTCGTCCTCGGCGGCGCTCGCCCAGGCCTCGCGCTGCGCATCCGAATAGTCTTCTTCGGCCAGCTCCTCGATGCTGGCGACGAAGATCGCCGCCAGCACGGAAACGTCCGACGGAAGAAACGGCCGCAGGCCGACCTTGGGAAGCGCCTGTCCCATGCCTCAGAACAACCCGTACAGCTTGAGGACGATGCCGATCGCCACCGCGAGGAGCACGACCTTCAGCGCGATGTAGTAAAGCCAGTGCTTCGGAAAAGGCGTGTCGGGCTTGCTCATCGCGCGATCTCCCAGGTGGTCACCGGTTTGCCGTCGGCATCCTTGCCGTCCTTGATGGCGACGCCCATGGCGGCGAGCACGTCGCGGATGCGGTCGGATTCCTTGAAGTCCTTGCGCGCGCGGGCGGCGGCGCGCTCGGCTACCAGAACATCGACGCGCGACGCGTCGACTCCGCGCGCCTCCTGTTTGCGCGCCTGCCATTCGGCATTCGTGCAGGACAGGAAGCCCAGCATCCTGAGCGAGGCGGCGAACTCGTCGCGCAGCAATTCGTCGCCGTCCTGCGCGAGGTTGCGCAGGCCGTGCAGCGCGGCGATCATCTGCGGCGTGTTGAGGTCGTCGGTCAGCGCCTCGATCACGGAGCCTGCGACCCGCTCGCCCGGCAGATCGCGCGCCACCGCATACCAGTCGTCGAGCGTCCGCGCGCTTTCCTCGAGCCCCTTCAGCGTCCAGTCGATCGGCGAGCGGTAGTGCGTCCTCAGCATATTGAGGCGCAGAACCTCGCCCGGCCAGTCGGCGAGCAGCTCGCGGATGGTGACGAAGTTGCCGAGCGACTTCGACATCTTCTCGCCCTCGACCTGCAGGAAGCCGTTGTGCATCCACACGCTCGCCATGCGCTCCTGGTGGAAGGCGCAGCAGGTCTGCGCGAGTTCATTCTCGTGATGCGGGAAGACGAGGTCGATGCCGCCGCCGTGGATGTCGAAGCGCTCGCCGAGATGCTTCCACGCCATCGCCGAGCATTCGAGATGCCAGCCCGGCCGGCCCGCGGCCCTGATGCCGGCCGGCGACGGCCATGACGGCTCGCCCGGCTTCGACGGCTTCCACAGCACGAAGTCCATGGCGTCGCGCTTGTAGGGCGCGACGTCGACGCGCGCGCCCGCCAGCATCTCGTCGAGCGAGCGCCGCGCCAGCTTGCCGTAGTTCGGATCGGAAGCGACGCGGAACAGGACGTGGTCCTGCTCGGCATAGGCGTTGCCGTTCGCGATCAGCTTCTCGACGATGGCGCGCATCTCCCCGATGTGCTCGGTGGCGCGCGGCTCGACGCTCGGCCGCAGGCAGCCGAGCGCGTCGACATCCTCGTGAAACTGCGCCTCGGTCTCTTCCGTGACCTTGCGGATCGCCTCGTTCAGCGGCAGGCCAGGATAGTCGCGCGCCGCGCGGTCGTTGATCTTGTCGTCGACGTCGGTGATGTTGCGGACGTATTTGACGTGCGCCTCGCCGTACAGGTGCCGCAACAGGCGGAACAGCACGTCGAACACGATCACCGGCCGCGCGTTGCCGATATGGGCGAAGTCGTAGACCGTCGGCCCGCACACATACATGCGCACGTTTGCCGGATCGAGCGGCCGGAACGGCCGCTTCTCCTTGGTCAGCGTATCGTAGAGCTTCAATTCCATGGACAACCCGTCGTCCGAGCCTCACGGCCGGGCGTCCCATGATCTCGTTTTGAGAAAAGACGGCTCCAGCCAGCGAATCGCTAGCGAATAATCCCGCGGCAAATGCCGAAAATGGAGCGAGAACCGTTCATCGGCCGCACAATGGTCCAGCCGGGGGGACCGCGTCAAGGCCGGGATGGGCGGATTTCGCCGCCCTGGCGCGGCCGGGCGACGGCGGCGGCCTTCATTATCCTTGCTTAACTGTTCGGGCTTATTGGTGTAAGCGCCTGTCCCTTCCAAACGGTGCGCCCCTCATGCGATTCGCCTCGACGCTGTTTGCCGGCCTGTTCGTGGTCATGGCCGGTGCGGCCCATGCCGACAGCCGGGTGTTCATCATCGCCAACCAGCCGGACGGCTACGGCGTCGACCTATGCCTCGCCCGCGGCGAAAGCTGCGGCGCGCCGGCCGCGCGGGCCTATTGCCGGTCGCGGGATTTCGCGCAGGCCGTCAGCTACCGCCGGGTCGATCCCGACGAAGTGACCGGCGCGGTGCCGGCCACCGCCGGCTGCACGCAGGGCGTCTGCGGCGAATTCGTCGCCATCACCTGCCGGCGCTGAGGCCCCGCCGGACGCCGTTCCGCCACGATTCCCTGCCTTAATCCGGGTCCCGGAATCGACGTGACCTCGCCTCCGGAAGCCGCTATGTGAGGCCGTCGGCCGCGCCGCGGTCAGCCAGCCGGATCGTGATGTTGCCGAGCCTTTCTTTCCTGCGACCCTCCCGACGCCTGATGGCCCTCGCCGCGCTCGCGGGCGCGATGGCTTGGCAGTCCGGCGCGAGCGCGCAGAACTATCCGCCACCGCCGCCCGCCGCCACCGGCGCCAACAGCCCGATGTGCCAGCGGCTCGTCGGCCAGCTTGCCGCCATCGACAACGCCGGCGGGGACCCGGCCCGCGCCGACCAGATTCGCCGCTACGAGGACGCCCAGCACCGCCAGCAGGCGGAGCTGGAGCGCGTGCAGGCGCAGGCGAGGCGCCAGGGCTGCGACTCCTCGGGATTCTTCTCGCTGTTCAGCGGCCCCTCCGCGCAATGCGGCCCGATCAACACGCAGATCCAGCAGATGCGGGCCAATCTCGACCAGATCACCACCAGCCTCGAACGGCTGCGCGGCGGCATGTTCGGCAGCTCGGAGCGCGACAACCAGCGCCGCTCGGTGCTGCTGGCGCTGGCGCAAAATAATTGCGGGCCGCAATACGCCAACGCCGCGCGCGGCGGCGGCAATTTCCTCGAGAACCTGTTCGGCGGCGGCAGCAGCAATCCCGGCGGCGACTACGGCGCGCCGGCCTCGACCTATCGCACCGTCTGCGCGCGAAGCTGCGACGGCTTCTACTTCCCGATTTCCTTCGCCACGGTGCCGAGCCGCTTCGCCGACGACGAGCGCGTCTGCAAGGCGCTGTGCCCTGCGGCAGACGCCACGCTCTACACCTATCCCAATCCCGGCGGCGACATGAATCAGGCGGTTTCGATCAGCGGCCAGCCCTATTCGCAATCGCCGAACGCCTTCCGCTACCGCACCAGCTTCGACAAGTCGTGCAGTTGCAAGCCGCAGGGACAGACCTGGTCGGAAGCGCTGAAGCATATCGACGACCGCGGCTCGGTCGAGCAAGGCGACATCATCGTCACCGACGAGCGGTCGAAGAAGATGGCGCAGCCGCCGCAGTCCAGGGCGCCGGCGAACCAGAAGAAGGCGCGCGGCGCCCCACCCGCCAGCGCGCCGGCCGCCTCGCCCGATCCCGCGCCGACCGCCGCTGCGCCCTCTTCCGGCGACAAGCCGATCCGCTCGGTCGGGCCGACCTTCCTGCCCGCGCGCTGAACGCACGCCGGGGCCGTGGCCGATCCCGGCGCGGGCGAATGCGGGATTCCGTCAAAGCGGACGGCGCAAGGCGATAACGAACCCCGCCGGGCCCGGCTTTTCCGCTTGCTCCAGCCTCTCCCCCGCGTTTGAATAACCCGATATCTGCAAGGAGTATTCTCAATGCGATTGCTGGTTGCGGCGGCGATTGCCGCTGCTCTGATGCTCCCGTCCATTGCCTTCGCGGCCCCCGTCAATTGTTCATACAATGCCTGCATCAAGGAATGTCAGAAGCGCGGCAGCAGAACCATCGGATGCTCCAACTGGTGCGGCAAAGCCATGACGGAGCGACAAAACGCCGGGCAGTGCCCGCGCAGATAGACGATGGAAAACCGCGCCGGAAGCGGGCGGCACCTGGGGGTCAAATAGCGAAGCCTTGTTCGCCGGAAGGCCGTGGTGCGGCCTTCAAAGGAGAGACGGGCGTGAACATCCGGCTTGTCTGGAGCGGGTGAAGGGAATCGAACCCTCGTATTCAGCTTGGAAGGCTGCTGCTCTACCATTGAGCTACACCCGCGTGGCGGGAGGACTAGCATGGCCCTCCACCCGCCTCAACAAATACGATAGGCTGCGCGGACGGGGAACCAGACATCGCGTGGCGGGTTCTGGCTTCACATCCATTTCGAACGGAAGGGACATCCCATGCGCAAGGTGATTCTGGCCGCATTCGCCGTGACGGGGGCACTCGTGTTCGGCTCCGGACATGCGGATGCCCGCACCTACCGCTATTGCCTGGTCGAAGGCTTCGAGCCGGGCCCCGGCACCTGCTATTACAACACCTACGCCCAGTGCATGGCGAGCGCTTCCGGCCGCCGCGCCTATTGCCAGGTCAATCCGTTCGCCTCCTTCGCCGAACAGCCGCGACGCAAGGTCCGCCGCCACTACCGCCGGTAAGCACGACGCTCACTCCCCGTCGCGCTCGCGATAGGATGCGAGGCGGGAGATGAACGCCAGCATCAGCCCGATGCCGCCGACGGAGAAGGCGATCGTAAAAAGCTTCGCGACGGCGGTGACCGGCGCGAGGTTGGCGTCGCCCACCGTGGTGAGCGCCATGACGCTGAAATAAAGCGCGTCGATCCACGCCCACCCTTCCACGATGCGGTAGAATACCGTCCCGAGCAGGACGGCCAGGACCAGCAGGAAGGCGATGGCCCTGAATTCAGGGTCGCGGAGCCCGCGGCACAATCCTTGGAACAGGCGGACGAGGCCCAGCGCCAGCGACTTCATGCAAGCTGATCTCCAGGTAGGACGAATAACCCGTTCTTGCGGCGCAGATCGCGTCACACCAGCGGCAAGGTTGCAACCCCAAGGCCTTGGTTGACTTTTCCCTACGGCTTCGCTCATAAACGCGCCGACCGGGCGCCCGTCGGCGGGCATGCTTTTACCGTCATCCATGGCCGTTCTTCCATCCTTCGGGATGGACGGCAATGGCCGACGACGGACCGGGGGAGTGTCCCGAGTGGCAAAGGGAGCTGACTGTAAATCAGCCGCCGTATGGCTTCGAAGGTTCGAGTCCTTCTTCCCCCACCATCTTGAAAACGCTCGCGAAATTTAAAGTTTCGCGGGCGTTTTTATTGGCGGCTTCGAACGTGCTTCTCAAGACGCCCCCATGCCGAACACCAATTTTTCCGCCCGGAACAGGAAATTGCCATTGTTTCAATCCCGTGGGACAAGCTGCGCATGAGCGAGCGCAACCGCAGGCCCCGATCTGAACGATCCGGCGAAGGTCCGCGCGGCAAGGACCGCGCGCGCCATGCCGGCGGCCGCCCCGCCTGGCGCGAGCGCGAGCCCAAAGACGGCCCGGTCATCCTCTACGGCTGGCACACGGTGACGGCGGCGCTGACGAACCCGAAGCGCACCATCCGCAGGCTTTTCGTCACGGAGAACGCCGCGCGCCGGCTCGCCGACGAGAACATCGCCACCCGCGTGCCGCCCGAGATGGTGCGGCCGGCGGAGATCGACCGCCGTCTCGGCCCGGACGCGGTGCATCAGGGCCTCCTGGCCGAGGCCGATCCATTGCCGTCTCCGGACATCGACACCCTGCCCCGCGACGGCATCGTGCTGGTGCTCGACCAGATCACCGATCCGCACAATGTCGGCGCCATCCTGCGCTCGGCGGCCGCGTTCGGCGTCAAGGCGCTCGTCACCACCGCGCGCCACAGCCCCGAGGCGACCGGCGTACTGGCGAAATCCGCGTCCGGCGCGCTCGAACTCGTGCCCGTCGTCACGGTGCAGAACCTCGCCCGCACGCTCGCCGCGATGAACGACGCCGGCTTCATGACGGTGGGCCTCGACAGCGCCGGCGCGGAGAACCTCGATGCGGTGGCGCTGCAGGCGCCGCTGGCGCTGGTGCTCGGCGCCGAGGGCAAGGGCCTGCGCCAGTTGACGCGCGAGACCTGCCGCGTGGTGGC
>JACDJC010001839.1_pt1 | contig 17987 bp, 17 predicted proteins | sample 7454191 | NCBI WGS metagenome assembly JACDJC01 (sample SAMN14253291, study PRJNA609438) | sludge metagenome | isolation source: sludge after 25d culture with pyrite and EDTA | collected 2018-12-20 | reverse complement strand
GCCAACGCCGACGGCTTCGGCGACATGCAGCAGCGCAACCTCGAGCAGGCCAACGTCGAGGTGGTGTCGGAAATCTCCGATCTGATCGCGGCCCAGCGCGCCTACGAGATGAACGCCAAGGTCATCAGCGCCGCCGACCAGATGATGCAGTCCACCACCGGCATGTTCCGCTGAGGGAGATGATGATGGTCCGCCTTCTCCTCCTCGCCGCCGCGCTGCTTGCAGCGCTTGCCGGCCCCGCAACGGCGCAGTCAGGACCGGACGGCCCGGCGATTCCGACATTGCGCGCCGCGGTCACCGTCAGCGGCGACGTGGTGCGGATCGGCGACCTGGTCGAGAACGCCGGCAGCGCCGCGCAGATCGCGATCTTCCGCGCCCCCGACCTCGGCACCACCGGCACCCTGCCGGTCTCGCAACTGATGCAGGCGCTGCGTCCCCATCACGTGATCGGCGTCGACACCCGCGACCTGCGCGAAGTGTCGGTGACGCGCGCCTCGCGGGCGCTGGGCTCCAGGGAGATCGAGATGCAGATCGCGCGCGCGCTGGAGCGCCGCAACGGTCTGGGCGACGCTGCCGATCTCGCGATCACCTTCGATCAGGGGAACTTGCGCGACCTCCAGCTCGACGCCGCCTACCGCGGCGAGATGCGGCCGACCGTCGTGCGCTTCGATCCGCGCAACGGCCGCTTCGACGTCACCTTCGAGATCGTCAACGACGTCACCGCGGAGCCGACGCGGCTGCGCTTCATCGGCTCCGCCGTGGAGACGGTGGAGACCGCCGTCGTCACCCGCAACGTCGAGCGCAACGACGTGCTGCGCGCCTCCGACGTGAGCAGCGCGCGCAGGCCGAAGGCCGAAGTCGGCAACGACCGCATCACCCGCGAGCGCGCGGTCGGCATGCAGGTCCGCAAGTCGATCCGCGCCGGGCAGGCGGTGAAGGCGGCCGATCTCGGCAAACCGGACCTCGTCACCCGCGACCAGAGCGTCACCGTGATCTACGAGGCGCCCGGCCTCTATCTCACCGGCCGCGGCAAGGCGCTCGACAGCGGCACCGAGGGCGATGTCGTCAGCGTCATCAACCTGCAATCCAAGCGCACCATCCAGGGCACCGTCATCGGGCCCGGCCAGGTCGCCGCCATAGTCTCGACGCCGCGCGCCGTCACCACCACCGCAGCCCTTGCAGCCCCCGCAGCGCCGGGCGGCGCCGAAACCGCAAAAGCCGAGTAGCAGTCATGTCGAAGTCAAATATCGCAAAACGCATCATTCTCGCCGGCGGCCTGATCGCACTCGGCAGCCTGGCAAGCGGATGCTCGTCGCTCGATCGCCTCGCGGCGATCGGGGAGAAGCCGAAGCTGTCGGCGATCGACAATCCGACGGCGCAGGCCGGCTACAAGCCGGTGTCGATGCCGATGCCGGCGCCGCAGCCGGCCTCGTTCAACCCGAACTCGCTGTGGCGGAACGGCTCGCGCGCCTTCTTCAAGGACCAGCGCGCCCACCAGATCGGCGACATCCTCACCGTGACGGTGAACTTCACCGACAAGGCCAATATCGCCAACGAGACCCAGCGCAGCCGCACCAATTCCGAGAATACCGGAATCTCCAACTTCTTCGGCGTCAAGACGTTGCCGCTCAGCAACGCGGCGGGCAACCTCCTGACGACGGATTCCAAGTCGAGCACCGACGGCAAGGGGTCGGTCAACCGCCAGGAGGCGCTGCAGACCAACGTCGCGGCGGTGGTGACCCAGCTCCTGCCGAACGGAAATCTGGTGGTCGAGGGCAAGCAGGAGATCCGCGTCAACTACGAGATCCGCGAATTGATCGTCGCCGGCATCGTCCGCCCCGAGGACATCCAGAGCGACAACACCATCGACTCCAGCAAGATCGCCCAGGCCCGCATCGCCTACGGCGGCCGCGGCCAGATCACCGACGTGCAGCAGGCCCGCTACGGCCAGCAGGTGATGGACGTGCTGCTGCCGTTCTGACCCTCACGGGGACGGCTCCCGGCGTCCCCTTCCCGGCTCCCACGCCGCGGCGCGAACCTAGGCGCACCACGGCGTTCACGACACGGCCCGCGCCAGCTCCCCTGAGCGCGGGCCGTGATCGTTTCCCGACGATGCAAACGATCAACCCAGGCGCTCGGCGACCATTCGGCCGATTGCGGCGAACACCTGCTCGTGCTGCGCCGCGCTTGGTTTGCCGCCCTGCGTGTAAACCGCGATCACGATGGGCGTATCGGGCCGGGGCCATGCCACCGCGATGTCGCTCACCGCGTCCTTGCCGTTGTTGCCGGTCTTGTCGCCGATCCGCCAATGCCCCGACAGGCCGCCGCGCAGACGCCTGGCGCCCGTTTTGCAGTTGACCATCCATTCCGTCAGTCGATCGCGCGAGGCTGGCGACAGCCCCTTGCCGAGAACGAGATGCTTGAGATTGCCGGCCATCGCCGCCGGCGTGGTCGTGTCGTGCGGGTCGCCGGGCGGCGAGCGGTTGAGTTCGGGCTCGTTGTGGTCGAGACGCGATGTCGCATCGCCGATCGAGCGCCAGAAATCGGTCAGCGCGGCGGGGCCACCAAGATGCGCCAGCAGAAGATTGGCGCAGGTGTTGTCACTGACCTCGACCGCGCCCTGACACATCTCGCCGATCGACAAGGCGCCTCTGGCCAGATTCTGCCGGGCGACCGGGGCATGGTCGATAAGATCCTTCTCCCCGTACGCGATCGTGTGGTCGAGGCGGTCGATGCCGCGATCGACCCGCGCAAGAATGCAGGCCGCAAGCGATGCCTTGAACGTGCTGCACATGACGAAACGCTCGTCCGCCCGCCATGTCAGCGTCCTGCCGGAGGCGACATTCTCGGCATGGAGACCGATCTTTCCGCCACTCTCGCGCTCATAGGCCCCGAGAACGGATGGCGGCTCTTCAGCGACAGCCGGCCGCAGCGCCAGAGCGGGAATGGCGGCGAGCAAGGTTCGTCGATTGATGATCATAGGGATTCCTGAAGCCAAGCAGCCGATCAGCTTCAGCATCAATGAGCCAGGACGATGACCGCCCGGCTATTCGTCGCGATAGACCTTTTCGCGCTTCTCGTGGCGCTCCTGCGCCTCCACCGACAGGGTGGCGATCGGGCGCGCCTCGAGCCGCTTCAGCGAGATCGGCTCGCCGGTCTCCTCGCAATAGCCGTAGGTATTGTCCTCGATGCGCTGCAAGGCGGCGTCGATCTTGGAGATCAGCTTGCGCTGGCGGTCGCGGGCGCGCAGCTCGATGGCGCGGTCGGTCTCCGACGACGCACGATCGGCCAGATCAGGATGATTGACGTTCTCTTCCTGAAGCTGCTGAAGCGTGGTCTTCGATTCCCGGAGGATCTCTTCCTTCCAGTCGAGCAGCTTGCGGCGGAAGTACTCCTTCTGCCGCTCGTTCATGAAAGGCTCTTTCTCGGAGGGTCGATAGTTCTTCAACTTTTCCAAGGGCGGTCCATTCCAAGCGCGGTCCATGTCAGCATGCGGGCACATCGGCATGCCGGCGAACCCGGAAACGGCCCGGTCCGCGCGGCAGCTTATATAGTGGCGTCCTGTGACAAACAATATCCGGCGGCAGGCTGGGGACAGCGCGACCTACGCCTTCCCGCACTGCGGCCGCCATGGAACCGAGCGCCCGGAAACGCCGCGCGCGCAGGCACTTTTTCGAACGATCGTTCTATTGACGTTGATCGCTACTGGCCGGCCTTGGCGAGTTCGACCTCGACGCGCAGTTCGATCTCCGACAGCACCTGGTCGAGCCCCGGATCGCCGGAGGTGGATTTCAGGTCGGCGGCGGCGCTGCGCAGCCGCGCCACCGTGGAGGCATCGAACGATCCGGCAAGCAATCCGATCTTGAGGTCGTCGAGGACGTCGAGGGCGTTGCGGCCGCGGGCGACCGACCGCCTGCGGCGCTCGGTGGCGTCCTCGACCCCCTGCATGGCGAGCAGCGCGTCGATGCCGCCGGCGGCGCGCGGCGGCGCGGCCGGGCGCGTTTCCGCGGTCGAGCCGAGGTCGAGGGTGAAACCGGTCGCGCCGGTGCGGCGCGCACCGCCCGCCGGTGCTGTCAGGGACGTCCCGTTCGGTCCTTGGATTCGCATCGTGGCTGCCCCGTGCGGCGCCGGTCGAAAGCCGCCGGCCCGTGGTTCCGAACGTGGCCGGTTATGGTTAACGGCGGGTAAACGACCCGGCAAATTCTGCCCGATCAGGCAACTTCGCCACGGCGGCGATGCCGCCGGCCACCTTCCAGAGGTCAGATTACACAGAGATTCCAGAATCTTAGCTGCCGGCCGGCTCTGGCACGGCCCTCGCATGGTGAAACGCGGACGAGTCCCGTGGGGGAGCATGGGACGAAGCCGCCAAGGACCTCAGCGGGGAGCAGAGGATGTTTCGGATTTTCCAGGCCGTCTGCGTGGCGATCGCCATGCTGAGCGCCGTCAGTGTGCCGGCCGGCGCAACGTCGCGGATCAAGGATCTCGCGAACATCGAGGGCGTGCGCCAGAATCAGTTGATCGGCTACGGCCTAGTGGTCGGCCTCAACGGCACCGGCGACACGCTCAACAACATTCCTTTCACCAAGCAGTCGCTGCAGGCGATGCTGGAGCGCATGGGCGTCAACATCCGCGGCTCCACCATCCGCACCGGCAACGTCGCCGCCGTCATGGTCACCGGCAACCTGCCCGCCTTCGGCACCCAGGGCACCCGCATCGACGTCACCGTGTCGGCGCTCGGCGACGCCAAGAGCCTGCAGGGCGGCACGCTGCTGGTCACGCCGCTGCTCGGCGCCGACGGGAACGTCTACGCGGTCGCCCAGGGTTCGCTCGCCATCGGCGGCTTCTCGGCGGAGGGACAGGCCGCGAGCGTCACCAAGGGCGTGCCCACCGTCGGCCGCATCGCCAACGGCGCCATCATCGAGCGCGAGATCGAATTCGCGCTGAACCGTCTGCCCAATGTCCGCCTCGCGCTGCGCAACGGCGATTTCACCACCGCCAAGCGCATCGCCGCGGCGGTCAACGACTTCCTCGGCACCAAGACCGCCGAGCCGGTCGATCCCTCCACCGTGCAGCTCTCTATTCCCGCCGAGTTCAAGGGCAACGTCGTCGCCCTGCTCACCGAGATCGAGCAGTTGCAGGTCGAGCCGGACCTCGGCGCCAAGATCATCATCGACGAGCGCTCCGGCATCATCGTGATGGGCCGCGACGTGCGGGTTGCCACCGTCGCCGTGGCGCAGGGCAACCTCACCGTGACGATCTCGGAGAGCCCGCAGGTCAGCCAGCCGGCGCCGCTCTCGCGCGGCCGCACCGCCGTCACCCCGAACACGCGCGTCGGCGTCCAGGAGGACGGCAAGAAGCTCGCGGTCGTGAAAGACGGCGTCTCGCTGCAGCAACTCGTCGACGGCCTCAACGGCCTCGGCATCGGCCCGCGCGACCTGATCGGCATCCTGCAGGCCATCAAGGCGGCGGGCGCGATCCAGGCCGACATCGAGGTGATGTGATGGCCGCCGCCCCGCTCAGCTACATCAACGGCCGGCCGGACCTCGCGCTGCAGGAGGCGCTCGGCAAGGTCTCACCGCAGGCACAGGCCAGGAGCAAGGCGCAGGCGCAGGACTTCGAGGCCATGTTCCTCAATTCCATGTTCTCGCAGATGACCAGCGGCATCAAGGGCGACGGCCCGTTCGGCAACACGCCCGGCACCGGCGTGTGGCGCTCGATGCTCACCGAGCAGTATTCCAAGTCGTTCGCGCAGGCCGGCGGCGTCGGCATCTCCGCCGACGTCTATCGCAGCCTCATCCTTCAGCAGGCCGGCCGCGCCGGCTGACGCATCCGGAGACACGCCCATGACGCCCCGACAGCCAACACCGGCCGCCACGGTCCACCCGCCGGTCGCGAGTGTGGCGGATGCCCGCCGCCTGGCGGAGGGCCTGATGGACATCATGAACTCGCTGCTCGGCATCGTCGAGCGCGAGACCGAACTGGTCCGCGCCGGCAACATCCGCGAGGCGATGGCGCTCGAGAACGCCAAGACCGAGGCGTCGCGGCAATATGTCGATGCCATGACGCGCCTGACCAGCAGCCGCGACTACCTGCGGCAATCGACGCCCGACCTCCTGGACGCACTGCACCGCCACCACGACACCTTTCGCGCCATGCTGCAGGTCAATCTCACCGTGCTCGCGACCGCGCATGCGGTGTCCGAAGGTATCGTGCGCGGCGTCAACGGCGAATTGCAGCGGCGCAGCATGCCGAACGGCTACACCGCCGCCGGCCAGCGTGCGGCGCCGTCGCATCGCCACGCCACGCCGCTGTCGGTCAGCCGCTCGCTCTGAGAGGCGCGCGGAACGTCTCGCATTTGATTCAATTTACCGTCGCCGTTTAAGGACAGAATTCAGACGATCTGGCAGATAGTCTGCACCGGAGGGTTGGGCTTCGCTTCAGGGAGAGCGCGAGGCTGCCATGGTTGCGGATTTCAGCATAAAGCCGGTGGGGGCATCGGTCGCGGCGCCGCTTATCGAGCCCGCATCCGAGGCTGCGCATGCGGCCGTGCCGACACAACTGCCGGCGGCGAAAGCCGTGACGGCGGTCGACTCCACCCTCGCCGCCCGCAACAACCCGCAGGCGGAGAGCGACCGGCTGTCGCGCCGGGTGGTGATCGACCGCGCGGCGGCAGAAGTCGTCTATCGCGTGGTCGACAACCGCACGAGCCTGGTGGTGCGGCAGTTCCCCGACGAGACGCGGCTGCGGGCGCGGGCCTATCTGCGCGCGCAGGACATCGCCCGCGAAGAGGAGCGGACGCACAGGATCACGGACTTGCGGATCTAGACGCCGCGGCGGCGTTCAGCCGAGCTTGGCGTAGGCGGTTTCGAGCGACTGCGCGCCGGTGGCGGCGTTGGTCGTCACGGTCTTGATCTGCGCCGTGCCGACCTTGGTGAGCGTGAACTTCGTCTCGCCGAACTTGAAGGAATTGTCCTTGATCAGGACGTCCTGGTACTTCACCGTCGTGCCGCTCTGGTAGCGTACCTTGGCGCGGAAGCCGACCACGTTCGAGACCTGGATCGTGAACTTGTCGTTGTTGGCGTAGCTGCCGCTCCAGGTGCCCTCGTAGAGCGTGGCATCCACCGGCACGTAGGGCGTCTTCGAGACGTTGACGTTCGAGCCGACCGCGACGTAGTTCGCCGAGATGATGCTCAGAAGGTCGGCCACGGCCCGCCCCCGCCCGTTGATGCCTCAGCCGCGGCCGGACAGGCCGGCGGCGAGGTTGCAGTTGATATCGATCAGCGGCTTCAGCTTCTCGGGCTGGGGATTGAGCTGCAGTTCCATCGTCTGCGTCATGACGAAGGTGCCGATATTGGCGATGCTCTGGCGCACCGCCAGGCTCTGCGGGCTGTCGTCGCTGGTGACGGCGCTGAGCAGGATCGACCAGAGCTTGCGGTTGAACAGCAGCGCCTCGACGAAGTCAGTATCGGGGTGATCCCAGTTCGACATCACCTGCTGCAATTTGTTGGCGGCCTTGAGCAGGGCCTGCGCCTCGATCTCGCGCGGAGAGGCAGTCGTTCGTGCGGTACGTGCATAAGCCTGGGCGGCGTGCGACATTCAAGACCTCGACAGGAGTTCGTCTTCGCGCTTCATCAGCTTCCTGATGTCCTTTAGCGCTTTGTAAAGATCACCATTTAAGATATGATTACTTGCAGCCTCGATCGGCCCGCGCGAGCTCGGTACGGCATCGAGCATGTCGCGGATGAATCCGAGATAAAGCTCCTGATACTTCTGGATATCGTTCTCCAGGTACATCTGCTGGACGCAGAGGTAGATTCGTCTGGCCGGCGTATTCGCGGTCTCGGGGGTGAGGATGTCCTTCTCGCGCAGGATCGGCGTGTCGCCGTCGATCAGGAACGCGGCGCGGTGCTCCGAATTGGTGATGACGCTCTGGCCGATCACGATCCGCTCAAATGGCTTCAACTCGACTCTGAGGGGCACGGCTGTCTCCCGTCACGCAACAGCGCAGCATGCTTTCATCAGGCCGCCGGCCAAACGAGACCCGGCGACCGCGGCAGGGCGGGCGGCGACGGAGCCCCTCTTCCGCTACGCCGCCGCCGGCATCGCCCGGTTACTGAAGCAGCTTGAGCACGCTCTGCTGCGACTGGTTGGCGAGCGCAAGCGCGGACACCGCGATCGACTGCCGCGTCGACAGCGCCTGGCTGTTGGCCGCCTCCTCGTTGGTGTCGGCGATGGTGAGGTTCGAGGAGCCGGTCTGCAGCACGTTGATCAGCTTCTTCGAGAAATCCTGGCGGATCTGCACGATCGACAGGTTCGAGCCCAGCGTCGAGGCCTGCGAGCGCAGGAAGCTGCTGGCGTAGTTCAGCGCGTCGAGCACCTTGTTGGTGGCGACGTTGTCGACGAAGTCGGTGCCCGACGTCAAAGTGCCGAGGCCGAGGCCGGCGGGATCGAGATTAACGCCGGTGATGTTCAGCGTCGAGGTGCCGGTCTCGTTGAAGATCAGCTTGAGCTGGTCGCCGTTGAGCAGGTTGACGCCGTTGAACGAGGCGTCCTGCGACGTCGTCTTGATCTGGTTGATGATGTTGTTGTACTGCGCCACCAGATTGGCGCGCGTCGACTGCGACGTCGGGTCGAGGATCGGATCGGAAATGCTGAGGCCGGCAAACGGGCCGCCCGGATTGGTGGCGCTGCCGCCCAGCGTGCCGATCTTCGAGGAAGCGGCGTCGTTGGTGGTGGTGATGGTGATGGCGCCGGTGGTATCGATGCTGGCCTGAAGGTTGTTGGGCAGCAGGGCGGCGTTGAGCTGGTTGATCGTCGAGACCTGGCCCAGGCCGCTGCCGAACACGATGTTCGTCGCCGGCCCGCCGGTGGTGGAGGCGATGGTCAGGGTCGTGCCGTTGAGACCGCCGCTGCCGGCGGTGCCGGTGCCGCTATCGGAGACGATGCCCGTGGTGTTGGTGGCGCTACCCGCGGCCGTGACCGCGCCGACGGCAATCGTGGATGAAGCGCCGGTGCTGGTCGATGTGAACACCAGCCTGCCGCCGCTCACCGAGGCGACATTGGAGCCGACCTGATCGTTGATGATGGCGGCGACGCTCGAAGCGCTCAGGCTGGCCGCGTTGAGCGTGGTGCTGTGGGCGCTGTTGTACGCGGCAACCGTCGCCGCGCTCAGGGTGACCGTGCTCGGCGAGCCTCCGTCCACCGTGACGTCGAAGCTCAGCGAGTCGGCGCCGGTATTCGTGCCGGTGACGATGGCGTGGTTGGCGATGCCGGCGTTGCCCGCCTGCGTGCCGCCGGTCCCGGTGATCGTGACCGAGCCACCCACGCCCGCCGTCGGCGAGGTGAAGGTCAGATGGCCGCTGCCGAAGCTCGCCACCGTGCTGCCGACCTGCGCGTTGATGGCGGCGGCCAGTTCGTTGCCCGTGACCTGGGTCTTGTCGACCGCGGTGATGGTGTTGTCGAGCGTAATCGCGTGATCGGTGCCGTCGATATTGAGCGTGAAGGTGATCGTGCCGGTGGTCGAGAGATCGACAGTGCCGAGGGCTGCCGCATTGATCGAGGCGGTGGTCGCCGGGGTGCCCACACCCGACACGTTGACCGGGGTGAATGCGCCGGCCGTCACGGTGCCGGCGGTCGCCGCCGTCGAGGTGCCGAGAATGTTCGAGCCGTTCGCGCCGGGGTTCGGCCCGGTGGTGACGACGGACTTCGTGTAGCCGACCTGGGTCTGCAGCGCCTGGTTGGCGATCGACTTGGCGCTGTCGATCAGCTTCTGCAGCGAGGTGATGCCGGTGTTGGCGGCCTGGAGCACCTGCACGCCGTTGCCGATGCCGTCCAGCAGGTTGTTGATGTCGCTGGCGCGGGCGTCGAGGCTCGCCGCGGTGAAGAAGTTCGTCGGGTTGTCGAGGGCGGTGTTGACCTTCTTGCCGGTCGCCAGGCGGGTCTGCGTGGTCGCGAGCATCTCGGCAGTCGACTGCAGCGAGAGCAGGTTCTGGCGGACTGAGGCCGAGAGAACGACATCGGACATGTGAGCACCTTCCTTGATCTACGATTCCCGGCGACGGATCAGCGCCGCGCCGCGCACAGGCGGCGTCTTCCCGCAGATTCTTAGGGGGCTCGGCTTAAATTATAGTTAACAGCGGCTTAAGTTGTTTCGTTAACGCATGGTAAACGCGCCCTGCCCGTCGGGCGGTGCGGCCAAATCGTCGGCCGGCGCAATAAAAACGGCGGGGCCGAAGCCCCGCCGTCCGTATCGTATCCGTGATGATCGCGATCAGCGCAGGAGCTGAAGCACGCTCTGCTGCGACTGGTTGGCGAGCGCGAGCGCGGACACCGCGATCGACTGGCGGGTCGCCAGCGCCTGGCTGTTGGCCGCTTCCTCGTTGGTGTCGGCCAGCGTCAGGTTGGACGAGCCGGTCTGCAGCACGTTGATCAGGCTCTTGGAGAAGTCCTGACGGATCTGCACGATCGACAGGTTCGAACCGAGGGCCGACGCCTGCGAACGCAGCGTGCTGCTGGCGTTGTTGAGGGAGGTCAGCACCTTGTTGGTCGAGGCGTTGTCGATGAAGTCGGTGCCGGCGGTCAGCGTCGACAGACCAAGGCCGGCCGGGTTGAAGTTCACGCCGGTGATGTTCAGCGTGGACTTGCCGGTCTCGTTGAAGGTCAGCTTGAGCTGGTCGCCGTTGAGGAGGTTGACGCCGTTGAACGACGCATCCTGCGAGGTCGTGGTGATCTGCTGGATGATGTTGTTGTACTGCGCAACCAGATTGGCGCGGGTGGCCTGGGCGTTGGCGTCCATAACCGGAGCGCCCGCGGTGAGACCATTGAACGCCTCACCCGAATCGGTCGCCGTGCCGCCGAGCGCACCGATCGTGGCCGACGCCGCGTCGTTCGACGTGGTGATGGTGATCTTGCCGTCGGTGCTCAGCGTCGCCTGCAGGTTGTTGGCGGCCAGCTTGTTGTTGAGGTCGTTGAGCGACTTCACTTCGCCGGCACCCGTGCCGAAGGTGATGTTGGTGGCGGTACCGCCGCCGGTCGCACCGATCGTCAGCGTCAGGCCGCCGAGCGGAGTAGCGCCGGGAGTGCGGGCCGTCGTGCCGGCGGTCAGGCCGAGCTTGGTCAGCGCCGAACCGCTGATCGTCAGGTCGCTGGCGGTGCCGGTGTTCAGGGTGATCTGGCCGCCCGAAACCGCCGAACCGGTGGCGCCGGTGATCGAGTCGATCTTGGCGAGCAGGGCCGAGACGTCGTCGGTCACGTTGAGCTGATTGCCGGTCGCACCCGACGCGACGAAGGTGATCGTCGTGCCGTTGACCACCAGGGTGTCGGAGGTCGTGATGTTCGAGGCAAGGTTGTTCGACGAGGTGCCGGCGGTGCCCGACAGCTTGGTCGCGCCGGTGATATCCACAGCCAGCGTCGTGTTGTCGTTCTTCTTGTTCGAGCCGGTCACCGAGTTGTTGGTGGCAGCACCGGCGGTGCCGAGCAGGTTGTCGGCGGTCGCGCCGTCGATCGCGGCGGTCGTCACCGAGGACTTGCTGGAATAGCCGACCTGGGTCTGCAGCGCCTGGTTGGCGATCGACTTCGCGGTGTCGACCAGCTTCTGCAGCGAGGTGATGCCGGTGTTGGCGGCCTGCAGCACCTGCACGCCGTTGCCGATGCCGTCCAGCAGGTTGTTGATGTCGCTGGCGCGGCTGTCGAGAGCGGCGGCCGTGAAGAAGTTGGTGGGGTTGTCGAGGGCGGAGTTGACCTTCTTGCCGGTGGCAAGGCGGGTCTGCGTGGTCGCGAGCAGATCGGCGGTCGACTGCAGCGAGAGGAGGTTCTGACGAACCGAGGACGTGAGAACGATATCAGACATAGTACGCAACCTTTCTGGTATGACTGACGCAACGTGTACAAGCGTGCCGCTGACTTTCCGTCAGCAGACCGCCGAAGATTGGAACCAACAGTCTAAAAAGGTGTGAAAGCGACCCCTCATATTCCTTGCGATGGGTGCGCACGGGTCCTTTGCAGTATTTTTCACCGCATTGATATGACTGCCGGATTTCGGAATATCGCAATGCGTCGGCGCAGCCGCATTTACCGTGCGTTAACCATGATCGGAAAGGATGGCCAGACCGGCGATGCTGCCGGAACCGGCGAGGCAGCGGAGAACGTCCCATGGCCCTGAAAGTCGAGCTGAAGCCGCACGAGAAGATCATCGTCGGATCGTGCGTGATCACCAACACCGATCAGCGCGCCAAGATCCTCATCGAGGGCGACCGGCTGCCGATCCTGCGCGAAAAGGACATCATGACGCCCGCCACCGCCGACACGCCGGCCAAGCTGATCTATCTGGCCGTGCAGCTCATGTACGTCTCGCCGGACCCGACGGAGCAGCACGCGATCTATTTCGACCTGATGCGCGATCTGCTCGGCGCCGTGCCGAGCGCCGCGAGCCTGGTGCAGGATATCAATAACCACATCTTAAGCGGCGACTACTATAAAGCCTTGAAGGCTTCGAAGAAGCTGATCGCCTACGAGGCGGAGCTTCGCGCCCGCGCCGAGCGCCGCGACAACGCCGCGCGCCTTTCCACCGCAGCCTGACGCCACACGCAAAGAACGGCCATGACGAACGGGCTCCCAGAAGGGGGCCCTTTTCGTTTGCCGAGGCTGTTTGGTCAGGGCCTTTGCCGCCCCTCAGGGAATCTCTCGTTCGTCATGGCCGGGCATAGCCGTTCGAGGAACGGCGTCGCTTCGCTCGCCTCTGACCCGGCCATCCACGTCTTGTTGCCTCGATCAAAGAAGGACGTGGATGCCCGCGACAAGCGCGGGCATGACGAATGCAGGAGGATACGTCCGTCGAACGTAAGACGCCCTACAGGAACTTCAGCAGGCTGAGCTGATAGAGCGAGGACGTGGTCTGGTAGGACGCCTGCAGACTGGTCTGCAGCGCCATCAGCTTGACGGCGACCTCGTCGTCATTGACGCCCTGGATCGAGTCGAGCATCGACTGGGCGATGGCGCCGGTCTGGTTCTGCCGGGTGGTGGCGGTCTTGATGGCGGCCTGCACGCCGGCGAAATCCGCCTGGATGTCCTCGATCGACTGCTGGCCCGGATGCTTGGCGAGCGCATCGACGATGCGCGAGTTGAGCGCGGTCAGTTGCCCGTTGGCGTTGGGGTTGGCTGCATTGGTCGTGACTGCGGCATAGGTCGCGACCGCCTTGAGCTGGTTGACGAACGCCTGCTCGTCGGCGCGCGCGCCATACTGCACGGTGATACCCTGGTCGACGGCGACCACGGCCGTGCCGCGCGCCGGATCGCTGCCGCTCTCGCCGGTGTACCAGAACACGGTGTCGGCCGGCGTTCCGTCACGCAGCGCCACGGGCGGATTGGAGGACGTGTCGACCCGCTGCGGCGGCTGGCCGAAGAAATCGTCGGAGGCCGCCATCGCCGAAGCCGCGACCAGCGCGGTGTTGGCGAGCGTGCCGACCGCGGTGTTGAGCGCGGCGTTGAGATTGGCTGCGGTGTCGTCCGGCGTGGCGCCGATGGCGAACGAGCCCGCCGGCAGCGGCACCGCCGAGGATGCGGTCAGTTCGATCGCTTCCAAGGTGCCGTCCGGCAGCGTGAAGGTGAACCGCACCTTGTCGCCGTCGCTGGGATTGGTCGTGCCGAAATCCACCGACATCTCCGGCGGCGATCCGGCAGGTCCGGTGACCGTGGCGCCGGCGGCGGTGGAGGTGATGGCGGCGAGCTTGAAGCCGAACGGAGAGCCGTCGAAATCCTCGGCGATGGCGACCGACGTGGTGGTGGGCTGGGTGATGGTCAGCCGGCCAAGGCCCGTCGTGCCGTCTGCGACCGCGCGCTCGTCGATCACCTGCTTCAATCCGGCCTGCGCGCCGCTGCCGTTGAGGATGACGTCGGCGGGCTGCGTCGCCGGCGTATCGGTGGCGCGGCCGGAAAACAGGAAGCGTCCGCCGACCTCGGTATTGAGCAGTCCGATCATCTGTGTGAACGAGGCCATTCCGGTCTTCTGGCCGGCGGTCTGCCCGGTGTTGTCCAGCGTCAGCGTGGCGCCCGCTGCGGCGGCCTTGACCTGGGAGCCGGCGGTGCTGATGCCCTGCAGCGACAGGTTGGCGATGTTGATGCGCGTGTTCAGCACCGTGGCGGTGTTGGCGTAATTGGCGTAGCTCGCGATCTGCGCGCGCAGCCCGGTCGCCGTGCCGGCGTCGATGCCGAGGCCGGCATAGGTCGTCGCCTTCTTGCCGGAAGCAAGCTGCGCCGACAGCGTGTTGAGCTGGCCCTTGATGTTGAGAATCGACGTGCCGATATAGGATGTCCGGCCGCTGACGCCTTCGATGGTCATGATACCCTCACAGAACCTGCATCAATGCTTGGAACATCGAGTTGACGGTGGACATCACGCGCGCGTTCGCCGCGTAAGCGTTTTGCAGCGCGAGCAGGTTCGCCATTTCCTCGTCGATGTTGACCCCTGAAATGGAGTCCATCTTCTTCTGCAACGTGGCGAGCACCACGTCCTGGCCATCGGACAGCGCCTGCGCCGAGCTCGCCGCATTGGCCTGAATGCCGAGGAACTGCTGGGTGTAGGTGAGCAGCGTTCCCTTGAAGGGAGAGCTGGCCGAGCCGACCCCGGTGGCCGACGAATAGCTGTAGGTGCCGGACGTGAGGCGTGCGCTGATGAAATCGACGCGCGTCGTGTCGCCGGCCGGCGTCGAGGCGCCATAGCCGATCAGGCGGGACGAATCCGCCTGCAGCGCCGGATTGATCGTGATGCGCGCCGCCAGCCCGGTCTGCTGGGAACCTGCGGCGGTGATGGCGCCGGTATAGAGACTGTTGCCGTCCAGGAAGAACGGCAGTTGCGCTTCGCCGCTCGTCAGGCTGCCTACGGTCTGCGTCAGCGTGCCCGACTGAACGGTGGGCAGCCCGCCGCTGCCGCCGAGCACGGTGAGCGTGTCGCCGGAAGCGGAGAACTGCAGGTTCGAACCGTTGAACGCGGCGTTGAGCTGCGAAATCACCGACGCCATGCCGCCGGAAAAATCGACGCCGATCACCTCGTCGTTCGAATTGGCGATATCGGTGTTCTTCAGCGGCAGCACCGACGGATCGTCCACCAGCACCACCGATACGGTATGGGCCTTGCCGGACGTGTCGGTGTAGCCGACGCGGATGGTGTTGCCGTTCTGCGGCGCGGTGAGATCGAACGAGAAGCCGTTCTGCGTGCCCGACGTGACCGGCGTGCTGGTGGTCTTGTCCGACAGCGCGCTCGCCATCGCCGCGGCCAGCTGATCGACCTGGGCCTGCGCCTGCACGAGCGAATGGTCGCGCAGCTCGAGATAGGCCGCGATCGATCCCGACCGGATCGCATTGGCGGCCGTGAGATCGATGGTGCCGCCGTTGGGCAGATCGAGCATGACCGAGCTCAACCCGCTCTTGGCCGGATCGGCATCCCACCGCGCATCGGGCGTGACCGCTCCCTGCGGGCTGAACGACAGCGTGCCGGCCGTAACGCCGGTGACGAGCTGGAAGCCCGAGCCGGTGAAAACCGAAATCTGGTTGCCCTCGTTCGAGACGCGCACGTCCATCAACTGCGAGAGCTGCGACACGTACTGATCGCGCTGGTCCATCAGGGCGGCGGCCGAGCCGTCGCTCGGCTTGAGGCTCTGCAACTGGCCGTTGATGCGCGCGATCTGCGCGAGCGCGTTGTTGGCCGTCGAGACCGCGGTGGCGAGCCCGGTTTCCGCGCTGGTGCGCAGCCCCTGAATGCCCTGCGATGTCTGGTTGAGCTGCTGCGCCATCGCCTGCGCGGCATTGACCACGGCGGTTCGCGAGGACGGGGATTCGGGGCTGGTGGCAAGTCCCTGCAGCGCGGCTGTCAGCGTATTGAACGCGGACTCCAGCGTGGCCGAGGACGCCGGATCGCCGTAGACCGACTGCAGATTGCCCAGCGTGTTGGCGCGGACGTTGGCGTAGGACGCTCCCGACGTCTCGGTCAGCAGTTGCGTCTGGATGTACTGATCGAGCACGCGGTTGATGCCGGTGACCTGAACGCCGGCAACCGTCTGGTTCTGAGCCGCGGTCTTGCGAATGTAACCGGGCGTCTCCGCGTTGGAGACATTCGACGAGACGAGCGTCAGCGCCGCCTGATTGGCCCGCAGGCCGGACATCGCGGTGGAGAGAGCCTGGCTCAGACCCATGACATACTGTCCATCTCAGATCGCCTGACGCGACGTTGCGCGAACGGTCACCGCAGCACGTTCAACAGATCCTGCGCCATCTGGTTCGCGGTGGTGATGACCTTGGTGTTGGCCGAGTAGGCCTGCTGCGTTACGATCAGCTTGGTGAACTCGTCCGCGATATCGCTGTTCGAGCCTTCCAGCGCCGATCCGGTGATGCCGCCGCCCTTTCCGTAGACGGCCGAACCGGACTGGTCGGTCGCCTCGAAGGCGCCGCCGTCGACGCGCTTGAGGAAATTCGCGCCGGTGAACGTGGCGAGCGTGATCTGGGCGAGGTTGACGTTGCGGCCGTTGGAATAGCTGCCGACGACGACGCCGTTGTCGGTGATCGAGACCGTCTGCAGCGAACCGGCCGGGAAACCGTCCTGCCGGAATTCGTTGACCTGCACGTTGCCGTTGGCATCGGCATATTGGGTGATGCCGCTGACGCCGAAGTTCATGGTGACGTTGCCGAGCTGCACGCCGCCGATGACCGGGCTGTTGAGCGTGACCGACGCCACCGCCGGGCTCATCTGGCCGTTGGCCAGGAAGGTGAAATCCGTTCCGACGTTCTGCCAGGCCGTCGCGTTGCCGGTGGCGTTGGCGTCGACCTGATAGAACAGGTTCCACCGGTCGGTGTGGCCCGGACCGAGAGAGGCGGTGTCCATCTTGGCCCAGCGCAACTGCAGGCTGACCGGCGCGCCGGAAATATCGTAGGCCGTGACCGCGCCGCCGGCGATGGATTCGTTGATGAAGGCCGTGATGTCGGAGCCGATCACGACGCCGGTGCCCACCGTGCCGCCGCCGAGCCGATTGACGGAGAGCGGCGTGCTCAGGCCCATGGCCGCCCACGCGCCCGAGTTCGAGCTTACGATCTGCAGATTGTTGGCAAGACCGGTGTGCAGCGAGACGATGCCGCTCGTCGATACGCTGGACGGATTGGTGCCGTTACCGTTTGCAGTGTCGATCGCGCTCAGCACGTTGCCTACGGTTGCGGTAGCCAGATCGAGATAGGTCGTGTTGGGCGCCGAGCCGGCCGTTTCGCTGGCGCCGGAATCGTAGAACGCGATCGTGTGGGTACCGTTGATCGTGATGGTATCGCCGCTGGCAAAGCTCGATGTCAGCGAGTCGGTATTGGCTCCGCCCGATAGCGCAGTGGCGCCGCTGATGACGGTCGGCGTCGTCAGCTTGCTCGTCGCGGCGGTGCCGGAGGTCGCATTGTCATAATAGGCCGGCGCTGGCGACCCGGCGATGGCGGGACTGGCGGCAAAATCGCCGAGATTGATCAGTTCCGAGCCCGGCACGGACTTGTCGTGCTTCGAGGTCATCGGATAGCTCGCGAGATTCGCGCGATAGGTCACGGCGGTCGTGGGCTGCGCAGGCAGGAAGTCGCCGCCAAACTTCAGCACCTGCGGCACGCTGCCGGTGACGTTTCCGGTCGTGGGATCGATCGGGATGCCTTCGAGATAATAACCCGCGCCGTTCACGAGATAGCCGTTCTTGTCGAGCGTGAAATCGCCGCGGCGGGTATACAGATCGACACCCTCGAAGATCGGGTTGTTGTCGACGAAGCTGCCCGGCTTCTGGACCACGAAGAAGCCGTCGCCGTTGATCGCCATGTAGGTGGCGATCGAAGCCGACTGAACGTCGCCCTGCACGGTGTTGGTTTCCCGCGAGGCGGTCTGGACGCTGCCGGAAAGCTGGCTGTTGGTGCCGCGTTCGGGGATGAGATCGAGGAAGCTCGTGTCGATGCGCTTGAACGCCGTCGTCTGCGAGTTCGCGATG
>JACDJC010001836.1_pt1 | contig 18001 bp, 14 predicted proteins | sample 7454191 | NCBI WGS metagenome assembly JACDJC01 (sample SAMN14253291, study PRJNA609438) | sludge metagenome | isolation source: sludge after 25d culture with pyrite and EDTA | collected 2018-12-20 | reverse complement strand
TCTTGGTGTCTTCCCAGGTAAAATGGGGTTGAATTAAATCTAACTGATCTTTTAATTCTTCTTGCAGCCACAACCAGTTATCTTTGTGATCGCCCAAATTGATCATCAAGGTGAGTTCGTCTTTTTGGATCAAGGGCAAACAATAATCTACAATCGCCTTAAATAACTCTCTTTGCGCACCCGCCCCGCCCATCGTTAACAAAAAACGGCGCGGTTCATTATTCTTCATGCGCTGGATGCGTTTTCCACAATCCAATTCAATATTTTCGACCAATTCATGGTCAACGTGGTGTCCGGTAAAACGGATCGCTTCCTTTGGCAAGGGATTTAAGATTTTATTCTTATCATCAAAGCCGCGCATTGCCCGGAAACCATAATATCCAGAGGGAGATTGCACCGCGTGAATAGCCCCTTCGGTCAACTGAAAAGACATCGGCCAGTTGTCAAACATCATATCCACCACATTCGTCATGCCGCCCGCCACGGCCCCCATCGCATTCCACATGTGAGCCGTTAAGACCGGCATATCGGAAGGCAAAGCTTGATACAGATTGCGAAATAACTCGCTCATCTTATAATCTTTGATATTCGTTTTTAAAAAACGCCACGGCCAACCGACAATCCAGGCGTTTAGGAACTGTTGTAAAATAGGCAAGGTGGGCTCACCGGTGGTGACGGATTCCCAAATATATTTATTAAAAAAGGCACTGCGCTGAGAAATGCGCGAAAAACGGCTGTACCAGCTATTGCAGTAATTAATTACATCGGTGGTGATGCCGGGAATAGCTAATAGATCCAACCAATACGGGGTAAATCCCATCGCGCGGGCGCAAGAGGCCCCCGCCATTGCAATTCGATAATGTCCAAAGCCCATCCGAATCGTACTGATAATGACTCCATTGTCCGCATTCAGAGGGACTCCATCTGTACCCCGCAAAATGTCTTTTAAACCAAATTCATCGCCGAGATAAGGGTTATCCTTGACCGTAAGCTGATAGGTCTCATTCGGGTCATACTTAAACTTACGAACAAATTTGTTTTGCCAGCGATCTGCTGCGCTGGATTGGCGTTTGGTGATGGCGTTGTCATAAATATAATATTGACCGTTCTCTTTTCTCATGCGTACTCCTAAGATTTTAATAAAAACAGATTTAGATCAACGGGATTACCCGTGAAATGCAGATTGTGAGGTGCAATCCATAAAAGGGCAGCTGGAATTAACCTTTCACCCCGCTGCTCATTGCACTTTCGATAAAGAATCGCTGTCCTAAAATGAACAATATCATCGGCGGAATGATCGAAATTGCCGCGCCCGCCAACACCAAATTGGGAGCATCCGCCGCCCGACCGCGCAGGATGTTTAAGGCTAAGGTCAACACATGGTTTTGAGAACTACCCGTGTTGATAACCACCAAGGGCCAGAAGAAGCTATTCCAGGCATATAAGAAAGTAAACGTCGCCAGGGTGGCCAGGGCCGGGGCTGCGGCCGGCAAGAAGATCGTGCGTAAGATTTGGAAACGCGAAGCTCCATCAATCAAAGCTGCTTCTTCAATATCCCGCGGCACGGTCACAAAGAATTGGCGCATTAAAAAGGTGCCATAGGCGGTAAAAACCCAAGGAATGATCAGAGCTGCCAGACGATCCACCCACCCGATCATCACCATCAACTGATAAAGCGGGATCACCAAAACCACGAACGGAATCATGATCGTGCCCAGGTAAAATACAAACAAACTATCCCGCCCGGGGAAGCGCAGGCGCGCGAAGGCATAACCGCCCACAACCGAGGTCACCAATTGACCGAGTACGACCAATAAGGTGATCAGGGTGGTATTGGTGAGGGCACGCCCCATATTTTGTAAGGCCAACACATCCACATAATTCTCGGGATGGAATTTAACCGACTCCACCGGGGTGGACAAGCGCACATTTTGGTAAGTAACCTGTTGCAGGTTGTTGGGGTTGGCAAACGCGCCCAACGAAGTGGCACCGGTTTGAATCAATTGTTTTGTCTGACCATCGATGGTTACATCAAATAAAGGATAGGCTTCCCCATCCACCGTTACCGTGACCGGTTCCCCTTCTGCCAGCACCGGCACGGCATCCGTCAGCGGGCGAGTATACGTCTCTTGCGGGTTATTTTGATTGGCAAAAACCCCGGCTTTAATATTTTTTTCGATCAGTACATACGCCTCTTTTTTTCCATCAACTTCAACCGAATAGGCTGGCAGCGGTTCTTCAAAACCATCGACTTGAATGACCTGCACTTCATACGGCAACAATCGCGGCGGATAATTAAAGGTATCGTTTGGCACTTTAAACGAGGTGAACAGCATGAACAAAAAAGGAAATAACATCACCACAGCGAAAATAGATAGGATAAAATAAGCCAGTATATTTCTGAGGATCTGAGAGAATTTGTAAGATTTTATCATGTGGTTCGCCTCCTACATGTCGTAAGCTTCTGAATTGCGCTGCCGTTGAAACTGGATTAAGGTCACACCAAAAATGACCAAGAACAATACCCAAGCCGTCGCAGAGGCATAGCCTTGTTTAAAGCGTTGAAACCCATTTTGGTAAAGATATAAGACAACGGTCAGGGTGGAATTATTCGGCCCACCTGGCGGGTTGGTCATCACAAATACCTGTTCAAACATTTGCAACGCCTGAATGATGGAGGTCGTGATCACAAAAAACGTGGTCGGCGCCAGCAAAGGAACCGTGATATTCCAGAATTTTCGGAACGTCCCGGCCCCATCCACCACAGCCGCTTCATATAATTCTTTGGGGATATTTTGTAAACCCGCTAAAAATAAAACCGTGTTATAGCCCATCGTTTGCCAGGCCGCCATGATCACAATCGCAAGCAATGCGGTCTTGGTATCCGAAAGCCAGCGGATTTGGGGATCAACCAAAGCCATGCCAAAGGTGGTATTAAAGAAGTTGACCGCGACGGTTATGAAATAATTGATATTCCCCACAGCCGCATTATACAGCCACTGCCAGATCAATGAAACACCAACTGTCGCGGCAATACTGGGCAAAAAGTAGACCGCCCTGAAAAACTTCATCCCCGGAATCTTGCTATTTAACACATTCGATAATAACAAAGCCGGAATAACACTTAACGGCACCGCCAATAAGCCAAATAAGAGGGTATTCCTTAAGGATATCCAGAATAATTTATCCTGTGTGCCGATCATATAATTTCGGCCAAACAGCTTCACGCGCGTAAGTTCATCATAAATGGTGGTATCGAGTACTTCTGTTACCACCAAATCGGGGGAATCCATCGGCTGCACATTCAAATTAAAGATTTTGGCGTAGTTTTGTAGACCCACCCAATTTTTGTTACCAAACGCATCCCAATCTGTAAAACTGACGTATAAAGAAAATAATAGCGGTCCGGCAAAAAACAACAAAAAACCAAGCAAATTGGGGGAAAGAAATAAGAAGCCATCCAAGGTTTCCTTATGGGCGTTGTTCGCATTTAAAGCCAAAGCTGACGGTTCCCGCCAGATTGACCAAATAAAAAATCCAAAAATAGCGGTTAATAAAACAAACGAAAAAATCAGGGGATTGGCCATGCGGGCGATCAATGTCGTTAAAGCAGGAATAATGCCCACCAACAATAAAAAGATGAAAAAGCTGATCAGGGCGATCCATTTCCCGATCTTGCTATAGCGCAGGCTCAATTCAGGCTGGCCCTCAAAGCGATCCCCGAACGCAGAAACCAAATAACCAATCACAACCCCCGCCAAAGCGATCACCCCGCGCCCAAACGTGTCACCCAGCCTATCAATGTCAATAAATACTTGCAAAAAATGAAGGCTCATCACAAAAAATAAGACGAAGCCCAGATAGTTAACCACCAGGGAAATCGTTCTCCCCCTTCTGTGAAATACCCACAGTTCAAAAACAGCCCAGGTGCTGGCTGCGGCCGTCAAGAGACAAACCACGATCAATACAAATTTCAACACCCCTTCCAAAGCCGGCAAAATCGAATTAAGGGCAGCACCGACCCCCAACACAAGGGTTGCCGCGGCCAAGAGAATATGCCATCCCGCCGTAATCCGAATAAGGGTTTTTGATTTTGAATCAATCGGTGAAAGAGAGCTTAAGGTCATGCCGTACTCCTGAACATTTCGCTAAAAAATTCATTTTTTTCGTGTTCCTAACCTTCGCGAGGGTGTTCTTTTAATGGTGTTGACTCTATCTACCCTGCCCCCAAGCGGAGGTATTTTCGTCTTCTATTTTTTCTTCGTTTCCTTAGTGTGCCCAGTGCCCCGCAGGGGTATCCTGGTTAATTTCTTAGTGGTTATTTTCTAGCCGTAAGGGTGGGTAAATTCCAAGCATCAAAAGATTTCGCTACCCAAGAAAAAACCCGTCCCCGGGTTTGGACACAATGAGCCTGGGGACGGGTTCCAGAAAAATTTATTGTTGGAAAGCTTTATTCGCTTCGGAACAAATCGTCGCTTTGAATTCTTCAACGGTAAGTTCACCACTCATCACGGCATTCACTTTCGCGCCCATGATCGCATCAAATTCAGGCCAGTTGCCGGCCCATAAGGGACCTTCAGCGGTGGGATTTGATTCGGCAGCAATGCCGTTCAAGAAAGCCTGGTTATTGTCAGGCGGGGTGAAGGTTAAGAAAGCATCCAATGCTTCCTGGCTGACACGGCTGGGAATATTGGTACCCAAGGCGGAAATCTTTGCCTGTGTCGCAGCCTGGGTCAATTCCTGCACCAATGCCCATGATTCTTCCGGGTATTCGGTATTGGCATTTACCACATACGCACCCCAGAACAACCAGTTACCGGGGCCATTCGGGCCTTCTGGTAAACCAACCACATCCCAGGTGAAGTCTGCATTGGCACGTGCGCCGGGGGTTGCCCAGCGGCCATTTTGGAACATAGCAACTTTGCCTGCCAGATAAGGCGGTTCACTGTCTTCGCCATACGGAACGGCTACATCATGGTCCACGTATAAGGAACGTTCAAATTCTAAACCAGCAATCGATTCATCCGTATCTAAGGCACAGGCATCACGTTCGGGGGTATAGAAACCGCCGCCAGCTGCATTTAACCAGGTCGCATACGGCCCCCACCAGGCATTGGCACCATAACCATAAATGTCACTGCCCAAAGCACGAACTTTTTGGGCTACATCCAGGAAAGCTTCCCAGGTCCATTCGCCGTTCTGTTCCAGTTCACGGGGATCGGCCGCGCCAGCTTCATTGATCAGATCCATATTCAGATACAAGGCAAAGGTGGAAACATCGCGTGGTAAACCCCACAATGCGTCATTGGCACCAGTTTCAGGATTATAGGTCAGGTGGAACATGGGGCCTTCATAGAAAGCCGTCGTGTCAAAATCACCGGCCACATCGGAAAGCTCCATGATCAAACCGCGTTTTGCAAAATCAGCAATATCGGTTCCTGGGATCCAGAATACGTCCGGGGCTGTGCCAGCACCAATTTCTGTTTTCAACACATCCTGATAGCTGGATGATTCGCTGCCACCCGGTTCGTAAGCCAGGGTAACGCCATCCATACTGGCATCAATTTCTTCGCTGATGGAACTATAAACATCAATTTCAGCCTGGTTATCGGGGCGGGTACGCCAACGCAGGGTAATTTCTTCCGTCGCAGCGGGTTCATCAACCGCCGGTACGTCTGTGGCGGGCACATCGGTGGCAGGCACTTCAGCGGCGGGCTGGTCAGCGGTCGGTTGTTCTGCCGGGGTTTCTGGGGCTGCCGGTTGGCAGGCGGTCAATACCATGCTAAACGTCACTAACAAAACAATTAAACTAGCAAATAACTTGCGGTTCATACGCTTTACTTCTCCTCATTTTTTTAATAGGTTTTGATTTTTCGGGTTTTTGTTTCATGAAAATGGTTAACAAATTTTTACGAATCACCTTCCTTTCCTGCCAGTGGTGCAGTCGATTTGCGTTGAATTAATTGCACAGAAAATCGGGAAGACTGCCCTTTTAACTCGGGTTGTGCAATTTTTCGGATCAACATATCAGCAGCTTGTTTTCCAATCTCGGTTACATCCTGCTGAATGGTGGTTAACGGTGGGTCGAAATAACTCGCCAAAGGCATATCATCAATGCCAATCACGGAAAATTGTTCGGGAACGGAATAACCATCATCGCGGAAGGCACGCATCGCGCCAATCGCCATGCGGTCGTTTTGAGCGAGGACAGCCGTAAAGGGGAGATTGTTTTTTAACGCCATCTGTACCGCTTGGTAAGCAGAGGTAGCCGCCCAATCGCCGCTGATAATCCTGGCCGGATCAAGCGGGACACCGGCGTCCGCAAAAGCATTTAAGATACCCTGGGTACGGTCTTGGGTACAAGCCTCCCGCCCTAAGCCGGTAATACATAAAATATCGCGGTGTCCTAAGGATAATAAATGCTCGGCAGCCATATAACCCGCTTTGACATCATCCAACGCCACCCAGCCGATCTCCTCATCATCTGACACATCGCCAATAAAAACCGTCGGGAAATCGGGTGGCAAAAAAGCAGTACGCTCATCGATGAAAGGGTTGATCACCAACACCCCATCAATGCGGCGGCTTTCCACCAATTGGTTGATGAGCTTACGGAAGTCCTTCGCATCGGGCGCGGATGCGGCCATTAAGAAATACCCGTGTTGGCGTGCCATTAACTCTGCTCCTTCGATCAGGGCGGCAAAGGTAAAATCAACCAGATTGGGGGCAATACAAGCCAGGGTATTGGTGCGCCCGGCAGCCAGGGAACGGGCTGAAGCGTTCGGCAGGTAGCCGAGCGATTTAATCATATTTTTTACAAGGGTGCGGGTTTCGGGAGCGACATCATCGCGGCCATTGATCACACGCGAAACCGTCTGGTGAGAGACACCAGCCGCTTTAGCGACATCGCGAATCGTGACCCGATTTGATTTCACTGCACAACTACCCTTCATCTAGTTTGTTACCGGTCACGTGACCGGTAACATCTATTATAAGGAAATCACGTTCCCTGTCAAGAGGCAATTTCTGCAACCTTTTTCCCATCCTTCCGTATATAATCGTGAAGCAACACAATACAGGAGTTTTTGTGGTAGATCTTGATCTTGACATAATCATCCAGGCACAGCAAGGTGATGAATTTGCGTTCAACACCATTGTGGAGACCTTTCAAACCCCGGTATACAATCTTTGTTACCGCATGTTAGGCAACCCACAAGAAGCGGAAGATGCGGCCCAGGAATCATTCTGGCGGGCTTATCAGGCCCTCTTAAAATATGATCCCAATCGCTCTTTTCCAACCTGGTTACTTTCGATCACGGCGCACTACTGTATTGATCAACAACGCCGCCGTCGTTTGCCAACCACTGAATTGGATGATATTTTGGCGGAAATAGCCCCCGATGTGAACACCCCTAACCCGGAAGCAGTTTACAGCCAGGGTGAACACGAGGAAAGTATTCAGTCTTTATTATTATCCCTGCCAGAGTTGGATCGGGCTGCCATCATTTTAAGGTATTGGCATGAAGCGTCGGAAGAGGAGATCAGCCAGACCTTGGGCATCACGGTCAGTGCGGTAAAAAGCCGTTTACATCGTGCCAGACGTAAACTGGCAAAAGTCTGGGAAACCAAAACTTCTGTTAACAATAGTGTAGAAAGGATGCGCAATGGATCACCAGCCTTTTGAACAATGGATATTGGATCAAAAAACGTTAACAAGACAACAAGAAACGCTATTAAACGAACATTTGTTGGTCTGCGAGGCGTGTTCCGCCTTAAGCCTTTCCTGGCAAGCGGTGGAGCAAGCCTTGCACACCGCCCCCATCCAAAGCCCAGCGCCTGGTTTTGTCAGCCGCTGGCAGGACAACCTGATCACAAAAAAGGCGGTTCAACACCAGATGCAGGCCATTAAAACCTTTATTGGTATCAGTGCTGCCACCTTAATTACCCTGGCGGCCTTATTGACCTGGCTGGTGTTAACCAACTCAGTAAGCGATGTGATTGTCGGCAGCATTCATTTCTTCACCGGCTTTATACAGGCTTATTTCAATTTACGCATGGTCTTTGCCCAATTCCTGCAGCAGGCCCCGCCCTTTACCCCCTACCTGTTTTGGATTTTTGCAGCCGGCTCGGCAGTCAGTATTACCGCAGTATGGGGTCTTACCATTTGGCGCATTTCACGAAGAGGAACCGTTCAAAATGATTAAATTAAAAAATTTCTGGATTGCTTTTATATTCCTATTGTGCTGTGCTGGCATAACCAGTCCAGCTTTCGCCCAAACCGATCCACCGCCCACCATCCAAACTGACAAGGTGATCATCGGACAGACCTTTGTATTAAAAGAAAACCAGACCCTCGACGGGGATCTGGTGGTGATCGGCGGCACCGCCATCCTAAAATCCAATGCCATCGTAACCGGGGATGTAGTATTAATTGGCGGAGTATTGGATAGCTTCGGCACGATCAACCGCGATCTGACCGCCTTGGGGGGTTCGGTAGAATTAATGGAAACGGCGGTCGTATCCGGTTCATTGATCAATTTTGGCAGCACCGTTACCCAGCGGGAAGGGGCTGTCATTCAAGGGGATCAGATCGCCAATTTACCGTTCAACTTCAACTTTGAAGAAGCCCCCTTTGGCGAGCAAATACCGGGGCCAAACGTCACGGTGCGGCGGGTGGGCGGCGTGATCGGCAATCTGTTGTGGGGGATCGTTCAGGTGCTGGCAGTCGCGGCGCTGGCCATCCTGGTGCTGCTGCTCTTCCCAAAGCCCACCGAGCGCATCGCAAATTCACTCGGCCAACAACCGTTCGTACACTGGGGCATTGGGCTATTGACCATCTTTGCCGCCCCGGCTGCCTTCGGGGTGATGATGATCACCCTGATCCTGATCCCACTGGGACTGATCGGCTTTTTGGTGCTGGGGTTTGCTCTGCTGTACGGTTGGGTCAGCCTGGGCTATGAAATCGGTCGGCGGTTATTAAAAAACAACACCGGCAGCCTCTCGCCGGCCTTGGTGGCTGGGCTGGGAACCTTGATCCTGACCACGATTGCTCGCTTGGCCGCTGTCGTACCGTGTGTCGGCTGGACAGTCGGCGCGGTGCTGGCCCTGTTCGGGCTAGGCGCGGTGGTCTTAACCCGCGTGGGCACCCGAAATTACCCGCCTCAAGTCGAGGCCTTATAATACCCACCTCCCCCGCCCTCCGCCCCCCCTGCCCGGCCGCAATTTCATCAACCCACTCTGGCAGACATCCTGGCCGATGAAGAGGATGACGAACTGCAGGATGACTTCACTGATGAAGCCGAAACCAACAACGCCAATCAAAACGGCCAGACGGATAATAACTCAAATAAGGAGTAAAAAATGAAAAAATCTATCGTGATTGCAATCGCAGTCCTGATCATGGCATCACTGGCGTGTTCCACAAATGTGAACGTTCCGCGCATTGACACCGGTGAAATCGAAACGTTACAAATTAACGAAAATTACCCGGACGGAACCGAATCCGGTGACATCACCATTGAAATGGGCGGCGGCACGCTGTCCATCCAGGGCGGCGCAGAAAACTGGCTCACTGGCAATGTGGAATATAATGTGCCGATTTGGAATCCCGAGGTGATCCGCCGCAGCAATTCGATTAAAGTGACCCAGGAAACCAAGGACCGTATCGGCCTACCCGATAACAAAATTATCAACAATTGGGATTTATCTTTCGGAAATTACCCCACCAACCTGTTGATTCTCGCGGGTGCCTATCAAGGAAAACTAGATCTGAGTGGCATTCCCCTAACCAACCTGGAAGTGCGCGACGGTGCCAGTCAGGCAGAGCTTGTGTTCAGCGACTATAATCCGGCCGAGATGAAAGACTTAATCTACAAAACCGGTGCTTCACAAATCACCCTGGAAGGCCTCGGCTATGCGAATATGACTGAGCTATCCTTTGAAGGCGGGGCTGGCTCGTACACCTTGAATTTCGATGGGCCGTTACAACGTGAAATCCAGGCCTATATCACGTATGGACTGGGTGACGTAAAAATCGAGATTCCACCCGCTACCGCTGCGCACGTTGTGGTCGAAGGTGGGCTGAATAATGTCGAATTACAGGGCAGCTGGAACGTGGATGGGAATGAATACACCAATAATGGCTCTGGCCCACTGCTCGAGATCAGCGTCAAAATGGGCGTTGGCAATTTACAGTTGATTAGTAAGTAGCCCAGATTGACCATCCTTCTGATGATGGTAAACCGTCATTTTGAAGGCCATGTGCGTCTGCAATCCGAGCTGCCTGGTTATCTTGAGGTTTCACAACGCATCCGCTATAAACTGTTGCCCTATGTGTGGTAATCATAATCGGGATGGGTAACTGTCCTGCCCATCCCGTCTCGTCCCTACGTTCTTTCGCGGTGGTGAACTTCATTTTGTTGGGCATCGGACGAACGGGGGGGAAATTTTCCCAAGGCAATCTGGCAACCGATGGTAATAATGAACCGGTGCTTGCCCAACCTTTCTTAAATATTCTTCGTGTGCTTCGTGTTCCCTGTGCCCGGCAGCTGATTATTTCTGATAATATCCATTCTCATGAATACACCGATACACCGGCGGCAACAAATAATAGCGGTACGGCAGTCCGGCCGCTACCCTGCGCCGAATCTCATGGGAGGAAATCTCCAACAAGGGCGCATCCACAAACATAACCTTTTGCACGATGCCAGGCAGTGCCGCTTCCAAACGCGACAAGTCAATTTGATCACCCGGACGGCGCATGACCCCCAATCCCGTTACCGAAGTCAGTAATTGCTCGGATTGGTACCAGTTTGGAAAATCATGCAAGGAATCCCCCCCGATCAGATAAAACAATTCATCAGCTGGGTATTGCTGCTGAATAAGCTTGACGGTATCCAGCGTATAGTGTGGGCCTGGGCGATCTAAATCAACCCGGCATAATTCAAAACTGGCATCATCTTTCAGGGCAGCCTGCACCAGCGCTAAACGAATATGCACCGCTGTCAATTGCTGGTTTCGCTTATGCGGCGGGTCGGGGGTCAGCACCCACAGCAGTCGCTGCAGGCGTAATTGGGCACTGGCCTCAGCTGCCAAAATCAAATGCCCTATATGCGGCGGGTCAAAGGTGCCACCAAAAATGCCGATCCTTGCCATTAATCCTGCCAGTCAAAGGCATACTCGTCAATATAGACCGTATCCCCTTCCGAAATACCCGCTTCCCGCAGGGCTTCTTCGACGCCCAGGGTTGCCATCAAGCGCTGGAAGCGGCGCACCGAGCCCTCATGTTCCCAATAGGTCATTTTGGCAGCGCGTTCAATCGCTTTGCCGCTGACGGCAAAACCATCTTCCACCGGCTCAATAACAAACTCGTTCGGGTCTTCTTCTGGCCGATATACCGGCACATTTTCCACAACCTCGGGTTCTGGGGCCGTCTTCACCAATTCTAAAGCCTTCCATAAGACCGGTTTCACATCGGTGCGTGCCAGCGCCGAAATGGGCATCGGGTTAGGGTAGCCCAATTTTTCCAGGGTGGCTTTCACTGCCGGCCATTTTTGTTGTGCTTCCGGTGAATCCATCTTGTTAAAGACCACAATCTGTTGTTTTTGTTTCAGCTTGGGGTCAAATAAAGCCATTTCAGCATTAATTTGAGAAAAGTCAGCAATCGGGTCTTCCGACAACCCATCCAAAACATGAATTAAGACTTTTGTGCGTTGAATATGCCGCAAAAAGGCATCCCCCAAGCCGGCCCCGAGATGGGCACCTTCGATCAAGCCCGGAATATCGGCCAATACCAGCGTATTCTCGTAATCTAATTCAACCACGCCCAGGTTAGGTTCGAGGGTTGTAAAGGGATAATCGGCTATTTTGGGTTCGGCGTTGGATACAGCAGCCAAAAAGCTCGATTTGCCCGCATTCGGTACGCCCACCAAGCCGACGTCAGCAATCAATTTTAATTCGAGGCGCAGATTCCGTTCCGAGCCGGGTTCCCCTTTTTCTCCCACACGCGGCACCTGATGGCGGGCGCTAACAAAATGCACATTGCCGCGGCCGCCGCGGCCACCCTTCGCGATTAACAATTCCTGATCGCGCTCGGTCAGATCACCCAATAATTCACCTGTGTCCGCGTCATACACAATCGTACCCGGCGGCACCTTGATGATCATTGGATCAGCGGAACGACCAGTCATGCGCTGTTTCGCGCCATTTTTGCCGTCATCGGCAATAAACTTTTGATTATGGCGAAAATAACTGAGGGTATTCAAGCGGTGTTCCACTTTTAAAATAACGTCTCCGCCGCGACCCCCATCGCCCCCATCCGGCCCGCCGCGCGGAACATATTTTTCTCGCCGAAAATGAACCGCGCCGTTGCCGCCGGTTCCGGATCGAACGTAAATCTGTGCTTCATCTATAAACATACAACATCCATTGAAAAAGGGATCGGGCGAAATACCCGATCCCATATAAATCGCAATTCCTATTTGCCGAATTTTGCTTTCAGAATCTCTTCCAGGGTCGGCTGACCAATTTCTTGCAGATCATAACGCACACGTTGCATGGGTTTGTTGACTTTAATGATGCGCGTCAAATCAATCGGCGTACCGGAAAGCACCAGGTCAACATCAGCGTTGTTAATCGTTTCTTCCAGGTCTTTGGTTTGCTCTTCCCCATAACCCATAGCCGGTAAGATAATGCCAGTATCCGGGTATTTATTATAGGTATCCACAATTGTGCGCACTGCAAACGGGCGCGGGTCAACAATTTCAGCGGCACCGAAGCGGCGTGCGGCCACAAAACCAGCCCCATATTTCATCCCGCCATGCGTCAGCGTTGGACCATCTTCCACCACCAAAACGCGCTTACCGCGGATGGCTTCCGGGTCATCCACAAATAAGGGTGATGCACCTTCAATCACCTGGGCATCCGGGTTTAATCTATGAATGGCATCGCGCACCTGAATCACAAAGTCCGGGTTGGCCGTGTCAACCTTATTGATCACGAACACATCCGCATGTAAGGTGTTGGTTTCCCCCGGGTAATAAGAAGACTCATGCCCTGGGCGGTGCGGATCGACGACCACAATCGCCAGGTCTTCTTTATAAAATGAAAAGTCATTGTTGCCCCCATCCCACAGAATGATGTCAACTTCCTGTTCAGCCTGGCGCAGAATGGCTTCATAATCGACACCGGCATAGACGATCACACCATTATCAATATGGGGTTCATACTCTTCCCGCTCTTCAATTGTGCATTGATGTTTATCCAGATCGCTGTAATCAGCAAAACGCTGCACGCGCTGCTTGGCTAAATCACCGTAAGGCATTGGATGGCGGATGGCCGCAACCGTATAGCCCATATCGCGCAAGATCAAAGAGACGCGCCGTGTGGTCTGGCTTTTACCGGAACCGGTGCGCACGGCCGTCACGGATACAACCGGTTTGGTCGATTCAATTTGGGTGTTGTTCAGGCCCATTAAGCGGAAATCGGCCCCAGCTTCATTGACCAAGGCTGCTTTGTGCATCACATAGTCATACGGCACATCGCTATAAGCAAACAAGACTTGATCTACTTCAAACTTTTGAATCAACTCTTTTAATTCACTCTCCGGATAGATCGGAATGCCTTCTGGGTAGAGAGACCCGGCCAATTCAGCCGGATAGCGGCGACCTTCAATATTGGGAATCTGGGTTGCCGTAAATGCAACCACCTGATAGTCAGGGTTATCCCGATAAAAAACATTGAAGTTATGGAAGTCGCGCCCAGCAGCGCCCATGATAAGGGTTCGTATGGTCATTAGATATAGCTCCTTTTGAATAATAGTTTAACCACCACTTCACATCGCTTCTGGGGCTGTGATGCCCAGCAAAGCCAAACTATTTTTAATAGCCTGACGGGTTGCAAATACAAGGCGCAAACGCGCACTTCGCACCGGCTCTTCGACCTTTAGAACCGGGCATTGGTTATAGAACTCATTAAAGCGTTTGGCTAACTCATAGGCATAGGTCGCGATCTGAATTGTACGCAGTTCACTGGCAGCACGTTCCACCTCTTGTGGAAAACGTGAGATCATATCAATCAGTTCGACTTCAATCGGGGCCATCTCGTATTGCGGGATTTCCCAGTTCATGTCCTCGAGACCTGCTTTTCTTATAATACTACCTGCCCGCACATACGCATACTGGATGTAGGGGGCAGCCTGCCCATTAAAATCAAGGGCACTTTCCCAATCAAAGGTGACGATCTTGGCATTTTCGCGCGCCTGCATCGGGTACTTGATCGCCCCAATCCCAATCGCTCGGGCAATTTGGCGGTTCTTTTCTTCACTCAGATCAGGATTCTTTTGCTTAACCACCTCATACGCCCGATTGGTGGCTTCGCTGATTAAATCTTCCAATAAGACAACGGTGCCCTCACGCGATGCCATGACCACATTCCCCGGCAGACTCACCAATTCGTAAGGAATATGTTCACATTTTTCGGCCCACTCATAACCGGCAATATCCATTGTTTTAAAAATCTGTTGGAAGTGCAAGGACTGACGCACATCGACCACGTAATAGGACTTGCTTAAGTTGGGGTAATCTTCAAATTTTTGCTTGCTGAGGGCTAAATCCTCGGTAGCATATAAGGCGGTACCATCAGAACGCAGCACCACCAATACGCGATACTTGTCTTTTTTCAAACCCAGCACTTCATCAATCTTCACGATAACAGCCCCCTCTGGGCGTTCATCCTGAGCTATACCTTGATCGATTAACTGCTGTACGATCGCTTTGCCGGGTTTCTCCATCTGGCTGTTAAAATAATAGCGATCAAAATGGATGTTCAAGGTCTCATACATCTCATAAAATCCGTTCAACGACCACTGGCGGGTTTCCTGCCAGAGCTGCACGATAACAGGATCGTCTTGATCCCAGCGTGTGTACAAGGCTCGAATCTCAGATTCTAATTCGGGGTTTTCTTCCAACCGCCTGGCGGCCTCGGCATAAATACTACCCATCCAGCGGGTGGTATTTTCGTCCGGTTTTTCACCAGCATGGAAGTTTTGATAGCACCACAGCCATTTGATCACATGCAGCCCCATATCCCCGGGGTAATTTGCCCGCACGACATCATAACCGCCAAATTCTAAAATCCGACTGAGGGTATCACCGAGGATTGCGCTGCGTAAATGGCCGACATGGAACGCTTTATGGGTGTTGGGCTGGGAAAACTCTACCATCACCTGCTCACCGATGGGCTCGCTGCGCCCAAAATCATCTTTTTGTGTGAACACCGCCTCCAAAACGCGCCGCGCGTATTCGTTCTGAGAAAAATACAGGTTGAGATAGCCCTTGACGGCTTCTACTTTTTCAAAACCTACCGGCACGCCCAAAAATTCCGCCAGTTTCTGCGCCAGTTCGGCGGCCCGCTGGGGTACCTTCAGGTTGAGGTTTTTTTGGCGCACCTCGGCTGCGGCCAGCGCAAACAGCGAGGTAGCGATTCCCCAATGTCCGCTGAAGGGAATCGAATTCCACTGCACCGGCAGATCGGGCAATTCTTCTTGCTGAAAAAACGCGATCATGCTTTCTTCAACTTTTTGGCGTTCTAATTCAAACATGCACTCACCTGAGATTAAATTGTGGGTTTTTTCACCCGCTTGGATTATAACATTAAGGAGAATGAGCCGCTATTCGTGCGGAGGAACATTCCGCTGCTTAACCCAAAAGCGAGAGAGGTCTCTCTCCCGCTCGCGGTTTTTGTGTTGGTTGAATAAAAAGCTTATTCGCTGGCTTGTTGCATGGCAGCAAACTGCTTCATCAAGCGGCTTTTTCGGCGGGCCGCATTATTCTTATGAATAATGTTTTTTTCGGCGGCTTTATCCAAAGCTTTCACAGCAGCCTGCACATACTCAGCAGCCGTATCTTTATCACCGGATGCAATTGCCACACGAGCCTTATTGACAAAGGTACGCGCACTCCCGCGAAAAATGCGGTTGTGTAAGCGTCGCTTTTCATTCTGTCGATTACGTTTTATTGCAGATTTAATATTAGCCAAAATTTCCTCCAATTCACCTATACAGAAAATATTTAATTCTGAGAAAGGGAACTGTGTCCAAAAAATTACTTACGAAGGGCAGCGGATGAATTATACCAGATTCATCAAAAATGTGAAGAGATTTCCGAGATTTTAAATATCTTCCCAACCCCCATTCATGGAACCAGGACTCATGATATATAAATCAAGCAAATAATCATACATACCAGCATTAAACTTGAGGATCTCCAAAAATCTGCCTTTGGAAAAAACCTCTTGATGGATTAAAATATCTAATTTATCGTAGTATAAGTGCAGGCTGGGATGCCGAATATGATTACGATAGGCATCCATCACGGTATCGATATAGCCCGCTGGAATCACCCGCTGGAAATGGCCGATGCGTGGCGTTCCAAAAGCCGGTAAGCGTGCCCGTAAAGGATCACTTAATACCCAATCATCCAAAACGTACACATCCGGGCCGGCGTAATAACCAAAAAAACCAATGCAACCCCGAATGGAAATCTTTCTACCATCCTCCTTCAAATCCATTCCCGCTTTTCCCCACTCATGAATTTCATTAGCTTGATTCCAGTTATGCCAATTTGTGACGTTAAAATAATATAATCTCTCGTTCGCAATCCCATCCGCTCCAAATTCAGGCTCGTAATGAGAATATTGAGTAAGGAAAGGTGGATATTCTGCAGCACAAGCAAGGATGAATAAAAATATGAATCCAAACAACTGCATTTTATAATTTTGTTGACCCAATAAACTGGAAAAATCAACAGTCATTAACAACACCAATGCCATCAAAAAAGCTGCCGATAAAAACCGCCCGGCCATGAAATCTCCCCCAATCGAATATACATACCCCAAATATAGCAGCAATCCACCCGCCAAATACAGTTTCAGCGTGACTCGCTCCCAAACAATGAATCCCAAACTGAACAAAATTGTCCCGCTGGTGATGAAGTCCCATTGTAAAGAATTTTTAAAATACGCCCAGCCATGTTCGTGGAACCAGGCTGGCGGCAGGTCGACCATTGAATATTTTGCATAAAACGTATTCGGAAAGGGGAAACCAAAATAAATCAGGGAAAAGATTTCCCACCCGAGTAAGGGCAAAAAACCGAGCGCAAGATAAATGAAAGATTTGCGCACGTCTTTCCGAAAGCGAACGATTAAATAACCCAATATGGGCAAATAAAACAAGATCGTATCTAACCGGTTAACGGCCGCCAAAGAAGCAATCCCAGCTGTATAAAGAATCGTCTTGTGTGTGATCGGATTTTTTAAAATCACGATCAGTAATACGATCAATAATAAATGGGTTAAGGGGTTTTCCAATCCTGAAGAAGAAAAATCGATAAAAGCCATGGAAGAGGCGATCATCAATCCGCCAAACAATAAGTGTTTATAGGTCTTGGCAAACTTCAAAAAAACCAGGCTGATGGTGAGCAAGGATACGATTAAGGAAAGCCAATAAATACTTTGAACCGGGTCTTGGAGTAAAGCTACAACCAGGATTAACAAAAACAGCCATAGGGGATGAGAAAACACCTGCACTCGTTCACCCGCATTCCAAACCAATCCATACCCATTTAAAAAATTATCGACCACCCGTATCGAGATAAACGCATCATCGCCAAACCAGGCATTTTTTACAAGTACCCAGGTTAAAAACACCATTACGCTCATAAAAACGATAATGGTGAGCTTATTCTCTTTGAAAAACAAACGACAAGCCGGCCATTGGTCACGAATTTTGTTTAAGGATCGATCAATCAATTTCCCTCCTAAAAACGAAAAAGGTGCCTGCGAGGATTGTATGAATACCCCATTTTACATCATTTAACAAACATACTGCAATTGTTTCCGACTGAAATTCAGACATGAGTTGGGACAGGAGATAAAACGAGATCAATAAAAGCAAGAAGAACGGAATTGAAGATTCGATCAAAATCATTTTTAGAAAGTTTCCATT
>JACDJC010001835.1_pt1 | contig 18008 bp, 19 predicted proteins | sample 7454191 | NCBI WGS metagenome assembly JACDJC01 (sample SAMN14253291, study PRJNA609438) | sludge metagenome | isolation source: sludge after 25d culture with pyrite and EDTA | collected 2018-12-20 | reverse complement strand
TCGTGCGATCTGGCGGTCGCGCGCGGCCTGCACCCGGTCGCGGATCGTGGCGCTGGATTCGCCCGTTCCGGCCTGCATCAGTTCATCCTGCGTCAGCGCCGGGACGTTGATCTGGATGTCGATACGGTCGAGCAACGGTCCGGAAATGCGGGCGCGATAGCGCGCGATCTGGTCCGGGGTGTCGCGGCAGGCCTGGGTGGGATGGCCGAGATAGCCGCAGGGGCAGGGGTTCATCGCGGCGATCAGCTGAAAGCGGGCCGGGAAATCGGCCTGCCGCGCGGCGCGCGAAATCGTGATGCGGCCGGTCTCCAGCGGCTCGCGCAGCACTTCCAGCACCTGCCGCGAAAACTCCGGCAACTCGTCGAGAAACAGCACCCCATGATGCGCCAGCGAAATCTCGCCCGGGCGCGGGTTGCCGCCGCCACCCACCAGCGCGACCGCCGACGCGGTGTGGTGCGGCGAGCGAAACGGCCGCCGCTGCCAGTGTTCGACGCGAAAGCCACCATTGAGCGAAGCGACCGCTGCCGCTTCCAGTGCTTCGGTTTCGTCCATCGCCGGCAGGATTCCGGGAAAGCGTGCGGCGAGCATCGACTTGCCGGTACCGGGCGACCCCGCCATCAGTAGCGAATGGCTCCCCGCTGCCGCCACTTCGAGTGCGCGCTTGGTGGCGCTCTGGCCTTTGACGTCGGCAAAATCGGGGTAGTCCGGGGCGCGGTGTGAGATCCCGGGTTCGGGTGCGATGAGCGAGGTCTGGCCCGCCAGCCAGGCACAGACGTCGAGCAGGCTCGCGGCACCCAGCGTCTCGATGCCACTGGCGAGCGCCGCTTCGGCGGCCGACGCGGCGGGCAGCACCAGCTGCCGCTGCGCCGCGCGGGTGGCCAGCGCCATCGCCAGCGCGCCGCGCACCGGGCGCAACTCGCCGGTCAACGCCAGTTCACCGGCGAATTCGGCGTGTCTGAACTTGTCGGCAGGAATCTGGCCGGAGGCGGCGAGGATCGCCAGTGCGATCGGCAGGTCGAAGCGCCCGGATTCCTTGGGCAGATCGGCCGGGGCGAGGTTGACCGTGATGCGCCGCGCCGGGAATTCGTAGCGCGCGTTCTGGATCGCCGCGCGCACCCGGTCGCGCGCTTCCTTGACCTCGGTTTCGGGCAGGCCCACCAGGGTGAACGCCGGCAGGCCGTTGGCCAGATGCGCCTCGACCACCACTTCGGGTGCGCTCATGCCGTTTAACGCCCGGCTGGTGACGACGGCGACCGCCATTTACTGGTCGCGCTGCTTTTCCAGTTCGGCCAGCCGGGCTTCCAGTTGTTCGAGCCTGGCGCGGGTGCGCGCCAGCACTTCGGTCTGCACGTCGAATTCCTCGCGATTCACCATCTCCAGCTTGCCCAGCATCGAGGTGACCCCGGCCCTGAGATTTTGTTCGATGTCTTTTGCGGGGGACTGCTTCAACACCTCGCCCAGTTTGCCGACGAGATCATTGATGAAGGTGGGATTGGGGAATTTCGGATTCGGGTTCATTGCAGCCTCCAGTGAGGGGGAGAGTGTAGCAAGCACGGTACTGCAACGCGTAGCACAGCGATCGTGCATGGGGCTTTCCAGGCGCACCAGAAAAGTGCGGTCGATCCGGGAATCGACCCGAGACATTATTTAACTTGTTGTTTTCTAATCAAAAAATAACTGGCACGGGCTGTGCTAAATGGTGGATGTGGGGTGCGATTGTGCGCGCTTTCACTTTCGGAGAAATCTCATGAAAAAACCTCGATACGTTTTGCTTCTGACCGCTCTGGTGGCGGTGCCCGGATCGGCTCAAGCCGAGGAGGCCGCGTCGCCGCACCATCTGAGCGCCAACATCGGGATAGCCAGCAATTACATTTTCCGTGGCATCTCCCAGACCGCCGGCGACCCGGCGCTACAGGGGGGGCTTGATTACTCGCATCGCAGCGGTTTCTACCTCGGCAGCTGGGGTTCCAACGTGGGCTGGATCGAGGATTACCAGGGCTACAACTCGGGCAACGTCGAGATCGACCTGTACGGCGGTTTCCGTGGTGATGTCGGCACGACCGGTTTGACGTATGACCTGGGTGCGATTCGTTACCTGTATCCGGGCAACCAACCGGCTGCTACGACCGACGCCGACACCACCGAAGTCTATGCCGCCCTGGGCTGGAGGTGGTTTACCGCCAAATATTCCTACGCTGTCAGCGATGAAGTGTTCGGTTTCGCCAATGCCGATGGCTCGGGCTACCTGGATCTTTCCGCGAGCGTTCCGATCGGCGAGACCGGCCTCACCGCCGGTGTGCACTGGGGAAGCTTCGAATTCGAGAACAACCGGGTGCAGGACTACGACGACTGGAAGCTCAGCCTCGCCTATGACCTGGGCAAGCTGAGCGAGGTCGGGTCCGGCGTGACCGTCGGCGTGATGTACACCGACAGCAATGCCGACCGGGCTGTCTGGACTGACGGCAATGGCGAATTCCTTGGCAGAGATACGACCACCGTGTGGATTGCCAAGGCTTTTTAATCGGCTGACCCATCGGAGCGATGCCAATGCCCGCTCCTTTTTTCCTTGTCCTGATCTGGGAGATGACATGAAACTCGTAACGGCAATCATCAAGCCGTTCAAGCTCGACGAAGTGCGCGAGGCCTTGTCCGCGATCGGCGTCGCCGGCCTGACGGTCACAGAAGTAAAAGGGTTTGGACGGCAAAAGGGCCACACTGAGCTGTATCGCGGCGCGGAGTACGTGGTCGATTTCCTGCCTAAAGTGAAGATTGAAGTGGCCATCCAGGCCGAACTGCTGGAGCGCGTGATCGAGGCGATCGAGAAGGCGGCCCATACCGGCAAGATCGGCGACGGCAAGATTTTTGTCACCAGCCTGGAACAGGTCGTGCGCATCCGCACCGGCGAATCCGGCCCCGACGCCTTGTGAGGAGCCTGAACATGAAAAAGTTATTTGCCTGGTTGGGTTTGTTCTGCGTCCTGCTGGCACCCTCGATGACGCTGGCGCAGGATACGGCCGCTCCGGCGCAAGAGGCCGTCACGGTCGAGGCCGCGGCGCCGGAAGCGCCGGTTGCCGATGCGGTCAGGCCGGTGCCGGACAAGGGCGACACGACCTGGATGATGGTGTCCACCCTGCTGGTGATCCTGATGATCGTGCCGGGGGTGGCGCTGTTCTATGGCGGCCTGGTGCGGACCAAGAACATGCTGTCGGTACTGACCCAGGTGATGGCGATCTTCTGCCTGGTCTCGATCCTGTGGGCGGTATACGGCTATTCGCTGGCGTTCGGCGATGGCGGCGGCGTGAATTGGGCGATCGGCGATCTGTCCAGGATGTTCCTCGCCGGCATCACCCCGGACAGCACCGCCGCGACCTTCACCGATGGCGTGGTGATTCCCGAACTGATGTTCGTGGCATTCCAGCTGACCTTTGCCGCCATCGCCGTCGCGCTGATCGTCGGCGGTCTGGCCGAGCGGGTTAAGTTCTCCGCCCTGCTAATATTCGGCGCGCTGTGGTTCAGCTTCGCCTATCTGCCGATCGCGCACATGGTGTGGGCAACCGGCGGCTATCTGTTTTCCAGGGGCGCTCTCGACTTCGCGGGCGGCACCGTGGTGCACATCAACGCCGGTATTGCAGCGCTGGCGGGTGCGATCGTGCTGGGCAAGCGGATCGGTTTCGGCCGCGACGCGATGCCGCCGCACAGCCTGCCGATGACCATGATCGGCGCCTCGCTGCTGTGGGTGGGCTGGTTCGGCTTCAACGCCGGTTCCAATCTCGAAGCTGCCGGTGGTGCCGTCCTGGCCTTTATCAACACCATTCTGGCGACCGCGGCGGCAGGCCTGGCCTGGATGGCGGCCGAATGGACGCTGCGCGGCAAGCCTTCGATGCTGGGCATCGCATCCGGCGTGGTGGCGGGTCTGGTTGCCGTCACCCCGGCCGCCGGCCTGGTCGGTCCGATGGGCGCGATCGCCCTCGGCGCCGTCGCCGGCGTGGCCTGCCTGTGGGGGGTTTCTGGCCTGAAGAAGATACTCGGCTACGACGACTCGCTCGACGTGTTCGGCATCCACGGCGTGGGCGGCATCATCGGCGCGATCGGCACCGGCATTTTCGTCTCGCCTGCTCTCGGCGGGGTCGGGGTGGCCGACTACTCGATGATGGGTCAGCTGGCGACCCAGGCTACCGGCGTCGTCATCACCGTCGTCTGGTCGGGCGTGGTCAGCCTGGCGGCATTCAAGCTGATCGACCTGACCCTGGGTCTGCGCGTGGCCGAAGAGCAGGAACGCGAAGGCCTGGATACCGCGAGCCACGGCGAGCGGGCCTACAATCCCTGATCCGGACCTCATCTCCGAAGGTAGCCGGGGCGCTCTGCGGGGCGCCCTTTTTACAGCGGGTGAGGGTCGTGACTTGAACGGATTCGCCCAAGCATTACAGGTATCCGGACCGACTGCCGACGCCGGATGAAACCTATCCCTGCGAGGCCGGTCATCCAGACAGCCAACTCACCCGTGCAACCCGAAACCATTTATGTACGAACAAGCCTCCCACGCGCTGCTGAATGAAATCCTGTCCCGGCTGAAGCCCGAAATCGGCAACCTGCGGCTGCGGCATTTCTACACCCGGCTCGGCGCGAACTTTTACGCGATCCATTCGCTGTTCCACCTGCTCTACGGTGAACGCCCCGACTTCAGGGAGCAGATGGTCAGCCTGGTCGAGACCCTCGCGCTGCGCTACATCGAACGCGCACCCGGGCTGCGAAAATCCGATCTCGCGCGCGAACTCAACTTCAACTGGTTCATGAGCCAGAAGTGGGTCGGCATGGCGCTGTACTGCGACCGGTTTGCCGGAGACCTCAAGGGCCTGCGCGGCAAACTGCCCTACCTGCAGGACCTCGGCATCAACATGCTGCACATCATGCCGATCCTCGATTGTCCGCCGGACAATAGCGACGGCGGCTACGCGGTGCGTGATTTCAACCGGGTGGATGCGCGCTACGGCACCACCGAGGACGTCGAGGCGCTTGCCGCCACACTCAGAAAACGCGAGATGCTGCTGGTCCTCGATGTCGTGGTCAACCACACCTCCAGCGAACACGCATGGGCGCAACGCGCGCGCGCGGGCGAGAAGAAATACCAGGACTATTATTTCGTCTTCGATGATCGCGAGATTCCCGACGTCTACGAAGAAACCATGCCGGAGATCTTTCCGGCCACCTCGCCCGGCAACTTCACCTGGGACGAGGCGATGGGCAAGTGGGTGATGACGGTGTTCCACGACTACCAGTGGGACCTGAACTATCGCAACCCCGAGGTGCTGATCGAAATGATCGACATCATCCTGTTCTGGGCCAACAAGGGCGCCGACATCCTGCGCCTGGACGCGGTCGCTTTCCTGTGGAAGAAGATGGGCAGCGTGTGCCAGAACGAACGCGAGGCGCACCTGCTGCTGCAGTTGATGAAGGACTGCTGCCAGGTGACCGCGCCGGGGGTGCTGTTCATCGCCGAGGCGATCGTCGCGCCGGCCGAGATCGCCAAGTATTTCGGCGAGGACGCGATCAATGCCAAGGAATGCGAGATCGCCTACAACGCCACCTTGATGGCACTGCTGTGGGATGCCGTCGCGACCAAAAATGCGGCCCTGCTCAACCAGGGGATCAAGAGCCTGCCGCTCAAGCTGGAGCGTGCGACCTGGCTCAATTACGTGCGCTGCCACGACGATATCGGGCTCGGCTTCGACGACAACGATGTCCGGCTGGCCGGCTACGATCCCGCGCTGCACCGGCGTTTCCTGATCGACTACTTTACCGGCCGGTTTCCCGGCTCGCCGGCGCGCGGCCTGCCGTTCGGCGAGAACCCGAAAACCGGCGATGCCCGAATCTCCGGTTCGCTGGCCTCGCTGGTCGGCCTCGAAGTCGCGCTCGAAACCGGCAATGAGGACGCGATCGACGCCGCGATCCGGACCATCGTGCTGCTGCACAGCATGATCCTGTCGTTCGGCGGGATCCCGCTGCTCTATTACGGCGATGCGCTCGGCATGCTCAACAGCCAGGAATACCTTACCGACCCGTCCAAGCGCCACGACAATCGCTGGGTCCACCGTTCGCACTTCGACTGGAACAAGGCCAGGAAACGGCATGAGACCGGCACCGTGGAGCAGCGGATATTCAGTGCGCTGAAAAAAATCATCGCGCTGCGCAAGGAACAGCTGGCATTCGCGGATTTCGATAATCGCCAGCTGCTGGCGGTGGACAATCCCGGTCTGCTGGTGTTCTTTCGGACCGATCCGCACAACCCGCGCAACCGGGTGCTGGTAGTCGGCAACTTCAGCCACGAGGCGCAGACGCTTGCGGTCGATGGCCTGCGGGTGCATGGCTTCTTCCTGCAGGACGGCATGAATGATCTGTGCCGGGGTGAACGCGTCGTGGCGGAAAACGATACCATCGTCATCCCGCCGCTTTCCTTCTTCTGGCTGAGCGACTGAGCGGCGGACCCGCGCTGCGGCTGGGCCGGAAAGTTTTACCGGGGCCGGGCTGAAAAACCCGGAACGCCGGGTTTTTTTCGGCAAGGTTGTCTGCAAACTCCAAGGCCCGGTAGTAAACGCGGCAGTCGGCCCGCGCAGGCCGCCAGCCCGCACTGTTACTCCGCAATCCCGAGTTCCGAACAGACCCGCGCGACCAGGCGCTTTAACGCGTCGACCTCGATCTCGAGTCGCGCCACGTTGGCCTTGAGCGCGGTGATCTCGCCCAGCGTCACCTCGGCGCCTGAATCGTCTGCCGACCGGGGTGGACGCGGGGTCTCCTCGATATCGGGCACGCCGCTCAGCAGATGCGCCCAGCGGTTCTCGCGCGAACCGGGCTGGCGCGGAAGTTCGGCCACCATCGGGCCGTCGGGTCGCGCGGCCAGTTCCTGCAGAAACCCTTCCACCGCCGAGATGTCGGCGAACTTGTGCAGCCGTTCGCAGTTGATCCGCAATTCGCCTGCGGTCTGCGGCCCGCGCAGCATCAGCACGCTGAGCAGGGCGACCGACTGGGCGGGCACGCCGAGCGCGCGCCCCATGTTGTGGGCGTAGCGCGGCACGCGCCCGCCGCTCGATTCGATCACCAGCGCCGGTCCCTTGAGGCTGTCGATGGCGGCCTGTACCTCGGCCTCGCCCGCTTCGATCACGGGGAAGCGACTGGTCTTCTGGTTGCACCCGGCCACCAGCGCGTTGAGCGACAGCGGATAGGTGTCGGGCACGGTATGCTGCTTTTCGCTCAGCACGCCGAGGACACGGGTTTCGAGCAGCGACAGGACAGGGTGGCGGGGCAGGGTCATGGCAGGATCGGGCAGACAGGAGCGGTTTCGGACGCACAAACAGGAGTAGAGGTTACCGCGTTATCGTTTTTTACGGGTGCATGCACGGCGCCTGCACCCCGGCGGCCGATCGTGTAGCGGGCCGGTCTTTGTTAATTGCAGGGCTTTTCGGTAGGCTTCGCGCTAGTCCCCATAAAATCGACTTCCATGCACTTTACACTCGAAGCCTTCCGCGCCTGGCCGACAAAGCGCATCACCCTGCTCGGCATGTCCGGCGTCGGCAAGTCGCATCTGTCGAGCATGCTCCGAGGCCACGACTGGTTTCATTTTTCCGGCGACTACCGCATCGGTACGCGCTACCTCGACGAACCGATCCTCGACCTGATCAAGCAGCAGGCGATGAGCGTGCCGTTTCTGCGCGAGCTGCTGCGCAACGACTGGATCGACATCAAGAACAACATCAAGATCCACGACCTCGGGCCGGTGCTGACCTTCGTCGGCAAGCTCGGCGGACCGGAGTGGGGCGGGTTGTCGCTGGACGAGTTCTCGCGCCGCCAGGCGGCGTATCGCGACGGCGAGATTGCGGCGATGAAGGACGTGCCGGGCTTCATCCGCAAGGGCCAGGAACTCTATGGTTATCCGCACTTCGTCAACGACGTCGGCGGCAGCCTGTGCGAGCTGGACGAGCCCGGCGTGGTCGAGTTGCTGGCCGAGCACACCCTGATCCTGTATATCCAGACCACCACCCGCGAGGAAGACGACACCCTGATCCGGCGCGCCCAGTCCGACCCCAAGCCGCTGTATCTGCGGCCGGCGTTTCTCGCCGAGCAGTTGCCGCTTTACTTCGAGGAAAAAGGTCTCGAATACGTCGCCCAGATCGAGCCCGACGATTTTGCGCGCTGGGTGTTCCCGCGATTGTTTCATTCGCGGATTCCGCGCTACGAGGCGATTGCGAAACCGCACGGCTATACGGTGACCTCGCAGGAAGTGGCCCGGGTGCGTGACGAGCACGATTTCATGGCGCTGCTGGAAACCGCCATTGCACGAAAGGAATCGGGGGTCGCGGATCGGGGACCGGGGGAGGCGCATGCCGCTGGTCGCGCATAACGCCCTGCCCACTTTCGACCGCCTGCGCCGCGACGGCATCACGGTGCTGTCGACCGAGCGTGCGGCCAACCAGACCATCCGCGAGTTGCACGTCGGCCTCCTGAACATGATGCCGGACGCGGCGCTCGAGGCGACCGAACGCCAGTTTTACCGGCTGGTCGGCGAGTCCAACCCGATTGCGCAGTTCTACATGCACCCCTTCACCCTGCCGACGCTGCCGCGCGGCGAGGCGGCACAGGCGCACATCGCGCAGTTCTACGAGAGCTTCGACGCGATCCGCGAGGCCGGGCTGGATGCGCTCATCATCACCGGCGCCAACGTCAGCCACGCCAACCTCGCCGACGAAGCGTTCTGGCAGCCGTTGATCGAGGTGATCGACTGGGCCTGGGATAACGTCACCTCGACCCTGTGTTCGTGCCTGGCGACCCACGCGGTGATGCAGTTCCGCTACGGGCAGACGCGGGTAAAGCAGCCGCACAAGATCTGGGGGGTGTTCGAGCATCGCGTCACCGACCAGGGTCATCCGCTGGTCGCCGACGTCAACACCCGCTTCGACGTGCCGCATTCGCGCTGGAACGACGTCTCGCCGGCGCAGTTCGCCGCGGCCGGGGTCAAGGTGCTAGTCGAAAGCGCGCACGCCGGCGTGCACCTCGCGGTCAGCGGCGACGGCCTGCGTACCGTGTTCTTCCAGGGCCATCCGGAATACGACACGGTCTCGCTGCTGAAGGAATACAAGCGCGACCTGATGCTCGCCGCAGCCGGCAAGCTGCCCGAATTCCCGCCGTTTCCGGTGGGCTACTTCAATCGCCAGGCACAGGCGCTGCTGGCCGAGTTTGGCAGCCGTTCGCGGGCGGGCGAGGCGCTGGCCTTTCCCGAGGCGCACCTGCTGCCGCTGCTCGACAACACCTGGCACGACACCGCCGAGGCGGTGATCGGCAACTGGATCGGCTGCGTCTATCAGGTCACCCATCGCGAACGCGGCCTGCCGTTCATGCCCGGAATCGACCCCAACGATCCGCTGGGCCTGAAGTGACGGCGGCGCGCGCGCACTTCGACGCAGGGCAGGGTGCGCTGGTCGCCAGCGGTGTCTGGCATGCCGATTCCGCCACCGCGCTGCCTGATCTCGCAGGCCAGCGGGTGCGCATCATCGACGGCGCCGGGGTCACCCGGCTCGACAGCAATGGCGCCTGGTTGCTGCTGGCCGCCGCGCGTCCGCAGCCCGGCGACCCGATGCCCGAACTGCGCGCCTTCCAGCCGCGGCATCTGGCGATGCTGCAGCTGGTGGCGCAGCATGCCGAGGCGAGCGCGGCCCGGCCGCCGCCGGCACGCGAAGGGATGCTGGAATTCACCGGCCGCGGCGCACTCGCGATGTGGGGTCACATCGCCGGCCTGACCGATTTCATCGGCCGCCTCACGCTCGAGCTGGTGGCGCTGGTCGGCAGTCCGGGGCGCTGGCGCTGGCGTGAGCTCGGCGCGCAGATCAGTTCGGTGTTCGTCGGGGCGATTCCCATCGTGGTCGGCATGCTGTTCCTGCTCGGCGTGGTGTTCGCCTATCTGCTGGGATCGCAGGCGCAGCAGTACGGCGCCAACATCTTCGTCGTCGACGGCCTGCTGCTGGCGATCCTGCGCGAGATTTCGCCGGTGATCGTCGCCATCCTGGTGGCCGGGCGCACCGGCGCCGCCATCACCGCGCAGATCGGCACCATGAAGATCACCGAGGAAATCGACGCGATCACCACGCTCGGTCTGTCACCGCTGACGGTACTGGTGATCCCGCGGGTGATCGCGCTGCTGATCGCCATGCCGCTGCTGGTCTTCATCGGCGATATCGCCGGCATCCTCGGCGGCATGCTGGTGACGCAGCAGCAACTGGATATTTCATATCACATGTTCATCGACCGGATGGTCGACGTGCTGCTCCTGAAAACCCTGCTGGTCGGTTTGGGCAAGGCGCCGGTGTTCGCGATCTTCATCGCTCTGATCGCCTGCCGCATGGGGCTGTCGGTCACCCGCGACGCCCGCAGCGTCGGCGACCACACCACCTCGACCGTGGTGCAGAGTCTGGTCGCGATCATCCTCATCAACGCGATTTTTGCGGTGATGTTCGTGCGGCTGGAAATCTGATGGCCGGGACCGGGGCCGAGACCGTGATCGAGGTTTGCGACCTCTACACCACCCTGGGCGGACACAGCATCCACCGCGGCCTGAGCCTGTCGGTGGCGCGCGGCGAGGTGGTCGCGCTGATCGGCGGCAGCGGCAGCGGCAAGTCGGTGCTGCTGCGCGAGATCATCGGCCTGCTCAAACCCCAGGCGGGCCGCATCGAACTGTTCGGGCAATCGGTGCCGGACAGTTCGCCGACGCAGATGAACGCGCTGCGCCGGCGTGTCGGGGTGTTGTTTCAGGATGGTGCGCTGTTTTCCTCGCTGACGGTCGAGGACAACGTCGCCACCCCGCTGTTCGAGCATACCGAGCTGCCGCACACCACCTGTCGCCGGCTGGCGCGCCTGAAACTGGCGATGGCGGGGCTGCCGCCCGACGCTGCCGGAAAGCGTCCGAGCGAACTTTCCGGCGGCATGCGCAAGCGGGTCGCACTGGCGCGGGCGCTGGCACTCGATCCCGAACTGCTGTTTCTCGACGAGCCGACCTCGGGGCTCGACCCGATTTCGGCGCGCACCTTCGATTCGCTGATCCGCCTGCTGGCCGACAGCCTTGGTCTCACCGTCTTCCTCGTCACTCACGACTTGGATACACTGTTTTCGATTATCGACCGTGTCATCGCCTTGTCGGACGGACGCGTGCTCGGCAGCGGCACGGTCGACGAACTCAAAGCCATCGACGATCCGTGGCTGCGCGACTACCTCGCCGCGCGCGCGTCAGAGAGGGGAACCCTGCATGGAAACTGAAGGCCGCTATACCCTGGTCGGCACCGTGGTGCTGCTGGTAATTGCGCTGATGACGCTGGCGATCGTGTGGCTGGCGGGCGCTGCCGGCAACATCGCCTATCAGAGCTATACCATCTACTTCAAGGAGCAGTCGCTGGATGGACTGGCGGTCGGCAGCCCGGTGAAGATGCGCGGCATCAAGGTCGGGGTGGTCGACGGCTACCGCTTTGCCAGGGGCAGCGACGAAACCGTGAGCGTCACCGCGCGTATCGACGAAGGTGTGCCGATTCACGCCGGGGCGGCGGCCTACATCAAGCGCAACCTGGTCACCGGGATTGGCGCGGTTGAAATCGACAACGGCCCCAACGACCATCCGCTGATTGTCGAGGCTCCCCCGGGCGAGCGCTATCCGGTCATCGCCGAGGGGCGGTCCGACATTGACAAGGTGGCTACGGCGGTTTCGCAGCTGGCGCTCAACGGTGCGAAGGTGCTGGAAAAAATGAACACCCTGCTGTCCGATGACAACCAGCGTGCGGTCAGCCGGACACTTGCTCACCTCGATGAACTGTCGGGTCATCTGGCCGCCAACAAGAACAGCCTCGACGCCGTGGTGCAGGGTATTCGCGACGCCTCCGACGAATTCCGTTTTGCCGGTGCCAGCATCAGCCAGGCGGCCACCCGTGCCGAAGGCCGCATCGTCGATGTCGGGAAGAATGCCGACGCTGCGCTGAAGGAAGCGATTGTCGCGATGGCCAAGTTGCAGCGCGACGCCAACCTGATTTCCGAGCAGGTCCGGCAATTCAGCGAAGCGGGCACCCTGGAAATGACCCATGTCGGCCGCGACGTGCGCACCACCGCCGATGCGCTCACCACCGCCGGCCAGCGCCTGTCCAGTCCGCGCACCATTCTGTTCGGGCCGGGTCAGCAACAACTCGGTCCCGGAGAAAAACTTCCATGAAGCGAGCGCACATGTTTCACCCCCCGAAGGGCCTTTGCCGCGTGCTGACGCGCACCCTGCCGCTGCTGGCGTTCGCTGCCGCGCTGGGCGGGTGCGTCAATTTTGGCGAAAAGGCCGACTCGATCCCGGTGGTGTACTACGTGCTGGACGATGCCACCCTCGCCACGCCGGCCGGCACAGACAGTTTGAAGGGCGCTGGCCGGCCCGATACCGAGGCGGGTGCGGAACCGCCGGCCCCGACTCTGCTGGTGCTCGACACCACCACCGGCAGCTTCTACGACACCGATCAGCTCATCTTCAGTCGCAGCGCCGGCACCCGTGGGCAGTACCAGTTCGCACGCTGGACCGAGCGGCCCGGCAAGCGCTTTGCCGATCTGATGCGCACCCGACTCGACCGTCAGGGTCACTGGCAGGTCAGCGCAGCGGGTGGCCATGTGCGCGGCGATGTGTTGCTCGACACCGAGCTGGTCGAGTTCTATCACGATGCCGCCAGCGAGCCGGGGCAGGTACGGTTGGTATTGCGGGCCGAACTGGTCGACCTGAAGCAGCGCAGGCTGCTGGGGCGTCGCGTATTCGAGCAGCAGGTGCCGCTGACACGCTACGATGCAAGCGGGGCCGCGCAGGCATCGAACCTGGCGGTCAGTCGCACCCTCGACGAACTGAGCGCCTGGCTCGCCGCATTCCCATAAACGCCTACAATTCAAACAGCGTCGCCCAGAACATAAAAGGAGAGAGATCATGAAGCGCCTGCTTGCCGTCCTGTGCCTTGCTTCCATTGCCGTCGTCGCCCACGCTGAAATCTCGCAGAAATTCGGTGATCTCGAAATTCACTACAACGCCCTGACCACCGACGAGCTGCTGCCCGAAGTTGCGCGTGCCTACAAGATCGAACGCAGCAAGACCCGCGGCCTGGTCACCCTGTCGGTGTTGAAGCCGAACAAGAACGGCGTGCCGACCCCGGTGCCGGCGAAGCTGAGTGTCTATGCCACCACGCTCACCCAGCAGTTGAGCAATATCAGCATGCGCGAGGTCAAGGAAGGCGCCGCGATTTACTATCTCGGCGAATTCCGCGTCGCACCGCCCGATACGCTCAAGTTCACCGCCACCGTCGAAGTGGCCGGTGAGCCCAGGCGTGAAATGGTTTTTGAGCAGAAATTCTTCAAGTGAGTTGCGCCCCGGTTGCGGGATTTTTTCATATCTGCCATCACGAGCGATTCCATCCTCAACTACCGCTCTATGCCGCACTGGCAATGGGTGGAATCGCTGCCGAGCCCATAAACAGGCCCGCGTGGCACGCCGGAACAAGCCGTTTTCAGGTATTCGAAAACGACGAATAAACCAGCGTCAGCAGGCCCCACACCCCAAAACCCGCCACCGTCAGTCCTGCCGTGCGGCGTACCCACAATTGCTGCATGAAGGGCTGAATCTGCCGGGCGAACAGACCCATGCCTAATAAATTAGGTAGCGTGCCAAGGCCGAACGCCAGCATCAGCGCCGCACCCGAAGGGGCGCTGCCTGCCGCCAACGCCGACACCAGGATCGAATACACCAGCCCGCACGGCAGCCAGCCCCAGGCCATGCCCGCCAGTGCCGCCTGCGGCAGCGACTTCACCGGCAGCAGCTTCTGGAACACCGTTCTCACCCGGCGCCACAGCGCTCCACCCGCGCGCTCGAACACCAGCACCCAGCGCGAGTAACCGGCCAGGTACAGGCCGAGCAGGATCATCACCAGCTGCGCCAGGATGAACAGCAGCGTCTGCACCGGCAGGAAATCGGCCAGCTTGAGCGAGGCGCCGAGTGCGCCGGCGAGCGCGCCGAAAATCGCATAGGAAAAGATCCGTCCCAGGTTATAGGCCAGATGCATGCGAAACGGTGGCGTGCTGCCGTCGGCGCGGAAGGAAAAGGCCGCGACGATGCCGCCGCACATGCCGACGCAGTGCACCCCGCCCAGGAGGCCGGCGAGCAGGGCGGTGAGGAGGGAGAATTCGATCACTTTTTTTATCCGCGAAGGGCGCGAAGGGACGCGAAGAAAAGTGTAGAAGAATTCATTGGGAGTTTATAAGACGTCGCCATTCCAGCTTTCCGTGGGAACCGAAGTTGATGAGTATGCCGGCTTGCAATCCCGATGATTTTAGATAGTTGAGGATCTGAGCTTCTTCCCGCCCGGTCAGCCGGTCCATCGCTTTGAGTTCGACCAGGACAGTATCAAAGCAAACAAGATCACAGACATATTTCTTGCCAAGCGGCTGGCCCTTGTAGTGGATCACCAGTTCTTGCTGGGACGTGAAAGCAATGTTCCGATCCACAAGCTCTCTCTCCATCGCCTCCTGATAAACCGCCTCCAGAAAGCCAGGGCCAAGCATCCCGATGCACCTCAATCGCAGCCCCCATCACCGCATAAACCTCTTCTCGAAAAACTAATTCATCCATCTTGTTTTTCCTTCGCGCCCCTTCGCGTCCTTCGCGGATAAAGAATTGTCAGTGTTTTTGCCGTGATACCAGCCAAACCAGCACCAGCACCGGCACCCCCATCAGCGCCGTACCGGTGAAGAACGCCGCCCAGCCCCAGGCGTCGACGAATTCCCCCGAGAAGCCGGCGATGAACTTGGGCAGCAGCAGCATGACGGACGTGAACAGCGCGTACTGCGTGGCCGAATACGCCTGGTTCACCAGTCCGGACAGGTAGGCGACGAAAGCTGAGGATGCGATGCCGGCCGAGAGGTTGTCGGCGGAGACCGTGAACACCAGCGCGCCGACATCGTGGCCGCGCCCGGCCAGCCACACGAACAGCAGATTGGTCGCGGCCGATAGCACTGCGCCGAGGAACAGCGTGCGCATGACGCCAAGCCGCATCGTCAATAAGCCGCCGAGTGCCGCGCCGACAATGGTCATGATCACGCCGTAGACCTTGGACACCGTGGCCACCTCATCTTTGGTAAAGCCCATTTCCTGATAGAAGGGATTGCTCATCACCCCCATCACTACGTCGGAGATGCGATACAGCGCGATCAGCGCCAGCATCAGCACTGCCTGCCATTGGTAGCGCTGGATGAAATCGATGAAGGGTGACAGCACCGCGTCGTAGAGCCACGCGGCGGCGTTCAGCGGCGCGCCCGACAGCCCGAGGACGGCGAATTTTTCGCGTGCATGCGCCTCGCGCTCGCCCGCTTCGCGGGAAACATGCCGTTCCGGTTCACGGATGATCAGCGTGGTGAGCATGCCGATGACCATCAGCGCCGCCATCACCGTGTACGCCACCTGCCACGGCCGGAAATCGTAGCCAGCCGTGGTCGTGTCGACGCTGGCGGCGATCCACAGCGCCCCCGCACCGGCGGTGATCATCGCAAGGCGATAGCCCGCCTGGTAGGTCGCCGCCATCGCCCCCTGTTTTTCAACTTCCACCGCTTCAATTCGATAGGCGTCGAGCGCGATGTCCTGCGTCGCCGAGGCAAATGCCACCGCCAGTGCGAAAAACACCGTATGCGTCAGATTCAGCACCGGGTCGGTGTTTGCCATACCAAGGAGCGCGGCGGCGATGCAAATCTGCGACAGCAGCAGCCACGCCCGCCGCCTGCCCAGCCGCGCGGTCAGAAACGGCAGCGGCAAGCGATCGACCAGCGGCGACCAGAGAAACTTGAAGCCGTATGCCAGCCCGACCCAGGAAAGATGCCCGATCGTCGCCCGCGCGATACCCGCCTCCGACAGCCAGAACGATAGCGTGCCCAGCACCAGCAGCAGTGGCAGCCCGGCGGAAAAGCCGAGAAACAGCATGCCGATCACGCGCGGATGGGCGTAGACCTTGAGGGCGTTGATCCAGGGGTGGTTCATGGTGAGTGGTGAGTGGTGAGTGGTGAGTGGTGAGTGGTGAGTGGTGAGTGGTGAGCGGTGAGCGGTGAGCGGTGAGCGATCAGAGGCGAATCGCTAGGTACGAGGGGCGGTGTGGGTACGCAGCCAGGCGGCGAGCGTGGCTTCGTCCCATTCGCCGGCAGCGACGGCCAACATGGCGAGTACGCACTCCGCGTCGTCCACATTCAGGTCTTGGCCATTCAGCCACAGGAACAGCTCCATGGCGACGAATGCGGTGCGCTTGTTGCCATTCACGAAGGGATGATTCTTCGCCAATGCCACGGCATACGATGCGGCAAGCGCAGCGACATCCGGCGATTCGCAGGCAGCAAGATTGAGTGGGCGCGCCAGTGCGGAGTCGAACAGTCCTTCGTCGCGAAACCCAGCGGCCCCGCCATGCTCGGCCAGTTGCTCGTCGTGCGCGGCAACCAGCACGGCGCGGTCGAGCCAGACCCAGGCGCTCACTTCGCGAGTTCGTGCAACACAGCCCGGCGCTTTTTCATGATTGCGCGGGCGGCATCCATCTGCTCGGCGAATTGTGGATCGTAAGGCGTCACCGCCACGCCTTCGGGCGTCTCGGTCACAAACACCGTGTCGCCTTTTTCCAGTTTCAGCCGCGCCAGTATCTCCTTGGGCAGGATCAGACCAACCGAATTGCCGATCTGGGTGAGTTTGAGTGCATGCATGATGAACCCCTGCAAGTTATAACGTTTGTTATATTAATTTACCCGAGGCCGCAAGCCAAGCGCGACTACTAGCACTACGCTAGCATCTTGCTATATCCCGTTTCAAGGCGCCCATGATGAGTACCGAAACCAAACCCCCGGCCAACACCACGCAATTCAACGTGCGCCTGCCCGCCGACCTGAAAGCCCGGCTTGAAAACTACGCCCGGCTCGTTGATCGCCCCCAGGCCAGTGTGGCGAGCGACGGCGGCGGTGTCGCGCGGCGTCATGCCTTCGGGGAAGGGGAAGGTCTCGAAGGTGGTAGTGGGGGTGTAGCGGGGGTCGTTGCCTTTTCCAAGCCAGGTGCATAAACCCAGCGACCACAATTCGTGGACGCGCGAATGCAGGATGCCGAAGGTGGTGTCGTCGGCGCGGGCGATGACGGTCAGATTCTTGTCGGGGACGACTGGTGGGGTCATCCATTTGAAAATCCGATGCTTGGAGACTTCCGGCGTGACGATAAAGCGTGGCAGCCCTGCAATTGCAGCGCGCATCACCGGGCGCGACCACTGAATGAAATAGCCACCACATTTCGTTGGTGCGCTTTTCGCGCTTGCCGACGCGGGTGGGTTTGACGTGCTTTAAAACATGGGCAAAAGGCAGCTCGAATAGTGCGGCCTCCTGCTCGGGCATGTCGGTGCCGAAATCAATGATCCAGTTGTCCTGATTGCGGCGCGTGATGTCGATCCCGTTACTCCAGGGCTTGGCAACGACGCTATTGGATTTACCGTGCGGGTTGGGTTGCGCCAGCCAGCTTCGTCCTAGTTCGCCTGAGGTTTTGAAAGGCCCGGTCTTCTGTATGCCAAGGTAAGCGGTCCCGGCGTTCTCAGAGAGTTTCTTGGCTTGGGTTAAGTCAATCAGGCCGCTTGTGTGGCCAGCGGTCAGGTCAGCATGGATCGCGTCAACCGGCTGGCCGTCGAGCACGGCGCCCTCTCCCCAGCCCCTCTCCCGCTCGCGGGAGAGGGGTGAGGCCCAAAACACACCAGCGACACCCGCACCGCCGCGCCGTTGTTGATCCAGGCTTCGTCGCTCCAGGCTTCGAAGATCGGCGCGGTGGCGACGATGCGTTCCAGCACCTTGCGACTGGCGCCGCCGCGGATCGAGTTGGTGCCGACCAGGCCGACGCGCTGCATCTTGCCGGCTTCAATCTGCACACGGGCTTTCTCGAACCAGTAGGTGACGAAATCGGCACCGCCGGGTACGGG
>JACDJC010001834.1_pt1 | contig 18009 bp, 8 predicted proteins | sample 7454191 | NCBI WGS metagenome assembly JACDJC01 (sample SAMN14253291, study PRJNA609438) | sludge metagenome | isolation source: sludge after 25d culture with pyrite and EDTA | collected 2018-12-20 | reverse complement strand
GTGATTTTAGTAGTAACATTACTACAATTTCTGCTCAAGGTCAAGTTCCCGCCCCGGCTAAAAAAACAGCCCTTGGCGGCTCCCAGCTTTTCCCTTCTCAATAAAAAAAGGGCCTGTTCTGTCATAATATCAATAAACTTGAGCGTCGTCGCAAAAGAGCCGCACCCATCACAATTGGGGCGCGGCTGAACACCGCGCCCGCATTTGCGATTGCCGGTTTCTCGCCTGGTTTCAAGGCAATCCCGCCACCTCCTGCAAGGCGCGCATCGCCTCGGCGGCGCCGATGCGTTGGTCGGCATCGGCATCGGCGGTGAGCGATACCCGCACGGTTTCATCATTGGCCATCACCTTCAGTGCCCGGATGACGTCCGCCAAGTCTACAAACCCGTCGCTGTTCAAATCGCCGGGGGTGCCGGTATAAAAGATGAAATTTTCGCTGTTGTCGGTCGGCGTCTTGGAAACGTTGTCCACATCGGTTTGCGTGGTGTCCCAGGCCTCGATGCGGTAGCGGTAGAAAGCGTTGGAACGCAGCACCCCATGGGGGACCGTGTAGCTGGTCGTCTGGCCGTCATCCACGTAGCCTCGGTGGATGGTCCGGGAATTGTTGTTGTAAATCCGCACCCGGTATCGGTTCGCCCCCTCGATGGGGTTCCAGTGGAAGGTCGGGGTGATCGAGGTGTTGAGGTTGATGCGGGCCTGGAGCCATTTCCCCGGATAACGGGCCGGTAGGATGGTGCCCGCCGGGGTATAGGTGTGGGTGGCCTCATCGGCCTTGAAGGTGAGGTGCTGGCCGTCCCAGTCGATACCGACGGTGACGGTTTGCCCCACGGTAACGGTCTTCAGGGTCCCGTTGTCGATTTCCTCCCAGTGGAAGGTTTCATCGTTCAGGTCTTTGCTGATGGAGTATCCGACCCTGTTGGCGTTGACCGAGATTGCCGCGAACACATCGATTCCGTCCAGGTTGAACCAGTAGCCGCTGAGGCGTGCCCGCGGGCCATTGTCCGAACTGGCGGAAACAACGGTCACCTTTGCCTCCACGGCGTGGGCCGCCGCCGGGTCTTTCAGATCCACGCCAACGTTGGCCCTGCCAACCGATGGTGAGGTTTCCAGGTGCAATGCCTGGCCGGAGATGATTGCGCCGTTCCACCCGTTCCAGTCCCAGAGAGAGGCGTCCGGCGGGCTGCCGTCCGCGTAGGCATTGAAATCGTCGTAGATTTGCGTGTTGACCTTCACGTCGTCAAAGACAACGTGGATGGATTCCTGCACCGGATTGAAAAGGCTCGGCCGGAGTTGGGCCTCGTCCACCGGGGCCAAGGGGTTGACCACCAGCGTGTCGGTGGTCTGAGCGCTCAAGCCGTCCGGGTCCGTGACGGTGAAGGTGTAGGTGCCGGCCTGGATGTATTCCGCCGGAATCCACTGGTTGCCCCAGTAATAGGCGTTCTGGTTGCTTCTGGAGTCGTCCAGATAGAGTGGTATCCAGTAGCCGTTGGGAGTGGTCATGGACACAGAATGAGACGATCCGTCGGAAGCGATCCCGTCGGCATCTTCTATCGTTACGCTGCCCGCCAGGATGGTGCCGCCGGGCGTGGTGTAGGTCAGCGCGTTCCAGTCCGGCTTGAACCGGGGCGGACTTGCGTGGGTCAGTTCCGAAGCCATGGAAAAGGGAACCCAGACCGAGTTGGAACGGTTCTGGACGTCGAGCCAGTCGTCGCTGTCAATGGCGCGGACGTAGTATTCGTACTCGCGACCGGGAAGCAATCGGCCCGCCGGCACGGTGCAATGGGTCATCCCGTAACGCCGCCCCGTGTAATAGACCGCCTCCTTCGTGTTCCGGTCCCTGACCCAGAACCGGTAGGCGATGGGTGCGCCGTCGATGCCGGCGGTGACGGGATCGGTGATGGGCGCCCACGAAAACATGGGCGTTTTGGAGGTGAGAACCGCGCCGGGTTGCACTGAAAATTTGCTCGAATCCGGCAGCGGCAGGTCGCGGTTGAGGTGATGGGTGTCGGTATAGGTCCGGGTGCTGCCGTTGATGGTCAGGCTGAAGGTATAGGTACCGACCTGGGGAGAGCCGGGCAGCAACAAGGACACTTCATTCCACTCCGGCGAAAAGTCAAGGCCATCGACGGTGCCAGCGGCAATCTGGGCGCCGGTATAGGAAACGTCCACGCCTGGCCCGGTGACGGCCCACTCCTCGATATCTTCAGGCAGGTGGCCGCTGTAATCGTAGATGTCGGAGAAGAAAAGGGTGTGCATCCCGTCGACCTTGCGCAGGTTCATCACCCTCGAATCAAAGCTGAAGCCCGGTCCCAGGGTGATTTGCAACTGGCGGGCGGCATTGTCGTCTAGCGTATCGAGGGGCATTTCCATCAGCGAGAAGCCGGGGTAGTCTCTGGTGGCGGCGACTTGGCCGTCCGGAAGACCGCTGAAATTGCTCGGCTCATCCCACGTGTAGCCACCGAGATTGGACAGGCCTGCGGTGATCCAATCGCCACCAGCCCAATTGCCGTTCTCGTCCACGCGAAAGGCCGTGTTGGCGGTCTGATCCTGGATGGCGTCGAAGTGAAAGACGCGGTCGCCGTTCCAGAGAATGAGGATGTATCGATAGAACTTGTCCACGTTGATGCTGGCGGTCTCGGCAAATTCGCCGAGGAAGGTGAAATGCGCGTTGTTCCAGTTGATTTCGTTGGGATCCCAGGGACCGTAGTAGGGTTGCCCCAAGGGGTTGGCGTCGGCGCCGAACACCCGGTACACCCCCGGCTTGGTCATCACGAAGCTGTCATTCACCGGCGTGTCGGCCGCGACGTTCAGCGTGCCGGTGCCGGCGCCGATGAAGGTCAACGGATCGCTGATGCCCAGGGTGTCGCCGAAGCTCAGGATGCCGTTGTCGTCCGCGTCGTAGTGCACATGGAGGTAAACCGGATGCCCGACCGGAATCCCGGTCAGGGTATAGGTCCCCGCGGCTGTCAGAGAGGATTCCGCCATTGACCCGAAGGGCTTGCCGACTGTGGGGCTGGGGGAGGCATAGATGAAAAACTTGCCGCTGCCGGTACAGTCGGCACACGATACGGTGCCGGTGAGGGTGCCGGTGTCGAGCTGGATCTGGGTGACGTTGTCGTCGCTGACTTGCCACCTGGTGGTCTGGTGGGAATAGGCCCGCAGCCAGCGCCCGGAAAGTCCCGGTTCGGGGATGGCCCAAAGCGGGACGCGCCACTCGATGAACTTGCTTCCGGTGGCGACATCCTCGGCCCCACCGGTCCAGCGCACATCGGGGGTCCACGAGTACCAGTTTCGCATGGCGAGCATGGAAACCCACTGGTTGTTCAGGTAATGGGCGCCGAACATCAGATTCCCGTGCTCATTTATGTGGTTGAAGCCATTCATGGCTTCCCAGAAATAAGCCATTCCATCCTCGGCCAAGGGGTTCCCGTCGGCCAGTTGGATGCCGAGGTAGAGGTGGGTGCCGTCCTTGGCGGCGTAGACGTGTTGGATATCTGTGCCGGTAAGGTCGGCCCATTCATCCTTGTCATCGGTGAAATCGGTGAAGACCAGCGTTTCGGGGCGTCCCGTCCAATCGGTGGCCTTGCCGTCCAGGGTGATGGCGCCGCTGGAGACAGTGGGGATCGTGAAAAAAGAGGAACCGCTGCGATCCAGACGGGTCTGATGGTGAAGATTCAGTTCATCAGCAATGACCTGGTTGGTCATTCCGGGAATAATGCCATTGAGTACGTCTCCACTGGCGATGGACGGAAAGGTGCCGGGAACCGGTTCGTCGTCAACGCCGAATTTGGGCAGAACGGCCTTAATATCCAGCGGCTCGGCGGTTGTTGGGTTGCCGAAGACGGCGTTGGGATTGAAGGTATCGGTTTCCGCTTCCAATTCGTCACGGTTTCCGGTGAAGGCGAAAGGTCCTTCGGTGCCTTGCCAGGGATCTTGGATGGTGTAGGTGCCGGAAATGGTATCGTCGGCAATGGTGCCTGTAAACACGGCTGTGGATGGAAAATAGCCGCCGGTGGTCAGGTGCCAGGTGATCTGGTTGCCGTCCTTTAAAACTTTTTCAACGGATCCGCCCCAGGAAAAAAAATTGCCGTCGTTGTTGCCGTAAAAGTAAAAACTGCCGTAAGGGACAATCAGCTCCGTGAACGTATCAGCCGGAGGGGTGGAAAGGTAATTGAAAGACAGGTAAATCTGGTCGGCGTTGTCGTTGGTGAGACGCCAATGTTCGGAGATTTCGCGGAATTCCGCCGGGCGATCTTGGTTCAGGGCCGCCTTGATTTCTTCGGCCTCAATCACAGCTTCCAAGGCTTGCTGGCGGGCTCTGTACGAATCGAAATAAAACAGGTCGTCGTCCTGCGGGTCTTGCTCGGCGGCGATGAAGTCGTAGGCCGCCCGGGCCGAATCGATGCCGGTAAGCAGGCTGGTTCGGGCCGCCGCGAGACGCGTGGCGCCATCCAATGGGCGAAGGGCAAGCAGATTCGGATTCAAATCGAGGATTTTTTGAATGCTCAGGATTCCGCCATTGCCCAAAACCAGCAGCTCGCGCAGGTCCACGTCCATATTGTAGGCCGTCGTCATCAGGAGCGCGGCTCTGAGAAGCTCAAGGCTCGATCTGGCCACCAATACGTCGCCGTCATCGATTTGCACGTCGGTGTCCCCGCCGGTTTCAGCGGCGGTCAGGATCAACCCGTAGCCGGTGCCCACGGGGATAACGGCCAGGTTGGCCAGGGCCGCGTCGATTTCAGCAATCAGTTTTTCAGCGAGAAAGGCGCGCACCGTCTCGCCGTCGGGGACCGTGTCCGGCGGGTTGTACTGGTCGTAAAGGGACGGCAGGTTGGTGACGGGGTCTTCGCCCAGGGGGCGGTTTTCCATGATGTCCGCGCCGAAGAGGCCCAGCAGGTCGGCGGCGGTGTTGAGGCCGCCGGCGCTGTTCTGCAACAGGAAGGTCGCCATGCGAGAAACCGCGTAAAACAGGTTGGCGTCCGGATCGGCTGAATCCGCGGCAACCGCCTTTTTGAACTTTTCGTTGGCGGTCAAGATATCGGCATAAGTGGTCATGTCCCCTTGAAAGAGGACGGCGCGGCCTTCGGCGACCAGGGTCTGGGAAGCGTCCGACGCCCGGGAAACCGACGCGTTGGTGAAAATGAAGAAGACCGTCGCTGCCATGAAAATGAGGGAGTGCCGCTTTGGTGCCATCGCCATGTCTCCTGTCTTATGTTGGAACATTCAACTCAAGATCCGTAATCAGCCGCTGCCCGGTCACCCGTCCATTCTCGCTTTCCAGCACATAGGCCCCGGGGACTTGAATGGTGCCGCTTTCCGGTTGCAGAACAATCTGTTCGGCCTTCAGACGGCGGTTTCCGGCGGCGATCGACACCTTCCCGTCGATCAGGAGGTTGCCGTCCTTGAAACGCGCCAGCGCCTGCCGGCCGTCGATGCGCGAAAGAGCGGCGCCTGTTTCGCCCAGGAAAAGAAAGGTCACCGGTGCGGCGCGAAAGCCTGAAATCCGGCCGGTGGCCATTGTCGCCATTGCGTTGAGATTTAATGGACGGGTCACTCTGTAACGGCCAGCGACATCCGGGGCGGTCGCCGTCTTATCTTGAAAATTTGGGCCGGGCATGGCCCGTGCCACATGGAGTTCAATGCGGGCATTGACCAGCACCGCTTCCCGCAGCAGGCCAAAGCGAAAAAAACCGACCTTCTGGTGCTGGATGCGAAAGGCGTCCGCCGAGATGCCGAAAACGGGTTGGCCCTCTTCCGTATGGGAAAACTGAAAGCCACGGATTTCTGTTTTGGGCGCAGGGTAGGGGGAGGCGATCTGTTTTGGGGAGAAGGGCGGGGTGGGGGGACGGCTGGTTGAAAATTGCCATGTCCCCACGGTTACACCAACGGTGGCCAAAGCGACGGCAACCAGGCCGAGGCGAAGCGTACGGATGGTCCGGCGGTCAGGATAGGCGCCAGAGCCGCCATGACCCAGAAATAAAATTTGCTTCAGATATTTTAGACGGTTAAGAGACATCGAGGGAGTTATCCCCTTGTCTGCCAATTCGTCCCGCCCGGTTCGACGCTGAAGACCATTTGTGTCTCGCAACGTTGTTACAGCTTAGAATTCCAGACTTTTTGAGCAGATCAATGATGGGGTGGATGGTTTCTGAGAGATCGGCGATTTTTTAGACTGATTTTTTTTAGGACTATCCCCCCGCGCCTGTCAATCCCCTTCTGTATCGGCTTGACATCGATGGGCTGATTATTTAAGGTAAACCCATATTTTTGAAAAGGTAATCCAACCCTCCGATTTTGAAGGGCGCCACATGGGGGCAGGTAATTCAGTTTTGCGTTTCGTGCTGATTTTGGCGGTACTTGGTAGCTGCCTGCCCTGCTTTGCGCCCGAAGACGCCAACCGTGATCGTCGAATCGATCTTTCCGACGCTGTGAACCAGGTGCAGCACCTGGTCGCCGCCACCCAGAGCAACGACGCGACATCCATCGATATCCACAAGGCCATTCTGGCCATCAATGCCACGGCCGGGCTGGAAACGGTCATTTCACCCCAGCCTCCCGCCTATTCGCCTTCGGGCATGACGGTCCTGGACCGTATCCCGTATTGTCCAACGGTTGCCGTTGCGGCCGCCGATTGGGGGAACGGGGCTTTGTGCATTGAACCTGCCTGCCTTTTTTCTTCTCTGAGCATCGCTCCGGCCGATCCCCCCCCGCGAGGCGCATCTACTTGCTGAAAGACAGGAAACCCGTGAAGAAATAGAGGGTTCCCTCGGAAAAAAGACAATAGGGTCGCCACCGCTGGTGCCGGCCCGCCATCATTGCCAGGGAAGTTTCGGGAAGGCGTTTATTCCATGCCCATCGTTTTTACCCAAGACCGTATCCCGAAGACAGCGGTGTGCCTCTTTTTGGGCATTCTTCTGTTTTTGAGCGCCGGTGCGCCAAACGCCGTCGCCCAGAAGGCATTCACCTTGTCCTACCACAAGGGGTTGTTGAGCCTCCAGGCGGATCAGGCGCCGTTGGTGAAAATCCTCAGGGAACTGGCCGACGAGACGGGGATCGATGTCATGGTGTCACCGGATATCCAACCGGTGGATGTCAGCATCCGCTTGGCGGAAGAACCCGTAGAGTTGGCACTGCGAAGACTGTTGCGCGGCTTCAGTTACGCCGTGGTGTACGCCAGGACCGAAGATGCCTGGCAGGTGGCCAGCCTGAAAGTGTATCCGGAAGGACGGCAAGACGGCGATGTGGTTGCCCTTGTTGCCCAACCGGCGATTCCGGCGGCCGGTGAGACGGTGCTGCGAACGGTGCTGTATCCGTCCGGACAAGAATCCGTCACCTACGGGAAATTGGGCCGGGAGGGGTTGTTGATTCCTTCCCGCACCGTGCCGGCGGCCAGTGCCGCGCAGGCGCCCCGGGATTTGGACAAACCCTGGTTCAAGCTTCAGAAGCAGCTCGAGCATCAGGAAAATCGGCAGTATGCCGAGTTGCTGCTTCGGCAGAAGAAGATCGAAGCCGCACAGGATGCCGAGACCCGGGAAGCGCTGGCGTTGTCCTATGCCGATGAGGTGCAGAAGTTCTTTGAACTAAAAAAGGCCAATCTGAACAAGATCGAAGGGTTGAAACGAATTTACCAGGCGAAACAAAACGCGGCCGAAAAGTGACCATCGACCCGGGGAACCCGGGCGGCCTTTTCAGTGGTTCTTTGGCCCAAAGAGAACCCAACGCCTGCAACTACACAGCAAAGTACTCCCAAGGGGGAGCGAGGTTCAAATCATAACAGGAGGTTTCGCATGAAACGCGTTAAACACCTATCTGCAATCATGATTTTTCTGATGGCGGGATTGATTGCCCTGCCGTGCATGGCGACGGCCAAGACCGTGACGGTAGGCACCGGTTCCGGGACCTACGGAGATACGGTTTCCGTGCCGATCTCGGTGGACGATCCCGCCGGTATCGGTGGAGTGGCGTTCACCCTGACCTATGACCAGAACGTTTTCGAGTTCCTCGGGTTGGAACAGGTCGAAAAGGTGATCAGCAACGGTGATGAATACAAAGTGGCGGGGACCGATCCCCCCGAGTACAACGTTGCCGATGGTCAGAAAGAAGCGCTTTCCAATAAGCTGTTTTATCAATTCAACAATGAACCCGATGCAAAGCGGGTCCTGGTGGCCGGTGCTTCGGCCACAGCGTTGACCCAGGCCACCCTTTTCAACGCCAAATTCAAGATCAAGGAAACTCCCACGGCCGGGGCCAGTGGGGAGTACCTGATCGGCCTGAAGCCGACCATCATTGAAAATTCGGCCGCCGGCTATGCCAGCCCCACCATCATTCCGGTGCTGGTGGGAATGCCGGCCATGACCGCCAATGACCAGGGTTTTTTTGAAACACCGGTGTTTGAAGCCATTTTGGTGGGCGGCAGCATCACGGTGAACCCGCCGGCGGCAAGCCTTTTTGATATCAGTGGCGCGGTCACTTATCAAGGTGGCGCGGCCGCCGTCAACGGCACTCCGGTGGTGTTGCGCAAGAAGGATGACACCGGTGCTTACGTGTTCCTGGCCAACACCGTGGTGAACAACGGCACCTACAGCTTCGCCGACAATGTGGCCGGAGATTATCAGGTCAGCGTCAGATCCACCGATCCCAATTTTTACGGCAAAACCATCGAGATTACCGACCTGATTGCCGACAAGACGGATGCCAATGTCGTCCTGCCCGCCCCGGTGAGAATCAGCGGGAATTTGCAGATTAACGACGGTTATCTGCCGGGCTTGAGCGTCAAGATCATGGATGGCGACACAGTGGTCGGAATCTTCCCCGTTAACCCGGACGGCACTTACCGCAGCGGTCCCTTGCCGCCGGTGCCGCCGGACAAGACTTACACGAAATACGCCGTTTACGGCAGCCTGACTTCAGCAACGGCACTGGATGAAGATGACGATTGGACGGTTTCCCTGAACTCCATTAGCGGCACGGTTTCAGGTTTGCCGGAAGGAACAACCGCGACGGTCTCGGCTGTCTCCGAAGCGGGAATGATCACTGCAACCGCGACCACCGGTGACGGCGGCGCCTACACCATCGCCAATCTGGTGCCGGCCGCCGACTACGTGGTTTCGGTCACGGCTCCCGATTTGCCGGTGTTTTACTTTGACGCCCAGACGGATGTGACCCAGGCCACCCCGGTGGATATTTCATCGGCGAGCCAGACAGGCGTTGATTTCAGTTATACCAGCGCCTCCAAGGGGACCATCTCCGGCAAGGTAACGGATGGAACAGGGCCCGCTGTGGGGGCTGATGTCTATGCCTTCGAGGTCAACAGCTACGCCTTGGTCTCTGTGGCGACCGGATCCGACGGAAGCTATGCATTGACCCTTTCTCCGGGAACCTACGAACTGTTTGTCATCAAGAGCAATGGCGTCCTGTTCTACTATGACGCCGAAAGTGACCACCACGTCACCCAAAGTGAGACCAAGGCTGATGGGCTGGAGGTCACCACTGATAGCGCCCTTACCGACAAAGACATGAACGTTGTCGAATGCGACAAAACCCTTGCCGGCAAGGTAACGTACAACAGTGAAACCGGGGAACCGGTTCCCTTCGCCTTGATCCTGGCCGACAGCGGCGATAAACGGGCCTCCACCATCACCCGGCCGGACGGGACCTACACCCTGTCAGGGTTGTGCGAAGGGGCGACCTACACGGTGGCGATGGATCCGCAGATCGGCGATTACGGCATTCAGTCCGACACCGTGGTTGCCGGTACGGACAGCACGCTGAATTTCATCATCGACAAGGGATGGGTCCTTTCGGGCACGGTGAAAGATTCCGTCAGCAATGCCGGTATTCCCGACGCCATGATCGCCCTGATCGATCAGGAAACCCAAGACTTGGTGGGAAAACGGATGTACTTTTCCGGAAAAGAAGGGGCTTATGCCATCCGCGACATTCCCACCGGAATCTACACCCTGATGGCATCGCATCCGCTGTACCGTTCGTTCACCGAGGCGGATTTTCCCATTGCCCAAAACACTGTTGAAAATATTGCGATGGTGAAAGGGGCCAACTTCAATGGGGAGGCAACCGATGCAGCCGGCAAGGCGTTGCAAGGGGTCCTGATCATTGTCACCCGTCCCAACGCCACGCCGGTGTATGCCATGACCAAGGCAGACGGCACCTACGCCATCTACGGCCTTGATGACACGATGAGCGACTACACCCTCCTGGCCCAGAAAAAGGGCTACGAGCGTGAAGTGGCCGTAAATCAGACCCCGGTTTCCGGTGCCGGCACGACGGTGAATTTCACCTTGAAGAAACCGGCTGCGCTATTTGATCTTTCCGGCACGATTTCGAGTGGTTGTGCCGAAAATCCGCCGGTGGTGGATGCGCTGGTAGTGGTGTCCTGCGATATCGGCGGGAAAACGTTCTTCAGCAGCACAAGAACCGGTAGCGATGGGAGCTACAGCTTCAAGGATCTTCCCCAGGATGACGCGTATCAGTTCATGGTGGTTCCCACCGGTGGACTCCAGGTGTATGTGGAAGACCCGATGGCGGTGTCGGAGGGGAGCATTGCAAGCGGTAGCGCCAAAAACGATGTCGCCCTGCCATGCGGCAACAACATCAGTGGCACCGTAACCTGGAGCGGCAATGGGCCGGCCTATGTGCTTCTCTACACTGATGCTAACGGTTTTGTGGACTTCACCACGGTGGCCGCCAGTGGAGGAACCTACTCCTTCAGCGGCTTGGCAGATGGGAATTACAAGGTGCTGGCTTTCGTAACCGGCGGCGCCCTCGAATGGTATGATAGTCAATCAAGCATCGGGTCGGCGGATGCCGTTGCTGCCGGTGGTACGGCCGACATCAACATGACCGACTGAACCTGAAACCTCGATCCTGCCGGCATCTCTCGGGATGCCGGCGGGAGACACCAATTTCTTAAAAAAAGTCGTAAGGTTAAAGCCAAAATTAAAAGAACCAATCCCAGACTGGACAGGAGGGCATAGAATCGATGAAAAAAATACCCGGACTGATAATGTCCTTGATTGCCCTTGGCTTTTTGGCGTGGGCGCCGGGAGTTTATGCGGCATATGAAATTGTCGGTGTCACCAGCAATGTCCCCACTGATGGGACCGTGGTCAAGATGCAGGAGGATGTAGAGGTCAGTTGGCCCAAGCCGGCCATGACCGGCGGCGATGTCTTGCAGGGGTTCGTTTACAAGTGGAACACGTCGGCATCGCCCTTGAGCGAGGCGGAACTGTCCGCCTCAGTAAAAGATGGCATCGTTTCCTCATCCCTTGATGACCCCTTTCTGTCCAAGGCGGCCGCTGATTTTGCCAATGACGATTCCAATCTGCTCCGATACGTGCATATCAAAACCTGGTATCTGGGTGTCGCCTCAGGTCAACCCACATACAGTGCGGATACGGTCATTGGCCCGATCAATATCGACAACGTGGCCCCCACCGGTACGGTCCAGATCGTGGACGATCAGGGCGATGACCTCACCAGCACCCAGAGCACCAGTGTGAGTCTGAAGATGGCTGCCTCGTTGGCACCGGTAAAAATGTATATCGGTGAAAGCACCGTTCGTCCGACGACAGGTACTCTTTATGCGACCGATGCTGTTTACAATCTTTCCTCCACCGAGGGCCTGAAGACCATTCGGGTGTGGTTCGAAGACGCGGCCGGAAATATTTCCAGCGCTCCGGCCACGGATACCGTTACCCTGTTGGCAACGCTCAGCATCAGCCCCTATAACCCCACCATCGACCTGGCAACGGCCACCAGTCAGGTGTTTCGGGTGGATGATGGTGATACCCAAGCTCTTTATGATTGGGTCATCATTGAAGAAGCCCCTGTCACCGCCGGTGACGATGTGGCCGATTTCTCCGGTACGAGCACCGGTACAAATTCTGTAACCCTTTCTCTCGTTAAACCAGGAACGTTCAAGCTTCAAGCGACACCTTCCGCAGGCGGGACTGCGCTGACCAGTGGGACGATAACAATTTCAGGTAGTCCTTATATCAGAGGCGATGTAGACAAGGATGGTGAAATTACGCCACAGGATGCGGTTGATGCTTTTTGGCTGTCCTTTAATACGGAATGGACATTTGAGCAGATTAGTACCGGCGATTATGACCAAGATGGCGAAGTTACACCACAAGATGCTGTTGATATTTTTTGGGCATCTTTTTAACTGATAACTAAATTTTATTTTTAAATTCTTTGGGTTGGGGGAAAGATATGAAAAAGTATTCTATTATATCGATAATGATTTGTTTATCGCTATTTCTTCCAGCAATCGGTTGGGCCCTTAACGTAAGTCCTGGTAATATTTCGGGGGACCCTGGTACAGAGATAGTCGTTCCGATCAATATTAGCGATCTTGGCGCTGGGATCGATGTAGATGCTTTTAGTTTAACTATTAATTTTGATTCGCAAGTGCTTGATTTCTTAAGTGCAGACAAGACAGGAACGTTGACAGAACCGTTTTCTCTAGTCGCTGGACAAGTGATTTCACCGGGAAAGGTGAAAGTAAATGGTTCTCTTTTTGGGACACCCGTTTCAATTACGGGTGACGGTTTATTTGTCAACTTAAAATTTAAGGTCAAAAACACCTATAAAAGCACAAGCCTGAGCCTCACGGATTTCAAGAATGATATTGGTACGGCTACGACGACGAACTCAACCTTCACGATAACAGGGGTTACCACTTCTGTAGTCCTGACGCCTGCTTCTACTCTGGATGTTGTTGCCGGGCAGCCGGTAACCCTTACGGCTGAAGTGCTCATCAACGGGAATCACCTCGACTTGACGAATGCGACGGATGTTTCTTTCAGCACCAAGGGAAAGGGGGCGTTCGGTGCAGCCGTCCTGGATAGCGGCAAGGTTCAAATCCCTTACACAACCCATACCACTGTAGAGTCTGCCACTATTACGGCTACCGAGAAGGTAACGGGGGGGGACCATAGTGCGACATCGACTGTTTCATCCACTCCCGGCGATTTGTCAGGCCTGACGATTACTCCGGACACGGTCGATCTGAAAGCGGGAGAAACAAAGCAGTTTGCCGTCACCGGCGCGGACGCCAACGGCAACGCCATCGATCCGCTGCCGACCGTGAAGTGGGGGGTAACCGGCGGGATCGGCATCATCAGTGCGAGTGGCTTGTTTGAGGCCAAGACGGTGGGAAGCGGTACGGTAACCGCTACCATCGGATTGGTATCGGATGCTTCGGGTACGATCACGGTAACGCCGGGCGCTCTTCATACGTTGACTGTTTCTCCGGAAACGGCCAACCTGACTGCTGACGAAACGCAGCAGTTTACTGTCACCGGCGCTGATGCCAATGGAAATGCCATTGCGCCACTGCCTACCGTGACATGGGAGGTTGCCGGCGATATTGGTACCATCGACAATAATGGCCTTTTTACCGCTACCACTGTGGGCAGCGGTTCCGTAAAAGCGACAGCAGAAGGGATTTCCGACGATTCAGGCACGATCACAGTCTCCCACGGGGCGCTGGCCAAAATCGTGCTGACCAGCGACAAGGACAAAATCGCCAGTGGAGGCAAGGGTACCGCTGTTCTCACGGCAACTTTTCAGGACGCCGATGGCAACCAAGTTGAGAGCGATAGTGGAACAACCGTGACCTTTACGGCCAGCGGTGCCGGTGCTGCGCATCTTACGCCCACTACTGCCACCGGGGATACCGCAAATGGCGTTGCGACAGCAACCATGGACACCACTGGGACGGTAGCTGACCCAGGTAGCGTAGTGGCAAATATCGTCGCTACCGATGGAACCATGACCTCCGATGCCGTGAATTTGACCATCGTCAACTTTTCAATCGAGGTAGAGAACAACCAGACCAATCTTGTTCGAAAACCGCTTCAACCCAACTCAGTTAAGTTGACTGGTCAAGGCGCTACAGGGTCGTACAAATGGACGATTACCGGTGTTGGCAGTTTTTCGGATACTGCAATTATACAAGAAACAATGGGCAATCCAGTGGTTTTTTATTCACCAGAAACAATCACTGGTAATTTAGCGAAAGCAACTATCGGGCTTGAAGATACGGGAGACAACAGCCTGAGCGCTACAGCTGAATTGTCTATTTACAATCCCACCAAGCTTTCATTCACCAATACAGAACTCAAGCAGGCGGCTGGAACACCTGGTACGATGACCGTACAGATTCAATATGATGATGGTACACCTGTAAACGCTGGGGCTTTTAAAGTTGTTCTGACCACGGACAGTGCTACCGGAAAGTTCTTTGAACCAGGTACTACCAATGAGATTCACAGTATCGATATTGCCGACGGGTTCAACAGTACGACCTTCGATTACTCAGATACCAAAGTAGGAACCCCGACGATTACAGCCCAGGCAGATGGCCTGGCTGATGCGACTCAAAAAGAAACCATTGAGCCTGCAGTGGCCAACAAGATGACGCTTGAGGCGGACAAGACGACCCTGGCCAGCGATGGCAAGGGGACGGCCACGTTGACGGCGACCATTTTGGACCAGTACGACAACGTGGTGACCACGGATGATACTACCGTGGTCAATTTTGCTTTGACCGATGCCACCTACCTGACCCTGAGCAGCGCAACGGGAAATGTTACCGACGGCGTGGCCACGGTGACTGTGACGACCAAGGCTGGCACGGTGCCTGATCCGCCCAAGACCGCCGGAGTGAACATCACCTCCGGCACCCTTACGCCGCCGGCGGAGGATCCGGATCTGACCCTGACCCTGGTCAACTTTTCCATTGATGTGGCCGGTAATCAGACCAGTCTGATGGTTCAGGGAACCTCGCCGGACAAGGTTGTGCTCACAGGGATGGGCGGTACCACGGGTAACTACCGATGGGCCTTGGAGGGTGTCGGCAGCCTTTCGGCAACCGACACTGATACAGTGACTTACTCCGCTCCTGCCAGTATTACTGGTGCCAGCCAGACCGCCAAGGTGACCCTGACGGATGCCACCGATTCAAATCTGAAGGACACGGTGACCATCACCGTGCTCAACACAGTGGCCATTGCCGATAAACCCACCACGCCGCCGGTTGTCGAGGCGGGTGCTGCTTCCGCCGAAATTAAGGTTGATGGTGGGGACGGCAATTACACCTGGACAGCGACTGGTCCCGGAGGAGTTGACGCGACTACTGCGCTTTCGGCGATCACCGGCAATGCTGTTACCTTTACCGCTCCGAGCGTCGGCGCCTTTGCCGGTGTTTACAAGGTTGAGGTGAAGGACAGCAACGGATTTTCCGATACCTATGAAATCAAGGTGCCCATCGGTTTGACCCCGGCCGCCAAGGCCTTCACCGAAACCAAGCTCGACAAAAGCGCCAACCCGCAGGCACTCAACGTCTCTGGGGCTGGCGGTGATTACACATGGGAAATCCTCGAGAGTAAAGATCTGGATGCCAATCCGGTGGCTACACCCGCCGATTACGGCAAATGGGCCAAGGACAGTCCGGTGGTCGGTGATTCGGCGAACACCTTTACCCCGGCGGATGTCGATGAAGCGAAGCGGTTCTATCTGCGGATCACGGTGGAAAACGATGTCAATTTGACGGCTGACAACGGTTTGAACCGGCGGGTTTTCGGCCCCTTTACCATTATTCCGGTCGAAGCTTACACCGTATCGGTAACCGATACGGCTGACGTTGCGATTACAGGGGCCACGGTGACGGTGACAGATCCGAGTACCGGCAACCCCATCGCCGCCACAGTCCCTGATCCGACAGCAAACAAGTATGAGTTCAATCTTCCCGCTGGGGGAACCTATACTTATCGCGTTGAAAATACCGGGATGCTGCCGAACAAAATGACTTCCAACCAAACTCAGGTAACGGTCAAATTGGAGGCGGCGGGAACGGACAAGATCGATGGCACCGTGACGGCAACGGCCGGAGCGGATCTGACCAAGGCCACCGTCATGGTATTTCAACCTGATGACATTACACGGACCTATGAGGTCAACTGTGCCGCGGATGGCACTTACAGCCTCAGCCTGCCGGTCGGCGCGCCTCAGAACAGCTGGACAGTGGTCGCCAGTTTGCCCGGCCATGACAGCGGGGTAAAGCCGGATCAGGCCATCGGGACGGTCGACTTTACGCTTGTCGCTTCGAGTCCGACAAGCCCAGATGTCGTCGCAAACGGCACTGCCTCCGCGTCTCTTACACCTGATCCATCAAAGCCGTCGCAGACCAGCGAGGTGGTTGTGCCGGCTGGCGGGGTGACCGAGGACGCCTACATTGTCATCACGCAGTTGCCTAAAACCTCCGCAAATGTTTTGGCTGGTTCTCCGGACTATGTTTGGGAAGTGACGGTAAAAAATGCCACTGGGAATCCTGTTAAGCTCAACAGGGTGGAAATTACCCTTCCCATCGATCTGCGCGTCATTTTGCCCGGTGATTTTGAAAATGGGGTTTACCTGATTTACCACGCGCCGGATCAGGCAACGCTGGAAGCCGGTGGCGGTATCCCTGTCCCTTATGAGGAACCCGGCAAAAACATTCTTTCCACCGATTACGTCGGCGACGGCGAGATCGGCTCGGTCACTTTCTGGGTGGACAGCCTTTCTGTCTTCGGGATTGCGGCAGCGCCGACCCCGCCGACCCCGACCCCAGGCGGTGGCACGACGCTGAGCGACAGTAGTTCCAGCAGTTGTTTTATTGCCACGGCCGCCTACGGATCGCCGTTCGAGGCCCATGTGTCGCTGCTGCGAAAGTTCCGCGATGCCTACCTGCTGCCGCATCATCTGGGCCAGGCGTTTGTCAAAACCTACTACCAGTATTCACCGCCGGTGGCGGACTTCATCGCCGAGCACGACAGCCTGCGGGCCGTGGTGCGCGTCGGTTTGCTGCCGCTGGTGGGGATGAGCTACCTGTTGGTCAATTTCGGCATGATCGGGCTCTTGGCGGCCCTTGCCGGCTTGACCCTGATGGGATTTGGTCTGGTTCGCATTCGCAGACGTTGCTGAAAACCGATGCGGCCGGCGCTCGCCGAGCGCCGGCCGCATTCCGCAATGACCGAACGTTGATCCCCGAATCTTGAATTATTGAATCTGAAAACATGATAAAGGAGCGATCATGGCCAAAAAAGTAACGGCTTTATTGGCATGCCTCGTTTGCGTCGGCTTTCTTGCCGCCGGAGAGCTCACCGCGGGAGACTCCAAAATGTATCTCGGCTTTTATGGATTATGGGCCGGCGAGCAGATCGATGTCGACCAGACCAAACGTAAATTTACGGGCCCCATCAATGTCGACTTCGATGATTCCTGGGGAGTGCAGGGCCGATTCGGATACAAGCTGAGCGATCTTTTGACGGCCGAGGCCCTGTTCGAGTACATCACCCCTTTTGAAGCCATCGGCGGCGCCAACAGCGATGAGCTGGATGTGAAGCATCTGAGCTTCAACGCCAAGGTGACCTGCCCGGCGTACAAGGTTTGGGTCCCTTACCTCATTGCCGGTCTCGGCGTCATGAATGCCCACGAGGACATCCATTTCAACGGCCGCCGTTCCGAAACGAGTAACTGGGGGACGGCGTTGCGCGGTGGCGTGGGGGTGGACTGGTATATCGATCCCAAGATCTCTTTGGGCCTGGAAGGGGCCTACGCCCTCGGTATGGGGGGCGTGAGCCACATCGAATATACCACCATCGCCCTGGGCGTGGCGTATCATTTCTAAACCGATGGCGGCCATGTGCTGTCATTCGGGATAACGGTGGCGGCAGCAACCGAAACCCACACGGCCGTCCGATCCCTGCCATCAATGATTGGGGGGGGAAGGGGGCGCGTCTGTCGATGGGCGATGATTTTTTGTTTGCTCGGAAATGAAGAACGCCCGGTCGGGAATCCGACCGGGCGTTTCTTGTATAGGGAAGTGACTATTTCTTCTTGAGTTCCTCGTCGCGCAGGACGCGGCGCAGCACCTTGCCCACGTTGCTGGTGGGGACGGTCTCGCGGAATTCGATGTACTTGGGCCGTTTGTAGCCGGCCATG
>JACDJC010001833.1_pt1 | contig 18015 bp, 16 predicted proteins | sample 7454191 | NCBI WGS metagenome assembly JACDJC01 (sample SAMN14253291, study PRJNA609438) | sludge metagenome | isolation source: sludge after 25d culture with pyrite and EDTA | collected 2018-12-20 | reverse complement strand
TTAAAAAAAATTCTGTGAAACTCTGTGATATGAGTTGCACAGTGTCGCACAGTGTTCTATACAGTGTCACACAGTGAAAAAAATTAAAGAAAAAACTCTGTGATACTCTGTGTCAAACTCCGTGAAACTCTGTGAAATAAACACATCTTTACATTCTGTGTTTTTTATGGAATCAATCTTATAAGTTCCAGAATTTCTTTATCGGTAAGATTATTAATTTCCGATTTATCGTAAATGGAGATAAGATAAACGGTATCCTCCTTAAATACCAAATGAGTAATAACCCGTGCTCCGCCGGATTTGCCTTTACCCTTACTGCTTATGGCCAGACGGATTTTATAACAATTATTGACTATGGGGGTGCCTTTTCGGGGTGTCTTCCTGAGTTCTTTTATAAGTTCCTGAATTTCCTTTCTGAGAGACGGAAATTTTTTCATCAGACGTTTGGCCTGACGTTCAAAAACGGATAGGATCTTAACATTATAGCTCATTGAGGAAATCTTCTGCGCTACGGCCCTGTAATTTACCTTCCTTAATCAGCTTCATCTCTTCAACAGCTTCGGCCAGTTCAATCAAAAAAACCTTCTTTTTCCTTAAACGGTCCAATTCGTCAAGGTCCTTTTGTATCTGTTGCCATGTTTTTATGGGCAGCAGAACGGCACTTTTATGCCCCTTTGTATCTGTAATGTATTGTAAGTCCATGACCTTGTCTTTTTTGCTTTATGGCATATGCACATCTTGTCTCATCAAGAGCCAAACATGCCGGCAGCATATTCATCATTACAAAGTTAAGCATAAAATCCACTTTTTGCAGCGTCCTATAAAAAACAATGCATACAATTGTGGTTGAAATTGCTTCCCCTTAAGATTTCAATATAAATAACCGTGCAGTTGCACAGTGTCACACAGTGTTCTCCACAGTGTCGCACAGTGAAAATTTAAAAAGAACTCTGTGAAACTCTCCCGTCTTGACGGGACAAGTCGTGTCAAACTCCGTGAAACTCTGTGATACCAGTTGCACAGTGGCGCACAGTGAAAAATTAAAAAAAAACTCTGTGAAACTCTCCCGTCTTGACGGGACAAGTCGTGTCAAACTCCGTGAAACTCTGCGATATCAGTTGCACAGTGTCACACAGTGTTCTACACAGTGTCGCGCAGTGAAAATTTAAAAAAAATTCTGTGAAACTCTGTGATATGAGTTGCACAGTGTCGCACAGTGTTCTATACAGTGTCACACAGTGAAAAAAATTAAAGAAAAAACTCTGTGATACTCTCCCGTCTTGACGGGACAAGTCGTGTCAAACTCCGTGAAACTCTGTGAAATAAACACATCTTTACATTCTGTGTTTTTTATGGAATCAATCTTATAAGTTCCAGAATTTCTTTTTCGGTGAGATTATTAATTTCCGATTTATCGTAAATGGAGATAAGAAAAACGGTATCCTCCCTATATACCAAATGAGTAATAACCCTTGCACCACCAGATTTGCCTCTACCCTTGCTGCTTATGGCCAGGCGGATTTTATAACAGTTTTTACCAAGTGATACTCCTTGAACCGGTTCATTTTCGAGCGACTTTAACAGGTCAGCCAAATCACTTTTAAGAGATCTATACTTTTTGAGCAAGGGTTTTAAGTCCCTTTCAAAGTTTGGGGTAATAATAAGTTTATAGCTCATTGAGAAACTCTTCGGCAGATCTGCCTCTTATTTTACCCTGTTTTATAAGTTCAACTTGTTTAAGACCTTCTTTTATGCTGTTCCATTCTTTAAGTTTGTGAGGAGAAAGCTTTGCTTCCAGTTCCAGGAGCCTGCTTTTTTTTTCATCCACTTCCACGAAAGGGAAATTTTTAATAACCTTCATAAAAAAGCGGTATTCACTTTCAGGTATGTTTAAAACAACTTTTTTCATAATCGTAATTTTTTTCCGTTGTGTAATCCTGTCCGGTTTCCTCAAAATCCAAACATGCCGGCAGCATATTCATCATTACAAAGTTAAGCATAAAATCCACTTTTTGTCAGCATACTATAAAAAACAATGCACGCAATTGCGTATGAAACGGCTTCCCCTTAAGATTTCAATATAAATAACCGTGCAGTTGCACCGTATCACACGCTGTGATACTCTGCGTCAAACTCCGTGAAACTCTGTGATATCAGTTGCACAGTGGCGCCTAGTGAAAAATTAAAAAAGAACTCTGTGATACTCTGTGTCAAACTCCGTGAAACTCTGTGAAATCAGTTGCACAGTGTCACACAGTGTTCTACACAGTGTCGCACAGTGAAAAGTTAAAAAAACTCTGTGAAACTCTGTGTCAAACTCCGTGAAACTCTGTGATATCGGTTGCACAGTGGCACATAATGAAAAATTAAAAAAGAACTCTGTGATACTCTGTGTCAAACTCTGTGAAACTCTGTGATATAATTTAGGTTATTTCATCCCGGGCAAACCCAAAAAAAGCACCTTCAACGAAAGCGCTTTTTCTCAATAAAATTCCAGTCAACAGCCTCAGATCATCATCAGCAAATTAATTTCATTCTGATCGAGCATGCGCCATTTTCCGCGGGGCAGGTCTTTTTTGGTAAGATTGGCAAATGCCACCCGGTCCAGTTTTACTACGTTGTATTCAAGGACTTCAAAAAGCCGGCGTACAATTCGGTTTCTGCCTGAATGAATAACGATGCCTATATTCTTCTTATCATCATTTTTGCCGGTATAGGCGATTTCATCTACCGCCATCATGCCATCTTCCAGTTCTATGCCTTCGGTAAGCCGCTCCATATCCGGTTTGGTCAGGGCTTTGTCTAGTTCTACGTGATAAACTTTACGTACGCGGTGGGATGGATGCGTCAGCTTTTTGGTGATTTCACCATCGTTGGTCAAAAGCAATAAGCCGGTGGTGTTGCGGTCGAGGCGTCCCACAGGATAAATGCGTTCGCGGCAGGCATCCTTTACAAGCATCATTACGGTATTGCGGTCGTCCGGATCGTCCACTGTGGTGATGTATCCCTTGGGCTTGTTAAGGATCAGGTATACTTTCTTTTCAATATTGAGTGTTTCTCCTCCAAACTCCACTTTATCTTCGCGTGTGATGCGGGTTCCAAGTTGGGTAACCACCACTCCGTTAACAGTAACTCCACCAGCAATAATCAGGTCATCGGCTTCGCGGCGCGAGCAGACACCCGAATTGGCAATATATTTATTCAGGCGGATGGTGCCATCGGCATTAAATCCTTTTTGTCCTTTGGGTTGTTCTATACCACTGCGTCCCAACTGACCGCTGCTTTTGCGCTTATATGGTTTCACATCATCCCTGCGCTCACTGCTTTTATAACGGGGTGCTTCCTCTTTTTTCCAGGTAGATGGTCGCTCCCGGTTAAAATTTTTGCGTGGTGTATCCTCTTCGCGGTTGCTACGACGTTTTGGCCGCTCATCACCCGACCTGCCAGACTTTTCACTACCAAACCCGGAGTTCTTTCTACCGCCGGCAGTACGCTTTTGCCATTCATCTTTTCCCTGACCGGCATTATCTGTCCAGCTTCGCCGGGGTTTATGGTCATCTTCCACCGATGACTTTCTTTTTTCAGGTTGGTCAAATTTACGAACAGGCCGGCTACTGCCGAACGATGATTCTGAACCCTCCTCCCGCTTATTAAAACTACGGCGGGGACGGCCATCATCACGCGAAGTACTGTGTGTTTCACCCGGTTTATTATAACGGCGCTCTGCCTTATGCTCATCGCTGTAAGACCCTGAAGTTTCACCGCGTTTATCATAACTTCGCCGCGGGCGGCTCTCATCCCGAAAACTCTTATATGAATCTGAATACTTACCCTTATGCTCATCGGGGTGGGAACGTTCTCTTTTTTCGTCTTTCTTCCAATCTTTATCTTTCGCTTTTTTAAACCCATAGGGTACCGGGGCTGCCCCTTTCTGATAGGGCCTGGCTTTCTCTCTCCCTTTTTTGGGTTTATCGTCTCCCGGATTTTTATCTGGTCTTGATTTCATTGCGCTCATGGTATCTGCTTCATTATTAAGGCTGCAAAGGTAATGCGTTACACCTTTACATTACCGTTATGATAAAACTTTGTTTAAATATAATACATCCCGAGCAAATTTTCTTGGAAAATTACCCTATAATATGTATTTTCGTATGCTCAGGTGTAAACCTTAGGATGACATAACCACTAAAACCCTCACCATAATGGAACCGACCAATGAAAAACTTATTGTAATTGCCCGACATACCACCAGCAGGGCTTTACTGTTACAATCACACCTTGAAGCAGAAGGTATAGATTGCTTCTTATCTCACGAAAATCTGGTACAGGGAGCTTTTGGCTCAGGGGTCGAACTGAGGGTGCGCAGATCAGATATGGAAAAAGCCCTTAAACTGATAGAAATGTCAAAAGAGGAGCATGGCTCAGGAAAGGAACCAGCCATAAAAACATTGCGACAGGTACGTAAAATACTTGTTCCGGTTGATTTTTCCGATGCTTCACTTAAAGCCTGCACTTTTGCGCTGGGGCTGGCTGCCAAATTAAAAGCAGAGATAAAATTACTGCATGTTTATTATAATCCGGTAATCGATGTGGTTCCTTTTGATACCAGTCATGCCTATCAGGTAAATCTGGTAAATTACCTGCACGAGGCAGAGCAAAATGCCAAACAACAGCTCATCAGGCTGGCTGACGATCTCAAACAGAGGGTGAGCAAAGGCAAAGCAGACACAAAGATTTCCTATTCTCTACAAAACGGCATTGCTGCTGAAGAAATTGTAGCCATGGCCAATCATTACCGTCCCGGCCTAATTGTTCTGGGAACCCGGGGCATAGGACAGCAAACCAGCAGTCTGCTTGGAAGCGTAACGGCAAGAGTGATCGAAAAAACCTCGGTTCCAGTGCTGGCCATTCATGAAGCGAGCCGTTTTACAGGTATCGAGAGCTTTAAAAATGTGTTGTATGCCACCGACTTCGATGAATCAGACCACATCGCTTTAAGCCGGCTAATCAATCTGTTACACCCTTTCCATGTTCAGATATATTGTGTTCACATCAGCATTGGCATCAAAAAACCGTGGCAAAAAGTAAAAATGGACAGTCTGAAAAGTTTAATTGACGCAGAACACCCCAATGCTGCCATTCATTATGATATTCTGGTGAGCGATGACATTTTAAACGGCCTGGAAACTTTTATGCGAAATCAATCCATTGACGTAATTTCGCTTACCAATCATAACCGGGGACTTATGGCGCGGCTTTTTACCCCGAGTATTACAAAAAAAATACTTAAACGTATCGACAAACCATTGTTTGTATTTAAATCGGGCGATTAATTCATGGTTGGATAAAAGGCATCTTCGATGTGCTTAATGTTTCGTTTTGAACCACTGATGACGATGGAAATCACGTCGAAGCGCGTTTCCAGATCTATTTTGTTGCGCTCAAGATATACCTGAGTGGCACGAATCAGAAAACGTTGCTTTTGAGTGGTAACAAATACTTCCGGCTCCCCGAATGCATTGGACTGCCTGGTTTTTACTTCTACAATTACCAGAAACTTATCCTTTTCGGCAATAATATCAATTTCATCTTTCCCAAAGCGCCAGTTGGTTTCCTTAATCAGATATCCCTTTTCTCTAAGATGACCAAGGGCAATTTCCTCGCCCAGCTTTCCCAGTTCATTGTGCTCCGCCATAATATTTAAGTTTTAAATGATGCTGAAGAACATTTGATAGATCAGATAAAGCAAGATAAAAAATCCACTGATAAATATAACAGGCTTCACAAATGCGCTATAGTGCTTACTACCGGTTTCACCGGGTGGTTTAAAAAGCAATTCAGCTTCTGCACCCACACTAAGGGTTGCTTCTCTGCCTAATATTATGGGTTGGTTTCCTGATAGATGACCGGCAGGAAACCCAAATATCACCGGATAGGAATATTCAGCTATGGCTGATGCAATAATCTCCTCTGCCGTTTTGCCAAAGGGGACTGCATTGTCACGCATGTCTGTCATTCCACCTACCACCAGACCAGCCAGCCTGTCGAGCATTCCACCCCTTTTCAGGTTCATTATCATGCGGTCAACATGATAAAGGTATTCATCCAGATCCTCAATGAACAGGATTTTGCCTTCCGTATTGATGTCGTCCGGAGTACCTCTCAGACTATAAAGTATAGAAAGGTTACCGCCAACTACTACTCCCTGGGCATGACCGCTACGTGACCCCAGCCTTGCAGTTAATTTGTATTCTGGGGTTTCGCCAAAAAGGCATTTTTTTAAACCCTGAGTGGAAACATCCTCACTCCCATCTTTGGGGAAGTTCAGTGGCATGGTTGCATGCAGTGTTTCAATACCAAAGTGTTTGTGTATATGGGAATGCAAAACAGTTACATCACTGAATCCAACTATCCATTTAGGATGGCTTTCAAATGTTCTGAAATCCAGTAAATCAATGATGCGAATGGTTCCATATCCTCCACGGGCACAAAAGATGGCTTTTATTGCGGGGTCATCCAGCATTTGCTGCATATCGGCGGCACGCTCTTTGTCATTGCCGGCCAGTTGATGGGCCTCATTAAATAAATTTTTACCCTGCACTACTTCCAGGCCCCAGGATTCATACAGATGCAAGGCAGGCTCAACTTCATCAAGGCTTATTTTACGTGCTGTGGCAACCATTCCAACTTTATCGCCTGATTTTAAAAAAGGAGGTGTACGCATGCTTGTCCGGTTTTATGATCAAAGGTAGGTGTTTTTGTGTTGATATGATTCATGTGGCACATTCTTTATGAAATTAAGCAATCAGAATCAGACAAACATAAGTGAATACTTTGTGTTAATGGATAATGGGGCAGAGAGGCTCTATACGACTTTCACACATACTCCCCTCTTAGTTTGAAATTGTGCAAACAGGCATAGCTGATGGCGTTTTTAAGCTCTGGTTTTTTGGTGATCACCATTTGAATGTAAAGTGATGGCTATCTGATTTAGGAGAAGTAACCAAATATTACCCAGGGAATACCCACAAAAAGCTTAGCCTGGTGTAAATGAAATATCTCTTTAATAAATTACATAAAAGAATTTGTCACATTCACTTGTCAAGTATTCTATCTTTGCAAAACCTTTGATTGAAATGAAGTTTTTTATGAAGCGGCTGTTGCGACAGTTAATTTTGAATTTTACGGGTGCTATAGTGATTTTTTTTCTCTCTTTAGCCTGGCATTCTTCCATTAATATCGAAAATCTGGAACGTTACGGTCCAGTTATAGGGCTATACTTTATTGTTCATTTTTTCACTTCATTGCTTTACAGGAAATACGAGACGGATACCTATTATCCGCGTATGCAGCTTTATTCCCTTTACTTCCGAAGCTGGATGATCTCTACCGGCATTTTGCTTCTTTTTATTTATGTTTTTCAATATAGTTACCTCTCTCGTTTTGTAATTCTCACCAATATCTTTGGTCTATTTTTAACAGAAGGCGCCCTGTTACATTTGTACCTTTTGGTCAGAAGCTCAACAGTAGATATTGATGAGTTACCCAATGCTACCAAAACTGAGGTTCCCGATGCAACACAAATAGATGAAGCTTTGGCAAAGAAAATTCCGGAAATAGATCCTGAGACATTAACAGAGCTTGGTGAAGATTCCTTGTATTTTCTCAGCCAGGCTTTAGATAAGTTTTCGGGAAAAACAATGATTTTTAATACTACCACCAGTTTTAACATCACCTCACGAAGTGGAGCGGGATATACAAAAATTGTAAACCTGCACCGGCTCAATGATGTGCGATACATCAATAAATTTCTGGAAGCCATAAATGAGAAATTGCCTATGGGGGGCTGGATGGCTGTATGTGCAGAAACCAAAAATCAGCGTAAAGAACGATTGCTCAGAAAATATCCGCCTCTGCTGAATTATATGTATTATTCGGTTGATTTCTTTATTAAACGGGTGTTGCCTAAAATTCCGGTAGCTAAAAAACTATATTTCTTCCTTACCCGTGGCCTCAACCGGGTAATTTCCCGGGGCGAAATGCTGGGCCGGGTAATATCATGCGGTTTTACCATTCTTGAAGAGGAGAAAATCAATGGATTATTATTCGTTGTTGCCCAAAAAACGGGTACCCCGGCTTATAATGAACATGCTTCTTATGGCCCGCTTATATACCTGAACCGGATTGGCAAACATGGCAAGCACATTAAGGTATATAAATTCCGGACCATGCACCCCTACAGCGAATATCTGCAGGAATACATATTCAATAATAATAACCTGAATAGTAATGGTAAAATCAAAGACGACTACCGGATTACGCGGATAGGCCGGTTGGCACGACGGTTTTGGATTGATGAATTGCCAATGTTCATTAATGTTTTTCGCGGGGAATTGAAACTGGTGGGAGTACGTCCGCTCAGCCAACATTATTTTAACCTGTATTCACCTGAACTTCAGGAAATGCGCATCCGTACACGTCCAGGGCTTATTCCGCCCTTTTATGCAGATATGCCCAAAACACTGGAAGAAATTCAGGACTCAGAACGACGTTACCTGGAAGCTTACTTTAAAAGTCCATTGTTTACCGATGTAAAGTACTTCTTCAAAGCCACCTATAATATTATCTTCAGAAAAGCAAGAAGTAGTTAGCGACCAGATGTGAACGATAAGTAACTATTTTTGAGAGATGAGCGATGAACGATGAACGACTATTGTTGAGAGATGAGCAATGATTGATGAGCAGGACTTATTGCCAATGTTTGCACGCTTGTAGCGCGTGCCCGGGTCCCAATGTTTGCGCTCGCTTGCAGCCCAATGTTTGCGCGCGCCTGCAGCGCGTGCATATGTCCTTCAACCACCCTCCGCAAACTGTTTGATTTCATTCAATTCCTCCTTTTTGTTTTCCTTTTCCTCCTCAATATCATAATCATCTTGAAGTCCAAGCCAAAATTTAGCTGAATTCCCAAAATATTTGCTCAACCGTAAAGCAGTATCGGCAGTAATTCTGCGGTTGCCTTTTATGATCTCCGAAATTCGGGTTTGCGGGATTTTTAAATCCTTCGAAAGCCGGTAGGCTGTGATTTCGAGTTGCTCTAAAAATTCGTGGTTTAAAATTTCTCCCGGGTGTATGTTTGTCAGCTTTTCCATTTTCGTTTTTTAATGATAATCAATTATTTCAACTTCGCTTGCGTTTCCTTTTTCCCAGTACTCCGAACCAAGAACTGTGAACTCACTATTCTACCTACCCCTCCTCCTGCACCAGTTGAAAAGCACCTTTGGTAAGGAAACGCGCATTCTTTGGAAGCTGCCCGGTACGTTTAAGTTCGGTAAGGCCAAACATGGTCTGTCCCGGGAAAAGTTCAACTTTTTCAAAATGATAACCATCTGGATCTTCATTTACAAGCAATAAGCCATAATAAATGCCATCTACTTCAACCACAGCATCTTCGGGAAGGCAGCGAACGTCGTAATTGCTCACCGCAATGTTACCCGACAGGTACATCCCCGGGATAAGTATACCGGTATTGCCCCGCTTAATAGGAATAATTACTTCCGAGGAGCGTTTTTCCTTGTCAATGGTCCGGCCAATACTTTCAATCACGCCTTCGTAACTTTCAGATGCACTTTCAACCAACCTCAACTGAACGGTTTGTCCGGTTTTGAGGAGTGGTAGATCACTTTCGTAAACATTTAAACGGGCCCACAAAATATCGCCATTGATCAGCTCCATCGCCTCGGTTTCAGGCGTAAGCCACTGTCCGCGGGTTACCATTATCCTGCTGACAGATGCAGACATAGGTGCGCGTATCTTCAGTTGTGCGCTTAAACTTTCAGCAGTCAGCTTTTCGGGATCAATTTGCATAAGTTTAAGCTTTTGACCGAGTGCACTCAATTTAGCGGACGCTGTCTTATAGTCGGCTTCTGCCTGTAAAAAGTCTTTTTGCGAAGCTACATTTTCACCGACAAGCGTTTTTTGCCGCTCATACAAGGAAGTAAGATTGCGCAATTGGCTTGCAGTTTCGAGATACGCCTGCTGCATATCCAAAAATTCCGGATTGTCAATCACATACAGTAAATCTCCTTTGTTCACCCGCTGCCCGGTAATTACCTGTATTTCGGAAACTTTCCCACCATAGTAACTTCCCAGCACCATACGGTTTTTGGCAGGCACATCCACAAAGCCATTGGCCTTAATAAATTGATGGAATGTGGTGTCCTTAAATGTTGCCAATTCCATATTGGCTCCATCAAACTGTTGCCTGCTCAATACGATATCGGCTGCGGTGGAATCCTGTGCATCCGCGGCAGCTTCATCCCCACCCGAAGAGCAGGAAAACAGCAGTAGCATCAGAAAAAGGACCCCGAAAAAAGTTGATACAAATCCAATTCTTTGGTTGTTTTTGAATCGGGAAACAGCACTTTTGACTGTCAGGGTATTCGCTATCCGGTATTTCATATCCATTAAATATTTAAACATCAAAGGCTTAGATGATTTATTTCAAGCACAATTAAATTGTAATCATGTACAACATTGAGGTAATCTACCTCGATGCGGAGGGCATTTTCGAGAGAGAGCAGATATTCAAAAAGCCCAATACCGCCCGACTGGTAAGAGAGTTGAGCGGCGCTTCTTATTTCACGGGCCAGTTCAATCCCCTCCGTGGTATAATAATCAAGTCGCGATTGCCGAACGTTAAGTTCAAGCATCAATTGATCGCGCCTCGACTTCAACTGCAGCAGTTGGTTGTCCGACTGCTGTTGCATGGCATCTGCCAAAAGGCGTTTAGATTTAACAGCGGCGTGCCGTGCCGGGAACCAGAGCGGAATGCCCAGACCAATTTGAAAGCCGTTGTAACGGTTGTTTTCCGCGCCATTGTTTACGCCCAGGAAGTACTCAAGTTGAAGGTCGGGATAGCTGCTGTAGCGCTCCACCCGGGCAGCGGCAGTTGACGCTGAACTGTTCAGCGTATAATAGCGTCCGGCTTCAGCCATCAGCTCATTGTTTTCCATCAGGTCGATGGGTTTGTACTCCACCGGTTCCACCTCAAAAGGCTCCTCAGACTTCATCAGGGCGGTCAGCCTGATTTTTGCCGCATTCATATCGCTGCTGATTTTATCAAGCTGCAGGGCAATCTCCTTACTTTTGGATTTAAGCGTAAGGTATTCCAGCTTTCCGGTTTCACCATACTGGAAATTCTTAAGCGCGGCATCGGAAATTTTAGAATAATTTGAATCCAGCATCTGATAATTTAACAATAGATGTTTTTGAAACGCCAGTTCGAGGTAAGCAGTTTTCACATCTCTGACCAGGATATTTTTGAGCCGTTCAAGCTCCCATTCTCTGATGCCGAGGCGATGTTTTGCTTCGCGGTGCTGCCACACATACGTGGCCGGAAAAGCCAATGACTGCTGTACACCCCATACCTTAAGCGGCAGGTTATTTTCGGCAATATTATTTTCATCAAAATTGTAATAAACCGTGGCCTTATCGGGATCAAAGGCAGCCCGGGCCATTTGCCTGGCACTTTCCACTTCAAAAGCTGCAGCCTTTATTCCCGGATTGTTATTCAGGGCTATGCTGATGGCTTCGTTCATACTTAAGGGAGCCTGTTGGGCAATTCCCTTAGTAACCGGCAACAAAAGCAGAAGCAACATCACCAAAGCAGCCGGATTCTGACCTTTCTTCTTTCTTTTGGGTTTCCAGGCGGTTTCAAACATACAATAAAGTACCGGCAAAACAATCATGGTCAGAAGTGTTGCCGTAATTAACCCGCCAATAACCACGGTGGCCAGCGGGCGTTGCACTTCGGCTCCTGCTGAGGTGGAGATAGCCATAGGCAGAAACCCCATGGCTGCGGCTGATGCGGTGAGCAATACCGGTCGTAACCGTTCACGGGTTCCCTTGATGATCAGTTCCCGCGTATTGGTGATGCCCTGCTTTCGCAGGGCTTTAAAGTGTTCAATCAGCACGATGCCATTCAACACCGCTATACCAAACAATGCAATAAAACCCACGCCTGCCGATATGCTAAAGGGCATATCGCGCAGCCAGAGCAGCCAGACTCCGCCTACTGCCGACAATGGAATGGCCGTATAAACCATTAAAGCTTCACGAAACGACCCAAAGGCCAGATGCAGCAGGGTGAAAATCATTACCAGGGCAATGGGCACTGCAATCAGTAAGCGGTTGCGGGCACTTCGCAGGTTTTCGAACTGACCACCGTACTCTATAAAGTAACCCGGACGTAAATCCATATTGTCATTAATAAGCTTCTGCACATCCTTCACTACAGATTCCAGGTCGCGGCCACGAACATTTACACCCACAACTATGCGGCGCCGGGTATCGTCACGCGATACTTTGGCCGGACCTCTCGAAAAGGAGACTTCGGCAATTTCACTCAGCGGCACCTGCCCACCCGAAGGCAGTGGAACAAAAGTATTGCGCAGGTGCTCTATCTGGTTCCGGAACTCCTTTTTATATCTGATTACCAGGTCAAAACGTTTTTCCCCTTCAAATATCTCCCCGGCCTTCAAACCGGCAAATGCCATGGAGATTACCTTGTTTGCATCGTCCACATTTAAGCCATACATGGCAAGTTTGGTGCGGTTGTAAACTACGCTCATTTCAGGCAAACCGGCAGTTTTTTCCACAATCACATCAGCCGCTCCTTCAACCTGTGCAACCAACGATTGGATTTTCAATGCCGTAGTATTCAGGTAATCAAGGTCTTCACCAAACACTTTAATGGCCAGGTCGGCCCGGGTACCGGTTATCAATTCATTAAAGCGCATCTCTATGGGCTGGGTAAATTCATAATCAACGCCTGGAATCACCAATAAGGCTTCTTTAAATGCATCGGCCAGTTCATCCTTGCTGCCGGCGGTGGTCCATTCTTTGCGGGGTTTAAGGGTAATGATAACATCGCTCTCTTCCATTGACATGGGATCAGTAGGCACTTCGGCAGCCCCAATACGGCTAACGACCTGATCCACCTCGGGAAAAGTTTTCAGGATTTTCTCAATCCGGGTGGTGAAATCAATGGTGTTGCTTAAGGTAGTTCCCGTTTTAAATACCGGCTGAATTACAAAATCACCTTCATCGAGTGTAGGCACAAACTCGCCGCCCATGCGTGAGAAAACAAAACCACTCACGATCAATAGCAAAACAGCCAGGGAAAGTACGGATTTCTTATTTTTTAGTGCCCAGGTAATGGAAGGGTCATAAGCGCGGTTAAGAAAATCAAGCAATCGTGTAGAGATATTTCGCTTTTGCGATGCTGGTTTCAGAAACAAAGCCGACACCACCGGCACGTAGGTAAATCCGAGTATCATGGTACCCAGCAATGCAAAGGTAAACACCTGTGCCATTGGTCTGAACATTTTACCTTCGATACCTGAAAGCGACAGGATAGGAATAAAAACAATGATGATAATTAGTTGCCCGAACAAGGCAGAGCGGGTCAGTTTGGCCGTTCCGTTCAGGGTGATGGTATCAATCATGGCCTGCCGTTCTTTGCCATGCAGTCCGGTCAATTCACCACTCCTTTGGGTGACCTTGTAAGCAATGAACTCCACTATAATTACGGCACCGTCGATGATGATTCCAAAGTCAATTGCCCCCAGGCTCATCAGGTTGGCATCTACGCCAAACACATACATCAGCGAAAGTGCAAACAGCAGGCTTAACGGGATTACGGAAGCAATCACCATACCCGAGCGCAGGTTCCCCAGCAGCAGCACTACTACGAAAATTACAATCAAACAGCCCAGGATAATGTTCTCGGCAATGGTAGTGGTGGTTTTTTTGATGAGGGTACTTCTTTCGAGAAAGCCATTAATGCTGACACCTGGCGGCAAGCTTGCGGCAATCTCGTCTACCCTTTCATGCACGCTGTTGATCACCTGATTGGAGTTGGCATCTTTAAGCATCATCACCTGTCCAAGCACTTTCTCGCCTTCGCCGTTGGCGGTTATGGCACCAAAACGGGTGGCACTGCCGGTTTGAACAGTGCCTACGTCGCTTACCTTAATGATAGAGCCACCGCGATTAGCTACCACAATGTTGCCCAGTTCCTCCACCGAACCAATCAAACCTTCGCTTCGGATAAAATAACTTTGATTTGTTTTTTCAATATAACCGCCACCTACCAGGCTGTTGTTGCTTTCAAGGGCAGTATATACCTGGTCGATGCTCACATCCATCGCTTTCAGCAGATTGGGATTCAGGGCTACCTCGTATTGTTTGAGGTGGCCGCCCCAGGTATTCACTTCCACCACACCGGGAATGCCGGATAACTGCCTCCTTACCTGCCAATCCTGAATGGTGCGCAAATCGGTGAGGGTGTATTCATCTTTGTATGCAGAATCTACTTCAAGAATGTACTGGTAAATTTCGCCCAGACCTGTGGAAATCGGGCCCATAAAGGGCGAACCAAAGCCCTGCGGAATACTTTCTGTGGCCGTTTGAATGCGCTCGGCAATCAGTTGGCGGGGCAGGTAAGTGCCGATTTTATCTTCAAATACGATGGTTACAACCGAAAGTCCGAACTTGGAAATGGAACGTATTTCGACCAGCCCAGGCAAATTGGCCATTTCAAGCTCCACGGGATAGGTGATAAACCGCTCCACATCGAGGGTAGAAAGATTGCGGGAGGTAGTGATGACCTGCACCTGATTGTTGGTAACATCAGGAACAGCCCCAATGGGAATATTCAACATGGCATATATCCCAAAACCAACCATGGTGGCGGTGGCCAGCAAAACCATTAGCTTATTCTGAAGACTTGCCTTTACTATTGATTGAATCATATTGTTTTATAAATTACAAGATCGTGCTAAAAAAAGGGAGTGAAATATGTAGAATCGCTCAACAGATGTCTGAGCAGGAGTCACTGAATCAGACTGAGCCCTTCGGTAGCTGATGCATCGTCGGGCCTGTTAAGTAAGGCTTTTTGAAACAAGATTCTGGCTTCACGCAACTTACCCAGCTTAAAGTTGGTCCATCCAAACATGATAAGGGCGTCATAATCAAATGGATACAAATTGGCGATAAGTTCAAAATACTTATAGGCTGCTGCATAGTCCTCCCTGCCATAATAGATGCTTCCCATCCGGTAATTGACCGTATAATGGTTGGGATCAAGTTTGAGTACTTCATTGTAGCGGGAAATTATCTGGCTCCAATTGCCCAAAGCTGAAGCCGGAAGTGCAAAACCCAATCTTGCTTCAATAGAAAGCGGACGAAGTGCTATGGCTTTATTGTAGTAAGCAATTGATCCGGTAAACTGCCCGGAGAGGTAAGTAAGCCAGCCCAGGCGCAGATTAAGCTCATAGGACGCTTCATCGTATTCGCTTTTAAGCGTTTCAATAGCTTTACTGTATTCCCCATTTGCTTCATGGGTATAGCTGCGACTAAACGCACTAATCAGATTGCTTCTCTGCGCGGCAGCCTGATAATTAAATCCCAGCGCTAAAAAAGAGATGATCATCCATCGGTTTATCCATTTATTTTCCATACTATGCCTCCTGTAATGATTTGATTTTGATATTCATAGACTGAGAACTTCCTTTCGCCTGAAGGCAATATCTTAAAACTCCTGCCTTCACTGTTACTCCATTGGTAGTTGAAAGTGAGCGTCAGATTATCGCTTAAAGGTACAATAAATTTCCCTCCACCATAAAAATTCAGGCGATCAGAGAGGTTATAAAAAACCCTTGCATTGAATGCTGAAGTCCCGGTATGATCCCCAAAAGAGGCAAACAACTCGGTCCATAACCAGTCTGTTAATCTGAAGCCCGCTTTTTGATAAAACAAAAAATTACTTTTGCGTTGAATGCTTACCATACTAAAAATCGAAGTGGTGTACAAGTTTAGGCTCCCCAGGGGTCTCCACATTATTCCAAGGCTGGCCTGAGTTTGCTTGTTATTCTCATAACGGGAAGTCCAGGCTCCGGCAAACACATCAAAATAAGGTACAGTGCAGTTAAATTGACCGCCGGCAACATAATCATTAAAGTTATTTTTGATTCCCGGAATAAAATACGTGGCGCTGCCAGAATCATAATTTACAAACGGATAAGGGAAAGAAACCTTAACCCATCTGAAAGCAGGTTCGAATACAAAATATTTGTTAAGCGTAATGGCAGTAGCCAGATAAACCTCCATTTGACTGAGGCGGTAAGAATCCGAAAGTGAATCAAAACCACGAATGGTTACGTTTCGCTGTTTATCAAACAATAGCGTTGACACTGAAGCCGAGAGGCTCAGGCGGTAACCCAGTTGCTGTTCCATTCCAATCAATCCGTATTTTGCTGATAGGTATGCATGATCCTCAGTATAAACGGGCGCCGCATTGTTTCCCGTTTTTGGATATTTTTTATTTTGATTTGAAGTCATATAGCCTGCTTCAGCCATAATTTTCCCGGAAAAACGGTCGTGGCAAACCGAATTAGCCATTTTGGGTGTCAACTTGCTGCATAAATGACCGGCTGCTGCTGTTCTACCTTCATATAGACAGGCAAGATAGAGCAATGTTGCTGCATCTGTATCCAGTTCATTAAATTCCCGTGCCTTTTCAAGATGAATTGCGGCCTTTGCATAACGGTGCAATTCTATCGCAGCCCTGCCGGTGCGCATTCGCAGATAAAAGTAATCGGTGCCCGAGGCAATGGCGGCTTCGCCTGTCACTAACAAACTGTCCCATTTTTGTTCCATAAACAGCCGGTAAGTCAACACTTCAACAGACTCAGTATTCTGAGCACTAACAACTTTGGGCATCCACAAGGTGAGTAGCATCAACAATCCGAACATTCCGGTATATTTTCTCATTTTTCAAATGCAGCATTGATTAGCTGCTTGCCGTTGTGTATAGAAAAGGTAAGGAGACGGTTATGCACCGCTATATCAAAGATTATGAGTGACCGGCCACTTCCTGGCCGGAATGAAGATTGCAGACTGATTTGGTTTCCCGCAAGGTCGTTTTTACATGAGGCATATTTTAGCTGAAAAGCCGGTTTCAGAAAAATAAAGAAAGGCGCAGCAAAATCCTGCAACAGCAATAATCCGCCTTTAGGAAACACATTGGGCGGAAAGTCATCATTCACTTCCAGGTTGGCATAAAAACCCAGGGGCAAACGGAATGTTGCCAGATAAAAATACCACAATAAACACTGGCGGTTACCTTCAAAACGCGTAAAATAAAACAATTGTCCATCATTTACAAAATAGGCACGGGCATTGGTTTTGGTATCTGTAATGTACCGGTTCATTCCCAAATCAACTTCCACCAGCCATCTTCCATTGCCCAGCTGCTTATTGTTTGTGGAATAAGCAATGGAGTTTCCGGTTCCGAAATTAAAGGCAGCAGCCAGGGATGCATCAGCAAGTATATTGGCCACCTGATCATTTAGCTTCGGATAATCGTTGGTTATTAAGCTCAGGGTATTGCCATGGAGCAGGTAATGAGCAATCGGATATTTCAAGGTATGAGAACCTATGGATGGAGTGGCTTGCATTTGAAAATGCAGGTGAGGATAGGCAGCAAACCCGGAATTCCCACAATTTCCAATGGCCTGGCCTTGTTGAACATATGCACCCGGACTAACGGTTATGCTGTCTTTTTTAAGATGACTCAGTTTACTGTATAGCCATTGGTTATGCCTGATAATTACAGTATTGCCCCAGTTGTTTAAGGTATTATAGTCGCCGGGAGTGTTGTCTGCTATACCATCCACCACCTCCTCTACCCAACCGCCGGCAGGTGCAAGCACCGGCTTTCCAAAACAATAATAGTCGGTGAGGCTCTCTCCTGAACCTGCATGTTCCTTATCTGACTCATCGCGGATCACAAAATCCCACGCATGTTGCCATTGCTCCTTGTGGGTATAGGCACCATCGTGCCCCTGATTTACCTTCCAGGTTCCAAAAAAAGGCAACTGTATGTCGACATACTGCTGGTTGGGAAAGCGCTTACGTGCATTCTGGCTCAGGTAAAGATTCTTTTCAGGGGTA